>Ga0233424_10000784_pt1 | contig 35081 bp, 34 predicted proteins | sample Watercolumn_Towu_FD_181011 | JGI IMG/M metagenome (GOLD analysis project Ga0233424, IMG submission 181011) | Freshwater microbial communities from Lake Towuti, South Sulawesi, Indonesia - Watercolumn_Towuti2014_125_MG | ecosystem: Environmental > Aquatic > Freshwater > Lake | place: Indonesia... | reverse complement strand
GAGCTTCGATCCTGTGCGCTCACGCGCACACGATGACCAGCGGTCTTCGGTTATGACCACTGTACCCCACCCCCACCTCTCCCCCAAATCCCCCCTCCTCTTCCCGTCGACCCACCCCTTTCCGTGCACCCCGGCCCCTTACGCCTGCACGTAGGGGGCCGGGGTGCACGGAAAGGGGTGGGTCGAGGGCTCAACGGGCGAAGAGGCCGAAGGCACGGAAGTGCGCGTCGGCCGCGGCGAGGGAAGCGACGTCCGCGCTGGTCACCCGGGCCACCCGCCAGCCGGTGGTTCCGCGCACCCAGTCCTCGCGGATCTTCTCGTCCAACACGACCCTCTCCGCGGTGCGGTCCCCGCGGAGCTCGTCATCCAGGTACTTGTCCCGGCCGTCGCACTCCACGAAGGTGCGGCACTCGTCGACGGCGATGTCCATCCAGAACCGGCCGCCGCGCGGTCCGTCCACCGGTACCTGTAGACGCGGCCTGCCGAAGCCGAGCTGATGGAGCCGGTACCGCGTCACGCTCTCCAGAGGCAGTTGCGCGCGACCGTCGGCCAGACCCACGATCCGGCGCGCCTGCACGATGCCGCGGAGCCGCGGACGGCGCACCCGATCCGCCAGGTCGGCCAGGAGAGCCTGCTCCGCGGTGTCGTCGAACTCCCACGGGTCACCGCCGACCAGAGCGAGGGCGGCATCCGCGCCCGCGAGGGCCGCCTCGGGAGAGACCGTGCGGGCGAGGTCGACGACCGTCCGGGCGAGGGAGGTGCAGCGGATGCCGTCGCGCTCCACGATGTCGCCGGGGGAGACAGTGCCCTCGTGCCGCAGGATCCCGGACGTGCTGTGGCGACGGTCGGGCGGGGCCGTCACATGGACCCTGGCCGGACGCACCCGGTACAGCGGCAGTCCCCACAACACCGCGGCCGAGGCATGCGAGAACACAGGCTGCGTCCCCGAGGCCGCGAGATCGGCGGCCACCACCTCCGCACGATGCCGGGACTCCGGGGCCAGCTCGCTCCAGGTCCGCAGCGCGAGGTACCACCCACGGCGCACATGATGCAGCTGCCGCCCTTCCACCGCGGCGTGGAGCGTCCGAGACCCCCAGCCCTCCTCCTCCAGCCGTCGACGACCGAGGAGCATCCCCCTGATCTCCTCCACACTCACCTGTCTCATCCCCCCGACCCTTCCCTCTCCTCTCGCCACTCCCCCGCCTTCCCACCGTTCTCCACACCCTTCTCTCCCCTCCCGCCCCCTGTGCAGTAACCGTCCTCGCCCGCCGACCCACCCCCTTGCGTTCGAGCCACCCCCTTGCGCGCGTGCGTAGGGGGCCGGGACGCACGCAAGGGGGTGGGTCGGCGGGAGGGGGCGGCGTGTACGACGGGTACGGGGGTGGGGGAGAGTTAGAGTCTTCTGGTGACCCCGGAACTCCAAGCTCGCATCGTCGCGGACTCGCGCGACCGCGTGGCATGGATGAGGGCACGCTCCCGCGGCATCACGGCCACTGACGTCGCCGGACTCACGAGCGAGCGCTCGATCGCCCGTGCTGCCGACGCCAAGCTCGGCGGCGGGCCGCGGTTCGGCGGCAACGCCTACACCGACCACGGCCGACGCCGCGAGCCGGAGATCGCCGCCTGGGTCGCGGCCACGCACGGCATCTTCCCCTCCTCCGCGCTGTTCCGCGCCGAGGTCGAGCACCGCCACCTGGCGACGCCCGATGGCATCTCGGTGGACGCAGACGGTCGTGTCAGCCTCGCGGAGATCAAGACCACCAACAAGGCCTTCCGGGGGATCCCCCGCACCTACTTGCGCCAGGTGTGGTGGCAGCAGCACGTGCTGGGCGCCGAGCGCACCCTGTTCGTCTGGGAGGAGCACGTCGACTTCTCCCCCGTCCACGACGAGCCCCGCTGCGTCTGGATCGACCGCGACGAGCGCGAGATCGCGAAGCTCGTGGGGCTCGCCACCGACCTCATCGACGAGCTGTACCGCCGCACGACGGGACGCACGGTCCCGGCCCGCTCCGCCACTCCCCTGGACAGCCGTCGCGAGCAGCTCCGCGAGCGCGACGCCTTCCGCGCCCTCGCCCTCGCCGACTGAGCGGACGGCGCGTGCTCACGTGCACGTGTTGTTCCCGCCCAGACCGAGCAGTCCGCCCACCGACAGCGTTCGCGTCGCGGCGGGCGAGACCCAGGACGTTCCGGGGAGAACGGCCTCGACCCGCACCGTGTTGGACGAGCCGAGCAGGCTTCCGAGCAAGGTGCTCAGCAGGCCCGAGCTGATCGTGGTCGAGTACGCGTAGGGCCCGCTCCCGCTCTGGCTGACCGAGCCATTGTCGACGACGACGGTGTTGATCGACAGCCGCTGCTGCGCCTTCAGGTACGGCGAGGTCCAGGTGATCGTGAAGCCGGTGAAGGTACCGAGCAGGCTCGACACCGTGCAGGAGGTGATGGACGGCGCGACCAGCCGCGATGCGGTGAAGGATCCCGCGGCGTGTTCGACATCCGTGAAGCGCGCCGCCGTGGACTCGACGGACGACGCGGAGAAGGCGGCACAGAGCAGGGCGACCGCGACGACCCCGGCGCCCCTCCGTCGATCGCGCTTCATCGCGGCACCTCCCCACCGCCAGAACGGCGCCGACCGGCGCCGAGGGCGGCGCCGCCGACCACGACCAGCCCCGCCGCCACGATCAGGGGCGCGATCCCCGGCGAGGGCCCCGTCGTCGCGAGCCCGCCGCCCGGGCCGGCGAGCACCGTCTCCCCCGCCCCATGCGCGACGACCTGCACCTCGGTCGTCCCGGCACCATCCGCAGGATCCAGCGCGATCGCGAGACGGAGGTGGGCGGTCTCAGAATGTGCGATCTCGGTCACCGGCACCTCGGCACCGTCCCGGGGGATGCTCCAGTCATCGCGGACGACCGTCGAACCGGACGCGCACCCCGAGGCACCCCAGGGTTCGGAACACAGCGCGATGTCCACCCGGAGGCGGGCGTCCCCCGTCGCCCGCACGCCGATGCGGATCCGTCCGGGCTCCTCGGCGTCGGCGCTGACCTCGACATCCCACTGCACGGGCTGGCCGGGAAGCATGCCTCCGGCGGAGTCCCAGTCCGCGATCGAGACGAGCCGCAGCACGTCGCCCTGGATCACCTCCGATGTCGGCTCCGCCCGGGCGACGCCCGGAACCGCCACGGCGAGCAGGAGAGGCGCCGCGAAGAGGGCCGCCACCCCGCGCCGTCTCACGACCCCTCCGTGCGCACCGGGGCCCGCCGCGGCGTCCGCGGCCAGAAGGCCCAGACCACGAGCGCCGTCGCCGCGATCGTCAGCACGGCGAGGACCACCGGGTCACCCAGCGCCACCACCACGGCGGCCGCCCCTGGCACCGCGAAGAGCACCGTGCGGACGGAGGACACCGGGTACGCGACGGGATCCTCCGCCGCGTTGGCGTCGCCGCGCAGGGTGAGCATCCGCTCGTCCTCGGCGGCTCCCGGTTCGACGGCCGTGACGCGATGGGTCACCGGGAGCTCACCGGGCCGGTCGACCGTCACGACGTCCCCGACCTCGACCTCCTCCGCGGGCACGCGCTGCACGACCGCCACGGAGCCGGCGGGGATCGTCGGCGCCATCGATCCCGTCCGGAACAGGATGAGCGTGATCTGCGACGTCGCGGCGAGGATCACGAGGACGATGCAGATGGTGCCGGCCGCAGCGGCGCACCACAGGAGGAGATCGCCCAGCATCCTCCGCCCGCGTCCGCGAGCCCCGACCGCCTCGCCGGTCCGTGCTCGCCCTTCCCGACGGGTCCTGGTCATGACGACGTTCCCTGGATCTGCCAGGTCTGGGTCATCGTGAGCCCTTGCGCGCCGTTCCCCGCCGCCGTGGGCAGGGTCACCGCGAAGCAGTAGTTCACCTGCGCCGCCCCGTTCGCCGCGACCGCCTGCGTCGTCGTCCCCGCCGTCGTGAGGGTGGACCCGTCAGGAACGACAGCGGTCCCCGCCGGATACGTCGCCGCCGTGCAGGAGGTTCCGGTTATCGTCCGCACCCCATAGGTGAGATACGTCGCCAATCCCGTTCCACCCGGTGTTCCCGGCGTGAGCTGCAGCACCCCGGCCACCGAGGGGTTCGCGGTCCGCACGCTGAACAGCGCGTACGTCGTCGTTCCCGGTGCCATGGCGGTGGGCGGCAGCTGGAAGTTCAGCGCGGCCGCCGTTCCCGCCGTCGCGTGACTGGAGAAGGTCGTCCCGTCGGTGGCCCCGACGATGTCGAAGCGGCCCGCCGTGAAGGTCGCGGCGCCGTGTTCGGAGTCGTTCCAGGCGGCGAGGGTCGCGGTCGCGCCGACGCCCAGCACGAGACCCCCGGCGAGTATCGCCCGGATCCGGCGGGAGCGCATCCGTCCCTTCTCCCGCCTCACTCTGCGGGTGTCCATGAAGACTCAGCTCGTGGACGTGGCCGTGAACTTCCACGTGGCGTCCGTCACCAACCCCGGCTCCAGCGCGGCATCCGCCGTCACGGCGAAGCAGAGCTGCACCGCGGTGCCGGCCGTGTCGGCGGTCGCGCCCTCGGTGAGAGGTACGGTCGTCACACCGGTCTGCGCGTCGAGCGTGGCCCCGGTCGCGATGGGGGTGCCGACCGCCGAGGCCGCGTCGCATGTCGCCCCGGGCGCGAGTTGATAGACCGCGTAGGACAGATGGTCCGTGTTCGAACTCGCCGCCGGGTCCGCGGTCGTCCCGTCGGCGACCAGATCGGCTCCCGTCGTCGTCCCGGCGGCGAGCCGCACCCAGAGGCCGGCGTAAACGGTGTCGGACGGCGACATATTGCCGACCACCCCCGCCGGCAGAGTGAAGGCCAGTGCCGCTGCCGTGTCGCCGTCATCCACGTTGTGGTCACTGAAAGTCGTGCCATCCGTGGAGCCCTCCAGGTCGAAGGCCCCGGCCGTGAACGTCCCGGTCGCGAACTCGGAGTCGTTCCAGGCGGCGAGAACTCCCGCCACCCCCACACCCAGGACGAGACCACCCGCGAGCACCGCAAGGACTTTTCGTTGCGTCGTCTTCGTCGCCATCTTTTCCCCCCTCAGGAATCCGGTCTGCGCGATGCCCGACGAGTAGAGCTCAGGCCTCCCGCGTGCTGGTATATTGCCGGACCCCGGGGGCGAGGACAAGCCCCTCTTCGCGGCAGCCGTCGTCAGCCTCGCCCACGCGCCGACGCCGTCCCGGCCCCGTCAGGGTTCGCGAGCGAGCACCCGGCGCGCCTCCCCCGCGACCTCGGACGCGATCGTGTCGAGCAGCGCGGAGCGCAGGTTCCACTGCTGCCAGTACAGCGCCACGCGCAGGATCGGACCGCCCAGCGCCACGAGTCCCGGCACCTCCTGCAGCCGCGGCACCATCCCCCACCCCAGCCCGAGGCCGACGGCCAGCGCATAGTCGTGCGACGCCGGGACGTAGTGCCGGGGAACCCCGGCCGCCGGCACTCCCCGCGCGGCCAGCCACTCGTGCTGGAGGGTGTCCCGGCGGTCGAAGTCGACGAACGGCGCGTGCGCCAGAGCACCGGGGGTCACGCCGTCCGGGAACCATCGACGGGCGTAGGCGGCTTCGGCCATGGCGCGGTACTCGAGCACGCCGAGGGGCGTGACCGTGCACCCCGCGACCGCCGTGGCCTCGCTCGTGACCGCCGCCATGACGGTCCCCGATTCGAGCAGGCGCGCGGTGAAGTTCTGATCGTCGCGATGAAGATCCAGATCGATGTCGTGCACAGCCGAGAGCCGGGCCATCGGAGGGAGGAACCAGGTCGCCAGGGAGTCCGCATTGACGGCCAGGGGCACCGTGATGCGGCGCCCTCCACCGCCTTCCTCGATCCCGACCCCGGCAAGCGCATCCTGCTCGAGGAGGGCGATCTGCCGCGCGAGCCGCACGACGGATTCCCCCGCCTCGGTGAGACGGACCGGCTTGCTGCGCACGAGGAGGATCCGCCCGAGTTGCTGCTCCAGCGCCTTGAGACGCTGACTGACCGCGGATGGGGTGACCTGCAGTCGACGCGACGCGGCATCGAGGGTGCCCTCGTCGGCGACGGTGGCCAGCGTGGCGGCGAGCTCCGGGTCGATCCTCACATCAGCGATGCTAATGGTGCGGAAGGAATCTTCGCTGCACCTCATGCTCAGCCCTCCTAGGCTCGACACATGCTCACCGTCCTCGCCGGTCTCGGCCTCGGTCTCTCCCTCATCGTCGCGATCGGCGCGCAGAACGTCTTCGTGCTGCGTCAGGGCATCCGGCGCGAGCACGTCCTCGCCGTCGTGATCGTGTGCGCGCTCTCCGACGCCGTGCTGATCATCGCCGGCGTCGCCGGGCTCGGGTTCGTGCTGTCAGCCGCCCCCTGGCTCGTCGTCGTGGCTCGCTGGGCAGGGGCGCTGTTCCTGCTCGGGTACGGCCTGCTCGCGGCGCGGCGGGCCTGGCGTGGCGGCGAGGAGCTGGTGGTCGACGGGGGCGACGCCCCGGTCCTCGAGGCGTCCGGGGGCACCGGCACGCTCACCCGCACCCGCCTCGCCCCGGTGATCCTCACGACGCTGGCGTTGACGTGGCTGAACCCGCACGTGTACCTCGACACGGTGCTGATGCTCGGGTCGATCGCGGCGACGCACGGCGAGGAGCGGTGGCTGTTCGCGGCGGGGGCGGTCGCGGCGAGCATCCTCTGGTTCACCGCCCTCGGCTTCGGCGCCCGCTACCTCGGACGGTGGCTGCGCACCCCGCGCTCCTGGCGCCTCCTCGACGCGGTGATCGCGGTCGTGATGATCACGCTCGCGGTGAGCCTCGTGCTCCCGGTGCTGGGCGCCTAGGCGTTCACCCGGCCTCGATCTGCGTCACCCGCGCCCGGATGAGCGCGCGGACCGCCTCCACCGGCAGGGGGTGCTCCGGCTGGAACCGGATCGTCCCCTTGTCGAGGCTGACCCCGGGGTGACCGTCGAGGAGGCCCGCCACGGCGGCGACCGCCTCGGGGCTGAACGGGTAGACGCCGATGTGCTTCTTCGCACGCATCACCGAGAGCAGCGGCTTGCCGTCGTACACGAGCGCCGGCATGCCGTAGCCGGTGCCCTGTTCCGCCTCCGGCACCTCCTCCGTGGCGATCGCGTACACGCCATCGATCACCGCACGGTCTGCGGCGTCGAGATCGGTCAGGTAGTCGTCGATGGTGCCCACGCACCGCATCCTGCCACCGATCGCCCGCGGGGTCGAGGACTCACGCGCCGTCGAGGGGCCGGAGGATGCGGGTGAGGAACCGCTGCGTGCGCTCGTGCTGCGGAGCGCTGAACAGCTCGGCGGGCGGCCCCTGCTCGACGACGACGCCGTCGTCCAGGAAGAGCACATGGTCTGCGGCCTCGCGGGCGAAGCTCAGCTCGTGGGTGACGACGGCCATCGTCCATCCCTCATCGGCGAGCTCCTTGATGACGAGCAGCACCTCTCCCACGAGCTCCGGGTCGAGCGCGCTCGTCGGCTCGTCGAACAGCAGCAGGTCCGGCTGCAGGGCCAGTGCCCGCACGATGCCCACCCGCTGCTGCTGCCCGCCGGAGAGCTGATGCGGCCGCGCGTCCGCCTTGTCGGCGAGACCGACCCGGGCGAGCAGCGCCTGCGCCTCGGCGACGACCTCGGCCTTCGGACGGCCCTGCACCCGCCACGGCCCTTCGATCACGTTCTCCAGCACGGTCAGGTGCGGGAAGAGGTTGTGATGCTGGAACACCATCGCCGACCGGTCACGCAACGCGAGCCGCTGCTGCTTCGCGACGCGGGGCTTCGGGCGGATCTCCGGTGCGAAGTCGATCTCCGGGCCCCCGGCCATCGCGATGGTGCCGGCGTCCGGGGTCTCCAGGCCGTTCAGGGCGCGCAGGACGGTCGTCTTCCCCGAGCCGCTGGGCCCGATGAGCACCACGACCTCGCCGCGGTGCAGGGTGAGGTCGAAGCCGCGCAGCACCTCGGTGGTGCCGAAGCTCTTGTGCAGGCCCCGTGCGGTGAGCAGCGGTTCGGCCGTGGGGTCAGTGCGCGACACGACCGTCGAGCCTCCTCTCCAGGGCGCTCTGCCCGAAGGAGAGCACCAGGCAGATCACCCAGTAGACCAGCGCCGCAGCCAGGTACAGCACCATGAACTCGAGCGTGGCGGAGGCGATCTGCTGCGCCACCTTGAACAGCTCCGTCACGAGGATCAGCGAGGTGAGGGAGGTGTCCTTCACGAGCGAGATGAACGTGTTGGACAGCGGCGGCACCGACACCCGGGCGGCCTGCGGCAGGATGATGCGGGTCAACGTGCGGGTGCGGTTCATCCCCACCGTGTACGCGGCCTCCCACTGCCCCTTCGGGACCGAGAGGATCGCCGCCCGCACGACCTCGGCGCCGTAGCCGCCGACGTTGAGCGAGAGTGCGATGATGGCGCTCGGCCACGGATCGAGGGTCACCCCGACGGACGGCAGGCCGAAGAAGATCACGAAGAGCTGCACGAGCATCGGCGTGCCGCGGATCACCGAGATGTAGAACCGCGCGATGCCGGACACGACTGGATGCACCGAGATCCGCATCAGCGCCATGCCGATCGCGATCACGAGCCCCAGGACGAACGACACCAGGGCGAGCGGGATCGTCGCCGTCAGCCCCGCCCAGGCGATCGGCCCGAGCGAGGAGAGGAAGAGCTCCCAGGGATTCTGCATCGCCTACTGCGAGACGTCTTCGCCGAAGTACTTCTCGCTGATCTCGGCCAGGGTGCCGTCGGCACGGAGCTTGTCGAGCGCCTCGTCGACCGCATCGACGAGCGCCTCCTTGTCCTTCGTGAACACGAAGGCCTGCTCCCCGGCGTCGTCGGTCTCCGCGGCGATCTTCAGGCCCGTCGGGCTGTTGGTCGTCTCGTAGTCGAGGAAGGTCAGCTTGTCGTTGACGGTCGCGTCCACCCGCCCCTGGCGGAGGAGCTCCACGGCCTGCGCCCAGCCCTCGACGCCCTCGACCTTGGCACCGGACTCGGTGGCCAGCTCGTACCAGTTGCTCGTGAGGGACTGGGCCGTCGTCTTGCCCTCGAGGTCGTCGAAGGAGGAGATGGAGTCGTCGTCCTCCTTGACCACGATCACGCCGGGCGACACCGTGTACGGGGTGCTGAAGAGGTACTTCGCCTCGCGCTCGTCGTTGATCGACACCTGGTTCGCGATCACGTCGAAGCGGCCGGCATCGAGGCCCGCGAAGATCGCGTCCCACTGGGTCTCCTGGAACTCGACCTTCAGGCCGAGCTCGTCGGCGACGGCCTGGATGATCTCGACGTCGTAGCCGGTGAGATCGCCGGAGCCGCCGTCGGCGTGGAAGCTGAACGGGCGGTAGGTGCCCTCGGTCGCGACCGTCAGCGTGCCGTCCTTGACCAGGCCGAAGTCGGAGCCGGCGGCACTCTCCCCGTCGGTGCTCGCGGGCGTGCTCGAGCCGCTGCAGGCGGTCAGGGCCGCGGCGGCGACGACGAGTGCGGTGACGGCGATGAGACGACGGGACATGGACCCTCCTGGGGCGAGAAAGCGCGGATGCGAGTTTACGCGACGACCGCGGGAACTCCCCCACAGTACGCGGCGCCTCCGACCTTGCCCGCATCGGATGACGCCGGATGTCGGGGCGGCGAGGCCTCCGGGAACGCAGAACGCCCCCGAGGAGGACCCGGGGGCGTTCGGTGCGACGGGTGCGAGACCCGTCGACGCGTCAGATGGCGTTGACGTCCAGCGGGATGCCGGGGCCGAACGTGGTCGACACCGCACCCTTCTGGATGTAACGGCCCTTGGCGCTGGACGGCTTGAGGCGGACGATCTCCTCGAGAGCGGCGTCGATGTTCTCGTTCAGCTGCTCGGCCGAGAACGAGGCCTTGCCGATGACGAAGTGCACGTTGGCGTGCTTGTCGACGCGGAACTCGATCTTTCCGCCCTTGATCTCCTCGACGGCCTTGGCCGGGTTCGGAGTCACGGTGCCGGTCTTCGGGTTCGGCATCAGGCCACGGGGACCGAGCACCTTGCCGAGACGACCGACCTGGCCCATGAGCTCCGGGGTCGAGACCGCGGAGTCAAAGTTGGTCCAGCCGTCGGCGACCTTCTGGATGAGCTCGGCGCCGCCGACCTCATCGGCGCCGGCGGCGATCGCAGCCTCGGCCGCGGGGCCGGTGGCGAACACGATGACGCGGGCGGTCTTACCGGTGCCGTGGGGCAGGATGACGGTGCCGCGCACCATCTGGTCCGCCTTGCGCGGGTCGACGGCGAGCTTCAGCGCGACCTCGACGGTCGAGTCGAACTTCGCCGAACCGGTCTCCTTCGCGAGCGCGACGGCCTCGGACGGCGTGTAGAAACGGTCTGCCTCGATCTTCTCGGCGGCAGCCTTGTAAGCCTTGGACTTGGTAGCCATGATTATTCTCCTCAGCCCTCGACCGTGATGCCCATGGAACGGGCGGTTCCGGCGATGATCTTCGAGGCGGCCTCGATGTCGTTCGCGTTCAGGTCGGCCTGCTTCTGCTCGGCGATCTGACGGACCTGGTCCTTGGTGATCTTGCCGACCTTGACGGTGTGCGGGGTGGCCGAAGCCTTCTGCACGCCGGCGGCCTTCTTGATGAGCTCCGCCGCGGGCGGGGTCTTCAGGACGAAGGTGAAGCTGCGGTCCTCGTAGACGGTGATCTCGACGGGGATGACGTTGCCGCGCTGCGACTCGGTCGCGGCGTTGTACGCCTTGCAGAACTCCATGATGTTGACGCCATGCTGACCGAGCGCGGGGCCGATCGGCGGCGCCGGGTTGGCGGCACCGGCGTTGATCTGAAGCTTGATCAGGCCGGTCACCTTCTTCTTCGGTGCCATTCTCTTTCCTTTCCTCGAGGCGGATGCGAGCATCCGCTTCTCCCACGGCTCCGGCCTCTCCGGCCCGTGGTCGTCTGCGCGCCCTTCGACAAGCTCAGGGACCCATGCGGGCTATCGCACAAACCACGTAAGTCTACCTGATCTCTCCCCCGCTGGCGAGCCGGCCCCTTCCGTACGAGCCGGCCCTATGCGTGCGTCCGCAAAGGGCCGGGAGACACGAAAGGGGGTGGGTCGGGGGAAAGAAAACGGCCGCCCCTGAAGAGGCGGCCGTTCTCGAGACAGTGTCAGATCATCTTGGTGACCTGGTCGAACGACAGCTCGACCGGGGTCTCGCGCTCGAAGAGGGAGACGAGGACCGTGAGCTTGCCGCTCTCCGGCTTGATCTCGCTGATCGAACCGGGAAGACCCGCGAACGAGCCCTCCTTGATCGTGATGGTCTCGCCGATCTCGAAGTCGACCTCGGCGGGAAGCGGGCGGGCGACGGCGACGCCGCCCTTGGCCGCGATGTTCTTGGCGGTCGGGACGTCCTTGACCTCGACGAGGGACTTCAGCATGTTGAAGGCCTCTTCGAAGCGCAGCGGCGTCGGGTTGTGGGCGTTGCCCACGAAGCCGGTGACGCCGGGGGTGTGCCGCACGACCGACCAGGTGTCTTCCGTGAGCTCCATGCGCACCAGCACGTAGCCGGGGATGCGTACACGGGTGACCATCTTGCGCTGGCCGTTCTTGATCTCGACGACGTCCTCCATCGGGACCTCGACCTGGTAGATCTCGTCCTCGACCTCGAGCGTCGACTTGCGCTGCTCGATGTTCGCCTTGACCTTGCGCTCGAAGCCGGCGTACGAGTGGATGACGTACCACTTGCCGGGGAGCATGCGCAGGTCCATGCGGAAGGCCTCGTACGGGTCTTCCTCGGAAGCCGACTCGTCGTCGTCGGACTCGGCGGCGGGACGGTCGTCCTCGCCGTTCACGTCAGGTCCCTCGTACGGGGTGACCTCGTCGGCCGCCTCGGCCTCCTGCTCCGCGACCTCCTCGGCCACGGAATCGTTGAGGACCTCGGCGGCGGCTTCGGACTCCGCGGCTTCGTCCAGGTTCAGAGCGTCGTTCACGATGGCGTCCGCCTCCGGGTCGTCGATGTCGATGTCGATGTCTTCCGTCTCCTGCTCGCCGTCCTCGTCCTCGACGTGGACGGCGACGTGCTCGGCAGAGGTGACCGAGAGCTCCTCGGCGGCGAGCACGTTGCCCTCCTGGGCCTCGTCCTCCTCGCTGGACTGCTCTGCGGCGGTCGCCCAGTCGGCGTCGTCGGAATATCGTTCAGACACGTTGCTTCTTCTCCATAGCTGCGGCTGTCGCCGCGGGGGTCATCAGCCAGGGATTCCGAACACGTAGTGCGTCAGGAGCCCGAAGACGTAGTCGAGACCGTAGACGATGCCCATGACGATCAGGACGAAGACGAGCACCACACCCGTGAACTTGAAAAGCTCCTTGCGGGTCGGGGTGACGACCTTGCGCAGTTCGGCGATGACCTGGCGGATGAACAGGGCGATGCCCCCGAAGAACCGGGAGAAGGGGTTGCCCTTCTTCTGGCGCGTGGCGCCGGCCGCGACGACGTCGCCGCGCGGTTCGTCCTGATCCATCCTGAATGTACCTTTCGTGTGTCAGCGTGCGCTGACGCGCAGGGCGGACAGGAATCGAACCTGCAACCTGCGGTTTTGGAGACCGCTGCTCTGCCAATTGAGCTACCGCCCTAGAGACCCGGAGGTCTCGGGGATGCCCTCCCCACCCTGCCACCGGCCGATGTCGTAGACGCCAGGCACGGCGAAAGAATGCAGAGAACAACTGCTCACCAAGCATACGGCATCGATCCGGTGGTGCCGAACAGGAAGCGGAACCCGCGTTGTTGCTAGGCTCGGCGGGCGGACGAAGCAGGAAGGGACGCATGTGAGTGGGGATGTGCAGCAGTTCCAGGTGGATCTGCGCGGAGTCGTCGATCTGCTCAGCCGGCACATCTACTCCAGTCCCCGGGTCTATCTGCGGGAGCTGCTCCAGAACGCGAGGGACGCGATCGCGGCGCGCCGTGAGGTCGACGGGGGCGGGAGCCGCATCCGCATCACGCCGCTCACCGCGCAGACCGGTGAGTTCGTGCTCCGCGACGACGGGGTGGGCCTGACCGCAGCCGAGGTCGCCGATCTGCTCGCGACCGTCGGACGCAGCTCCAAGCGGGACATCTTCGACCTCCCCCGGAGCGACTTCCTCGGCCAGTTCGGCATCGGGCTGCTGAGCTGCTTCATGGTCGCCGACACCATCGTCATCCGCTCCCGCAGCGCCAGAGGCGGACCCGCGGTGGAGTGGACGGGCAGCGCCGACGGCACGTTCCGCGTCGCGGAGATCGACGACGACCTGCCGATCGGCACCAGCGTGCACCTCGTGCCGCGCTTCGACGCCGACGAGCTGCTGCGGCCGGCGGCCGTGCACGAGCTCGCGACCACGTTCGGGGAGTTCCTGCCGGTGCGGGTGACCATCGACGCGCCGGGCGGGGACATCGACGTGACGCGCGAGCCGCCCTTCCTCGACCCCGCCGCCGACATCGAGGCGGCCGTGCAGTACGGTCGCGACCTGCTCGGGGCCGCCCCGCTGGACGTGATCCCGCTGAGCGAGCCGGCGACCGGGACGCAGGGCCTGGCGTACGTGCTGCCCTTCGCACCCCCGCCCGGCGCCCGCCAGGCGACCCGTATGTACCTGGGGCGCATGCTGCTGTCCGAGCGCGTCGACGACGTCCTGCCCGACTGGGCCTTCTTCGTGCGCGCCGTCGTCGACTCCACCGGCCTCGCGCCGACCGCGAGCCGCGAATCCCTCGTCGAGGACACGGCCCTGGAGCGCGTCCGGGAGCAGCTCGGCGCCGGGATCCGCCGCTGGGTGCTCGAACTCGGGCTGCGCGAACCGCATCGTCTCGCGCAGTTCGTCGCCGTGCACGAGGTCGGACTCAAGTCCCTGGTGCGCCACGATGAGGAGCTCGCGCGCTTCATCACCCGCTGGCTCACCGTGGAGACGACGCACGGCACGATGCGGATCGGCGAGCTCGTGGAGCGTTACCCTCACGTGCGCTACGCCCAGACCGTCGACGAGTTCCGCCAGGTGGCGGGCATCTCCCCCTCGGACGAGGTGCTCGTCAACGGCGGCTACCTCTATGACGCCGATCTGATCCGCCTGCTCCCCGACCTCTACCCGCAGGTCACGGTCGAGCAGGTCGATGTGACCGGGGAGCTCGATCGCCTCGACCCGCCGCCGCTCGACGACCGGGACATCGCGATGGCGTTGGAGTCCCGCGCCGGCGCCGTGCTCGCCGCCTCCGACTGTGCCGTCGTGGTCAGGGCGATCGATCGCCCCGAGCTGACCGGGCTCTACGTCGCGGATCCCGAGGTGCTGCGGACGATCGATCGCGGACGCACCAAGGGCATCGCGAGCACGCTCTGGGGCGGGGTGCTCGACCGCATCGACCAGACGCTCTCGTCCGCGCGAGACGACGACCTCACGGCGCGGCTGTGCCTGAACTGGTCCAACCGCGTCGTCCGCGCCCTCGTCCGCGTCGAGGACGACGCCGTGTTCGCGCGCACGGTCCAACTCCTCTACATCCAGGCGCTCCTCGCAGGTCACCACCCGCTCTCGGACGCCGATCGGGCGCTCATGACCAGCGCCCTCTCCGACCTCGTCTCGCTCTCCGCCGGGATCGAGGGGGACACGCTCCCCTTCGACGCGCGCTGACACCCCCGACTACCCGAAAGGGCCCTCCATGGCACGTCCGAAGAAGCGCTTCCAGCAGCTCATCGAGGAGATCGATCGCACCCCGTGGGGCCCGGCCGAGCAGGCCCTCGTGGCGGAGGCCGTCGCGCTGGCCATCGAGATCGGCGATGAACGGCTGGAGTACGAGGCCCGGATGCGCCAGACCGCCTCGGCGAACATGGTCGGGGCCACCGACGTCATGCTCAACTCCTTCGCCTGGTGCCTGGCGCATCACGACGCCGACCCGCAGCGGTTCCCCGCCGACCTCGACAACGGCGGGGCCGACCTCATGTGGCAGTTCAAGTGGATGGCGTCGTCCCTGCGCTCCTCCCCCGCCTTCTCGCAGGAGCAGATCGCGGCGGTGCTCGACGACATGGAGGCGCACTACCGCGCCGCAGGGCTCGGCCTCAGCGGCGTGCTGACCGCCCGCTTCGAGGACGCCTGGGATGCCGGTCGGTTCGACGCCGCCGAGGCCCTCCGGGTGCAGCTCGAGGCCACGCCGCGCGACGAGCACAGCCACTGCGATGCGTGCAGCCGCAGCCAGTTCGCGGGATTCTTCGCGGAGACCGACCGGGACGCCGACGCGATCCGCCTCGTCGAGGAGATGCTCGAGGGCGGGTTCTCGTGCGGCGAAGAGCCGGAGCACGCCCTGTCCCGCGTGCTGCTGCCGTATCTGCGTGCCGGTCGCGCGGAGGACGCGAAGACCGCGCACCTGCGCAGCTACCGCCTGGCGAAGGACAACCCGGACAACCTGCGCATCGTGGCCAACAACATCGTGTTCGCCGCGATCACCGGCAACGAGGCGCGGGCGCTGGCCCTGATCGAGAAGCACATCGCGTGGCTGGCCCACGACGGCCTCAACGTCGACGCGCACTTCGCCGCCCTCACCGCCTTCGCGGTCGCTCTCGACCGCGTCACCGCCGCCGGACACGGCGACACCCCGGTCCGCGGCGCCGACGCCCCGGCGCTCGTGCCGCTGCTGGGCGCGCACGACGGCCCGTGGAGCGCCGCCGAGCTCGCCGCGACCGCCTGGTCGACGGCCGAGCGCATCGGCGCACAGTTCGACGAGCGGGACGGCACTGACGGCCACGCCCGCAGCCTCGCCCGGATGCGCGCTCTCGCCGACGAGAGCTACGACGTCCCGATCCGCTCCGACGCGTTCGTCGCCCCCGCGCCGGCCACGACCCCGACCGACCCGGACGGCTGGTTCGAGCGGGCGATGCAGCTCGCGCAGTTCGGCGCCGAGCAGGAGACCCTCGCCGCCCTCCCGCACGCCCTGGAGATCGACGACGCCGCCAAGCGCGCGCAGCTCCTGTCGATGCACCTCGGCATCCTCGTCGCACTCGATCGCGTGGACGAGGCCGAGCGCCTTCTCCCCGAACGGATCGCCGCGCTTCGGGCCGCCGGGAACGACGCGCAGGCCGACCTCGAGGAGCGGCTCGGCCTGGCGACCTTCGGCCTGCACACCGACGAGACCATGGCGGCGCTCGAAGAGGAACTGGCCGAGGCCGACCGTCTTCCCGCGTGGTCGCGCGGCGATCTGGCGATCAGCCGCGCGTCGCTGCACCTCCGGGCGGAGGAGCCGGATGCGGCGCTCGACCTCGCCGAGCTCGCCGCGCGCTCGTTCGCGGAGGCCGAGGACACCCGGCTGTCCAACACCACGACCCTCGTGGCGATCGGCGCCGTGCTGAGCAAGGGCGACCTCGACGCCGGTCGCACGCTCCTCGACCGCTTCCTCTCCCAGGAGGACCTGTCCGCCGGACACCGGGCCCACGCGCTGCAGACCCGGGCCCGCGTACGCGGCGGCACGGGTGCGTACCAGGACGGGGCCGTCGACGCCGACGAGGTGTGCCGGCTGCTCGCCGAACTCGGCGCCACCCGCGCTCTCGCCGAGGCCCATGTGCTCGCGGGCGCGCTCTGGGAGGACGCCGAGGAGCCCGAGAAGGCCGTCGCCCGCTACCGTCTGGCCGCTCGCCTGCAGGACGACGGCGATCGCACCGGCGTCGACTTCCGGCTGGCCAGGGCGATGCTCCGCGCGGGAGACGCGGAGGAGGCAGCCGAGCTCTTCGGCGACGTGCTCCAACGCGAGGAGAACGCCGAGACTCCTGCGGGTTCGCGCGCCATGACCGCCTCGCTCCTGGCCCGGTCGCTCGCCGAGTCCGGCGAGTTCGGTCAGGCGGTCGGCGCACACGGCTACGCGGCCGAGCTGTTCGGGCAGGCGGAGTCCCACGCCGACCAGGCCATGGCCATGACGGAGCAGGCGAAGATCCTCGCCCGGTTCGAGGAGCACGACGACGCCGTCCGGCTGCTGGAGGGCGCTGCGGACATCGTGCGGCGTGCCCCCGAGGCCGTCGGCGCGCTGTCCGAGGTGCTGCACAGCCTCGGCCAGGCCTACGCAGGCCGGGGTGACGAGCGCGCCTTCCCGCTCTTCGACGAGGTCGCCGAGCTCGCCCAGGAGCATGAAGCCGGCTGGCTGCTCGCTGACGTGACCGACTCTCGCGGCCGCGCGCTCGCTCAGCTGGGCCGGACCGATGAGGCCGTCGCCGCGGCTCTCACCGCCGCCGACGGTTTCGCGGCGCTCGGCGACCAGGGCGCCGCCGGAAGCTCGGAACTCTTCGCGGGCCGGGTGCTCGCGGGGAACGACCGCCCGGCCGATGCCGTGCCGGTGTACCGGAGCGCCCTGGAGCATGCCGAGGGCTTCCCACCGCTGCGTCAGGTGGCGGCGCTGGAGCTCGGCGACATGCTGGAGGCACTGGGGCGGCACGCCGAGGCCGCAGAGGTCAGGGCACTCGTCGAGAGCTGACACGACACCGGCTCGGGATCCGGAGGGGGTCCCGAGCCGGCGTCACGTGGCGGAGGGCCGCGTCAGAAGAGCTGACGCCAGTTCGCCCGTGCGAGGTCGAGCAGCTCGTCGCCGCGACCCGACATGACCGTGCGGATGGCGTAGAGCGCGAAGCCCTTGACCTGCGCGGCCTCGATCGCGGGCGGCATGGACAGCTCCTGGCGCTCGGTCACGACGTCGAGGAGCGCGGGACCGTCGTGCGCGAGGACCTCGCGGACGGCCTCCGGCAGATCCTCGCTGCGCTCCACCCGACGGGCGAAGATGCCCATGGCCTCGGCGATCGCCGCGAAGCTGGGGTTGTCCAACCCGGTGCCATAGGTGACGAAGCCGGCGGCCTTCATCTCCAGCTCCACGAAGTTCAGCGACGAGTTGTTCACCACGATCGTCTTGACCGGGAGACCGTTCTGGGTGAGCGTGAGCAGCTCGCCGAGCATCATCGCGAGGCCGCCGTCGCCGGCGAGCGCCACGACCTGACGATCCGGATGCGCGACCTGCGCGCCGATGCCGTGCATCAGGGCGTTCGCCATCGAGCCGTGCGTGAACGATCCGATCAGCCGGCGCCCCTCGGTCATGGACAGGTAGCGCGCGGCCCAGACGGTGGGCGAGCCCACGTCGGCGGTGAAGATCGCGTCGTCGGCGGCGTACTCGTCCAGCAGTCGGGCGAGGTACTGCGGATGGATGGGCCGCTTTCCCTTGGCCGGCACCGCGAGCTCGTCGAGCTTCTTCCGCGTCTTCCGGTAGTGGGCCACGGCGTCGTCGAGGTGGCCGCGGTCGTCCTTCCGCGCGAGACGGGGCAGCAGGGCTTCGGCGGTCGCCTTCACGTCACCGACGAGGCCGAGGTCGAGCGGGTGGCGCTTGCCGAGCTGGGACCCGCGGATGTCGACCTGGATGGTGGTCGCGTGCTCCGGGTAGAACTGCTCGTACGGGAAGTCGCTGCCGAGGACGAGGAGCGTGTCGGCGGCCTCCATGGCCCGGTAGCCGGACGCGAAGCCGAGCAGCCCGGTCATCCCGACGTCGAACGGGTTGTCGTACTCGATGAACTCCTTGCCCCGCAGCGCGTGGACGATGGGGGCTCCGAGCGCGTCGGCGAGCGCGATCACCTCGTCGTGCGCGCCCTCCACGCCGGCCCCGGCGAGGATGGTGACCTTCTTCGCCGCGTTCAGCATGGTCGCGGCCTTCTCCAGCTCCGGGCCGCTGGGCTGGATCAGCGGGCGGGTGCGCTCGATCACCACGGCGCGGTCGTCCGCGATCTCGGACAGCGCCACGTCACCCGGGATCACGAGGACGGCGACGCCGCGCTGCTCGATGGCCGCGCGCATCGCGATCTCCATCAGCCGCGGCATCTGCGACGGGTCAGCAACGTACTCGACGTACACGCTGCACTCGCGGAACAGCTCCTGCGGGTGGGTCTCCTGGAAGTACCCGGTGCCGATCTCGACGGTCGGGATGTGCGCGGCGATGGCCAGCACCGGCACGCGGGAGCGCTGCGCGTCGTACAGGCCGTTGATGAGGTGCAGGTTGCCGGGGCCGCACGAGCCCGCCACGACGGCGAGGTCTCCGGTGGTGCCGGCGTCGGCCGCGGCGGCGAAGGCGGCGGACTCCTCGTGGCGTACGTGCACCCAGCGGATCCGGCCGTCCTTGCGGAGGGCGTCCGTGAGTCCGTTCAGGGAGTCGCCCGGGATGCCGTAGACCCGGTCGACTCCGTTGGCGTTCAGAGTCTTGACGATGTTCTCAGCGACGTTGGCCATACCCCGACCCTACGCCCGCCGAGGCCTCCCCGGGCCGGGCTCAGTACTCCTGCGGGCCGTCCCGGTCGGGCTCGGGATCGCGCCGGAACGCGCGGCCGGACACCGACGCCGGGGCGATGCGCACGTACACGCGCTTGTCGGTCGGGATCCACGGACGCAGACCCGCCGCCTCCGCCCGCTCGATGTCGGCGTCGGTCTCCAGAGCCTCCGCACGCCCGCGCACGATGACGCTCCAGGCGGCGGTGTCCGTGTGGTCGTCGACCTCGAAGAGCACGTCGGCGTTGACCGTCAGCTCGAACAGCTTGCTCCCGGGGGCCGTGCGGAACAGGAGTCCTTCGCCGTCCACGGCATAGTTCACGGGGAAGATGTCGATGGTCTCGCCGACCCGGGTCACGAGCCGCCCGAGCTCCTGGCTGCGCAGGTGCTCCCAGCTCTGCTCCGCGGTGAGGGACTGGACCGGATCCGTGTGCGCACTCATGCCGCCATTGTGCCTCGTCTGTCCTCGACGCGCACCCCCGTCGACCCGGCCCCTCTCGTGCGAGCGGCCCCCTTGCGTGCGCACGCAAGGGGGCCGCTCGGCCGCAACGGGGTGGGTCGACGGTCAGCCGATGCGGATCAGCTTCTTGTTGACGAACTCGTCGGCGGCCAGGTGGCCGAGCTCCCGAGCCGTGCCGCTGCGCTTGATGCCGCCGAACGGGAGCTCGGGGCTGTCGGCGAGCACGAGGTTCACGTAGACCATGCCGGCCTCGATCCTGTCGGCCACCCGCTCCGCCTGCGCCTCGTCCGTCGTGAAGACGTAGGAGCCGAGACCGAACGTGGTGTCGTTGGCCAGCGCGACCGCCGCCGCCTCGTCCGCGACACGGTAGACGACGGCCGCGGGGCCGAACAGCTCCTCGCGGTAGACGTCCATCTCCGGGGTCACGTCGGCGAGCACGGTCGGTGCGAAGAACGCCCCGTCGCGCGTGCCGCCCGTGAGCAGGGTCGCACCTTGGGCCACGGCGGTGTCGATCTGCTTCTGCAGGTTCTCCGCCGCCGCCTCCGACGAGACCGGGCCGAGGACCGTGTCGTCGAGCGTGGGATCGGTCGCCTCGACGGCCGCCATCGCCGCCGTGAACTTCTCCACGAACGCGTCGTAGAGGTCGTCGACGATGATGAAGCGCTTGGCGCCGTTGCAGGCCTGCCCGTTGTTGTCGAGGCGTGCGTCCACGCCCGCCTGCACGGTGGCGTCGAGGTCGTCGGTGGAGAGCACGATGAACGGGTCGGACCCGCCGAGCTCCAGTGCGACCTTCTTGAGGTTGCGGCCCGCGACCTCGGCGACCGCGGCGCCGGCACGCTCGGAGCCGGTCAGCGACACGCCCTGCACCCGCCAGTCCGCGATCATCGCCGCGATCTGGTCGTTCGTGGCGAGCACGTTCTGGTACGCGCCCTTCGGGAAGCCGGCGTCGTGATAGATCGCCTCGATCGCGCTCGACGACTCCGGGCACTGCGGCGCGGGCTTCAGGAGGATCGTGTTGCCGACGATCAGGTTCGGCGCGGCGAAGCGCACGATCTGGTACGCCGGGAAGTTCCACGGCATGATGCCCACGAGCGGTCCCAGCGAGGAGCGGCGGATGATCGCCGACCCCTCCCCGAGGATCTTGATGGGCTGGTCGGCCATGATGTCCTCGGCCTGGTCCGCGTAGTACTCCGCGATGTCGGCGGCGAAGTCGACCTCGCCGAGTGCGGCTTCCCGCGGCTTGCCCATCTCGCGCACGAAGATGTCGGCCAGCTCCTCGCGGCGCTCGCGGTGCAGCTCGGCTGCACGGCGCAGCAGCGCGGCACGGTCGGCGACCGTGGTGGAGCGCGACCACTCGCGGTGGGCCTCGTCCGCGGCCGCGACGGCCTCCTCGATCTGCGCGTCGGTGAACGTGTCGTACGACGCCAGGGTCTCGCCGGTGGCGGGGTTGACGACGGCGTAGTCGGTCATGAGTTGTCCTCTCGTGTGCTGGGGCCCTTCGACAGGCTCAGGGACCCAGGCCGTTCAGGGGGAAGGTCAGGAGACCGGGATCAGCGTGTACTTGGTGGACAGGTACTCGTGGATGCCCTCGAAGCCGCCCTCGCGGCCGACGCCGGACTGCTTGACGCCGCCGAAGGGAGCCGCCGCGTTGGAGACGACACCCACGTTGAGACCCATCATGCCCGTCTCCAGCGCGTCGATCATCCGCTGACCGCGCTGCAGGTTCTCGGTGAAGACGTAGGAGACCAGGCCGTACTCGGTGTCGTTGGCGAGGCGCACGGCCTCGTCCTCGGTCTCGAAGGTCGCGATGGCGAGCACCGGGCCGAAGATCTCCTCGCGGAGGATCGCGGAACCGGGGACGACGTCGGTGAGGACCGTGGGCTCGTAGAACGTGCCGGTGCCCTCGAGCGCCTTGCCGCCCGCGAGCAGGGTCGCGCCGCGCTCGACGGCGTCGTCCACGAGCTCGCCGGCCTTGGCCACGGCGTCCTCGTCGATGAGCGGGCCGATCGCCACGCCCTCCTCCGTGCCGCGGCCGATCTTCATGCCGTTGACACGCTCGGTGACGCGCTTGGCGAACTCGCCCGCGACGTCCTTGTGCACGATGAAGCGGTTCGCCGCCGTGCAGGCCTGACCGATGTTGCGGAACTTCGCGGCGAGAGCGCCGTCCACGGCCTTGTCGAGGTCCGCGTCGTCGAACACGACGAACGGCGCGTTGCCGCCGAGCTCCATCGACACCCGGAGCACGCCCTCGGCGGCCTGCGCGATGAGCTTGCGGCCGACCTCGGTCGACCCGGTGAAGGACAGCTTGCGCAGACGCGGGTCGGCGATGATCGGCGCCGACAGGGCGCTCGACTTCGAGGTCTGCACGACGTTGACGACGCCCTTGGGCAGACCGGCCTCTTCGAGCAGGGTCGTGAAGAAGATGGTCGTGAGCGGCGTGAGTGCCGGGGGCTTGATCACCACGGTGCAGCCGGCGGCGAGGGCGGGGGCGATCTTGCGCGTGGCCATGGCGAACGGGAAGTTCCACGGCGTGACGAAGAACGACGGACCGACGGGGCGCTGCGACACGATCATGTGACCGGTGCCCTCGGGGTTCAGGCCGTAGCGGCCGCTGATGCGCACGGCCTCCTCGCTGAACCAGCGGAGGAATTCGCCGCCGTAGGCGACCTCGCCGCGGGCCTCGGCGAGGGGCTTGCCCATCTCGAGCGTCATCAGCAGCGCGAGGTCCTCCTTGCGCTCCTGCACGAGATCGAACGCCCGGCGGAGGATCTCGCCGCGCACGCGCGGTGCCGTCGCGGCCCACTCCTCCTGCGCGGCGACGGCGGCGTCGAGCGCCCGGATGCCGTCCGCGGGGGTGGCGTCGGCGATCGTGCGGATCACCTGGTTCGTCGAGGGGTCCTTGACGTCGAAGGTCGCGCCGGTCTCCCCCTCGATCCATTCCCCGCCGATGAAGAGGCCGGTGGGGATGCTGTCGAGCAGCGCCTGCTCGTTCTGAGTGCTCATGGATTCTCTCTCTTTCAGACGGACGTGGGACGACGACGACGGCTGGGCGGAGCGTCCATACCCAGCGTCTCGCCGCGGAAGAAGGCGGGGCGGCGGATGGCGTTCCAGATCATCACGGCGATGCCGACGACGATGATGAGGATGCCGAGGATGAAGACGATCCCGATGCCGCCGATCTCCGACCCGGAGCCGTAGGCCGGGTCCATGGAGTCGATCAGCGTGGTGAAGAACAGGATCGCCAGGATGATGCCGCCCACAAGCGGGAACAGGAAGGTGAAGAAGACGTTCCGCGCCGAGTCGAACCACTGCTTGCGGAAGTACCAGACGCAGGCGAACGCGGTGATCCCGTAGTAGAAGCAGATCATCATGCCGAGCGTGAGGATCGTGTCCCACAGCGTGTCCTCGCTGACCACGCGCATCACCGCGTAGAACGCGGAGGCCACGATGGCCGACACGATCGTGGCGTAGCCCGGGGTGAAGAACCGCGGGCTCACCTTCGCGAACGACTTCGGGAGCGCGCCGTAGTGGCCCATCGCGAGCAGGGTGCGGGCCGGACCGACGAACGTCGACTGCAGCGACGACGCCGAGCTCGTGAGCACCGCGAGGGAGACGAGGAACGCGAGCGGCCCGAGGATCGGTCCGGAGAGGTGGAAGAACACGTTCTCCTGGATGTCGCCGTTGCCGAGGCCGAGCTCCCCCGTGCCGACGCCCGCGAACATGATCATCGCGACGGCGAGGAGCAGGTAGAGCGAGACGATCGTGAGCACGGTGACGGTGGCCGCCCGCCCAGGGGTCTTCTCCGGGTCCTTCGTCTCCTCGTTCATCGTGAGGGTGACGTCCCAGCCCCAGAAGATGAAGATCGACAGCGACAGACCGGCGGCGACCGCGCTGAACGACGAGATTGCGAACGGGTTGAACCAGTTGAGGTCGAACGGCTGGTAGTCGAAGCCGTTGCCGCCCACGGCCTGCACGATCGCGGCGACCGCGAAGAACACGAGCACGAGGATCTGGAATCCGACGAGCCAGTACTGCAGCTTCTGCGTGGTCTGCATGTCGCGGTACGACACCCACGTCGCGCCCAGCATGAAGAGCAGGCAGACGCCGATGTTGATCCAGGTCACGCCGGCGAGATCGGCGATCTCCGCGTTGCCCGTGATCTGCGACAGCAGCAGGAACAGGAAGTCGACCGCGACGCCGGCGAGGTTGGAGAGCACGAGGATCGTGGCGACCACGAGGCCCCAGCCGGCCATCCAGCCCACCCACGGCCCGAACGCCCTGGCGGCCCAGGTGAAGGACGTACCGGAGTCGGGCATGCGGTTGTTGAGCTCGCGGTAGCCGAAGGCCACGAGGAGCATCGGGATGAAGCCGACGAGGATGATCGCCGGGATCTGCGCGCCGACCTCGGACGCGGTGGGGCCGACGGCGGCCGTGAAGGTGTAGGCGGGGGCGATGCACGAGATGCCGATCACGACGGCGCCGATCAGGCCGACGGTGCCGGCGCTCAGGCCCTTCGTCGAGATTCCGGTCGTGACGCCGGATGCGGGCTCCGTCGCCCGGTTGGTGCTGCTCATCAGCGGTCTCCTGCTTCATCGCGGGTACGCGGGACGACGATCATGGGGACGGGCAGCTCGTGCAGCATCTTCGCCGCCGTGGAGCCCAGGAAGAGTCGGCGTGGCTGCGCCAGCCGGCTGGAGCCGACGAGCACGACCTCGCCGGGGAGCCAGGAGAGCCCGGCGACGGCGTCCTCCACCGTCTCGCCGGGGGCCTCCTCGACGACGGCGCCGAGACCGTCCGGCAGCCGCTCGGCGGCGACGGCCAGCACCTGGTGCGCGTGCTCGCTGCCGGCGAGGCGGATCGCCCCGGTGTCGAGTCCCGGGGGCACGTCGAACGGCACGAGCGACACCAGCCGCAGGCTCACCTCGGCGGCGCCGGCGAGGGCGACGGCCTGGTCGAGCACGCCCTCCGCGCCGGGCCGGGTGCCCACGGCGACGGTGACGCGCGGGAGCACGTGGTCGTCCTGCTGCGCGAGACCGGACGGCGCGAGGGCCACCGGGATCGGCGAGGAATGCAGCAGCTCCGACGCGACGCTGCCCAGGCGGTGCCGGCCGAAGAGGCCTCCACCGGCCGTGCCGATCACGATGACGCTGGCGTCGAACTCCTCACCGGCGGCGATGAGGCCCTCGGCGAACGACTCCGAGAAGCGCACGTGGCCGCTGCGCACGAGCTCCTGCGGCAGACGCACCACCGCGTCCTGCAGCCAGCTCCGCGCCTGCTTCCGGATGACGTCCTCGTAGGCGCGCTCCGGTGGCACGGCGGCGCTCCGGGTCCCCTCGGTCGGCAGCACGATCACGAGGTGCAGGGTCGCGCCGATGCTGCGCGCCAGTCGTGCGCCCAGCGCCGCCGCGTCGGCCCCCGCATCCGTCGCCGTGTAGCCGACGACGACCGAGCCGGTCATCAGCCGATGCTCTCGGGAGCGCCGGCCTCGCGGCGGGCGTCGACGATGTTCGCCGCGACGAGGTGGCCCATGCGGATCGCCCCGTCGACGTGCTGGTAACCCGCTCCGGCCATGTCGCTGCAGGCGAAGTGGATCGGTCCGACCGGCGTGCGCAGGTCGGCGCCGTAGCGGTGCAGACCCCCGAGGTCGAAGCTCGCGGCGTACGCGCCGCGGGTCCACTCCTCGCTGCCCCAGTCGCTCTCGTAGTAGACGACCGGGTTCTTGGCCTCGGGACCGTAGTAGTGCGAGAGCGACTCGAGGATGCGCTCCTTGCGCTCCTCGGCCGACAGCTCGAACACGCCGTCGGCGTTGGCGTCGGACACGAAACCGACCAGGGTGCCGCGCTCGTCCCCGTGGTTGGTGTTGTCGTACGCCTCGTGCGAGAGCTCGTACGGGCTGAACGCCGTACCGCTCAGGCCCTGCTCGCGCCAGAACGGGCGGTCGTAGACGGCGTGCACCTTGATGACGAAGCCCATCGACAGGTGCTGGTGCAGCTGGTGCTGACGACGGGGCAGCGGCGGGACGAAGGAGATGCGGTTGTAGAGGATGGGGGCGTGCGCGAGGATCGCGTACCGTGCCCGGACCGTGAGGTCGTCGGTGGTCGCCACGACCCCGTCCTCCGACCACTCCAGGCTGCGGACGGGCTGGTTCAGCAGCACGTCGTCACCCAGGCGCTCGGCGAGGCGCAGCGGCACCTGCTGGAGCCCTCCCACGACGCGCTTGTCGAGGATGAAATCGGCGTCGACGAGATTCGAGTACGAGCCGGCGGACGCCGCCATCAGCAGCGACTGCAGGAGCGAGAAGGCATGGGTCGGCTTGGTCAGCATCGCCGAGCCGGTCGCGAAGGCGAGGTTGCGCACGGCCTCGTCGTCGTCGGTCTGCGACCGCAGCCAGGCGTCCCACGAGATGGAGTCCCACTCGGCCGCGTTCGGGTGCTCCCACGGCTTGTCCGGGTCGATCTCGGCGACGAGGGCATCGAGGATGCCGGTGATGCGGGCGATCACGGCCTCGGTCTCCGCCGACACCGGGAACATCTCGCCCGTGAAGCGGTGGGCCTGACCATCCGGGCCGACGTAGACGCTGTCACCCTCGCGGTAGCGGCTGTAGGTCTCGAGCCCCAGCTCCTCGATCGTGTCCTTGAGGGCGTCCTGGTCGGGCGAGACCCACTGGCCGCCGATCTCCAGCATGGCGCCGTCGATCACGTCGGTCCACAGCCGGCCACCCACGCGGTCGCGGGCCTCCAGCACGGCGACCGACAGTCCGGCCTTCCGCAGGTCGTTGGCCGCCGTGAGCCCTGCGGCTCCGGCGCCCACGATCAGCACGTCGCGGGTGATCTCAGCCATCTGCAACTCCTTCGTCGTCGGGGGATGCGGGGGAAGAAGTACCGGTCGCGTCCCGAAATCCCCCGATCCGGGGACGCGACCGGACAGTGTCAGGCGCCGGCGAGCGCCTCGGCCACGACGTCGAGGCCCTCGTTCAGCAGCTCGTCGCCGATGGACAGCGGCGGGAGGAAGCGGATGACGTTGCCGTACGTGCCGCAGGTGAGGACGATGACGCCCTGAGCGATGCACGCCTTGGCCACGGCGGCCGTGAGCGCGGCGTCCGGAGCCTTGGTCTCCGGGTCCACGAACTCGGCCGCGACCATCGCACCGTGACCGCGGACGTCGCCGATGCGGGCGTCCTCGGACTGGAGGGCGGTGAGGCGGCCGATGAGGATCTCGCCGATCTCGCGGGCCCGCTCGATGACGCCGTCGTTCTCGAACACGTCGATGGCCGCGAGCGCCGCCGCGCAGGCGATCGGGTTGCCGCCGTAGGTGCCGCCGAGGCCGCCGGAGTGCGAGGCGTCCATGATCTCGGCGCGACCGGTCACGGCCGCGAGGGGCAGCCCGCCCGCGATGCCCTTGGCGGTGGTGATGAGGTCGGGCTCGATGCCGAAGATCTCGCTGGCGAACATGTGCCCGGTGCGGGCGAACCCGGTCTGCACCTCGTCGGCGATGAAGACGACGCCGTTCGCGCGGCACCAGTCGACGATCGCGGGGAGGAAGCCGTCGGCGGGGACGATGAAGCCGCCCTCGCCCTGGATGGGCTCGATGATGACGGCCGCGAGGTTGTCGGCGCCGATCTGCTTCTCGAGCTGGAGGATCACGCGGGCCGCGGCCTCTGCGCCCTCGAGTCCGTCGCGGAACGGGTAGGACATCGGCGCGCGGTAGACCTCGGGGGCGAACGGGCCGAAGCCGCTCTTGTAGGGCATCGACTTCGCGGTCAGCGCCATGGTGAGGTTCGTGCGGCCGTGGTAGCCGTGGTCGAACGCGACGACGGCCTGGCGTCCGGTGTGCTTGCGGGCGATCTTGATCGCGTTCTCGACGGCCTCGGCGCCGGAGTTGAACAGGGCGCTCTTCTTGGCGAAGTCACCGGGGGTGACGCGGTTGAGCGCCTCGGCGACGCCGACGTACGACTCGTACGGCGAGATCATGAAGCAGGTGTGGGTGAACTGCGCGGCCTGCGCGGCGACGGCCGCGGCGACCTTCGGGTGCGCGTTGCCGACCGTGGTCACCGCGATGCCGGAGCCGAGGTCGATGAGCGAGTTGCCGTCGGCGTCGACGACCACCCCTCCCCCGGCGGCGACGGCGGCGACGGGCACGGTGTGTCCGACACCGGCGGCGACGGCGTCCGCCTTGCGGGCGAGGACCTCGGCCGACCGCGGGCCGGGGAGTTCCGTGACGAGGCGACGCTCCTGCGGGAGGTCGGGGCCGCCGAGGGGGACTGCGGGTGCTGCGGTGTCGAGGAGAGCCATGTCGCGAGCGTACGGCGGCATCGGAGACACCCGCATTCGCCGGGTCGTACAATCGGAGAATTGATTTCGCCGTCTCGTACAACCGGAGATCGCATGGCCCCCACCGATCCACCAACGCTGTCCGCCCTGCTGCGGCGCCGTGATCTGGATTTGCGCCTCGTCTCCGCCGCCGCGGACCTGCCGGACGGCGCACTCGACCGTCCGCTGCGCTGGGTGCACAGCTCGGATCTCGCGGATCCGACACCCTTCCTCGCGGAAGACCTGGTGCTCCTCACCACCGGCGCCCAGTTCGACGACGCGGACGCCATCCCGCCCTACGTCGTGCGCCTCGCCGAGCGCGGGGTGCTGGGGCTCGGGTTCGGCACCGACGTGCATCGCTCGGGCACGCCGGAAGAGTTGATCGCGGCGTGCGCCGACCAGGGCATCCCGCTGTTCGAGGTGCCGTACCGCACGCCGTTCATCGCCGTGGCCCGCGCCCACTCCGAAGCGATCGCGGCGCAGGCCTACGCCCGGCGCACCTGGGCGCTCGACACCCAGCGCGCCCTGGCCCTCGCCGCGCTCCGACCGCGCGGGCTGGACGCCATCGTCACCGAACTCGGCCGTCGGCTCGACGCCTGGGCGGGCATGTTCGATGCGACGGGGGACCTGCTCGTCACCCACCCCCGGGACGCCCTCTCCGCAGGCGTCCGGGAGGAGCTCGGGACGCGGGTCCAGGAGATCCTCGACCGCGGACTCGAGGCAGGGCAGTCCCTCACCCTCGAGGCACACACCTTCATGCTCTTCACGGTGGGGCGGGGCGGGCACCTGCGCGGCGTGCTCGCCGTGGAGGCCGACGCCCTCGACCAGGAGGCCAGAGCCGTCGTCACGTCGGTCATCGCGATGGCCGGACTCGCGCGGGAGCAGAGCGAGCAGCTCGCGCGCGGCCGTCGCCGCCTGCACACGCAGCTGCTGCGCTCGCTCCTGGGCGACGACCCCGGCCTCGCGCGCCGGGTGCTCGGGAGCCTCCCGCCCGCCCCCGTGGTGGTCGCCGTGACGGGAGACGCCCCGGCGGAACCGCTCCTGGACTGGTGGGAGCGCCGGCGCCTCGACCACGGCACTCCCGCGTTCCTCGCCGATTCCGAGGACGGCGTCGTCATCTGCATCTCCGCGACCGACGAGCCGCTTCTCGACGATGTGGCCGCCCGCTTCACCGCCCGCGTCGGCGTCTCCGCTCCGGAGGGGTACGACGCCTTCTCCCGGGCCCACGCGCAGGCGCTCGTCGCGCTCCGTCAGCCCGGCACGAGCGGTGCCGTCCGGTACGCCGACACGGTCGGGTCGAGCCTGCTCACCGCTCTGGCCACGGATGAGGCCCGGCTCGTCGCCGAGTCGCGACTCGCCCCGCTCCGGGAGCACGACGCCGCCCACGGCACCGCGCTCGAACACGCGCTGCGCACCTGGCTCGACCACGACGCGCGGGCCGAGCAGGCCGCCGCCGCCTTGGGCATCCACCGGCACACCCTCCGCTCCCGGGTCTCCCACGCCGGAGCCCTCCTCGGGGTCGACCTGACGACCTTCCCCGCCCGGGCCGAGGTGTGGGCGCTGCTGCAGACCGCGCGCGACTGACCCGGCCCCGAACCCGCGTCGACGGGGGCTCAGCCGGCGAGGAGCCGCCGGGAAGCGGCGACGTCCGCGGCGGTCCGGGCGACGAGCTCCTCCACCGCGTCGAAACGGAGCGTCGGCCGGAGCAGCGCCACGAGCTCGACCGACAGCCGCTGTCCGTAGAGGTCGCGGTCGACGTCGTGCAGGTGCACCTCGAGACGCCGCGCCCGGTCGCCGCAGAACGTCGGATTGACACCGACGCTCGCCGTCGCCTCCCACCGTCGGTCGTCGCCGGGCAGCCGCACCCACGCCGCATAGATCCCATCGTCGGGCAGCAGGCGCTCGGGCAGGGCGAGGTTCGCGGTCGGGAAGCCGAGCAGCCGCCCGCGACCGTCGCCGGGGACGACCAGGCCGGAGAGCACCGGGAGCGCCGGTCCGGTCACACGTCTGCGGCGGGCGAGATCGCGCAGTAGCGGCTCTGGTGGAACACGAGCGGCTCGACGTCGTCGAAGAGCGTCACGTCCTGGATCTCGTAGAGCGCGATCTCGTGGTCGCCGCCGTCGAAGGTGCTGTGCAAGCGGCAGGTGAGCCAGAGTGCGGCGTCGTCGATCAGCACGGCCCCACCCTCCGAGCGATGCCAGGCATGGCCGCCGAATCGGTCTCCTTCGCGCGCGGACAGCGAGCGGCTGAGCGGCTCGTGGTGCGCGGCGAGGACGCTCATCCCCAGTTCGGGGACGGCTCGGAGCACGGGCCACGTCTTCGAGGTGCGGGCGGCGCTGACGGCGACGAGCGCGGGCTCCAGCGAGATCGAGGTGAAGGAGTTGACCGCCATGCCGACGGCACGGTCCTCGACGTGGGCGGCCAGCGCGACCACACCGGTCGGGTAGACGGAGAAGGCGCGACGGAGAGCGCGGTCCCGCGGCAGGGCGTCGGTCACGGCAGTGGTCATCACAAAGTCCTTTCGTTAGTCAACTTTGACTAGTTCGAATCATATGCATTTTTGACCATGCAAACAACAGATTTCACGACACCGAGCCATTAGCATGAAGCGCATGTCGACCACCCGCCTCGTCGTCCTCGGCGCCGTCAAGCAGTTCCAGCCCGTTCACGGCTACTTCCTCCGCCGCGAGCTCATGACGTGGCACGTCGACGAATGGGCGCACATCCAGCCCGGTTCGATCTACAACGCCCTCCGCGCGCTCGAGGTCGACGGCTACGTGGCGGAGAGCGGCACCGAGACCGAGGGCAAGCGCCCGGCGCGCACCACCTACCGCATCACCCCGGCCGGCGAGGTGGAGCTGCAGCGCATGCTGCGTGAGAACCTGTGGAACGTCGCGGCTTTCGACACCCAGGCGATCATGACCGTGGCCTCGTTCATGTTCGTCCTCAGCCGGCAGGAGGTCATCGCCGGGCTCGAGCATCGGCTCATCAAGAGCGACGCGATCATCACGCAGAACGGCTTCGACGTGCAGGACACCCTGCGCTCGGAGACGACCCCGGAGTACGTCCGCGAGATCTTCGACCTCTCCACCGCCCGACTCACCGCCGAGAAGGAGTGGCTCCTGACGCTGCTGGAGCGGCTGCGCGCCGGAGCGTACACGTTCGCCGGCGAGACGGCGGAGACGACGGAGGCGGAACCCGCTCCCCCGCGGTGACCCGCAGGGCGCACGCGACTCAGCGCCCGGCCACCAGGGCGTCGAGGGCATCGGCGGTGAGCGCCGGGGTGGTCGCCCCGCGGTGTCGGGCGACGATCGCCCCCGCGGCACAGGCGCGCACGAGAGCGTGCTCGGTGTCTCGACCCTGGGCGAGCCCGGCGGCGAGGGCGCCGCAGAAGGCGTCCCCGGCTCCCGTCGTGTCGACGGCGTCTATGCGGAAGGCCGCCACGTGCGCCCCGGGCCGTCCCGGCCGATGCAGCGTCACACCCGCGGCCCCCTCCGTGAGCACGACCGCTCCGGCACCGGCGCCGAGGAGCCGCTCGACGCCGCCGAGCTCCGCGCACTCCGTCTCGTTCACGACCAGCACGTCCACTTCCGGGAGCAGCTCGACCGCCGCCTCGTGCGCGGGGGCGGCGTTGAGGATCGTGCGCGCCCCCGCACCCCGGGCGGCCACGAGGGCCGCGGCGACCGCGGCGAACGGCACCTCGAGCTGGGCGAGCACCACAGCCGCCCCGGCGATCCCGGCCACGGCGTCCTCCGGAGTGAGCTCGCCGTTCGCCCCCGCCGCCACGAGGATGCTGTTGTCGCCGTCGTCGAAGGCCAGCACATGCGCGACCCCGGTCGGCGCGGACGCGGAGCGGCGGAGCGCGGCGTCCACGCCCGCTTCCGTGAGCGCCGCCTCCAGCACGGCCCCCGCCTCGTCCGCTCCGACGACACCGCAGAACCGCGTCGAGGCTCCGGTGCGCGCCGCCGCGACGGCCTGATTGAGGCCCTTGCCACCGGGGAAGCGTCCCCCGGCCCGACCGAGCAGCGTCTCGCCGACGCGGGGTGGGCGCGAGACCTCGACCACGAGATCGAGGTTCGCGCTCCCCACGACGGCCACGCCGGCGAGGGTCTCAGACACGGGCCATCGTCCGCCGGAACGACGAGCCCACGTGGGACTCGGCGAGTGCGGGCGTCGGGGTGCCCATCAGCCGTTCCCGCAGCGACTGCGGCTCGGCGGCGGGGTCGGTGATCGCCCCGCGTTCCTTGAGAATAGGCAGCACGTGCTCGATGAAGTCGGCGGTCGACGCCGGGGGGATCACCGGGGCGAAGAGGAAGCCGTCGAGGTCCGCGCCGTCGGCGAGCTCCATCATCCGGTCCGCCACCTGCTCCGGCGTACCCACGATCGGCCGGGCGCCTACCCCGTGCGCGTGCCAGTCGCCCAGCACATCGCCGACCGTCTTGTCGGCGAAGCGGGCGACCTGCGTCTGCGAGAGTTCGGTGCTGAGCTCCGACATCGGCGTGCTCGGGTCGTACGACGACAGATCGAGGCCGGTGAACCAGGCGTAGGACGCCACGGTGACCTCGGGGTTCTGCGCGTCGGCGACCTCCGCATACGTGCGGCGCGCCTCTTCCTCGGTGCTGCCGACGACCGCGGCGAACGCCGACATGATCTTCACCTCGTGCGCGCCACGGCCGTTCTTCACCGCCTCCTCGCGGATGGCCGAGGAATGCGCACGGAGCTGCTCGACAGAGCCGCTCCCCACGAAGATCGCCTCGCCGTGCTTGCCGCCGAACTCGCGGCCCGCGGGCGACGCCCCGGCCTGGAACAGCACCGGCGTGCCCTGCGGCGAGCGCTGCGTGTTGCCGTAGCCGTGCGAGCGGAAGTAGGGCCCGTCGTGCGCGATGCGGTGCACCTTGGCCGGGTCGGCGAAACGGCCCGCCTTGTCGCGCTCCAGCGCGCCCTCCTCCCAGGCCTCCTCCCACAGCTTGTAGACGACCTGCATGAAGTCGTCCGCCATCAGGTAGCGCTCGTCGTGCCCGACCATCGGCACACCGAAGCCCTGCACCGCGGTGTCGGCGGTGCCCGTGGTGACGACGTTCCATCCGATCCGGCCGCCGGACAGGATGTCGAGGGTGGCCAGGCGCCGGGCGAAGGAGTACGGCGGCTCGAGCAGGGTCGACCCTGTGGCGACGAGGCCGAGGCGGGTGGTCTCCGGGATGAGCGCGGCGAGGATGATCGCCGGGTCGAGCCGCGGCAGGTCCAGGCCCTCGACCGAGCAGATGTCCGGGCGCTCGCCGGCGACGTCCGCCCAGCCCCACGCGTCGGCGAGGAAGAGGAAGTCGAAGCCCGCGTCCTCGACCAGGCGCGCGGTGTCGCGCCAGTAGTCGAGCTTGTCGAAGAGGTAGCGCCGGTTGTCGGGGTGGCGCCAGGTCGCGGTGCCGGAATCGTTCGCCTGGGCGTTCTCGAAGAGTCCGAGCCGCAGGGTCTTCACGGGGTGCTGAGCGGTCATGGCGGATGCCTTCCTGGGAGTGGGGGATGGTGTCGTTCGGAGTTTCCGGGCACGCCGGGGGAACCCGGGGGCGCAGGGGTCGCGCCCCCGGGACCGGGGGTCGTGAGCTCAGCCCTTCGCGGTGACCTCGCCGTCGCTCCACCACAGGACGCGCCGGCGCACGACCGCGAGAAGCACGATGAGCAGCACCCCGAGCAGACAGAGCAGGGCGATGCTCGCCCAGGTCACGGGCAGGTTCGCCTGTGCAGCCGACGTGGTGACGAGGGAGCCGAGACCGGCCTGCTGCCCTGCCGCGACGAACTCGGCCACGGCCGCGCCGACCACGGCGAGGGGCAGCGCGATGCGCAGACCGGCGAACACGTACGGCATGCTGCCGGGGAACCGCAGCTCGCGGAAGATCTCCCACCGCGAGGCATGCAGCGTCGTGAACACGTCGAGCGCCTTCTGGTCCACGTCGCGGAGGCCGGCGAGCGAGTTCACGAGCATCGGGAAGAAGACCACGAGGCCGGTGACGATGAACTTCGGCACCATGCCGAACCCGAAGGCGACGACCAGCGCCGGGGCGATCGCGACGATCGGCGTCACCATCACGATGATGACCAGCGGCATGACGGCCCGCTCGATGATCTGGAACTCGGCCATCACGACGGCCAGCAGGAAGCCCGCGAGGATGCCGGCGGAGGCCCCGACGACGACCTCGAGCAGCGTCACGAGGAAGTTCGACCAGTACATGCCCGCGTCCTCGACGAGGCTGGCGCCGATGGCCTCCAGCGTCGGCAGGACGTAGGGGTTGGTCCACGCCACGATCTGCCAGAGCAGAGCCGCGATCACGAACGTGATCAGGGTCGGTCCCCACGATCCCCAGCGGAGCCAGCCGGGGACCCCGCGGCGGGGCTGCGCCTTCAGGCGAGCGGTCGCAAGGGTGGCGGTGGTGTCTCTCATCGTCAGCTCAGACATGGGCCTTCTCCGTCTGCGCGCGCAGCGCACCGCGCACGACTGCCTCCAGGTCGCGGAACTCGTCTGTCGCGTACGCCTCCTCGGTCCGCGGCCGCGGGAGGTTCACATCGATCACCTCGGCGATGCGTCCGGGGTGGGCCGCCATGACCACGATGCGGTCGGACAGCATGATCGCCTCCGGCACCGAGTGCGTGACGAACATCACGGCCTTGCGGTTCGACTGCCAGAAGTCCAGCAGGGCGATGCGCTGCAGGTCCCGGTTCATCTCGTCGAGGGCCGAGAACGGCTCGTCCATCAGCATGATCGCCGGATCGAACACGAAGGCCCTGGCGATCGCGGCGCGCTGCTGCATACCGCCGGAGAGCTGCCCGGGGTACTTCTTCAGCGCATGGCCGAGCCCGAACGTCGACAGCAGCTCGGCCGGGTCGCGGAGGGCGCGGTCGCCGTTGGCCCCGCGGTTGATCCGCACGGGGAGCTCGACGTTCTCGCGCACCGTCTTCCACGGCAGCAGCGCCGGAGACTGCGGGACGAGACCGATCTTCTTGTCGCGGGAGGCCGCCGTGACGCTCTCGCCGTCGATCGTGACGGTGCCGGAGTCGGCGTCGAGGAGTCCGGCGACCACCTTGAGCAGCGTGGACTTGCCGC
>Ga0233424_10000782_pt1 | contig 35104 bp, 30 predicted proteins | sample Watercolumn_Towu_FD_181011 | JGI IMG/M metagenome (GOLD analysis project Ga0233424, IMG submission 181011) | Freshwater microbial communities from Lake Towuti, South Sulawesi, Indonesia - Watercolumn_Towuti2014_125_MG | ecosystem: Environmental > Aquatic > Freshwater > Lake | place: Indonesia... | reverse complement strand
TGCATCGATGCTCGGGAAGAAGCACACCGCCGCCGACACGGCCTCCGGCAGCGGGTGCACCTTCACCGTGAGCTCGGTGATGACGCCGAGCGTGCCTTCGCTGCCGATCAGCAAACGCGTCAGGTCATAGCCCGCGCTGCTCTTCTTGGACCGCGAGCCGGTGCGCACGATCTCGCCGTTCGCATTGACGAAGCGCAGGCCCAGCACGTTCTCGCGCATGGTGCCGTAGCGCACGGCGTTCGTGCCGCTGGCGCGCGTGGCGGCCATGCCGCCGAGGCTCGCGTCGGCGCCGGGGTCGATCGGGAAAAACAGGCCCTCGTGCTTCAGCGCCTCGTTGAGCTGCTTGCGCGTGACGCCGGGCTGCACCGTCACGGTGAGGTCCTCGGCGTCGATGCGCAGCACGCGGTTCATGCGTGACAGGTCCAGGCTGATGCCGCCACGCACCGCCAGCAGATGGCCTTCCAGCGACGAGCCCGCGCCATAGGGAATGACCGGCACGCGCTGGGCCGCACACAGCGCCACCACGCGGGCGACCTCGGCTTCGGTGTCGGCAAACACCACGGCCTGCGGCGGCGGCACGTCGAACACCGACTCGTCCCGGCCGTGCTGCTGCCGCACGGCCAGCGCCGTCGCACAGCGGCTGCCGAACTCGGCCTGCAGCGCGGCGAGCAAGTCCGCCGGCAGCGGCGGCACGACAGCTTCGACGGGGGCGGGCGCATTCATCCGGGATCTCCTGACGCAGATCAGTGGATTGTGTTGCAGCGCGGCGGCGCTGGTGCCAGCATAGGCGCGTCAACTTCAGGAGCTTCACCATGACCCTGACCTGGCTGCTGCTGATCGCCGCCGTGGGCCTGCTCGTGATCGGTGCCCTGCGTTTTGACCTGCTGGCCGCGCGCTGGCGAGATGGGGTGCTGCCCCGCGAGATGCCGCCCCAGGCACCACCGGCCGTGGACCGCCTCAGCGGCCACCCCGGCCTGCAGCCGCATGCCGCGCCCGTGCGCAAGCCAGCCTTCCACCGCAGCGGCCGCCGGCATTGACCCTGGCGCGCGCGGCCTGACGGCGGTCGCTCAAAATCCGCGCTTTCCTTCCTTCCTGCAAGCCATGGGCAACCGCCTCTCCCAGATCGCCACCCGCACCGGTGACGACGGCACCACCGGCCTTTCCGACGGCAGCCGTGTGCCCAAGACCCACCTGCGCGTGCAGGCCATGGGCGATGTCGACGAGCTCAACTCCAACCTCGGCGTGCTGCTGGCCGAGCCGCTGCCCGACGAGGTGCGCGACCTGCTGGTGACCATCCAGCACGAGCTCTTCAATCTCGGCGGCGAGCTTTCCTGGCCGGGCGGCACGCTGCTCAAGGACGCCGCCGTGCTGCGCCTGGACGAGGCGCTGGCCCACTACAACGAGCAGCTGCCGCGCCTCAAGGAGTTCATCCTGCCGGCCGGCACGCGCAGTGCGGCTATCGCGCACGTCTGCCGCACCGTGGCCCGCCGTGCCGAGCGCGCGGTGCTGGCGGTGGCCGCTACGGAAACGATCAATGCCGCGCCGCGCCAGTACCTCAACCGCCTGTCGGACCTGCTCTTCGTGCTCGCCCGCGTGCTCAACCGCGCCAACCTCGACGGCCTGGGCGGCGACGACGTCTACTGGCAGAGCGAGCGGATGAAGCGGCTGGACGCCGCCGAGCACTGAGCCCGGCGCGGCGCTAGGCGGCGTCGCGGGCGCGGCGCAGCACCCGCCACACCAACCAGGCCCAGCGCAGGCCGCGCCAGAAGCGCCCCCGCTGCTGCGGCCCGCTGGCTGCAAAGAAGGCGGCACCCCCGCCCGCCGTGGCCAGCACCAGCGGGTTGGCCAGCAAGCGGCGCCAGGCGCGCACCCGCAGGGCCCAGCGGTCGGCGCGGCCGCCGAGGTCGTCGACGGCCAGTGCCGCCTGCCCGCGCAGCAGCTCGGAGGCCATCAACAAATCGGCCTTGCGCTGTGCACGCAAGGCCGGGTCCTCGGGGATCCTCGGGATCATGGTTCCGGCGAGCGCCGCAGCGCGTCGGCATCGGCCTTCAACTCACCGATGCTGGCCTGGAAGAGGCTGGCCGGCTGGTCGATCAGGGCCTTGACCTTGAGCACCGCCACCGCCGCCGCGCCCACCAGCACCACGGTGCCCAGGCCCAGGGCCAGCAGCCGGTGGGTGTCCCACAGCACCACGGTGATCAGGAGGATCACCATCAGCAGACCGAAGCCCGCCATCAGCGCGGCCAGCACCGCCCACAAGAGCAGGCTGGCGATGCGCTCCTTCTCCTCCTGCGCCTCGATGGCGAACAGCTCCAGGCGGATGCGCCCGAGCGTCAGCAGCGACGCGCTGAGGCGTCGCAGCGGCGCGGAGACGGGTTCGGTGTCGTCGCTCAAGGGAGGTCAGGGTCAGCGGCGGCCGATGAGCACGCCGAGAGCGAGACCGACGGCCGCGGCGACGCCGATGGCCTGCCAGGGCTTGGCATGCACGTAGTCGTCGGTGGCGGTGGCGGCGTCCTTGGCGCGCTGGATGGCCTCGTGCTGCGCGTCCAGCAGTTTGTCCTTGGCGCCGGCGAGGCGGTCCTGGATACGCTCGCGCAGGGCCTTCACCTCGGTGTCGGCCTTGTTCGTGGTGGCCGTCATCAGCGCGTCGATGTCATCCATCACGGCACGGAAGTCGGCGGCCAGTTTTTCCTTGGCTTGGGCGGTGTCACTCATCGCAGGCTCCTTGGACAGGGTCAAACACGCGCAAAGCCTAACGCGATTGCGCGCGTCTTCCATGACGCCCCTCAAATGACGCGGGCTTCTCCTACAAGCCCGCCACGGCCCGGCGAAGCCGCTCGGCATAGGCCTCGCGCAGTGCCGCCGGCTGGCGCACCTCGACCTGCCCGGCATGGCGCAGCAGGTCCATCAGCAGCTCGGTGTCGTCCACATAGGGCAGGCGCAGCTGCCAGCGGCCGTCGGGCAGGAAATCGCTGCGCTGGGCCGGATGCCATTCCTCGCGCGACACCCAGGCCGCAGCCTCGGCGCTGAACACCAGCTCCGCCTCGCGCGGCGTGCCGCCCGCGAAGATGCCATAGCCCTGGTCCAGCTCAGCCTCCAGCTCGGCCAGCGGCACGGCCTTGGCCTCGGTCTCCAGCAGCGTGGCGGCCTCGATGCCGTCCAGCGCGAATCGACGGTAGCCCTGGCTCGCATGGCACCAGGCGTCCAGGTACCAGGCATGGCGGTGGTGCACCAGGCGCTGTGGCGACACCTCGCGCTCGCTGGCCGTGCCGTCGCGCTTCTTGCGATAGCGGATGGCCAGCCGGCGGCGTTTGACGACCGCGCTGCCCACCGTCTCGAAGCTGTCACTGGCCACGCGCCGCCGCGCGGTGCCGATGAGCTTCACGCGCCGGCGCAGTTCGTCGGCTTCAGCGGCATCCACGCCCAGCATGCCGGTGATCTTGTCGAACATCGGTTGCAGGTGGCGGCCCACCACGCCCTGCTCATCCAGGCCGGCGAGCATCTGCTGCATGGTCAGCAGCGCGTGCAGCTCGGCCTCGTTGAACCACACGCCCGGCAGCTCGTGCTTGCCGCCGCGCCACTGCTGGCCGAAGCGGTAGCCGTTCTCGCCGGCGTCGTACTCGATGGGCGCGTCCAGCCGCTCGCGCAGATAGGCCAGGTCGCGCTTGAGCGTGGCGGGTGACACCTCCAGCGCCTCCAGCAGCGTCGCGAAGGACACGCAGCCCCGGGAGCGGATGAGGTGCTCGATCTTGTAGAAGCGCTCGGTGCGGTCCATGCTGAATAAATCCACAGTGGTTTCGGGGTGGATCATCTCATGAGCGACCTGGCTCAGAGACTGCTTGCAAGGCCCGCGACTCTTCGGCGTGCCTCTCACTCCCAGGAGCCCGACATGCAAGCCGTCCTCAACCGTCCGACCGCCCCGCAATCCGCCCTCGTCCAGTTCGCGCTCGACATGGACGACACGCCCGCCGCCGCGCGCGAGGCCAGCGCCCATGAACGCACCGGCCTGGCGCTGGGCCGCGACTACGCGCTGCATGGCATCACGCCGCCCATCGCCCACCTTTACCCGCAGTCGCCGCTGCAACGCGGCTGGCTCGCCGCCCGCGGCCGCCCGGTGCGCACCGCGGCCAGCCCGCAGGTCGAGCTCTGGCTGGCCCTGCGCACCCACGCCTGGGCGCGCGGCCGCAGCTTCGAGGACATCCAGCTCACGCCCCACCACCTGGCCCAGCTCGACACCACGCACTGCCCCATCACCCGCGAGCTGCTGGGTGACGACAACCGCAGCATCGACCGTGTGCGCGACGACGCCGGCTATGCCGCGGGCAACCTGGCCGTCATGAGCCGCCGCGCCAACCGGGCCAAGGGCAGCCGCAGCCACGCGGCCCTGGGCGACATGGCCGCCAGCTGCGCCGCGGGCCCCATCACCCGCATCGGCGGCCTGGCCGAGGCCGAGTGGCAGCGCCTGGCGGTGCTGGCCAGCTTCGTCACGCCGCTGAGCCATGAAGAAGCCGCCCAGATCCCGCTGCGCGTGCTGCCGCCCAACCGGCTGCGCCTCTTCAACCCCATCCAGGCGCTGCAGGCCCTCATCACCCGCCAGCTCGCCACGCCGGGCTGGAGCGCACGCCTGAGCCGCCTGGAAGCCCTGCTGCCGACCGACACCCTGCGCACCGACTTCAACCGTTTCCTGCTGGCCCTGGCACCGCGCGTGCTGGCTGCCGCCGAGCTGCAGACGCCGCACGAGATCCGCTGGGCGCTGGAAGACGCCTGGGCCCTGCCCCTCGTGCAGAAGCGTTGGGCGCGCTTTGCGCTGCAACTGGTGCCGGAACAGGCCGAGGCCCTCGTCGAGCGCGCCGCAGCCAAGAAGCTCAGCCCGGTGCATGTGCAGCGCCACGATGACGGCACCGACGGCTGGGCACTGGCCACGGGCGGCTACGCGGTCTAACCCCCGATCCAGGGGGATGTCACGGCGAGGTCACGGGCCGCGGCCAGAGTCGTGCCCGGTTCCTTCAACTCCGGACATGACCATGACCAAGACCCTGCTTTCCCTGGCCCTGGCTGCCGCGGCCGCACTGCCGGCCCATGCCGACCTCACCACGGCCGGCGACCTGAGCTTCACCTCGTTCAACGCCGATGAAGACGGCTTCGCGATGGTGGCCCTGGCCGACATCGCGCCCAACACCAAGGTCTACTTCACCGACAACGAGTGGGGCGGCTCCGCCTTCAACACGGGTGAGAGCTACTCGTCGTGGCTGTCCGGCGCCAACGTCATCGCCGCGGGCACCGTGATCCGATTCAGCAAGGTCGACAGCGCCACGCTGCTGGCCGCGTCCGTCGGCAGCTTCAGCCGTGAGGCCGTGTCCGGCAGCACCAACTGGGGCCTCAGCACGAGCGAGGACACGGTCTACGCCTACCTGGGCACCAGCGCCACGGCCCCGACGCTCTTCCTGAGCGCGGTCACCAACGGCACCTTCGGCAACGCCTCGAGCGGCTCGCTGGCCAACACAGGCCTGAGCACGTCCAACGGCGCCATCAAGCTGAGCAACGGCTCGGACTACGCCGAATACAACGGCCTGCGCACGGGCCAGGCCACGTTTGCCGACTACAAGCCACTGGTCAGCAACGTCGCCAACTGGAACGACCTCGGCAACAGCGCCGACGGCACCAACCTCGCGCCGGACACCACGGCTTTCGCCGTGACGGCCGTGCCCGAACCGCAGACCTACGCGCTGATGCTGTCGGGCCTGCTGGCCGTGGGCTTCATGGCCCGCCGCCGCCGCGGCTGAGTCACGCCGACAAGTACGAAAGCGCCCCGTGGGGCGCTTTTTTCATGGCGCCGTCCGGCCGGACGGCGCGGGCTCAGACCAAGGAGCGGTGCAGGCGGATCTCTTCGACGCGTGCGCCGCCGACTTCCGTCGTGCGGGCACTGCCCAGTTCACGCTTGAAGCCGGCCAGCTCGAAGAAGCGCAGCGCGCGCTCGTTGCGCAGATAGCACCAGAGCGTGGCCTTGGTGCAGCCTTCTTCCTGCAGGCCGTCGCGCGTGGCATCCCACAGCGCCAGGCCCACGCCCTTGTCCCAGTGCACCGGGTCGGCGAACAGCGCCCAGACCTCGCCGGTCGTGGCGGGCGTGCCCTTGTCGCGCGAGCGATCGAAGCCGGCAAAGCCCATGATCTTGTTGTCGAGGTGGGCGACGATGACCTGCGGCTCGCAGAGGTCGATGGCTTCACGCCAGAAGGCCTGGCGCTTCTGCACCGACATCGCATCCAGCGCGGCGGCCGGCAGCAGGGCCTTGTAGGCATCCTGGCTGGCGGCGACGTGAATCTCGGCGATGGCCTTGGCATCGCGCAGGGTGGCGGGGCGAACCTGGATCACGGACATGGAACTCTTGAGCAATGGCGCAACAACGAAAGCGCGCGATTGTCCTTGCCCATTGCGACTTGGCCGGGTCTTGACAGAAATTTTTCTGGGCGCCTCAGGTTCAGCAGCGCGCCGTGTGCGCCGCCCCGCGCGCCTGCACATGCTCGACCAGGCCGCGTCGCAAATGCCGCAGCGGCGTGCGCTGCAGCGTGGCGAGCAGGGCATGGTCCACGGCGTGCCCGCCCAGGTCCATCGCAAAGCGCTGGCCCACCTCGGCCTGCACCTTGATCAGGAGCTCGGCCGTCACGCGTGCATCGGCCATCGCGCGGTGAGCACGGCCTGAGAAGCGCAGGCCGTGGAACTGCGTCATCGCCCCCAGCCCATGGCTGCGGGCTTCGGGCCACAGGCGGCGGGACAGCAGCACCGTGCAGGCGAATTGATGGGCCGGGTCGGCCGCAAGCCCGGCGCGGGCCATCTCCGCCTGCCAGAAGCCCCGGTCAAAAGCAGCGTTATGAGCGATCAGCGGGCACCCCGCGGTGAAACGGGCCAGTTCCTGCATGACCTGGGCCGAGGGTGGCGCGTCCGCAAGCATCTCGTTGCTGATGCCGGTGAGCGCCTGGATCTGCGGCGGCACCCAGGCGCCGCTGTTCATCAGGCTGCTCCAGGCATCGACCACCTCGCCCTCGCGCACCAGAACAGCCGCGATCTCGGTGGCGCGGCCCCCGCTGGTGGGCCCGAGGCCGGTGGTCTCGAAGTCGACGACGGCGATGGTCTCCTTCATCAAGACCTCAGCGGTGGATGCTTGACGGCGTTCATCGCGAGCTTGCGCTCGACCGCGGCTTCCAGGTCCACGCCGCTGTGGTCGGCGATCTGCAGCAGGTAGAGCAGCACGTCCGACAGCTCCTCGCCGAGGTGCTGGCGCTGGTCATCGCTGAGCTGCTGCGACTGCTCGGGCGTGAGCCACTGAAAGATCTCCAGCAACTCGGCGGCCTCCACCGTCATGGCCATCGCGAGGTTCTTGGGGGTCTGGTAGGGCTGCCAGTCGCGGTCGGCGGCGAACTGGCGCAGGCGACGCTGCAGCGCGGAAATATCCATGGGGAAAGTGTCCAACGTATTCCAAACAGTATTCAAGATTTCAAAGTGGTGGTCGTAGTAGAGGGCCGCCCACGCTGTGGACAAGCTCCAAAACGCGAAGCCGGACAAGCACTTGAGTGCCGAACAAGGCTGTGCGCCAGCCCCGGGACGGCTTCGGCCGCGATTGGGCACAACTCGGGCCGGGGGTGTTTTGCTGTGGACAACTGTCGAGTTGTCCCAGCGCCATCCACAGACTTGCCCCGGCGGTGCACAGGGCCGGCGCTAGAGCCCTTCCTCTAGCTTTCAGCGTTGTTTCTTTACCTTGCATCAGGGGAAAAACGAACGACCGTTCGAAAAACCACCGGCTAGAGTTGCTCTCCCCGAATTACACGCGACCGTGCTGTGCTGTCGCCTAGGAGACAACGATGAAACCCTTCCTCACCCGGATCGCCGCCGCGTCGGTGGCGCTGTTGGGCAGCCTGCTGGTGGCGGGTTGCGGTGGTGGCGCCACGGCTGACACGACCCCGGCCGTCAAGATCACGTCCGTCAAGGTCTTCGGCGACTCCATCCAGGACAGCGGCACCTTCGGCTACAAGTTCACCGTCCAGAGCAGCGACAACCTGATCTACCCGGAGCGCATCGCGGCCAACTACGGCCAGACGCTGTGCAACTTCTACGTCTTCACCGGCACGACCTTCGCGGCCAACACCGCCAAGACGGGCTGCACCAACTTCTCCATCGGCGGCGGCCGCATCACCTACACCGGCGCCGGCGCCAGCGCGGCCAACCCGCTGAACATCGGCGTGCAGATGGCCACCTATGCCTCGCTGGCCAGCTACACCGCGAGCGACCTCGTCATCATCGACGGTGGTGGCAATGACGCGGCCGACCTGGTCGGCGCCTACCTGACCATCCCGCGCGACAGCGCCAAGGCCTACTCCGCCCTGCTCGGCACGCTGCTCACGCCGGCCCAGATCGGCGCGGCCCTGCAAGGCGGCGCCTCCACGACGGCCCAGATCGGCGCGACCTATATGACGGCCCTGGCCGACAAGTTCGCCGCCCAGATCAAGGCCAGCGTGCTGGACAAGGGTGCCACCCGCGTGGTCGTCATGAACATGCCCGACGTGAGCCTCACGCCGCGCTTCCAGACCGTGCTGGACAGCATCGCCGCCGCCAGCGGTGGCGGCACGGCCGGTGCCACGGCCCGTGCGCAATCCCAGGCCCTGTTCCAGGGCTGGATGACGGCCTTCAACACCCAGCTGGCCGCCAAGTTCGCCGGCAACGACAGCGTCATCGTCATCGACTTCTACAAGGCCTTCCAGGACCAGGTCGCCACGCCGGCCCAGTTCGGCTTGAGCAACGTCAAGACGCCGGCCTGCCCGATCAAGGGCGTCGGCAGCGACGGCCTGCCCACCTACGACTTCCCGACCTGCACGGCCACGGCCCTGTCCGCCGCGCCGCCGGCGGGCGCCACCGGTGGTGCCGACTGGTGGAAGAGCTATGCCTTCTCCGACAGCTTCCACCCCACGCCCTACGGCCACCAGCTCACCCAGCAGCTGATCGCCAAGTCCCTGGCCACCAAGGGTTGGCTGTAAGCCGCGGCCCGCATCTCTCGGAGACAAGCCATGAAAACCAAGTTCCTCCTGGGTGCCGTCGCCACGGCCGCCACCCTGCTCGCTTCGGGCAGCGCCCTGGCGCAATCGGCGGGCAGCATCGTCGTCTACGGCGGTGCCGCCCAGATCAGCCCGCAGGTCGAGAGCGGTGACCTGACCGCCCCCAGCCTCGCCGGCACCAAGGTCGATGTGAAGAAGGCCAGCTCCTTCGTCGGCGGCATCACCTACTACTGGACCGACAACATCAGCATCGACCTGCCGATCGCGCTGCCGTTCAAGCACGACGTCATCGGCGCCGGTGCCATCGACGGCGTCGGCAAGCTCGGCACGGTCAAGTCCCTGCCGGTCACGCTGCTGGCCCAGTACCGCTTCGGTGACGCCAGCAGCACATTCCGCCCCTTCGTCGGTGCGGGTGTCACTTACGGCTACTTCTTCAAGCCCAAGGCCACGGCCGTGCTGTCCGGCATCACCGGTGGCACGCCGACCGTCCCCACGACCCTGTCCATGAAGAGCCGTCTCGGCACGACCCTCGAACTGGGCGCGGCCTACAACGTGACCAAGGACTGGTCCGCCAGCCTGTCCTTCACCAAGACCTTCATCAAGACGACCGGCAGCCTGTCCACCGGCCAGACCATCGAGACCACGCTGGACCCGGTGTCCATCAAGTTCGGCGTCGGTTACCGCTTCTGAGCGGCTTACCGCACGAGCGACCAGGGGCCTGCGGGCCCCTTTTTCATGGGCGATCGCCCCCCACACCTTTGGGGGTAGAGTGGTGGCCGGCTTGCCGTCAAGATCCGGCTTTCGCTGTTGCTGTGAGGAAGTTCACGATGTCCGCGCTGTTCCGCCCGCTTGTCGCCCTCGGCCTCTCGGCCCTCGCCCTGTCGTCCCAGGCTGCGACGGCGACGGTCACCAGCGTCACCGGCTCGGCCGGCGTCACCAATGCGCTGGCGGCGGCGGATGGCATCGTGCCGCTCAACGGCACCTTCTGGCAGACCGACGCGGCCTACTGGTCGGGCAACAGCGCCACGCTCACTTTCCAGCTGGACCAGGCCTACAAGCTGTCTTCAGCCGTCATCACCGCCGATTGGAACGACATCTACCGCTTCTCGGTGTCGACGGACGGTGTGAACTACACCCAGCTCTTCACCGTCTCCGGCCTGTTCGACCAGCCGCCTGCCGCCAACGTCGGCGCGGGCCAGGTCACCATGCCGGTCACCTTCGCCCAGACGGCGCTGGCCTACCAATACGTGCGCGTGCAGGCCATCTTCGGCGACGGCAGCAACAGCATCGGTGAAGTCAGCTTCAACGGCGTGGCCGCCGTCGTGCCCGAGCCGGGCTCCATGGCGCTGATGGCCGCCGGCGTGGGCGTGCTGGGATTCCTGGCACGTCGCCGCCGTCGCTGAAGTCATCGCGCGCCTGACTGCACCGGGCCGGTTGAAACCGGCCCTTGTGCTTTTGGGGGCCCTTCAGTCGATGCCCACCACCTTGTGCATCTGCACCGACAGCCGCCACTGCGGGTGGCGCATGCAGTAGTCGACGGCCGCCTTGGTGTGCTCGCGCTGCAGGATGGAGTCCATCGGCTGCAGGAAGAAGTGCTGGAAATCCAGCCCGGCAAAGCGCTCCGGCAGCGCCAGCGGCTGCGGGTAGACGAGCTTCAGCTCGTGGCCCGACGTCAGCACCAGCGGCGCATCGGCCTTGGGGCTGACGCAGATCCAATCCAGCCCCGGCGGCGCCGGCTGCGTGCCATTGGTCTCCACCGCCACCTCGAAGCCGCGCGCATGCAGGGCGTCGATCAGCGGCGTGTCCAGCTGCAGCAGGGGCTCGCCGCCGGTGCAGACCACATAGGGCTTGCCGCCGCCGGGCCACTGCTTGGCGATCGCCTCGGCCAGGTCGTCGGCGGTGGCGAGCTTGCCGCCGCCCGCGCCGTCCGTGCCGACGAAATCGGTGTCGCAGAAGGTGCAGACCGCCGTGGCCCGGTCCTGCTCGCGGCCGCTCCACAAATTGCAGCCGGCGAAGCGGCAGAACACCGCCGCGCGGCCCGCTTGCGCGCCCTCGCCCTGCAGCGTGAAAAACAGTTCCTTGACGCTGTACATCTCAACCCCTCGTCCGTCGATCACGCCGGCCGATCCCCCGAGGGGATCGCGCTGTGGCTTGGGGCAGCCCTGCGCTCACATCGCTGCTCATACGGGAATCAATTCCTCGGCATCAGCCCGACTCACGATGGCACCGCAGCCGCGGGTCTCGTACAGGTCCACGCGGTCGATCTCCGGGAGCACGCGGCCGCCCTCGCGCAGCACCCAGGCGCCGATGCTGGCCGCATCGCCGTCCGGCAGGCCGGCAATCTCGTAGAGCGGGTGGTGGTCGAGCTGCTTGAAGATCGGGTTGAAGCGCTGCTTCACATCGCCGAAGTCCACCGTCCAGCCCATCACCGCATCCAGCGGTGCGGCCAGGTGCAGGCGCAGCGTGAAGGTGTGGCCATGCGTGCCGGCCAGCGGGTGGCCGCCCGGCGCCTGCTGCAGGCGAACGGCGCTGTCGAGCGTCATCTCCTTCCAGATGCGGTAGCTCTGGCCGTTGAAGTTGGCGCCGCTCGATCCCGTCTCGTAGACCGTCACCCAGCTCAGCTCCGGCAGCGTCGGCTTCAGGCGCTGCCACAGCCACGCCGCCACATGCTCGCTCGTGGGGTTGGCCAGGCCGGGGATGTCGTTGAGGCAGCGGTAGTTCAGCTCGAAATGCAGCGGCGCCCAGACCTCGTCGAGGTGGTCGTAGTCGATGGCGAGATCCCGCTCGCCGAGGTCGGCGTTGGCATGCAGGATCACCTCGAAGCCATGCCAGTGCATGCGGCCGCACTGGTGGCCGGCCGGCACATTGGGCAGCTGGTGCGCGGCCTGGAAGCGGTAGCGCCGCCACACATGCGCATGGCCGGCGCCGTCGAGGTCGACGCCGCTGTGCGTCGTGCTCTGCACGCCCACCTGCACGATGCCGGGCACATCGGCGGCCAGCTGGCGGCGCACCCAGCGCGCCAGGTTCTCGTCGGTGGGTTCGCTGAGGTGGTCGTTCAGCAGGCTGTGGTCCAGCGGCGCGACCGTGCTCGTCATGCGCTCACGCAGGGCCGGCACCTCGCCGCCGGGGAAGGCCGCCCAGCCGGCGGGCAGCGCGGTGCGCACGGTTGCGAAATAGCTGTGGCCGTGCAGCCCGTGGCTGCGGTGGGTCGCGGGCAGGGCAGGGATGCGGCAGGCGGCTTCGAAGCCCGCCGACGCGCAGTGCAGGAAATGCAGGGACATCGCGCGATTGTCGCGCCCGTGCCGCCGGCCCGGGTGCCGGTCGGTCTATCGTGCGGCTTGCCCGGCCGGGCCCGTGCTGCCTCACCGGCGGCGCTTGACTTCAAGCCGGCTTGAACTTTCAGGCTGCGTGCCATGACCTTTGCTGATCCTGTTCCGTCCCCCGCATCGCCTGCGACAGCCGGCCTCTTCGCACCCGGGCGCCGCGCCGCCTGCGTGGGCGCCGTCGCCCTCATCTCCATGCTCGCCTTCGAGGCCATCGCGGTGGCCACGGCCATGCCGGCGGTGGCGAGTGCCCTCGACGGCCTGCCGCTCTATGCACTGGCCTTCGGCGCGATGCTCGCCACCGCCGTGCTCGGCATGACGGCGGCCGGCCAGCTCTGCGACAAGCGCGGGCCTTACCAGGCCTCGCTCGCGGGCCTTGCGGCCTTCCTGGCCGGCCTGCTGCTGGCGGGCTTTGCGCCCTCCATGGGGGTGCTGGTGCTCGGCCGCGCGCTGCAGGGCCTGGGGGGCGGGGTCTTGAGCGTGGCCCTGTACGTGGGGGTCGGCCGCGTGGTGCCGGCGGCCCTGCACCCGCAGCTCTTCGCGCTGTTCGCCGCCGCCTGGGTGCTGCCCGGTCTGCTCGGCCCGGCGCTGGCCTCCGGCCTGGTGGCCCTGCTGGGCTGGCGCTCAGTCTTTCTGGCGGTGGCCGCGGCCGTGCCGGTGGCGGCGGCCTTGATGCTGCCCGCCCTGCGCCGCGCCGGCACCGGCTCGGGCGAAGCCCTGCGCTGGGGTGCGATGCGCTGGGCCCTGCTGGCCAGCGTTGGCGCCTTGATGCTGCATGCCGCCAGCCAGCAGAAGGCAGCGCTCGCGGCCCTGCTCTTTGGTGCCGGCCTGCTCTGTGCCGGCGTGGCGGCCCGGCAGCTGCTGCCGGCCGGCACCCTGGTCGCGGCGCGTGGCCTGCCGACGGTCATCGGGCTGCGCGGGCTCATCGCGGCGGCCTTTGCGAGCGCCGAGGCCTTCCTGCCGCTGCTGCTCACCGGCCAGTTCGGCTGGAGCCTCGCGCAGGCGGGCATCGCGCTCAGCGCCGGGGCGGTCACCTGGAGCATCGGCAGCGCCGTGCAGGCCCGCGTCACGCACGAGGCCACCCGGCGGCGCCTGCTGCCGGCCGGCTTCACACTGTCGGCCCTGGGCCTGGGCATCGTCATGACGCCCCTGCTGATGCCCGGCTGGCCGGCATGGCTGGCCCTGGCCGGCTGGGTCGGGGTGGGCCTGGGCATCGGGCTGTCCTTCCCGATGCTGTCGGTGCTGCTGCTCAAGCTCTCGCCGCCCGAGGCGCAGGGGGCCAACACCTCCTCGCTGCAGCTGTCCGACGCCCTCGCCAGCAGCGCGGCGCTGGGCCTGGCGGGCCTGCTGTTCAACCCCGCCACCGGCGCGGTGCTGCCCGTGCTGCTGATGGCCTGCACGCTCGCCGCGGCCGCCGCTTTGCTCAGCCCGCGGGCCTGGCCGCTGCCCGGTCGCGCTGCCTGAGGCCAGCAGCGCGCTGCCCTTCAGGCGACCGGTGCGGCGGGCGGTGCGCGCAGGTCGCTGGCCCTGCGGCCGCGGCGCGAGGCCGCACGGCGCAGGTGCACCAGGGACTCCACGCGCTTGAGCAGTTCGCGGTCGTTCCAGGGCTTCTTGAAGATGCCGTAGACACCCTCGATCTGGCCCACGCGGCCGTGCAGCTCGTCGTGGCCGGTGATGGCGATGACGGGCAGGTCTTCGGTGGCGATGCTGCCGTGCACGTCGGCGATCAGCTCGAAGCCGTCCTTGTTGGGCATCTCCAGGTCGGTGATCAGCACCGCGATCTCGGGCTTCTCCTCGAGCTGGGCGAGGGCCTCGTTGCCGTCGTTCACCTGCACGACCACGAAGCCGGCGGCTTCCAGCAGGCGCTTGAGCTTGGTGCGCACCACGGCCGAGTCGTCGGCCACCAGCACGGTGGCCGGGCCCTCGGGAATGACCGGCGCGGCGGCTGGCGGCTGCATCGGCGTGGGGGCCGTGACGAAGGGGCTGGCCATCGAGGGGCCAGCGCCGGGCATGCCGGGCAGGGGCGGCAGCACGACCGGCGCGGTGGCGCGCGGCGAGCCCTCGGGCGGCCGCGGCGGCGGCGTGTAGTCGCGCGTGGGCCGGTAGTCGTCACGCTTGAAGGCAGCGATGAGCACGATGATGGCCAGCGGTATCGCGATCAATACCGGCATCAGGTAGGCGCCCAGCAACTCCTGCAGATCGTGAAACATCTCCATCCCCAACGTGTAACAACAGGCAGCCTAACACCCCCAGCTTCCTGGGACTATCGAGAAAAGCCGTCATCCCGTCACGAGAGGACGGGCCGTTGCACCTGCTTACGTGCGCGGGCGGCGGCCTGTGGCGTCAGAACGTCAGCACGAAGCAGGCGCCCCCGCCTGGCCGCCGCGCATGCCGCACCGTGCCTCCCAGCCCGTGCACGAGCTGCCGCACCACCGCCAGCCCCACGCCGCTGCCGCCCTGGCGGGTGCTGAAGAAGGGAGTGAAGATGCGCGACTCCAGCCCCGGCGGCACGCCCGGCCCGTTGTCGGCCACCGTCAGCCGCAGCCGTGCGCCCCGGCTGAGGTGGGCCTGCAGCAACAGTTGCGGCGCCGGCCGCCCCGCGCAGGCCTGCAAGGCGTTCTGGGCGAGGTTGATCAGCACCTGCTCCAGCTGGGCCGCGTCGGTGCGCAGGGCCAGGGTCGGCGGCTCGACCTGCCAGCTCACCGTGCCGCCGGCCTCGGCCCAGGCCGGCGCCACCAGCGCCTGCACGGCGGCCAGCAGCGGCTCCAGCGGGGTGTCGGCCAGCGTGGGGGCCGGTGGCTGGCTCACGCTGCGGTAGCGCTCGACGAAGGCCTGCAGGTGTGCCGCGCGGCGGGCCAGCGTCGCCAGCGCCGCCTGCAGGTCCTCGTGCTCGCCGGCCTCCAGCAGCGCCGGGGCGCTGGCCGCCAGCGATGCGATCGGGGTGAGCGAGTTCATGATCTCGTGGGTCAGCACCTGCACCAGCTGTCGCCAAGCCGCGAGCGCTTCGGTTGCCAGCTCGGATTCGATCGGTGCCAGAGCCGCCAGCCGCCAGGCCTCGCCCTCCACCGTCAAGGCCGACACGGCCAGCACCGCCCGCTCCTGGCCGTGCTCGGTCGGCAGCGTCACGACGCTGCGGCCCGGCTCAGCCGCCAGCAGGGCGGCGAGCGTCTCGGGCTCGGCGACGCGGCCCGGCGCCGCCAGCCGGCGTGCTGCGGCATTGAGGGGCAGCGGCGCCTGCCCGGCCCTGAGCCGCCACAGGGCCAGCGGCGCGTGTTCGAGCGCGGCGTCGAGGTCGGGCCGGGGCGGCGGTGGCGGCTCGGGCGGCAGGGGTGCCGGGCGGTGTGCGAGTCGCGACAGGGCCGCCCACCCGATGGCCACCGCCACCATGCCCGCCAGGCCGCAGGCCACCAGCACGCGCGGCGAATCCAGCCACGCCCCCGCGAACCCGGCGCTCAGCGCCAGGCCAGCTGCCGCCAGCCCGGCCAGGGCGCGGTCGCGGTGCGGGTCAGAGGCCATGCTTGTCCAGCTTGCGGTAGAGCGCCGCCCGGCTCACGCCGAGCAGCTTGGCGGCCTGGCTGATGTTGCCCTCGGCCTGCGCGAGCGCGGCCTGCACGGCCTCGCGCTCACGTTGCTGCAGGTCCAGACCCGCGGTCACGGGTTCGGCGGCACCCGGGTCGGCCAGGCCGAAGTCGGCAAAGGTCAGCACCGGCCCGCTCGCCAGCAGCGTGGCGCGCTCGCAGGCCTGGCGCAGCTCGCGCACATTGCCGGGCCAGCGGTAGGCGGCCAGGCGCGCCAGCGCGTCGGCGGTCAGCTCGACGGGGTGCTTTGCGAACTGGCCGAGGTAGTGGCGCAGCAGCAGCGCGATGTCGGCCGCCCCGCGCTCGCGCAGCGGAGGCACCCGCAGCACCACGGTGTTGAGGCGGTAGAGCAGGTCGGGCCTGAAGCGCCGGGCGTCGAAGAGCTCCGCCTCGGCCATGTTGGTGGCGGCCAGCACGCGCACGTCCACCGGCACCGGGCGGTCGCTGCCCAGCGGCGTCACCTCGCGCCTCTCCAGCGCGGCCAGCAGCTTGGCCTGCTGGGCCAGCGGCAGGTTGCCGATCTCGTCCAGGAAGAGCGTGCCGCCCGCCGCCGCCACGAAGCGCCCCGGCCGCGACTCGCGCGCATCGGTGAAGCTGCCGCGGCGGTGGCCGAACAGCTCGCTCTCCACGAGGGCTTCCGGCAGCGAGCCCATGTCCACAGCCAGCAGCGGGCCGGCCGCGCGCGGCGAGGCCCGGTGCAGCGCGCGCGCCACCAGCTCCTTGCCCACGCCGTTCTCGCCGAGGATGAGCACGCTGGCTTCGCTCGCGCCCACCTGCGCGATCTGGGCGCGCAGCGATTGCATCGCCGTCGACTCGCCCAGCAGCTCATCGGCCACGCCCACCGCTGGCACCCGCCGCGCCAATGCCGCTTGCACGCTGGCCACCAGCCGGTCGTTGGCCCAGGGCTTGGTGATGAAGTCCGCGGCACCGGCCTTGAGCGCCTGCACGGCCAGCTCGACTTCGGCATAGGCCGTCATGACGATGACCGCCGGCGGGCGGCGGCGCGCGAGCACTTCGCGCAACAGCGCCAGGCCTACCGCGCCGTCGCTCGCGCCGGGCGTGAAGTTCATGTCCAGCAGCAGCACCTGCGGCGCCAGCTCGTCCAGCGCGGCGGTCAGCTCCTGCGGCGCGTGGCGCACCGCCACCGGGCCCAGCCTGCGCAGCGCCAGCCGCGCGGCCAGGGCCACGTCGGGGTCGTCGTCGAGGATCAGCAGGGTCATGGGCGGGCGCGACTCTAAGCGCTGCGCGACGGCGCGGGCAAGGCGGTGTCCGGAAGCGGACAGTGCCGGTGTCCGATCGCGAACGCCGGGGCCGCATGCGGCGGCCCCTTCCCCGGGGCAGCGCCCCTGGCCCGCGTCTTGCACCACGGCCGTCATGACCCTGCTCCCGACCTCCACCCCCTGGCGCAGCGCCTGGCGCCAGCTGCGCGCCGAACCGGGCCCGGCCGCCCTCGTCATCGCCGGCCTCGCGCTGGGCCTCGCGCTCACGCTGCTGACGGCCAGCTTCCTGCAGGACCTGCTGCAGCCCGACGGCGAGCTGCCCGAGCACGACCGCCTCGTGGCCTTCGAGTGGCGGGTGCGCGGCCCCGGCGGCCTCACGACCGAATGGTTCGACCGTGTGCCTGCCGTGCCGCTGCATGGGGCGCTGCGCGACAGCGGCGCCCCCGTGGCGGCGATGAGCCGCGTGCTCTACACGCAGCTGCCAGCCCATGCCGGTGAAGCGCCGGGCGTGCAGCGCACGCGGCGCCTGCAGATCGCGCTGGCCGACGACGACCTGCAGGCGCTGTTCGGCCTGCAGCCCCTGGCGGGCGACCTGCGTGCCGCGCTGTCCACGCCGGAAGGCGTCGCCCTGACCGCGCAAGCCGCCGAACAGCTGTTCGGCACGCAGCAGGTGCTGGGGCGAAGCTTCAAGATCTCCTTGCCACCCCTGCCCGACGGCAGCCCTGGCGGCCAGTTCGCGCTGACCGTGAAGGCCGTGCTGCCCACGCCCAATGCCAACGGCACGCTGGTCTTCGATGCGCTGGCAGGCTTTCATGCACCGGCCGCCAAGCTCTACCTGAAGCTGTCGGGCCACTGGTACCAGCCCAGTGGCCGGCTCTTCGCCCGCCTGCAGCCCGGTGCCACGGCCGAGCAGGTGGGGGTGCTGGGCCAGCGCCTGCTCGACCAGCAGCCGCTGCCGCCGGGCTTGCCAGCCGACTTCCTGAAGGGCGGCGGCAAGGCCGCCTACCTGCGCGCCATGCCCGTGAAGGACGTGGGCCTGCATGGCGCGGGCAGCCCGCAGCGCCGCCTGCAGCTGGGCAGCCTGGCCGCCGCGGCAGCGGGTGTACTGGCGCTGGCCGTCATCAACTTCATCAACCTGTGGAGCGTGCGCACCTTGCGCCGTCAGCGCGAGATCGGGCTGCGCAAGTCGCTCGGCGCCGGCGCGGGGCAGTTGGCAGCACAGTTCTTCGTGGAGGCGCTGCTCGTGGCCGGCCTGGCGGGTGTCGTGGGCCTGCTGCTGGCCTGGTGGGCCACACCGGCGGCCGAGCTGCTCATGCAGCGCCAGTTCTACGCCCCGGTGCTCAGCCCCGCCCTGGCCCTGCTGACCGCCCTGCTGTGCGCGGTCATCGCCGCGCTCAGTGCCCTGCCGCTGACGAGCATCGCGCTGCGCGTGCGGCCTGCCGAGTCGCTGGCCGGGCGCAGCCACAGCGAGGGCGCGGCCAGCCGCTGGCTGCGCCGCGTGATGACGACGCTGCAGTTCGGCACCGCTGCGCTGTTTGCCTCGCTGGCCCTGACCGTGCTGTGGCAGGCGCGCCATGCGGTGGAGATACCGCGTGGCTTCGAGCTGGAGAACCGCGTGGCCATCGACCTGCCGTGGTGGACCCCGCCCGCGCAGGTGAGCGCGCTGCTGGCGCGGGTGCGCAGCTGGCCCGAGGTGATCGCCGCCGGTGCGGCCGAAGACGTGCCGGGGCGTGACGCCGCCAGCTGGAACTCCGAGTTCCGCGGCCCCACCGGCACGCCCGTCAACCTGCGCACCGGCGTGGACTTCACGCCCGGCTATCTGCAGGCCTACGGCATGCGCATCGTGGCCGGCCGGCTGTCGGCCGACCACGTGGCCGAGACCGCACAGCAGGCCATCGTGCTGGACCGCAGCGCCGTGCGCGTGCTGGGCTTCGCCAGCCCCGAGGCCGCCATCGGCCAGGTGCTGGGCGTGGCGCCCAGCTTCCGGGGCGGCAAGCCGGTCACCGTGGTGGCCGTCATCGACGACATCCGGCTCGAAGGCCCGCGCAGCCCGCCGCAAGCGCATGCGATCACGCCGCTGGCCGAGCGGGAGGCCGGCGCCATCGGCGTGCACAGCCGCGACCCGCAGGCCACGCGGCGGCAGCTGACGGCGCTCGTGAAGACGACCTTCCCCGACGTGACGCTGGAGGCGCTGCCGCTGCGCGACATGCTCTTGCAGACCGTGGCCGACGACACGCGGCTGGGCCGGCTCATCGGCATCGCCGGCCTGATGGCCTTGGGCCTGGCGGCCGTGGGCATCTACGCGCTGGCGGCCTACACGCTGCGCCGCCGTGAACGCGAGATCGTGCTGCGCAAGCTGCACGGCGCCGGGCCCGGCGCGGTGGCGGGCCTGCTGGCGCGCGAGTTCGCCGGCGTGCTGGCGGCGGCCTGTGTCATGGCGCTGCCGCTCGCGGCCTGGCTCAGCCAGCGTTACCTGGCGGGCTTTGTCGAGCGCGCCCCGGTCGGGCCGTTTTCCGTCTGGGTGCTGCTGGCCGCCGTGGCCTTGCTGGCGATCGTGACCCTGCTGGCCGTGGCGCGCCACCTGCGCGCCGCGCTGGCGCTGCGGCCCTTGCAGGCGCTGCATGGTTGAAGTCGCCCTCTCGGGCGCCGGCATGGACCGGCGCGTGCGGCCCGCCCGCCAGCCCTGGCGCCTGGGCCTCGGCCTGGCCTTGCTGCTGGCCCTGGGCCTGCTGCTCACCCGCGCCTGGCCGCGCGGGGTGCCGGTGGCACGCGGCGATGTCGAGATCGCGACGGCGCGCACGGGCCCTTTTCGCGACGTGGTCGTCGGCCGGGCGATCGTGCAGCCGCTGCAGTCGGTGCTGCTCGATGCCAGCGAGGAAGGCCGCGTGACGCAGGTGCTGGTGAAGGACGGCGAACGCGTCGAGGCGGGTCAGCTGATCGTCGTGCTCACCAGCAGCCAGCGCGCCCAGGAGCTGATGGCGCGCTCCAGCGAGGCCGCCCAGCAGCTGGCCAACCTGGCCACCTTCCGCGGCAGCCTGGCGCAGGCCCAGGCGTGGCTGCGGCGCGAGGTCACGCAGGCGGGCTTCGAGGTGGAGCGCAGCCGCCGGGCGCATGAGCGCAACGGCCGGCTCGCGGCCACCGGCTTCCTGTCGCCCGCCGCGCTGGAGGAGTCGGCCGACAAGCTGGCCCTGGCCGAGCGCCTGCTGGCCCAGCTGCAGGCCGACGGCCGCGAGGAGCTGCGCACCCGCGAGCAGTCGGTGGCGGCGATGCAGCGCGCGGTGGCCGACCTCGACCGGCGCCTGGCCGCCATGCGCGCCGCGAGTGACGGGCTCTCGGTGCGCGCGCCGGTGGCCGGCCGCCTCACGGGCCTGTCGCTCCAGGTGGGCGAGAGCGTGCGCAGCGGCCACCGGCTTGGGCGCATCGACAGCCTGGGCCGCTTCAAGCTGCGGATGACGCTGGACGAGTTCCACCTCGGCCGGGTGCGTGAAGGCCTCGCGGGCGAGCTGCTGCACGGCGGCCGTGCGCATGCGCTGCGCGTCAGCCGCATCGACCCGCAGGTGAAGGACGGCCGCTTCACGCTGGAGCTCGTCTTCGACGCCGACCCGCCCGCCTTGCAGGTCGGCCAGGGCCTGGACCTTCGCCTCACGCTCGGCGACCCGGCGCCCGCGCTGCTGCTGCCCGACGCCGGCTTCTACGCCGACACCGGGGGCGCGTGGGCCTTCGTGGTGGACACCGACGGCCGCCACGCCCACCGGCGCCCGCTGCAACTGGGTCGCCGGGCCGATGGCCTCATCGAAGTCCTGGGCGGCCTGCAGCCGGGCGAGCAGGTCGTCGTGTCTCCTTACCGCGCCTTCACGGGCGCTTCTGCGCTGGATCTCCAATGACCCCGTTCAAGCTCAAGCACCTCACCAAGACCTTCCGCACCGGCGACATCGAGACCACGGCGCTGGACCGGGTCGACCTCGACATCGAAGCCGGCGAATACCTCGCCATCACCGGGCCCTCGGGCTGCGGCAAGTCGACGCTGCTCGGCATCCTCGGGCTGCTGGACGTGCCCAGTGACGGCGAGTACTGGTTCGACGGCCACAACGTGGCCGGGTGGACCGAAAGGCAGCTCAACACCCTGCGCCGCGGCCGCATCGGCTTCGTGTTCCAGAGCTTCAACCTCATCGACGACCTCAGCGTGGCCGAGAACATCGCGCTGGCCCTGGAGTACGGCGATCTGCCCTCGCGGGAACGGCGCGCCCGGGTCGGCGAAGTGATGGAAAGGCTGGGCCTGACGCACCGGGCCGGCCACCGGCCCAGCCAGCTCAGCGGCGGGCAGCAGCAGCGCGTGGCCATCGCGCGGGCCATCGCCGCGCGCCCGGCCCTGCTGCTGGCCGACGAGCCCACCGGCAACCTCGACAGCGCGCACGGCGCCGAGGTCATGCGCCTGCTGCGCGAGCTCAATGCCGAGGGCACGACGCTGGTCATGGTCACGCATTCGCCGGAGCATGCGGCGCAGGCCTCGCGCACCTTGCGACTGCGGGACGGCCGGGTGGTGGTGGACGCCTTCACCGCCCTGCCCTGATCCCACCGCCCCGGGGTGGACGGCACAAGTTCGCGCAAGCTCACGCGCGATACACCCGGCCCGGGGGCGCCGTCAATCGGCGCCTTTAGGATGCAGGCCCATGCGCTTCCTCCTTGCCGGCCTGCTCTGCCTGACGCTGCTGTTCAGCGGCAGCCGGGCGCTGGCCGACCCGGGCATGGGCGGCATGGAGGTGCAGTTCCGCAGCGTGACGGTGCCGCAGAACTCCGTCCCCGCCATCGCGCAGGACCGCACCGGCTTCCTGTGGATCGCCACCAACAAGGGCCTGACCCGCTATGACGGCTACCGGCTGCGCCCGGTCGAGCTGCCGGGCGACACGCCGGCCGCCCGCAGCCTGGGCTGGGTGCGGGCGCTGGCGCCGGGTGCCGACGGCCGCATGTGGGCGGCGACCGAGTTCCTCGGCCTCGTGGCCTACGACCCCGCCCATGACCGCGTCGAGCGCCACGGCAGCGACCAGGGCCTGAGCGGCCGGCACGCCCCCATCCGTGCGCTGGCCGAGGGCCGCGACGGCGCCGTCTGGGTGGGCACCCTCGGCCGCGGCCTGTTCCGCTACGACCCTGCCACCCGCCGCCACGAGCCCCAGGTGCTGCGCTGGCAGGGCCAGGAGGAAAAGCGCGTGCTCGCCCTCGCCGTGGGCCGTGACGGCAGCGTGTGGGCCGGGCACTGGCGCGGCCTGGCCCGGTATGCCGATGGCGCCTGGCGCGACGTGCCCCTGCCGGACCTGCCGGAGGGCATGCCGGTGCAGGCCCTGGCCGAGGACCGCACGGGCCGCCTGTGGCTGGGCACGCAGGATGGCCACCTCGGCGTGGTGGAGCAGGGGCAGGTGCGCTGGGTGCAGACGCTCAAGATGCCCATCCATGCGCTGGCCGAGGCCGCCGACGGCCGGCTCTGGGTGGGCGCCAAGGTCGGCCTGTTCTGGGTGAACCCGGCCAGCGGCGCCGTCGAGGCGGTGCTGCGGCACGACCCGCGCCGGTCCATGGGCCTGGCGGGCAACGACATCAGCGGCCTGCTGCGCGACCGCAGCGGCGCCATGTGGGTGAGCGGTTATGGCCTGGGCGTGCAGCGCCACCTCCACCACGCCGCGCTGGCCGTGCGCGGCCCCGATGCCGACCCCGCCAGCCCGCTGGCCGAGGCCGATGTGCGCGCCGTGCTGGCGCTGCGCAACGGCGAGGTGCTGGCGCCGACGCAGGCCGGCCGCGTCGTGCGCCTGGACGGCCGGCCGGGCCGCGAACTCGCCACCCTTGGCGAGTGGCCGCGCGAACGGCGCACCGTCGTCGAGATCATGGCCGAGGCGGCCGACGGCAGCCTCTGGATGGCGGCCGCCGGGCGCCTGGAGCAGCGCCGCCCCGACGGGCGCCTGCTGCGCGACTGGCCGCTGGACGGCGCCCGCGCGCAACAGCTGCTGCTGCGCCCGGACGGCAGCGTCTGGCTGGGCACGCAGGAGGGCCTGTACCGCCTGCCGGGCCGCGAGGCCACGCTGCTGGAGCGTGTGGCGCTCGTCGGTGGTGTGCCGCTGCTCGGCGGCGTTCATGCGCTGCGCACCGCGCCCGATGGCCGGCTGTGGGTGGGTGGGCAGCAAGGCCTGTTCCGCGAGGGCGAGCCCGGCGACGGGCGCCTTGCCGCCGTGCCCCAGGCGCCCGACCAGGCCCTGGCCAGCCCCATCGTCATCGGCCTGCTCTGGGGCCGGGACGGGCGGCTGTGGCTGGACACGCCCGTCAGCGGCCTGCACCGCCTCAAGGGCTGGGACGGCGAGGGCCGTGCGCAGTTCGAGCGCATCAGCGAGCGGCACGGCGTGGAGGGCGTGTTCGGCGGCAACCTGCACGAAGACGGCCAGGGCCGCATCTGGAGCCAGCTCTATGTCTACGACCCCGCGACCGACCGGCTTGACGGCTTCGGCGGCGCCGAGGGGGCGAACTTCGGCAGCTTCTGGTTCTTCGCGAGCACGCCCCTGCCCGGCGGCGCGCTGCTGTTCGGCGGCAGCCGCGGCCTGCTGCGTGTGCAGCCCGACGCCTGGCAGGCCCAGCCCTCCAACCCGCCGCTGGTGGTGAGCAGCCTGCGCATCAACGGCCAGGCGGCCGAGCTGCCGCACAACCCGCCGGGCCTGCAGCTGCCGCCGGGCCGGCGCCATCTGTCGGTGGAGTTCGCGGCGCTGGACTACGCCGACCCGGCCCGGCTGCGCTACGAATACCGCCTGTCCGGCCTGGAGACCGACTGGACCCGCGTGGACGCCACCGGCCGCAACCCCAGCTTCGGGCCGCTGCGGCCCGGGCATTACGTGCTGCAGGTGCGCGCCACGGCCCACCACAACCTGTGGGGCACCGAGCAGCTGGAGCTGCCCATCGACCTCGAACCCGCCTGGTGGGAGACCGACCTGGCCCGCGTGGGCGGCGGCCTGGCGACCTTGGGCCTGATCTGGGGCTGGATGCACTGGCGCACGCGCACCCTGCGCCGCCGCGAGGCCGCGCTGCAGGCTCTCGTCGCCGATCGCACCGCCGAGCTGCGCGAGCTGAGCCTGACCGACGCCCTCACCGGCCTGCGCAACCGCCGCTACCTCGAGCTGCGCCTGGACGACGACCTGCGCCTGTGCCTGCGCCGCTTCGAGAGCGGCGACGAAGACGGCACCGACACCAAGGTCGGCCCCGCCGCCGACCTGCTGCTGATGCTGCTGGACCTGGACCACTTCAAGCGCGTCAACGACCAGTACGGCCATGCCGCGGGCGACGCGGTGCTGGTGCAGCTGGCCCAGCGCCTGCGCCAGGTCTTCCGCGAGACCGACTCCCTCGTGCGCTGGGGCGGCGAGGAGGTGCTGGCCCTGGCCCCCCAGACCGACCGCCGCGACGCGGCCGAACTCGCCGCGCGGGTGTGTGCCGCCGTGCGCGAGAAGCCCTTCGAGATCGGCCCCGGGCAGACGGTGTCGGTCACGGTGTCCATCGGCTTCTGCGCCTTCCCGCTGGACCCGCGCCACCCGCGCCAGTGGGACTGGCGTGCCAGCCTGGCGATGGCGGACTCTGCGCTCTACGCCGCCAAGGCGCAGGGCCGAGATGGCTTCGTGGGGGCCATCCGCGCCAGCGGCCTGTCGCCGCACGAGGCGCCCGCCGACCTGGCCGCCTGGCGGGCCGAGAAGCGGCTGCTGATGGCCAGCAGCGCGCTGCCCGCCGACGCGGCCTGAGCGCTTGCGACGCCGGCCGCCCTTGGCCGACACTGCGCCGCATGCTGAACGCCCCCGCCCTCCGCCGCAGCCTCGTGCTGCTGCTCGTCGCCGTCGCCGCGCATGCCACGGCCCAGTCGCCCACCCCCGCCGCCGCGCTGGCACCCGACGAGGCCCAGCTCATCGCCCGGGTGCGCGCCCACACCCCGGCCGCGCTGCAATTGCTGGAGCGCAGCGTGCTCATCAACAGCGGCACGCTCAACCCCGCCGGCGTGCGCGAGGTGGGAGATCTGTTCGCGAAGGAGTTCGACGCGCTGGGCTTCCAGACCCGCTGGGTCGACATGCCCGCCGCCATGCGCCGCGCCGGCCACCTGGTGGCGGAGCGCACCGGCGACCGCGGCAAGCGCCTGCTGCTGATCGGGCACCTGGACACCGTCTTCGAGAAGGACAGCCCCGTGCCGCCCTGGAAGAGCGACGGCCGCCGCGTGCTGGGCCAGGGGGTGTCCGACATGAAGGGCGGCGACGTGATCGTGCTGCTCGCGCTGCGGGCGCTGAACGACATCGGCGCGCTGCAGGGGCGCACGGTGCGGGTGGTGTTCACCGGCGACGAGGAGCGTGTGGGCAGCCCGACCGAAGTGGCGCGCGCCGCGCTCATCGATGCGGCCAAGCAGAGCGACGTGGCGCTCGCCTTCGAGGGCGCCGCGCGGGATGACCAGGGCCGCGACACCGCCACCATCGGCCGCCGCGCGTCCGCTGGCTGGCACCTCAGCGTCACGGCGCGCACCGGGCATTCGGCGGGTGTCTTCGGACGCGACGGCTTCGGCGCGCTGTACGAGGCGGCGCGCGTGGTCAACGCCTTCCGCGAGCAGCTCATCGAGCCCGACCTCACCTTCAATGCCGCCACGATGGTGGCCGGCACCAGCGCGAAGTGGGACGACGCCGAGAGCCAGGGCCAGGCCTATGGCAAGAGCAACATCATCCCGCGCGATGCCCAGGTGCGCGGCGACCTGCGCTACCTCACCGCCGAGCAGGGCGCCCGCGCGCGGGAGCGCATGCAGGCCATCGTCGAGCAGTCGCTGCCCGGCACGCGCGCCAAGATCAGCTTCCGCGAGAGCTACCCGCCGATGGCGCCCACGGCCGGCAATCTGCAGCTGCTGCAGGCCTATTCGCAGGCCAGCGCCGATGCCGGCCTCGGCCCGGTCGTGGCCTTCCCGCCTGGCTTGCGCGGCGCGGGCGATGTGCAGTTCGTGGCACCCTACGTGGACAGCCTCGACGGCCTGGGCGCCGCCGGCGGCGGGTCGCACACGCCGGACGAGTGGCTGGAGATCGCCTCCATCGAGCGCGGCGCCATCCGGGCGGCGCTGCTGATCTACCGCCTGACGCGTTAGCCCTCGTCGAGGCTGATCAGGCCCTCGCGGATCGCCCACTTCACGATGCCGGCGATGTCGTGCAGGCCGAGCTTCTTCATGAGCCGGCTGCGGTAGGTGTCCACCGACTTGGGGCTCAGGTGCAGGGCCTCGCCGATGGCATTGCTCGTGGCGCCCTGGGCCACCATCAGCAGGATCTGTCGTTCGCGCGGCGACAGCGACTCCTCGGCCTTGGCGCCACCTTCGGTCAGCACCGAGGCCGCGAACTCGGCGGCCTGCGGGCTCAGGAAGCGCCGCCCGGCAGCCACCGTCTCGACCGCCTGCAGCACCTCCGAGCTGGCCGAGCCCTTGAGCAGATAGCCCCAGGCGCCCAGGCGCAGCGCCTCGGCCACGTGGCGGGGCTGGTCGGACATGGTCAGCACGATGACCCGCAGCTGCAGGCCGCGCCGCTGCAGCTCGGCCAGCAGCTCGAAGCCGGAGCGCTGGCCCAGCCGCAGGTCTAGCAGCACCACGTCGGGCATCAGCCGCCCGAGGTCGGCCAGGGCCGGCGTGGGGCCGGCGGCCTCGCCGATCACCTCATGCCCGGCGGTCTCCAGCACGACCCGCAGGCCGTCGCGCATGATGGCGTGGTCGTCAACCAGGTAGATGCGGCTCATCGGCGGCGTTCCATGTCAGTGTGACGATGGTGCCATGACCGGGGGCCCCTTCGATGTGCAGTTGTGCACCGATGGCGTGGGCCCGTTCCCGCATGCCCACCAGGCCCAGGTGGCCCGGGCGGCTGATGCGCGCCCCGGGCGCGATGCCGACGCCGTCATCCTGGACGCTCAGGGTCAGGCCGTGCTGGCTGCCGTCCAGCCGCAGGGTGATGTGGCTGGCCGAGGCATGCCGCAGCGCATTGAGGAGGGCCTCGCGCGCCACCATGAAGGCGGCGTACTCGACGTCGGCCGACCAGCGTTGCAGTTGGGTCGCCGGGCTGGCTTCCAGCGTGACCTGCGCATCGCCCTCGGCCGGGGCGTGCTGGTGGAGCTCGTTGTCCAGCGCCGCGGCCAGCCCGAGTTCGTCCAGCAGGGGTGGGCGCAGTTCGGACAGCACGCTGCGCACCTGCCGGTTGGCCAGCACCACCAGGCCGGCGATGCGCTCGTTCATGCGCGCCTTCTGGGCCTCGGCCGCGTTGCCATAGGCCTCCCAGTGCAGGCGCAGCGCGGCCAGGGTCTGGCCGAGCTCGTCGTGCAGGGCCTGGGCCAGCTTGCGGCTGGTCTGCTTCTCCTGCTCCAGCAGCCGGCGGTTGAGCTGGGCGAGCTCGTCGCGCGTGCGCTCGAGCAGGGCCTGCTGGTTCACGCGCTCGGTCACGTCGCGCAGGATGGCGGTCAGCACAGTCTGGCCGTTCGTGACCGCCTGCGAGATCGAGGCCTCCAGGGTCAGCAGCCGGCCATCGGCATGCAGGCCGTGCACCCGGCCGGCGCCCATCGCCCGCTGGCTGACGCCGGACTGCGCAAACATGGCCAGGGCCGGCTCGTGGCGCGCCTTGGCGCCGGGCGGCAGCAGCGCATCCAGCGGTGCGTCCAGCATCCGGGCGGCGGGCTGGCCGAAGATGCGCTCGGCCGCCGGGTTGAACAGGGTGATGCGCCCCTGCGCATTCACGCTGACGATGGCATCGCTCGCATTGCCGATCACGGCCGACCACTGCGCCGCGCTGTCGGTGAGGGCCTGGCGGGCCGCGTGTTCCTCCGTCACGTCGCGCAGGATCACGCCGAAGCGCGCCGAGCCGGGTGCCAGGCCCAGGGCGTAGATCGAGCCGGAGAAGCGCCGCAGGCCGCGCCCACCCAGCGCCATCTCGACGCTGACGTCGGCAAAGCCCTGGATCTGCGCCTGGCGCAGGCTGTCGCTGGCGCAATGGCCGCAGGGCAGTACCTCGTCGAGCCGCCGGCCCAGCGCCGCGCTGGCGGGCTGGCCGCTGAGCTGCTCGGCGCCGCGGCTCCACTCCAGCACACGGCCATCCACGTCCAGCGTGGCCAGCAGCGTGTCGACCGCCGCGTCGGCCAGGGCGCGCAGGCGGTCGGCCAGGGCTTCGGCCCGCACCCGTGCGCTGCGTTCGGCGCGGATGTCGTAGACGATGGACAGCGCCCCCACGCGCTCGCCCTGGCCGTTGAACATGGGCACCATATGCCACTGCACGGCCACGCGCTCGCCGCTGCTGGTCAGGGCCTCCAGGCGGGTCGCGAACCCGCCTGGTGGGTCGCCGAGCTGCTGGTACAGGCGCAGGAGCGCATCGCGCTCGCCCGGGCCCACCAGGCATTCGCCGGCCAGCTGCCCGCGCGAGCCTTCCGTCGTCCAGCCCAGCAGCCGGGTGAAGGCCGGGTTGAGGTATTCCACGCGGTAGTCGCGGTCGACCAGGGCGATGCCCAGCGGCAGGTGGTCGATGGCGCGGCGCAGATTGCCGGCGTCGCGCGCCAGCCATCCCATCAGGCGGGCGACCGGCGTGGGCTCGCCGCGTTGTGCCACCAGGGTCTGCACCCGGCTGGCCACGCCGGCATGGTCGCCCAGGCGCTCGTGGGCGAGCACGGCCTCGAACACAGGATTCCAGGGGTTCAGCATGCGGCGCGCCATCCAGATGCCCGCCGCCGCCAGCAGCAGGGCCGCGAAGATGCCCACCCGCAGCATCGAGCTGGAGAGCTGTTCGACGATGGCCAGCGCCGCGTCCTGACGCTGCAGCACGATGACCCGCCAGCCCAGCAGGCCTGCCTCGCCGGCCTCGCCGCGCAGGGGCGCCTGGGCGATGAAATGCGGTGTGCCGTCGGCGGCCTGCCAGGCCTGCGCAGCCGGGATCTCGCGCGGCAGGCCGGCCGGCACCGGCGTGCCCTGCAGCACGCTGCGGCGCTCGGGGTCGGTCACGACGAGGCCGCTCAGCCCCATCTCCTGCGCGACCTTGGGCTCGCCCAGGCCTGCCGCCAGCACATGGCCCACCCACTGCAGGCCCAGGTGCGCGGTGACCACGGCCACCACGCGCCCGGCGTCGTCGAGCACCGGCTCGCCCACGTCGATCAGCTCCTGCGGGCGGCCCAGCAGCGGGGCCAGGGCCACGGCCGCATGCACATCGCCCACCATGCCGCTCAGGCCCTGCTTGAACACGGGCCGCGTGGCGATGGACTGGCCCTCCAGCCAGCCGCGGCTGCCAGCCAGCACGCGGCCGTCCAGACCCACCAGACCCACCCAGACGAACTTGGGCGACTCGGCCACGAGCTTGTCCAGCTCCGCCCGCACCCGTGCGGGGGCCACGTCGGGCTGCATCAGCGGCGAGCGGGCCTGCAACCGCACCTCGTTGACGGCATCCCGCAGTGCAGCCTGCAGCTGCAGGCCCAGCACATCGGCGCGTTGCTGGGTGCGCAGCAGCGTGCGCTCGGTCAGGTCCTCATCCAGCAGGCGGTGCTCGACCGCCAGCATGACGAAGGTCAGCACCGCCACCGCCAGGGCGGGCAGCAGGGCGAAGCGCCAGGTCAGCCGGCTGGCTTGGTTCATGCCGCCACTGTAGGCGCACTGTTGAGCCGGAACACCCGCACCGCCTGCGTCACCAGCTCGGCCTGGTGGCTGAGCGACATCGCCGAGGCCGACAGCTGCTCGACCAGGGCCGAGTTCTGCTGCGTGATGCCGTCGATGCTGGCGACGCTGCCGTTGACCTCGCTGATGCCGCCGCTTTGCTGCTGCACTGCCACGCTGATGCGGCCGATGAGCTCGTTCATGCGGTCCACGGCGGACTCGGCCTCGCGGGCGGAGCGGCCGGTGTCGGCCACGATGCGCACGCCCTCTTCCACGCGGCTGCGCGAGTCCTCGGCCAGCTTCTTGATCTCCTGCGCGGCTTCGCGCGTGCGGCCGGCGAGGGTGCGCACTTCCGACGCGACCACTGCAAAGCCGCGCCCGGCGTCACCCGCCCGTGCGGCTTCCACGGCGGCGTTGAGCGCGAGGATGTTGGTCTGGAAGGAGATGCCGTCGATGACGGTGACGATCTCGTTGATGCGCATCGTGGCGTCGCGCACCGCGTCCATGCGCTCGCTGGCCTGCTGGCTGGTGCTGCCGGTGTTGCGCGCGGCGGCGGCCGTGCCTTGCGCCAGGTCGCGGGCCTGGAAGGCGCCGTCGGCGGTATGGCGCACGGTGGCGGCCACCTCCTCCAGCGCGGCAGCGGCCTGCTGCAGATTGCCGGCCTGCTGCTCGGTGCGCTCTCCCAGGTCGCGCCCGCCGGCGGCGATCTCGGAGCAGGCCAGGTGCACGCCGTCCACCTCGCGGCGCACATCGCCCACCACGGCCTGCAGGTTGACGTTGAGCTGGCCCAGCGCCCGCATCAGCCGGCCCTGTGCGTCGCTGCGACGGGTCTGCAGGTTCTGTGTGAGGTCGCCGGATGCCAGCCGCTCGGCGGCCAGGGCGGCGTTGATCAGCACCCGGTTGCTGCGATGGCGGAGCCACACGAGCGTCGGCAGCATCGCCACGGCGGTACCGACCGTCACCGCCAGCGCCGGGCCCATGACGGCCGCGCCGGCCGCGCCCAAGGCGCTCGCCGCCAGGCCGGCGGCGATCAGCGCGCCACCTTCGGTGAAGAGCGATGCATGCCGGGCCAGCCGGGTGCGCAGGCCGGCCAGGCCGGCCCGCTGCAGGCTGCCGCGGTGCAGCCGCGTGGGCAGCTTGGGATTCTTGCCGCCGCCGGCGGCGCGGTACTCCTCGCGCATCTGCGCGTAGAGCGCCTCGGCGCCGCGGATCTCCTCGCGGCTGGGCTTGGTGCGCACCGACATGAAGCCGCAGATGCCCGTGGCATCGCGCACCGGCGTGACATTGGCCCGCACCCAGTAGAAGTCGCCGTTCTTGCGGCGGTTCTTCACCAGCGCCGTCCAGGGCTCGCCCGCCTTGAGCGTGTCCCACATGTCGCGGAAGGCCTCGGCCGGCATGTCCGGGTGGCGGATCATGTTGTGCGGCTCGCCCAGCAGCTCTTCGCGCTCGAACCCGCTGGCCGCGATGAACGCGGGGTTGCAGTAGGTGATGCGGCTTTGCAGGTCGGTCGTGGACACCAGGGGCGTGTCGGCACTGATCTCGTACTCCTGCTGGGTCACGGGTCCGTTGTCGCGCATGGCGTCCCTCCTTGCAATTGGGCCATGCCGCCACTTTGTAAGAAGCCCTTTCCGCGCGCCATGCGGGTCTTGTAGGGGATTCTTGTTCGGCGCTGTCGGGGATGCCGGAAACCCCCGCCAAGTGGCTCGCCGGTGCGCATTTGTCACGCCAAGATGACGCCATGTCATTCGCCACCGCCCCCCACAAGGCCCGCGTGCTGCTGGCCGGCCCCGCGCCGGCCACGGCAGCGTCGCTGCTGTGCGAGGCGGGCTGCGAGGTGGCGCAGGCGATGTCGCCGGCCGCACTCATGCGCCTGGCCACGCAAGAGCCGGCGCCGGGCCTCATCCTGCTGGGCGAGACCGTGGGCGACCAGGCCGGCCTGAGCCTGCTGCGCCATTTGCAGGACGACGCCGCCACGCGGGCCATCCCGGTGCTCTACGTGGCGCAGGGGGGCGACGAGGAACTGGCCCTGGCCCTCGGCGCGGCCGACTGCCTCATGCTGCCCCTGAGACCGCTCGTGCTGCTGGCCCGGGTGCAGGCGCAACTGCGCCTGGCCGCCTTGGCTGGCCTGAGCGGGGTGCTGTCTTGACGGCGGCACGGGGGCTGTCGGCTCGCCTCGGGCGCTGGTGGCAGCGGCAGCTGGAGGCCCGCCGCCAGGGCCACCGGCCGCTGAGCGGCGAGGCGCTGCAGATGCTCGAAGCGGTGCTCGCCGATGCCGGCGTCATCGTCGTCGTGCGCGATGCCCAGGACCGCTGCCTGCTCTGCAACGACGAAGCGGCCCGCGTGGCCGGTCTGGCGGTGCCGCCGGCGCCGGGCAGCCCGCTGGCCGGCCGCCTGCCCGACCTGATGCTCCACGGGCCCGCCGAGCCTGCCGATGCCGAGCAGTGGCAGACACCCGCCGGCCCGCGCACCTTCCGCGTGCACCGCGGCCGCCTGCCGGCCCACCGTGCCGGCGACAGCCAGCCGCGCTATGTCGTGGCCCGCGACATCACCGAGCAGCGCCAGGACGCTGCCCGCCTCACCCGCAACGAGCAGCAGCTCACGCTGGCCATGCGCGGCGCGGCCCTGGGCCTGTGGGACTGGCAGGTGCAGACCGGCGTCGTCCACGTCAACGAGCGCTGGGCCCAGATGCTGGGCTACCGCGTGGAAGAGATCGAGCCCCATGTCGACAGCTGGCGCGCACTCGTCCACCCCGACGACTGGGTGGCCATCGAGGCGTCCCTGATGCCGCACCTGCGCGGCGAGACCGACAGCTACCGCTGCGAGCACCGGCTGCGCCACCGCGACGGGCACTGGGTCTGGGTGCTGGACGCTGGCCAGGTGGTGGAGCGCGACGCCGGCGGCCGTGCGCTGCGTGCCCTGGGCATCCACCTCGACATCACCGACCGCCGCCAGGCCCATGACGCGCTGGAGGCCTCGCGCCGCGAGCTCGAAGCCCGCGTGCAGGAGCGCACCCAGGCCCTGGCCCGCGCCACCCACGAGGCGAATGCCGCCAGCGAGGCCAAGTCAGCCTTCCTCGCCAACATCAGCCACGAGATCCGCACGCCCATGAACGCGATCGTGGGCCTCACGCGGCTGCTTGCGCAGTCGGTGCACGAGCCCGAGCAGGCCGGCCGCATCGCCCGCATCCAAGGCGCGGCCGATCACCTGATGACCCTCATCGGCGACGTGCTCGACCTGTCCAAGATCGAAGCCGGCCGCATGACGCTGGAGCAGCTGCCGCTGGCACTCCCGGCCTTGCTGGACGACGCCCTCGGCCTGTTCGCCCTGCCCGCCCAGGCCAAGGGGCTGGCCCTGCGGCTGGACGCTGCCGAGCTGCCCGAGGGCCTGCTGGGCGACCCCACGCGGCTGCGCCAGGCGCTGCTCAACCTCGTGGGCAATGCCGTGAAGTTCACCGAGCACGGGTCGGTGACGCTGCGGGTGCGGGTCGTGCAGGTCGAGGCCGAGGCGGCGCAGCTGCGTTTCGAGGTCATCGACACCGGCCCCGGCGTCAAGCCCGACGTGGCCGCGCGCCTGTTCGGTGCCTTCGAGCAGGGCGATGCTTCGGTCGCGCGCCGCCACGGCGGCACGGGGCTCGGCCTGGCCATCACGCGGCGCCTGGCCGAGATGATGGGCGGCGAGGTGGGCCTGCACAGCACGCCCGGGCAGGGGGCCACCTTCTGGTTCACCGCCCGCTTCGTGCGTGATGCGCGTTTTGCTGCGGTGGCGCCGGCGGCCCCAGCGCCGACGCCCACCGCCGCCGACGAGATGCGCCGGCGCTGCCCCGGCCGGCATGTGCTGCTGGTGGAGGACAACCCCGTCAACCAGGAGATCGCGCTGGCCGTGCTGGCCCAGGGCCATGTGGCCGCCACCGTCGCGGAAGACGGCGCCAGCGCGCTGCGCGAAGCCGCCGCCGGCCGCTTCGATGCCGTGCTGATGGACCTGCACCTGCCGGACATGAGCGGTGTCGAGGTCACACGGCGCCTGCGCGCGGCCGGCGTGGTGGCGCCGGTGCTGGCGCTCACGGCCAGTGCCATGCCGGCGGAGCAGGCCGAGTGCGAGCGCGCCGGCATGAGCGCCTTCCTGACCAAGCCGCTCGACACGCAGGCCCTGCACAGTGCCTTGCTGGCGGCCTTTTTGCCACCGGCGGGCCCGGCGCCGGCACGCGGGCCCCTGACGGAATCCGCACCGGCCGCCTGACACCGCGCCGGCCCTGGCCCGGCCCGCCCAACAATGTCGGCCGTGCACGGCGCTTTGGCGCCCGGAGATCCATGCCCCTGACGCCCCCGATGCCCCTCTTGACCCTGGCGCGCCGCTTCGGCGCCTTCCTCCTGATCGTGGTGATGGCCGGCGGGTTGCTGCGCCCGGCTGGGGCGGCCGAGCCGCCGATGCGCTTCGAGTTGCTCGACGTGCAGGGCCAGCGCCTGCCTTGGACGAGCGCCGGGCCGCAGGCCGGCACGCCCGCCGAGGCCACCGTGCTCGGCGGCGGCTTCGTGTCGCGCCAGCGGGTGAACGCGATGGCCCTGCGCGGCGACGGCCAGGAGCGCTACCTGCTCACCGGCAACGGCGGCACGCTGAGCTGGCAGGGGCCGCCCGGCAGCGAGGCCGACCGGCAAGACCTGCCCCTGCCGGAGCACCTGCCCCGGCTGTCCTGGGCGCGCAGCCTGGCCTGGGATGAGGCGCGGGGCCTGCTGGCCGTGGCTTCGACTGGCACCGACGCGCAGTTCTACCGCCTCGACACCCGCAGCCGGCGCTGGCTGGACGCGCGGCCCCTGCGCCTGCGGGACGTCGCCAGCCTCGCCTTCAACGCCGCCACCGGCGGCTTCGCGGCCGTCACGGGCACGGCCGACCTGCTGCTGCTGGACGCGCAGGGCGAGCGCGAGGAACTGCGCCCGCTGGCCGGCGTGCTGCCCGCGCTCGACGAAGCCCGCCATCCGCAGACCCACAGCTTTGAGGGCCTGCAGGTCTTCGCCCAGGGCGATCGCTTCGCGCTGGTCAACGTGCGGGACGGGCGCGTCACCCATGTCTGGACCTACGAACGGGCCAGCCGGCAGGCGGCCCTCAGCTACAAGCCCGGTGGGGTGCCCGCCGCGCTGCCGCCAGCGGCCTCCGGCGCGGCGGGGCCGGCGGTGGCCCCGTCAGGGGGTGGGCTGGCGCTGCGCCAGCTCGTCGCGGCCCCCGCCACCTGGCCGGACGCCGTGAGCCCCGCCACCGAGGCCCGCCTGCAGCTGGCGGGCCTCGGTGGCGGGGCTCACGGCGTCCGGCCAGG
>Ga0233424_10000780_pt1 | contig 35168 bp, 35 predicted proteins | sample Watercolumn_Towu_FD_181011 | JGI IMG/M metagenome (GOLD analysis project Ga0233424, IMG submission 181011) | Freshwater microbial communities from Lake Towuti, South Sulawesi, Indonesia - Watercolumn_Towuti2014_125_MG | ecosystem: Environmental > Aquatic > Freshwater > Lake | place: Indonesia... | reverse complement strand
CACCCAGCCGAAGCTAGACGAGGATAATTTGGCATTTGACAAGTGCACGCTGTTGAGTTCTCAAGGATCGGATGCTCCCACGACCCAGCCATCACGACCAGGCCCGCAGGGCAACTTCTCTATCTTAGCCATCCCGACCCGCTTGTCAAATCGGCGCGCCGCGCGGATCTTGGATCCGCTGCGCAGCCGGTGACAGCCGCAGAAGGGGTGGATCTCCCATCCTAGGCGCAAGCGCCGGATCTCTCAAGTGAGAGTGGATCGGGAGTGGTTCTCCGCTTGAGGGGGGTGAAGCTCTGGGCTTCTCCGCTTCCCTGTGGGGCGAACAAGTAATAAGTTACGTGGATTCCGGGGGTCTGGCAAATCGGGCGCACCACCCCGGGCGTGTCGCGTCTGCTGCTCGAGCGGATTCGCCCGGGTCAGCCGTCGTTTCCGACCGCATCGGTGGGGAGTAGCATCGCGCCCATGCCCCCGCACGCTTCTCCTCACGCTGCCGACCTGCTGGGCCGTGTCCAGCGGGAGCTGGGCGCAGACTCCCTGCCTGCGCATCTGCTCGCCGCGGTCAGCGCCCTGGATGCCGTGCCGCTCCCGTCCCGCACCGCGACCGCGGAGCTCGCTCTCGCCAGCGTGGCGTCGGTCGTGCTCGCCGCAGGACTCGACCCGGCGGCCATCGATCCCCGTCGAGTCGCCGTCGCCTATCGGAGCGATCGGTATCTGCTGGTCGACGGTGCTCCGCCGCCGGTGTGGGCGCCCCTCTCCGGATTCTGGGAGAGCGCAGACGGCTGGATCCGAACGCACGGCAACTACCCGCACCATGCGCGCGCGCTTCGCCGCGCGCTCGGCCTGACCGACGCGGCGGGTCCGAAGGCGGTCGCCCGCAGGGTGGCGGCTCTGTCGAGCGACGCGGCCGTCGACCGGATCTCCGAAGCCGGTGGTCTCGCCGTCGCCGTGCGCCGTGAGGACCCGGACGTCGATCATGCCCTGCGGAGCACTCCCCTCCTCGACGTAGCATCCATCGACGCGGCGGACGGACGGCGGAGTGAGCGACGGAGCCCGTCCCCCGGCCCCTCGGCGCACCTGCCCCTCGCCGGCCTCCGTGTCCTGGACCTCACGCGAGTGATCGCGGGGCCGGTGTGCACACGGACGCTCGCTCTCCTCGGCGCCGATGTGCTGCGTCTCGACCCACCGCACCTCCCCGAGCTCCCGTGGCAGCACCTCGACACCGGCCATGGCAAGCGCACGGCTCGTCTCGACGCCCGATCCTCCGAGCTGCACGGCCTCCTGCAGTCGGCGGATGCGGTCGTGCTCGGATATCGGCCCGCCTCGCTGGACCGGCTCGGCCTCTCCCCCGACGCTCTGGTCGAGCAGCACCCGGGTCTCCTCGTCGCGCAACTGAGCGCCTGGGGCACTGATCACCCCGAGCGCGCCGGTTTCGACAGCCTCGTCCAGGCGGAGAGCGGCATCGCGATGATCGAGGGCGAGGACGGACGGCCGGGCGCCCTCCCCGCCCAGGCGCTGGATCACAGCACCGGGTATCTCCTCGCCGCCGCACTCACCCGGCTGCTCCGTTCGCGCGACGGGCGCTCGCGCATCGTGCGCACCTCGCTGCGCCGCGTCGCCGCCGAACTGCTGGGGATGCCGCGCACGACCGACGTCGTGCGCGCGCCGGAGATCGATGCCTCGGCGCATCTCTCGCGATTCGACGTGGACGGGACGCCGGTCGTGACGGCGGCACCGGCGCTCCCTGGGCTGACCTTCGCCGCCCCGCATGCCTGGGATTCGGACGCACCGCGCTGGTGAGGGGGACTCCCTGGTGCGGGAGGCCTCCGGGAAGCGGGATCAGACGGTGCGGCGCGGCCGTCGCACGGCGAGGACCACGCAGAGGACCAGGGTGAGCAGGCCCCACACCGCACAGGCGGGCGGCAGCACCCGATACGCGAGATGCTGCACGGTGAAGTCGGCGGAGAGCGGACCGAACGCCAGCAGTCCACCGACCCACGCGACCACGAGGATCACCGGAAGCGAGAGCCACCACGCGATCCGCACGAACGGCGGAAGTACCCGCGGCGCATCCGCTCGCGGGGTCGCACGCCGCAGCCACAGCGCGGCCCAGATCGCGAGACCGAGCAGACCGAGGACGCTCGAGGCGTACTGCAGCCACTTGTAGCCGTCGAACGGACCCCAGGAGTTCGCGAGCGCGGGAACCAGATCGACACCCCACCGCGACTCGTGCGTGAACGCATCCCAGAGGATGTGCGAGAGCACCCCCAGCATCGCCGAGACCACGAGCAGGAACGGATACAGCGGTCGCGCGGCGCGGTACCGCGAGCGGTCGTCACGGCTCAGGGCTTCGACCGCCGCCCGGAGTCCGCTCGCGCCCCACCCGGCGGGCAACCGCACGGTCACCCATCCCGGAAGCAGTTCGAGGGTCGCCGGGCGCAGCAGGACTCGCCACAGCAGGAACAGCACCAGCGCGAGCAACGACGTCCACACGACGTTGACGGGATCGTGCAGGAAGCCGTAGTTGAGGCCGACGTTGCGCAGGAACAGCGAGATGTCGGGTGTCATCGCCCCGATCGCGATCGCCGCGGGGACGAGCGGCGTGCGCACGAACGGCAGCGCGACGATCGCGTGACTCGGAGTGAACGGCATACGCGGCCGGGGTCAGCCGAGGAAGACGCCGGCGAGCGTCTTCTTCCCGCGACGGAGCACCGAGACGCCGCCGGGAAGTGTGCCCTGCACGATCGCGGTGTCGTCCTCCACCCGCTCGCCGTCGAGGGAGACGCCACCCTGCGCGATGGCGCGACGCGCCTCCGACAGACTCGACACCAGCCCGGTCGCGACGAGCGCGTCGACGACCGGGGTACCGGCGGCGACCGTCGCGTGCGGGAGCTCGTCCAAGGCCGTGCGCAGGGTCGCCGCGTCGAGAGTGGTCAGGTCGCCCTGACCGAACAGCGCCTCGGACGCCGCGATCACGGCCGCCGTCGCCTCCACGCCGTGCACCGTCGCGACGACCTCGAGCGCGAGGCGCTTCTGGGCGGCGCGGCGGAACGGCTCCGTGGCGACGAGCTCGGCGTACTCCTCGATCTCGGCCCTGGTCAGGAACGTGAACACCTTGAGGCGTTCGATCACATCGGCATCGGCCGTGCTGAGCCAGAACTGGTAGAACGCGTAGGGGCTCGTGAGGTCCGCGTCGATCCAGATCGCGTTGCCCTCGCTCTTGCCGAACTTCGTGCCGTCGCTGTTGGTGATCAGCGGCGTGCCGATCGCGTGGACGGACACCCCTTCGACCCGGTGGATGAGGTCGGTGCCGCTGGTGAGGTTGCCCCACTGATCGGACCCACCCGTCTGCAGGACACAGTCGTACTGGCGGTAGAGCTCGAGGAAGTCCAGGCCCTGGAGGATCTGGTAGCTGAACTCGGTGTAGCTGATCCCGGCGTCGGAGTTCAGGCGCGCAGCCACCGCGTCCTTCTTCAGCATCGTGCCGACGCGGTAGTGCTTGCCGATCTCGCGGAGGAAGTCGATCGCGGAGAGCGGTGCGGTCCAGTCGAGGTTGTTCACCATGCGGGCGGCGTTGTCGCCCTCGAAGCTGAGGTATCGCTCGACCTGTCCGCGCAGACGATCGACCCATTCCGCCACCGTCTCCCGGGTGTTGAGCGTGCGCTCCGCGGTGGGTCGCGGGTCGCCGATCAGGCCGGTGGAGCCGCCGACGAGGCCGAGCGGCTTGTGCCCGGCGAGCTGAAGACGGCGGAGCAGGAGCAGCTGGACGAGGTGGCCGAGGTGCAGGCTGGGCGCCGTCGGGTCGAAGCCGCAGTAATACGTGACGGGGGCTCCCGCGAGCAGGGCGCGCAGCGCCTCCTGGTCGGTGGACACGTGGACGAGGCCACGCCACACGATCTCGTCCCACACGTTCTCGAACGTGGGGTCGATCGCCTGCGGCGCGGTCGTCAGAGCGGGAGTTGACACGCGCTCCAGGCTAGCAGCGCGCGACCGTCCCGCTGCGTCGCCGGCGGGGGTGTCAGCTGTGCGCCGCCCACCAGACGAGGAACGCGGCGCCGAGGCCGATGACCCAGCTCACGAGGCTGCCGACGAGGAAGTACTCGGCACGCGCGCCGGTCTCCCCGTCGCGGGAGATCTCCGGGAAGCGCACGATGCCCTTGGCGGCGAGCATGGCCGCGAGCACCGGGTACGCCGCGGCGAGCGTGAGGATCATCACGAGCACACGCTCCAGCGGGCCGATGAGTCGTCCGCCCTTGAAACCGTGGCGGGGATCGGCCGGGATGACAGCGGACACCGCGGGGGTCTCGCCGACGTGCGCCGCGGCGGAGACGGGGGCCGACGACGCGTCGGACGGAGGCACCGGAACCGAGACCTCGGCCGGGCGCCAGGTGTGCTCGCCGTCGAGAGCAGCGCGGACGACGAGGTTGGCGGATTCGAGCAGGAAGACCCCGGCCCCGAGCGCGAGCACGACGAGGTCGAACGGGACCTCGCCGAAGGGTGAGCGGAGAGTCCACATCTCGCCGATGAGGCCCGCGGTGTCCCGGGCTCCGCCCCAGACCACGGCGCCGATGCTGAGCGCGGCCAGCGCGACCGCGGGCCAGAACCCGGCGCGCGTGGACCCCGCGTCCGGCATGCTCCAGATCCACAGCGCTCCGGCGCCGAGCCCCAGGAGCGCGGGCAGCAGCGCGTCTCCGCCGATGCCGAGGAGGAGGATCACGGCCGCGGCGACGACGTACCCGACCCACCGTCGCGGCACGAACTGCCGGACGAGGTCGGTCGCGCCGACGGCGAGGAGGACGAAGCCCGCGAGGATCACGCGGACTCCCCCCGGAGCGCGGCCACTCCTTCGATGAGAGCGGCGGCTCCCGCACTCCGCAGCGACTTGGACACGCTGGGCTGCGAGATGCCCTCCTGCGCGGCAAGCTCCTGCTGGGACCGGCCGACCAGACGCCCGTATGTGAGGTGACGCTCGCGCTCGCTCATCGCCCCCACGAGCTCGTCGCGCGCGAGGACGTAGGCGTTGGACGCGGCGATCACGTTCTCCATGACCTCATCCTGACCCGGGGCGCCGACAATCCAGGTGCGCGTCCTCGGCACGGCGCGCTGCTCGCGGGCATGCACGATCTCGATCGCGGCGCGCGCGGCATACCAGCCGGGGCCGTCGGCCAGGTCGCGATGCACCGAGGCGACGGATCGGACCTCGCCGACGCCGATCCCGAAGCGGAAGGCGAGCCCCTCCGGAAGCCGGAGCTGGATCATGAGAAGGGACAGGAGCGCGTCGGGCAGTGCACGGTAGACGCCTTGCTGCTCGTCCCCTACCGTGGGCGTGAGCGGCTGGACCGCCAGCGGGCGGTCCCGCTCGACCTGAGCGATGGTCTCGTCCAGCGCGCGCTGTGCGGCGCTCCGGTCTCCGAGTTCTCGGGAACCCACGATGTCGGCGATCACGGCGATGACCATGCCATAACCGTAACACGAATATTCAGAGTTTATGCCTTATAGGGCTATAGATGGGAAATATGCCTGATTCACGCATCATCGAATGGAGCGATGGCTCCTGGACGCACTCCCCCGCGCTGACCCGGATCGACGGGCATCTCGACGCCACCGCGATCGAGGGCAGCGACGCCTGGCGTCACACCGCATACGGATTCGTCCATGACTCAGAACACGCGCTGCTCGCCCCGCTCGCCGTCGGGGAGGCGATCGAGGTCGCCTTCACAGCCCCCTGGGAGGGCCAGTTCGATCAAGCGGGTCTCTTCGTGCGTGCTGACGACGAGCACTGGATCAAAGCGGGAGTCGAGTTCGCGGACGGCCACCTCGGTCTCGGCGCTGTCGTGACCGCCGGGCGGTCGGACTGGTCGGTCGGCTACGTCGACGACTGGCGCGAGAGCGAGATCACAGTCCGGGTCAGTCGTTGGGAGGACGCGATGATCGTTCGCGCCCGCGCGGACGACGGGCCGTGGCGATTGGTGAGGGTGGCCCCCTTCGCCGGCGACGCGGCCGTCTCCGCCGGACCGTTCCTCGCCGCCCCGACCCGGTCGGGTCTGACCGTCCGGTTCACCCGGTGGGAGCGGTCCGCCGCCGACGGCGACCTGCACTGAGGCGCGGCCGCCGCCGGACCGGCTACAGGCCGAGCGCGTGCGCGGCTGCCTGCGCGCGCGCGACGAGCTCCGCGCGCTGCTCGGCCACCCGCTCCGGAGCGGTGCCGCCGACGCCCGTGCGCGACGCGACGGAGCCCTCGATCGTGAGCACCTCCCGGACCTCGGGGACGAGGTGCGGAGACACCGACAGCAGCAGCTCGTCGGAAGCGTCCTCCAGCCCGATCCCCTGCTCCTCGCAGGCACGGACGAGCGCGCCGGAGATCTCATGGGCATCGCGGAACGGCACGCGCCGCTTCACCAGCCACTCGGCGACATCCGTCGCCAGGGAGAACCCCTGGGGAGCGAGCTCGGCCATCCGCTCCGTGTGGAAACGCAGCGTCGCAATCATCCCGGCGAACGCCGGCAGCACGACCTCGAGCGTCTGCACCGAGTCGAACACCGGCTCCTTGTCCTCCTGCAGATCGCGGTTGTACGCGAGGGGCAGGCCCTTGAGCGTTGCCAGGAGACCGGACAAGTTGCCGATGAGACGCCCGGACTTGCCGCGCGCGAGCTCGGCGATGTCCGGGTTCTTCTTCTGCGGCATGATGCTGGATCCCGTGGAGTAGCCGTCGTCGAGGGTGACGAAGCCGAACTCCCGCGTGTTCCAGAGGATGATCTCCTCGGACAGGCGGGAGAGGTCGACCCCCGTCATCGCCGCGATGAACGCGAACTCCGCCACGACGTCCCGCGCGGCGGTGCCGTCGAGGGAGTTCTCCGCGGGGCGGTCGAGACCCAGTTCGGTCGCGACGAGCGCGGGATCCAGGCCCAGGGTCGACCCCGCGAGCGCTCCCCCGCCGTACGGCGAGACACCAGCGCGACGACGCCAGTCGACGAGGCGTTCGAGCTCGCGCACCAGCGGCCAGGCGTGGGCCTGGAGGTGATGGGCGAGCAGCACCGGCTGTGCGTGCTGCAGGTGCGTGCGGCCGGGCAGAATCGCGTCGGGATGCGCCTCCGCCTGCGCCACGAGCGCATCGATCACGCGCAGCAGGTCGCGCGCGATCACCCGGGCGTGGTCGATCAGGTACATCCGCACGAGCGTGGCGATCTGGTCGTTCCGGCTGCGGCCGGCGCGGAGGCGTCCGCCCAGCTCCGGACCCAGCTCGGCGATCAGCGCCTGCTCGAGCGCGCCGTGCACGTCCTCGTCGGTGGGCAGCGGCTGCAGGGAGCCGTCGGCGACCTTGCGCGCGACGGCGTCGAGGCCCTCGTGCATCCGGGCGGCCTCATCCGGCTCCAGGTACCCTGCGGCGGCCAGCGCCGTGGCATGGGCGTGGGAACCCGCGATGTCGTACGGCGCCAGGATCCAGTCGAAGTGTGTCGACCGGCTCAGCTCGACGAGCTCCGGCGACGGACCGGTGGCGAACCGCGCGCCCCAGAGCGCGCCCTCGTTGGTGCCTTCGTGCGAGCCGGCCATCACGCGTACTTCTTCCCGAGGAGCCAGACCAGCAGGGCCTTCTGGGCGTGCAGGCGGTTCTCCGCCTCGTCCCAGACCACGCTCTGCGGACCGTCGATGACCGCGGAGTCCACCTCGTAGCCGCGGTCGGCGGGGAGACAGTGGATGAAGATCGCGTCGTCGTGCGCGAGCTCCATCGTCTCCGGTGTGACCTTGTAGCCGCCGAGGTCGCGGATCCGCGCGAGCTTCTCCTCCTCCTTGCCCATCGACACCCAGGTGTCGGTGACGACGACGTCGGCACCGGCGGCCGCCTCGACCGGGTCGGTGAAGAGCGTGATCGATCCGCCGGTCTCCCCGGCGCGGCGGTCGGCCGCTTCGATCACGTCGGCGCGCGGCGCGTAGTCCTCCGGCGAGGCGATGCGCACGTGCATGCCGGCCGTGACGCCCGCGAGCGCGTAGGAGTGCGCCATGTTGCTCTGGCCGTCGCCGAAGAACGTCAGCGTGAGGCCCTTGAGGTCGCCCTTGTGCTCACGGATCGTCAGCAGGTCGGCGAGGAGCTGGCAGGGGTGGAAGTCGTCGGACAGCGCATTGATCACGGGGACCCGGGTGCCGGCGGCCATCTCCTCCAGGCCCGACTGCGCGTAGGTCCGCCACACGATCGCGGCGACCTGGCGCTCGAGCACGCGGGCCGTGTCGGACGGCGTCTCCTTCCCGCCGAGCTGGCTGCTCGCCGTGGAGATGATGAGCGGCGTGCCGCCGAGGTCGGCGATACCGACGGCGAACGAGACGCGCGTCCGGGTGGACGACTTGTCGAAGATCACGGCGACGGTCTGCGGGCCGGCGAGGCTCTTGTCGGCCCAGCGATCCTTCTTGAGCTCGAGCGCGAGATCGAGGATCTCCGCCTGCTCGGCGGGCGTCAGATCGTCGTCGCGCAGCAGGTGGCGGGTCATGCGGGGACCTTTCCGGTGGCGGAGGTGTGGACGTCGGAGAGAGCGGCGGCGAACAGCTCGCGGAACTCCGCCAGCTCCGTGTCGCCGATGGTGAGAGCCGGCGCGACGCGCACGGTCTCGGGGTTGGCGGCGTTGACGATGAGACCGCGGTCCTGTGCGGCGGCGACCACCGCGCCCGCCACGGGCTGCGTGAGCGCGACGCCCACGAGGAGTCCACGGCCGCGGACGCCGCCGACCAGCGGGGAGTCGATGCCGAGGATGATGTCCCGCAGCTCGGCGCCACGGCGCGCAGCGTTGTCGACGAGGTCGGCGCGCTCGATCTCGGCCAGCACCGCGTCCGCCACGGCCGTCGCGAGCGGGTTGCCGCCGAACGTGGAGCCGTGCGAACCGGGTGTGAACAGGGCGCTCGCGGGCCCGTAGGTGACGAGGGCGCCGATCGGGAATCCGCCGCCGATGCCCTTCGCGAGCGTGATGGCGTCGGGCGTGATGCCCTCGTGGCTGAATCCGAACCAGGCGCCGGTCCGGCCCGCGCCCGTCTGGATCTCGTCGACGATGAGCAGGGCGCCGTGCGCGAGGGTCAGCGAGCGTGCCGCGGCGAGGTAGCCCTCGGGCAGCTCGACGACGCCGGCTTCACCCTGGATCGGCTCCACGATGACGGCGGCGACCCGGTCGTCCATCGCGGCCTCCAGCGCTTCGATCGTGGCCGGGATGTGCTCCACGCCTCCGGGCATCGGAGCGAACGGCGCGCGCATCGACTCCTTGGCCGTGAGCGCGAGCGAGCCCATCGTCCGGCCGTGGAAGCCGTTCTCCAGTGCGAGGATGCGCGGACGCTCCGCGCCGCCGTGCAGCCGGGCGAGCTTGAACGCGGCCTCGTTGGCCTCGGCTCCGGAGTTCGAGAAGAACACGCGACCGTCGATCCCCGCGCCGGCGAGGCGCTTGAGCCGGGCGGCGAGCGCGAGCTGCGGCGGAGTCGCGAAGTAGTTGGAGACGTGCGCGAGGGTGGCGGCCTGCCGGGACACCGCCTCGACGAATACCGGGTGCGCGTGCCCGAGGGAGGTCACCGCGATGCCGGCGAGGAAGTCGAGGTAGCGTCGGTCTTCGGCGTCCCACAGGTACGAGCCCTCACCGCGGGTCAGCAGCGCGAGGCGCTCCCCCGCGTTGAGCACGAGATCACGTGCCGCGTCGTCCTGCCAGACGGTCATGCCGTCGCCCCTTTCTCTCCCAGGACCACTTCGGTCCCGATTCCCTTGCTGGTGAACAGTTCGACGAGCACCGAGTGCGGCACCCGTCCGTCGATGATCGCCGCCGCGTCGACGCCGCCCTCGACCGCATCGAGGCATGCGCGCATCTTCGGGATCATCCCCGACTCGAGGCGCGGAAGCATCTCGACGAGCGCGTCCGACGTCAGGTGCGACACGAGCGAGTCCCGGTTGGGCCAGTCGGCGTACAGCCCCGGCACGTCGGTGAGGATGACGAGCTTGCGCGCGCCGAGGGCCACGGCGAGCGCGGCGGCCGCGGCATCCGCGTTGACGTTGAGCGACTGCCCCGGGTGGTCGAGGTCGGGCGCGATGCTCGACACGACCGGGATCCGCCCTGCGGCGAGATGGTCGAGCACCGGCGTCGGGTCGACCTGGACCACGTCGCCCACGCGGCCGAGGTCCACCTCCTCGCCGTCGATCATCACACCGCGACGGCGGCCGCCGAAGAGCCCGGCGTCCTCGCCGCTGAGCCCGGTGGCGATGGGGCCGTGCGAGTTGATCTTCGAGACGAGCTGCGGGTTCACCTGGCCGGTGAGGACCATCCGCACGACGCCGATGGCCTCGGTGTTGGTGACGCGGTACCCGCCCTTGAACTCGCTGGGGATCTCCAGCCGCTGCAGCATGTCGGAGATCTGCGGCCCGCCGCCGTGCACGACCACGGGCTGCACACCGACGTAGCGGAGGTACGCGATGTCCTGGGCGAAGGCCTCCTGCAGCTCGTCCGAGACCATGGCGTTCCCGCCGTACTTGACGACGACGATCTGGTCGCGGAACTTCTTCAGCCACGGCAGCGACTCGATGAGGGTGGTCGCCTTCTGCGCCGCGATGTCCGGCGTGGTGTCCTGGATGTCGGTCATGAGGCGTAGGCGCTGTTCTCGTGCACGTAGTCGTGGGTGAGGTCGTTCGTCAGCACCGTGGCGGTGGCCTCTCCGACCTTGAGGTCGATCATCAGGTGCGTGGCCCGCGGGGTCAGGTCGACCTCCTCGCGGGGGCGGTCCGGCCCGCCGGCGGTGCAGACGCGGACGCCGTTCATCCACACGTCGACGTCGTAGGGGTCGAACTGCGCGGCCGTCGTGCCGATCGCCGCGAGGACGCGGCCCCAGTTCGGGTCGTTGCCGAAGATGGCGGCCTTGAACAGGTTGTTGCGGGCGACCGAGCGGCCGACCTCGACGGCGTCCTGCTCGGAGACGGCGTGCTGCACCTCGATCGTGATGTCGTGGCTCGCGCCCTCCGCGTCGCCCTGCAGCTTGACCGCGAGCTCCTGGCAGAGCGCGGTGAGCGCCTCGGCGAAGTCGTCGAGGTCGGGGACGACCTCGGAGGCGCCGTTGGCGAGCAGCGTCACCTGGTCGTTGGTCGACATGCAGCCGTCGGAGTCGAGGCGGTCGAACGTGCGTCCCGTCGCCCGACGCAGCGCCTCGTCGGCCTGGAGCGGTTCGAGCACGGCGTCGGTGGTGAGCACCACGAGCATCGTCGCCAGACCAGGGGCGAGCATGCCCGCGCCCTTCGCCATGCCGCCGATCGTCCAGCCGTCGCGGGTCACCACAGCGGTCTTCGCGACGGTGTCCGTGGTCATGATGGCGTGCGCGGCGCTCTCCCCTCCGTCCGCGGTCAGCTCGGTGATCGCCTGCGCGGTGCCCGCGAGGACCTTCTCGCGGAAGACCGCATCCCCCGTCCCGATGAGTCCCGTGGAGCAGACGAGCACGTCACCCGCACTGATGCCGAGCAGCTCGGCCGCCTTCTCGGCGGTCTGATGCGTGGTCTGGAACCCGAAGCTGCCGGTGAAGCAGTTCGCACCGCCGGAGTTGAGGACGACGGCCTCGACCACGCGGTCCGCGACGGCCTGCTGCGACCAGATGATGGGGTTGGCCTTGGCGCGGTTGCTCGTGAAGACGGCGGCGCCGACCTTGCGGGGGCCGCGGTTGACCACGACGGCGACATCGGGCTTGCCGGTGGACTTGAGTCCGGCGGCGACCCCGGCCGCCTCGAATCCTGCGGGGGCGGTGACGCTCACGGGGCGACTCCGTTCACTGAGAGGGCGCGGGTCTCGGGAAGCCCCAGCGCGATGTTCATGGACTGGACGGCAGCTCCGGCGGTGCCCTTGACGAGGTTGTCGACGGCGGTGACCACGGTCACGCGGTTCGCGGCGCGGTCGATCGCGAGGCCGAGGAGGGCCGTGTTCGCGCCGAGCACGTCGGCGGTGCGCGGGAAGGTTCCCTCCGGCAGCAGCTGGACGAAGGTCTCGTCGCCGTAGGCGCTCTCCCACGCCTGACGGATCTCGGCGTCGCTCACACCCTCGGCGATCGGCGCCGTGGACGTGGCGAGGATGCCGCGCGACATCGGCACGAGCACCGGAGTGAACGAGATCCGGATGTCCTGGGTCCCTGCTCCCTGGGTCCCTGCTCCCTGGGTCCCTGCTCCCTGGGTCCGTGCTCCCTGGGTCCCTGAGCCTGTCGAAGGGCGGGCGGCAGCGAGCGCCTGTCGGATCTCCGGGATGTGGCGGTGCGTGCCGCCGACGGCATAGGGGTTCGCGGAGCCGAGGATCTCGCTGGCGAGGAGGTTCGTCTTCAGGCTCTTGCCCGCCCCGGACGGGCCGACGGCCAGGACGGAGACGATGTCGCCCGGGTCGATCACGCCGGTCGCGACACCGGGGGCGAGGCTGAGGCTCACCGTGGAGGCGTTGCAGCCCGGTGCGGCGATCCGGGTCGCGCTGCGGAGCGCGTCCCGCTGCTTGCCCCCTCCGACGAGGAGCTCGGGCACGCCGTACGTCCACGGCTCATGGAAGGACCCGCCGTAGAACGCGTCCCACTCCGCCGACGAGGTGAGCCGGTGGTCGGCTCCCGCGTCGATCACCAGCGGGGTGTCGCCGAGGGCGTCCGTGTACTGCCCGGACTGGCCGTGCGGGAGTGCCAGGAACACGATGTCGTGTCCGGCGAGGACCTCGGGTGTGGTGTCCTGCAGCGTCAGGTGGGCGAGTGAACGGAGGTGCGGCTGATGGGCGACGAGGGGCTGTCCCGCGTTCGAGTGCGCCGTGACGGTGCGGATCTCGACGTCGGGGTGAGCGGCCAGGAGGCGCAGGATCTCGCCGCCTGCGTAGCCGGAGGCGCCGGAGACGGCGACGGAATACGTCATGCTTCTACCTTAACGGTCGGGTCCTCGACGATCTCGGGACCGGGGGCGGGGCCGGAGGCGGCGACACCGGCACTCGACCGCCGCGCGGACGCAGGCAGAAGGGCGGGGTCGCCTAGAATCGGCGGCCGCGACGTCGGCGCACGGCGATGACGCTCGGGACGAGCGTCGAAGGAGCGGTGGCGACCGAAGGCATGCGGCGACGATAGCGCGGGCGTGTTCGGCACCGCAAATCCGGGGCGTCACACGACAGCGTGCGCGACCGGTGCGGCGAAGAAGGCCCGTTCGTGCGCGCTCGATGCGAGGAAGGCGCGCCGCATCCGCTCTCGGCCGGTGTGGTCGGCCCTCGCGGCCGCGGCGGCGACATGCGCGACGGCCTGCCGGGTGGCTGCCGCGAAAGCCGGATCCGCGTAGGTCGCCAGCCACGATGCGTAGGGATGCCGGGGGTCACGGGGCGCCGCGCCGAACGCTCCGGCATGGAGCCGCTCGCCCAGGTCGGTGTAGAGCCAGAAGCACGGCAGCACGGCCGCGATCACCGTGGCGTAGTCCCCGCCGAAGGCGACGGCGCGCAGGTGGTCGAGGTAGGCGACCGTGGCCGGGGCGGGTTCGGTGGCGAAGGTCGCGGCGCTCACCCCGGTCTCCGGGGTCAGCCATGCCGCGTGCAGCTCCAGCTCGCCGCGGATCGCGCCGTGCGCGGCCTCCGCCCAGAACGCCTGCTCGTCGGGGGTCGGAGCGAGACGCGACGCCTCCGCGAGCACACGCGCGTACTCGCGGAGGTAGAGGGCATCCTGCGCGAGGTAGAAGACGAAGGCGTCACGGTCGAGAGTCCCCTCGGCGAGCGCGCGCACGAAGGGCAGCGCGTCGATGTCGCGGCGGATCGCGGCGGTCTCGTCCCACCAGGCCGCGGCGACCTCCTCCGGTGTCGGCCGGGTCTCGGCTCCGCCGCGGGCCCAGAGTCCCGCCAGATGATGGATCGGGCCGTGTCCTCGCCCGACGTCCAGGTCGTCCGCCGCGCGGAGGGACTCCCGCAACCAGGCGCGCGCGGCGCGGACCGCCGTCGCCGGATCGTCGCCCCTCGCCAGTCGTGTGGCCAGAGCCGCGGACAGCGAGCAGCCGGTGCCGTGGGTGTTCTCCGTCCGGATGCGCGGCCCGGAGAACTCCGCGTGCGTACCGGCTGCCGTGTCGATCAGGGCGTCCGGCGCCTCGTCCCCGGGCAGATGCCCGCCCTTCACCAGCACCGCGGTCCCCGTATCGGCCGACAGCTCTCGCGCCGCGGCGAGCGCGTCCGCCCAGTCCGCCACCTCGCGACCGACGAGCACCGCCAGCTCCGCGAGGTTCGGGGTGACCACGGTCGCCAGGGACAGCAGATCCCGGAGCTCCCGCTCCGCGTCGGGCTGGAGCAGCCGGTCCCCCGAGGTGGCGATCATGACCGGGTCGAGCACGACGATCGGGGGCTGCGTCGCCCGGAGCCACGCGGCGACCGTCCGGATCACCTCGACGTCCGCGAGCATGCCGATCTTCACGGCGTCGATGCGGATGTCGTCGCCGACGGCGTCGAGCTGCGCCCGCAGGAAGTCCGCGGGCGGAACGTGCACGGCGCGGACGCCCTGCGTGTTCTGGGCGGTCAGGGCCGTGAGGGCGGCCATGCCGTAGCCCCCGTGCGCGGCGATCGCCTTGAGGTCGGCCTGGATGCCCGCGCCGCCGGACGGATCGCTGCCGGCGATGCTGAGCACGTGCGGCACCGCCCGCCCGAGCCACCGCCGACGGAAGGCCGCGGCGGCGGCCCGGGGATCCTCTGCCGCGCACAGCGCCGAGACCACCGCGATCCCGGCCGCACCGGCCGCGCGCAGCGCCGCCGTGTCGTCGAGGTCCACCCCGCCGATGGCGACGCACGGCAGCGCACTGCGCGCGGCGAACGCGGCGAAGCCGTCGATGCCGAGCGGGTCCGGATGGTCGGGCTTCGTGCGCGTGGGCCGGATCACGCCGACGCCGAGGTAGTCGACCGTCCCCGGCGGCAGCGCGTTCACGGCATCGAGATGGGCAGCGGTGTTCGCCGTGAGCCCGATCAGCGCCTCGGGGCCGAGAAGTTCGCGCGCGCGGAGCACCGAGGCGTCCGCCTGGCCGAGGTGTACGCCGTCGACCCTGGCGCCGCGACGACGGGCCTCGACGGCCGCATCGAGGCGATCGTTCACGACGAGCAGGGCGCGGCCGTCGATGGCCACGGACAGGGCAAGGAGCTGGTCGACCGTCTCCTCGTCCGTCGCCTCCTTGTCGCGGAGCTGCACGATGCGGACCCCACCCGCCACGGCCTCGCGGACGGTCTCGACCACCCCACGAGCACCGCACAGCGACCGATCGGTGACGAGGTAGAGGGACAGGTCGACGGTCATCGGGCCTCCTCCTCGACGCGGGCGCGGGCCTGGAGATCCGCCGGGGTCACGGCGGACAGGGCGTCGAGCAGTCCGACGGCGAAGCTGCCCGGTCCGCGGGAGGTCTCCGCCGCCTGCTCGGCCGCGACCGTGTAGACGAGGGTCGCCGCGGCCACCGCCGTCAGCGCGTCGGTCTCGGTACCGCGGGCCGCTCCGAGGAAGGCCGCCATCACCGCGCCCAGCGCGCAGCCGCCGCCGGTCACCCGCGTGAGCAGCTCGTGCCCATTCGCGATGCGGATCACGCGCTCCCCGTCGGTGAGGAGGTCGACCGGGCCGGAGACGGCGACCACGGAACCGTGCCGGACGGCGAGCTCCCGCGCCGCCGCTGCCGCCGCCTCGGTCCCGTCCGTCGCGTCGACACCGCGGCCGCCGCTGCTGTGTCCGGCCAGCGCGAGGATCTCCGACGCGTTGCCGCGGATGGCTGTCGGGCGCCGCGCGACCAGCTCGTGGGCCAGCGCCGTCCGCACCGGGAGGGTGCCGATCGCGACGGGGTCGAGCACCCACGGCGTGCCGGCGGCGCGCGCTCCGGCCACGGCCTCCCTGCTCGCCTCCCGCTGCTCCGGGGTCGGCGTCCCGAGATTGACGAGGAGCCCCGAGGCGGCAGCGGCGAACGGCTCGGTCTCGCCGACGATGTCGACCATGGCCGGCGCCGCCCCGAGCGCCAGCAGCACGTTGGCGGTGAAGCCCGTCACGACGGCGTTCGTGACGCAGTGCGTCAACGGCGGCGCAGCCCGGACCTCCTCCCGCAGCCTTCCCGCCGTGGCGGCGAGGTCGAGGACGGATTGCGGACGCACAGGATCGCTCATTGCGACATCCCTTCGCTAGTACGAACTAGATCAGGTTCGACGGGTGTGATCTCAGCCGCGGATGCGGCACCCCGTGTCACTGCCTCGCAGTCTAGCGAGCGAAGGCGTCGAGCAGCGCCCGCTCCTCCGTCCGCGTGAGTCCGGCGCGGCGCTCCCTGTCCACGCCCCGATCGCGCTCGTCCGCCACGACGCTTTCCGCCGTCTCGTCGAGGGGGCGGAGGGTGCCTCCGCTGCGGCGATACCGCGCGTTCGAGCGGGTCATGAATCCGCTCATCTCGGGTGGCAGCCACAGCGGCAGCGAGCGCGGCCCCGCCCAGTACGCGACACCCTCCGCGACGAGACGCTCCTCCGTGCCGACGACGAGCGGCCCGGTGTGTCCGGTGGCCGCGCGCACGGTCCGCAGCACGTCGTCCAGCTCGCGCACGTCGCCGATCGCGTTCACGGTACCGGTGACGGTGGCCGACACGACGAAGGCGGCGACATCCTCGACGTCGATGACCTGCGCCGTGCGCCCGTCGAGGGGCGGGAGCAGCACCGGCTCGTCCAGCGCCCGGAGGAACGCCGCCGCCCAGTAGCCGAAGCGATCGCTGGGGTCGCCGGCGCCGACGATGAGGCCGGGACGGACGAGGAGCGCGCGGTCGCCGAGGCTCGCCTGCACGGCGTCCTCCGCCGCGACCTTCTGCCGCGCGTAGTCGTCATCTTCACCGGCCTGCGCGGCTGGGTGCCGCGGGGCCGACTCGTCCGTCCCGACCGTCTCGTCGTCGCGGTAGACCGACATCGACGAGATGTACGTCCACCGGGCGGCCCGGTCGCCGAGCGCACGAACCGCCCCGGAGACATGAGCGGCGCGGGAGGAGACGTCGACGACGTGATCCCAATCGGTGCGCGAGACGACGTCGTAGGCGGCCTCCTCATCCCGGTCCGCCAGCACGAGGGTCGCTCCCGGCGGCGCCGGGCGTCCGCCGCGGGCGAGGCAGGTCACGGACGCTCCCGCTCCCAACGCGTGCGCGGCGATGCGCCCCGACAGCCATCCGGTTCCCCCGAGGATCAGCACATCCGTCATGTGCCCATGTCATCAGGATCGACGACTCGGGGGAAGGGCCTCCGCTCAGAGCGGAGCAGGACAGGCCCTCACGCGTTCACAGGCCCTCACGCGATCACAGGCCCTCACGCGATCACAGGCCCTCACGCGAGCGCAGCCGACCACGCGAACCCAGGCCATCACGCGAGTACAGGCCACCGGCACTGCTGTCGCCTGATGCCGCGCGAGCGCCTGATGCCGCGCGGCCTCCAGGAAGCCGCGCGGCATCGTGATCAGTCGCGGAGGGCGGCGCCGAAGCGGTCCGCGGCGACGGCGACGCCCGCCATCTTCGCCTCGGAGGCCTCCGCGGCCGTGAGCGTGCGGTCGTCGGCGCGGAAGCGTAGCGCGAACGTCAGCGACTTCGATCCCTCGGGCACACCCTCGCCGCGGTAGTCGTCCACCAGCCGGACGGACTCCAGCAGGGCACCCGCGCCCTCGGCGAGAGCAGCGCGGACCTCGCCTGCCGGTACCTCGGCCGGGAGCGTGAGCGAGACGTCCTGCGTCGCGGCCGGGAACGTGGAGAGCGATGCCGCCACGATGCGTCCTCCGGCGAGCGTGAGCAGCCGGTCGAGGTCCAGCTCCAGCACGGTGGCGCGACCCGGCAGGTCGGCCTCCTCGGCGACGGCGGGATGCAGCTCGCCGACGTAGCCGATCTCCTCGCCGCCGGCGACCAGCGCACCGGTACGTCCGGGGTGGAGCGCGGCGCGCTGCGTCTGCACGACGTCGATCTCGATGCCCGCGGCGGCCCCGATCACGCGGACCGCGTCGAGCGCCTCGACGAGTCCGGCGGCCTCGGCCGCACGCCCCGGCTGACGCGGCGACACGTTGCCGGTCAGCAGCACCGCGACGTGGCGCTCCTGCGGGGGGATGGAGGCGTCGAGCGCGGCGAGCACCTCATCAGACGGCCGGACACCCAGCGGCGGGACCTCGGCGGTGCCGTACTGCACGCCGGGCTCAGGGACGAACACGGCGCCCGTCTCGAACAGCGCCAGATCGGTGAGCCCGCGCGAGATGTTGCGGTGCGCGGTCTGCAGCAGACCGGGGATGAGCGAGCGCCGCAGGAACGGCACCTGCCCGTCGAGCGGGTTCGCGAGGCGGATGCCGGGCAGGTGCTCACCGGACGCGGAGCCGTGCAGATCGTTCTGCGCCTCGGTCGTGAACGGGAACGCCGGGGTCTCGACGAATCCTGCGGCGGCGAGAGCGTTCACCACGCGGCGACGCCCCTGCTGGTGGGCCGTGAGGCCGCGGCCGGACGGCGGCGTCGGCAGCACCGCGGGGATGCGGTCGAGCCCGTGGATGCGGGCGACCTCCTCGGCGAGCGTCCACTTGTCGGTGAGGTCGGGGCGCCAGGTCGGCGGGATGACCGTCCACCCGGAGTCACCCTGGGTCCCTTCGCCGTCCGCCTGGGTCCCTGAGCCTGTCGAAGGGCTGACCTCCGCCCCGATCGTCGTGAGCGCCCCGGTGATCTCGTCGTCGGTGTAGTCGACGCCGATCAGTCCCTGCACGAAACCGCGCGGGAGCTCGATCTCGGCGACGAAGACCTCGGCGAAGAGCGCGCCACCCTCCTCCGTGAGCGTGCCACCGGCGAGCTCGACCATGAGGTCGGCCGCGCGTCGGGCTGCGACGAAGGGGATCAGCGGGTCGACGCCGCGCTCGAAGCGCTTGGACGCCTCGCTCGGGAGCTTGTGCCGGCGGGCCGTGCGGGCGATGGTCGTCGCGTCGAAGGTCGCCGCCTCGATGAGCACGTTCCGCGTGGTGTCGCTCATCTCGGTGGTGCCGCCGCCCATGACACCGGCGAGGCCGATCGGACCGGAATCGTCGGTGATGAGGAGGTCTTCGACGTGCAGCTTCCGCTCCACGCCGTCGAGCGTCGTCATCTTCTCCCCCGGCGTCGCGCGCCGGACGGTGATGCCGCCCGTGAGCTTGTCGAGGTCGTAGCCGTGCAGCGGCTGGCCGAGCTCGAGCATGACGTAGTTCGTGATGTCGATGAGCACACCCAGCGACCGCATGCCGGCGAGGCTCAGGCGCGCGATCATCCACGGCGGGGTGGGCCGCGACGGATCGACGTCGCGCACGACCCGGGTGACGAACTCGCTCACGCCGACCTTGCCGCGCACCGGCGCCTGGTCGTCCACCACGGCCGTGTGTCCGGAACCGGGCTGCAGCTCGGCGAAGTCGCGCTCGGCGGGGTCGCGGAAGGCCGCCCCCGTGGCGTGGGCGTACTCACGGGCGACGCCGCGCACCGAGAACGCGTAGCCGCGGTCCGGCGTGACGTTGATCTCCACCGCGACGTCGTCGAGGCCGAGGAGCGCGATCGCGTCGGTGCCCACCGGCGCATCGATCCCGAGGTCGCTCAGCACGACGATGCCGTTGTGCTCGTCGCCGAGACCCAGCTCGCGCGCGGAGGCGATCATGCCGTCCGACACGTGACCGTAGGTCTTGCGGGCGGCGATGGGGAACGGCCCGGGAAGGACGGCGCCGGGCAGGGTCACGACGACCTTGTCTCCGACGCCGAAGTTGTGCGCGCCGCAGACGATCCCACGGACGCCGCCGTGCTCGGGACCGACGTCGACCTGGCACCAGTTGATGGTCTTGCCGTTGGACTGGGGCTCCGGCTCGAGCGAGACGACCTCGCCGACGACCACGGGACCCGTGATGTCGAAGCGGTGCACGTCCTCCTCTTCGAAGCCGACGGTCACCAGCGCCGCGAGGACGTCCTCGGGCGTGGCATCCGCTGCCAGATCGACGTACTCACGCAGCCACGAAAGCGGGACGCGCATCACACCACCATCCCGTACTGCTCGCTGAAACGGACATCGCCCTCGGCCATGTCGCGCATGTCCTGCACATCGCTGCGGAACATCAGGCCCCGCTCGATGCCCATGCCGAACGCGAAGCCGCTGTACACCTCCGGGTCGATCCCGGCCGCGCGCAGCACGTTCGGGTTGACCATGCCGCAGCCGCCCCACTCGATCCAGCGCGCGCCGCCCTTGAAGGTCGGGTGCCACAGGTCGAGCTCGGCGGAGGGCTCGGTGAAGGGGAAGTAGTTCGTGCGGAAGCGCGTCTTGGCCTCCGGGCCGAAGAGCTGCTTCGCGAAGTGGTCGAGCGTGCCCTTGAGGTGCGCCATCGTGATGCCCTTGTCGACGACCAGGCCCTCGAACTGTGTGAAGACCGGGAGGTGCGTCGCGTCGAACTCGTCGGTGCGGTACACGCGGCCCGGGCACAGCACGTAGATGGGGACCTCGCGGTTCAGCATCGACCGCACCTGCACCGGGCTCGTGTGCGTACGCATGACGAGGTGGCGCGAGGTCGGGTCGACGTAGAAGGTGTCCTGCTCCTGACGGGCGGGGTGATCGACGTCGAAGTTCAGGGCGTCGAAGTTGAACCACTCGTGCTCGAGCTCCGGCCCCTCCGCGATCTCCCACCCCATGCCGACGAAGATGTCCTCGACGTGGTCCTGCAGGAGAGCGAGCGGGTGCCGGGCGCCCACGCGCGTCCGCGACGGGACGGCGGTGATGTCGACGCGCTCGGCCTCGAGCCGCGCGGCGACCTCGGCGGCGGCCAGCTCGGCCTCCTTCGCCGCGAGCGCCTGGTTGACGCGACCGCGGCCCTGACCGACGAGCTTGCCGAACGCGGCCTTGTTCTCGGGGGCGACCTGGCGCATCGAGGCGTTCAGGACCGCGAGCGGCGATCCCTCCGCGACGTGCGCCGCACGGGCGGCTTTCAGCGCGGCGGTGTCGGCGGCCGCCTCGATCGCCGCGAGGGCGTCGGCGACAGCGGCTTCGACCGCTTCGGGGGTGATTTCCGGAGACTCTGACACGGGAGTCGAGTCTACCGGCGCGGGACGGGCGTCCCGCGCCGGTAGCGGCTCAGAGGCCGTGAGCGCCAGAGCTGTTGGCGTCGAACTTGCCCAGCCCTCGCTGCGCCACGATGAGCGACGTGTTCGTCTCGCCATCGTGCTGACGAGGGTCCGCCTCGTCCGGTCCGGCCTTGGCCGAGCGCTTGGCCCGGCGCTGCAGGCGGTAGGCGATGTAGGAGAGCACCAGACAGACCGCGACGTACATCGAGCCGCCGACGATCGCGGCGGGGATCAGCGGCGACCCGTAGGGCGCCTGGTTGCCGATCTGGTTGATGACGTACAGCAGCTCCTGGTACGTGATGATGAAGCCGAGCGCGGTGTCCTTCAGGGCCACCACGAGCTGCGCGATGATCACGGGCATCATCGCCCGGACGGCCTGCGGGATGAGGATGAAGTACATGACCCCGGTCTTGCGCAGGCCGATCGCGTAGCCAGCCTCCTTCTGTCCGCGCGGCAGCGACTCGATCCCGGCACGGAGTACCTCCGCGAGCACGGAGCCGTTGTAGACGATGAGCGCGATGACCACCGCGTAGTACGGGGGCATCCGGATGCCGATGACCGGGAGGCCGTAGTACAGCAGCATCATGAGGATCAGGACGGGGATCGCCCGCATGATCTCGATGATCCACCGCACCGGTTCGCGCACCCAGGCGTGCTCGGAGAGGCGGCCGATGCCGAGGACGAAACCGAGGACCAGCGAGCCGACACCGGCGACGGCGAAGGCGGAGAGCGTGCTGAGCAGGCCCTCCCCGAACCGCACCCAGACCGCCGAGTAGGTGAAGATGTTCCACTTCTCCGCGGAGAACTGGCCGGTGGCGTACAGGCGCCAGACCACCCAGCCGAGCACGGCGAGGACGACGAGGATCGTGACGGCACCGATGATCCGGTTGCGGGCGACCGCGCGGGGGCCCGGGACGTCAAACAGGACGGAACTCATCGCGCGATCCTCCACTTGTTCTCGAGCACGCGCTGCACCCAGCTCAGGAGCAGCACGAGCACGACGAAGATGACCATCACCCAGAGCAGCACGACGAGGGCGTTCTCGCCCCGCTCGCTGAGTGCCGCCCGGATCGTGCCGAGGTTGACCACCGAGAAGCCGGCGGCCACCGTGGTGTTCTTCATGAGGGCGATCAGCACGCTCATGAGCGGCGGGACCACGGACCGCGTGGCCTGGGGCAGCACGACGAAGCGCATGACCTGGCCGAAGTTGAGGCCGATGGCGCGTGCCGCCTCCGCCTGTCCGACCGGCACCGTGTTGATGCCGGCGCGGATCGCCTCCGCGACGTACGTGGCGGTGTAGATGCCGAGCGCGATCGTGGCCAGCAGCAGGGAGTTGACCCGCTCCCCCAGCAGGATCGGAAGGCAGAACGCGAAGAAGAACATCACCAGCGTGAGCGGGGTGTTCCGGATCCAGTTCACGTACACGGCGCCCACGCCGCGCGCGATCGGGACCGGGGACACGCGGGCCGCTCCGACGATGAGTCCGAGCACCACGGCGATGAGGCCACCGCCGAGGAACAGCGCGATGGTTCCCCACAGCGCTTCACCCCAGAGGTCGAGGTGGTCCGAGATCACTCCCACTGCTGTGCCTTTCGGTTCGTTTCCGCGTCAGATCGACGCCGAGGAGGACGGGGGCGGCCGGTCGGACCGACCGCCCCCGGAGAGATCAACCGACCGGGTCGACCTCGGGCTGCTCGGCCTTCACACCGGAGGCGCCGAGGTTGTTGTCGAAGATCTGCTGCCAGATGTCGCCGCCGTCGGTGAGCTGCGTGTTGAAGTACTCGACGAGTGCGTCGTCGCCCTTCGCCACACCGATGCCGTAGCGCTCCTCGCTGAACGGCTCGCCGACGACCTTGAGGTTGTCGGGGTCCTGCGCCGCGTAGCCGATGAGGATGGCCTCGTCAGTGGTGACCGCGTCGACCTGACCGTTCTTGAGGTCCTCGACGCACTTGGAGTACGTGTCGTACTCCTTCGTCTTCACCTCGGGGTAGTTCTCCTTGATGTTCTGAATCGGCGTCGAACCCGTCGCCGAGCAGACCGTCGTCGAGGAGTCCAGGTCGTCGACGCTCGCGATGTCACTGTCGGCGGCGACGAGGAGGCCCTGGCCGGTGACGAAGTAGGGACCGGCGAAGGCGATCTGCTCCTTGCGCTTGTCCGTGATCGAGTAGGTGCCGACGTAGTAGTCGATGTCACCGTTGACGATGGCCTGCTCGCGGTTCGCGGAGGCGATCGCCTGGAACTCGATCTTCTCGGGGTCGACACCGAGGGATGCCGCCATCCAGCGGGCGATGTCGACGTCGAAGCCGGTGCGCTCGTTCGTCACGGGGTCGAGGTAGCCGAGACCGGGCTGGTCCTCCTTGACGCCCACCTTGACGGTGCCCGACGAGGAGATGCGGTCGAACGTGGGGCTCCCCTCGATCGTGACGTCCTCCTCGACGGTCCAGGGCGTGCTGCTCGAGGCGTCGCCCTCGTCGCTGCCCGAGGTGCCGGTGCTCGACGGCGTGCCGCTGTTGCAGGCCGTGAGCGCGAGCAGCGCCACCGTGGCGATCCCGAATCCGGCCAGTGTCCGTGTACGTCGCATGTGCGTCTCCTTCATGTGCTGTGCTGTGGGTGCGGGGTCTGGGGAAGTCAGTGCGTGAGGAGCTTCGAGAGGAAGTCCTTGGCGCGGTCGCTCTTCGGGTTCGTGAAGAACTCCTCGGGCTTGGCCTCCTCGACGATCCGGCCGTCCGCCATGAAGACGACCCGGTCGGCCGCCTTGCGGGCGAAGCCCATCTCGTGGGTGACGACGATCATCGTCATGCCCTCCTGGGCGAGCTCGACCATGACGTCGAGGACCTCGTTGATCATCTCGGGGTCGAGCGCGCTGGTCGGCTCGTCGAAGAGCATGACCTTCGGCTGCATGGCCAGGGCCCGCGCGATCGCGACGCGCTGCTGCTGGCCGCCGGAGAGCTGCGCAGGGAGCTTGTTCGCCTGCTGCGCGACGCCGACGCGCTTGAGGAGCATCATGGCCTCCGCCTCGGCGTCGGACTTCTTGAGTCCGCGGACCTTGATCGGGCCGAGCGTCACGTTCTCGAGGATCGTGAGGTGCGCGAAGAGGTTGAAGGACTGGAAGACCATGCCGACGTCGGCCCGCAGGTGCGCGAGAGCCTTGCCTTCCGCGGGCAGCTCCTTGCCGTCGATGCGGATCGAGCCGCTGGTGATGGTCTCCAGGCGGTTGATCGTGCGGCAGAGCGTCGACTTGCCCGAGCCGGAGGGGCCGATCACGACGACGACCTCCCCCGCGTTGACGGTGAGGTCGATGTCGCTGAGCGCCTGGAACTCGCCGTAGTGCTTCTGGACGTTCTCGACGACGACGAGCGGGGTTTCAGAGGTCATCATTTCTCCAAACTAGCCACGCGATGCGCGCGGTTCCAGGCACCACGGTGAGGTTTACACGTTCGTAATCACCTGATCGCGGCGCCAATGCATCCTCGCAGGGGCACCCCACGGCCCGCCCCCTCGGGCCGCGGGATCGCCCTGCTGCCACGCTCCCAGCGACAGCAGGCAGCAGGTGTCCGATCGTGTGCGATCGACCTCACCCTGGCAGAGCCGGCGTACGGCTGTCAGGGATCTTGAGGATTTCTTGAGGGGGCGCCGGTCACCGGCGCAGATCGCGGTAGTACTGCTCCGCGCCGGGGTGCAGGGGCACCGGCCCGGTGAAGATCGCCGACCGGCGGTCCAGCAGCGCCGCCGCCGGTACGTCGGCCGCGAGCGAGGTACGCGCCGCGAACAGGCCCGCGACGAGATCGTGCACCACGCCGGGCGGGGTGCTGCCGGCGGTGACGAGGTAGTTCGGCACCGCCAACGTCGTCACAGAGGCATCGAGGCCGTAGGTGCCTGCAGGCACGTCGGCGGGCCGATACGCGTGGGAGTACCGCTCGTTGACCGCGTTCACCCAGTCCTGCTCGACCGGGAGCAGGCGCACGTCGATGGTCTCCGCGAGGTCCGCGATGCCAGGTGTCGGCAGCCCGCCCACCCAGAAGAAGCCGTCGATCTCGCCCCGCTCCATCGCGGCGATCGACCCGCCGAGGTCGAGCTGCGGGTCGTCGACCGCCTCGGCCGCGACGCCGGCCGCGTGGAGCACGCGCGTGGCGATCACGTTCACGCCCGAGTTCTCCGCGCCGAGGGAGATCGTCCGTCCGGCGAGGTCCGCGAGGTCTTCGACGGCCGAGTCGTCCCGCACGACGATCTGCAGGTACTCGTCGTAGAGGCGGGCGACCGCCTGCACATCCAGCGGCTCGGCGAAGGCGCCCGTCCCCGCCACGGCATCGGCGGCCGCATCGCCCTGCGCGAAGCCGAGGAGCGCCTCCCCCGCGCTCACGCGCAACAGGTTGTCCACCGATCCCGCCGTCACCTCCGCCGTGAGGTCGACGTCGAGCTCACGCGACAGCTCTGTCGCGAGGTGGCTGCCGTAGTCGTGGTACACACCGGTGGGGCTGCCCGCGGCGAGCACGGCGACGGTCTGCGTCCAGTCCTCGGAACGCGGACTGCACGCGCTCAACGCGACCGCCGCCACGAGCGCGAGCATCCCGGCGACGACACGCCGGCCCCGCCCGCTCACGCTGCCGCCTCCGCGGGGAGGACGAGGGCTACGAGGAGCCCGCCGCCGTCGGCGCCGCGCACCCGCAGCTCGCCCCCGACCGTCGCGAGGAGGTCGGTCGCGATCGCCAGCCCCAGACCGGTTCCCGGCATGTCGCCGCTGTCCGCGCTCCGCCAGAAGCGGTCCGCCGCCGACGACGCATCCTCCGGTGACAGCCCGGGACCGTGGTCGCGCACGGTGAGCTGGCATTCGTCGCCCGCGCGCTGCGCACCGACCTCGATGGACGAGCCCTCCGGCGAGTACTTCACCGCGTTGTCGATCGCGGCATCGAGCGCGCTCTCCACGATGGTGCGGTCGGTGATCGTTATGACCGACGACTCCCCCGTCCGGCGCAGCACGATGGCCCGCTGCGCCGCCACCTCCTGCCAGGCCTCGACCCGGTGGCCGGCGACGGCGGCGAGATCGACCGCCGACATCGTGGAGTCGGTGCGACCGCCGCGGGCGAGTCCGAGGAGGGTCTCCAGGATGCGGGTCATCCGCCGGCCCTCTTCCCTGGTCTCCTCCACGTCGTGGTCCCACTCGCGTCCCAGCCCCGTCGCGAGGTGCTCGACGCGCAGCAACAGCGCGTTGAGCGGATTCCGCAGCTCGTGCGAGGCGTTCAGCGCGAACTCCTGCTGTCTCGTCATGACGCGCTCGATCTCATCGGCCATGCCGTTGAACACCCGCGTCATGCGCCGCAGCTCGGGCGGGCCGGTGCCTTCGGCCACCCGGGCGTCCATCTCCCCCCGCTCGATCGCCGCCATCGCCTCGTCGAGACGGCGCACCGGCGAGAGCACCCAGCGCGCGAGCCCCGCGACCAAGAGGATGCCGAGCGCGCTGAGCAGCACGACGATGAGTGCGAGCACGAGCGTCTGCCGCAGGATGACGGTCTGCGGGGTGTCCGTGCCGCCCCTGACGAGCACCGCACCGATCACATCGCCGTCGTCGAACACGGGTTCCACCAGCGCCGCATCGGACACGACCCACGGGGAGGACGTCGGTTGCTCGGCGCGGCGACCGGAGAGCGCCAGCCGCACCCGCTGCGCATCCTCCTCCGACAGCACCGCGTCTCCGTGGTCACCGGCCGCCCAGGGGCTGCCGGTGAGATCGAACACGGTCACCTCGATTCCGTAGACCTCCTGGAAGCGACGGACCTCGGCGTCCATCACCGCCGGACTCCCGGAGCGCAGCGCCTGTCGGGCGCTCGTCGCGAAGTACCCGAGGTCGCCGAGCTGCTCGGCATAGAACGACTGCTGGACGCTGCGTGCCGCGCTCCACCCGGTCACGCCGCCGAGTGCGACGAGCACGATGATCAACGGCACGAGGAAGACGACGGTCAGGCGGCGGCGCACGCGTCAGGACCCCGCGAGCCGGTAGCCGACGCCGCGCACGGTCTCGATGAACGCGCGATCGCCGCTCTTCTTCCGGATGGCCGCCACGTGCACCTCGAGGGAGTGGCCGAAGCCACGCCAATCGGTGTTCCAGACCTCGCGGATGAGGCGCTCCTTCGGCACCGCGACACCCGGATACCGCGCGAGCACGCCCACGATGTCGAACTCCTTGCGGGTGAGCGCCAGCGGCACCCCGCCGACCTGCACCTCCCGCGCGACGAGGTCGATCTGCACCGCGCCGCCATGCAGCAGCACGCGGGTGTCCGGCTCCGTCCGCAGCGGCCGCGATCGCCGGGTGACCGCCTCGATCCGCGCCAGGAGCTCGTGCACGTCGTAGGGCTTCACCACGAAGTCGTCGGCACCGGCGCGCAGTCCCTTGATGCGCTCGGCGACCTGGTTACGCGCGGTGACGATGACGATCGGCACGTCGGAGCGCCCGCGGATGCGGCGGCAGAGGTCGATGCCGTCGACATCCGGCAGCCCGAGGTCGAGCAGCACCACCTCGGTGTCGGCATCGAGGTGCTCCAGCGCCGCGGCCCCGTCGGCCGCATGCACGGTGGCATAGCCCGAGCGCGCGAGGAAGGCCTGCAAGGCCCCCGCCACCCGCTCGTCGTCCTCGACGATCAGTATCCGCATCCCGCGTCCCGTTCTTCGCCGGGTCAGCCGGTGGAGGCCGCGCGTTGGGCGAACGCGCTCTCATACAGGCAGACACTCGCCGCGGTGGCCAGGTTGAGCGATTCGGCGCGCCCGAAGATCGGCAACCGGAGGACACGGTCGGCCTGCGTCAGCGCCTCATCCTCGAGCCCGCGCGCCTCGTTGCCGAACAGCCAGGCGGTCGGCTCGCCCAGCACGCCGTCGGCGCGTGCCGCGAGGAGGTCGTCCCCCTTCACGTCCGCCGCGAGGATCTGCAGGCCCGCATCGTGTGCCCGTCGGACGACCTCGTCGAGCTCACCGCCCACCGAGACCGGAAGGTGGAAGAGCGAGCCGGTCGTCGCCCGCACCACCTTGGGGTTGTACGGATCGACCGTGCGACCGGTGAGCACGACGGCATCGGCGCCGGCGGCGTCGGCGGCCCGGATGATGGTGCCGAGGTTGCCAGGGTCGCGCACCTCCTCGCAGATCGCGACGAGACGCGGTGCCGCATCGAAGATGTCCCGCACCGAGGTCGGCGTCTGACGGACGACCGCGACGAGCCCCTGCGGGGTCACCGTGTCGGCCATCGCGTGGAGGACGTCCTCGCTCACGTACTCGACGTCGACGTCCGCCTCCGCGGCGGCGGCGCGGATGTCCGCGTGCTTCTCCCAGCCGTGCGGGGTCGCGAAGAGCTCGACGATCGCTTCGGGGCGGTACGTCAGGGCCTCGCGGACGGACTGCGGACCTTCCAGCAGGAAAAGACCGGTCTCGGTGCGGGCGCTGCGCTTGGTCAGCTTGGCGACGGCACGGACTCGGGGGGAACGGGGGTTCTCCAGCACGAACTCAGTCTACGGTCAGCCCGACACCGCCCGGATACGCGGAACGGGCGCCTTCCCGGAGGAAGACGCCCGTTCGGAAGCGAGATGCTTACGCCGCGGACTTCGGCGCGTTGACGTCGGAGGGCAGAGCCTTCTTCGCCGTCTCGACCAGCGTCGTGAACGTCGCGGCGTCGTTCACCGCGAGGTCGGCGAGCATGCGACGGTCGACCGTGACACCCGCGAGGCCCAGACCCTGGATGAAGCGGTTGTACGTCATGCCGTTCTGGCGGGCCGCAGCGTTAATGCGCTGGATCCACAGACGACGGAAGTCGCCCTTGCGCTTGCGACGGTCCCGGTACGAGTAGACCAGGGAGTGGATGACCTGCTCCTTGGCCTTCCGGTAGAGGCGCGAACGCTGACCGCGGTAGCCGGAGGCGCGCTCGAGGATGACCCGACGCTTCTTGTGGGCGTTGACCGCCCGCTTGACTCTTGCCATTTTCCTGTGTTCCTATCCTGCGATCGGGCGCGTCAGCGACCGAGAAGCTTCTTCGCGACCTTGAAGTCCGCCTTCGCGAGCACCTGGTCCTGGTTCAGACGACGGGTGCGACGGCTCGACTTGTGCTCGAGGTTGTGGCGCATCCCGGCCTGCTGCTTCTTCAGCTTGCCGCTGCCGGTGATCTTGAAGCGCTTCTTAGCACCCGAGTGGGTCTTCTGCTTCGGCATCTTCTCTTCCTTCGTATGGCGCCTTCTCAGGCGACGGTGTCAACCCGCGGTGCGGGAGTTCTGGGGGCGGACCTACTCCGCCTTGGCGTCCGCGGAGGCGTCCGCGTCGTTCTTCGCCTCGCGCGCGGCCTGCTTGTTCGCGGCGCGCACGGCGTTCTGCTCCTGCTTCGCCTCGGACTTGCTCTTGTGCGGCGCGACGACCATCACCATGTTGCGGCCGTCGATGGTCGGGTTGGACTCGACCGTGCCGAACTCGGCGACGTCCTCGGCGAATTTGCGCAGCAGACGGACACCCTGCTCCGGGCGCGACTGCTCGCGACCGCGGAAGAGGATCATGGCCTTGACCTTGTCGCCGGCCTTGAGGAAGCCCTCGGCGCGCTTGAGCTTCGTCGTGTAGTCGTGCGCCTCGATCTTCAGACGGAAGCGGACTTCCTTGAGGATCGTGTTCGCCTGGTTGCGACGCGCTTCCTTTTCCTTCTGCGCGGCCTCGTACTTGAACTTGCCGTAGTCCATGATCTTGACGACGGGCGGCTTCGAGTTCGGGGCGACCTCGACGAGGTCGAGATCGGCTTCCTGGGCGAGACGCAGCGCTGCCTCGATGCGGACAACGCCGATCTGCTCACCCGCGGGGCCGACGAGGCGGACCTCGGGGACGCGGATGCGCTCATTGGTACGGGGATCGCTGATGCGGAGCTCCTTAGACGATGTGATTCGGCCACCGTGATGCGGTCTGCATCCCGGGCGAAATCGGAGTCGTCCCCCACCCGCCGGCGTTCAGATACCGGCTTCGCACCCTGTCTACCGGCCCTCTCGTGACGAGCGGAGCCGGCGGAGCGCAAGACCCGGTAGCCTGGAACGGCAAGCGCGGGTGGGAAGTGAATCCTCTTTCGTTCCGGAGCATGACGCTCCGGAGCCCGCCAAAGTCTAACAGAAAGCAAGGCGAAGTGACGAACCAGGCATCGGACGAGGCGGCCCGCGAGCGCGAGGAGCGATGGGCTCGGCAGGAGGAGGCAGCCTCCTCGGCCGTCCGTGACATCGCCGACGTCCCCGCCGTCGAGGTGATCACGACCGCCGCCGTGCACCTCATGAGCGCCGCGGCCGTGAAGCTCGGCCTGGCGGACGACCCCGAAGCCGCGGCCCAGCTCGACCTCGATGAGGCACGGAAGCTCATCAACGCCTTGGCAGGGCTCATCACCGCCGGCGCCCCGGAGATCAGCGACATGCACGCCCGCTCGCTGCGCGACGGCCTCCGGTCGCTGCAGCTCGCCTTCCGCGAGGCCTCGACCATCCCCGATCCGATCGGCAAGGGCCCGGGCGAGAAGTGGACCGGTCCCGTCACCTGATCCGGCCGAAGCTCCGCCTCAGATGCTGCGGCGGAGCTTGACCGTCAGCGAGTCGGCGAGGACGGCGATGCGGTCGTCCGCGGCCCAGCGCTGGGCGAGCCGTCCGAGCACGGCATCCAGGACCTCGCGCTCCAAGCCGTCGACGAGCTCCAGCACGACGATGAGCTCGGGTCCGCGGAGCCGGGCGTCCGGGTCTCCCGGCGCGACCGCGACGTCGATCACGGCGAGCTCGTGGGCGATGCTCTCCCGAAGGGCGGTGACGACCTCGGGAGAGAGGAAGCTCGGCTCCCACGCGTGTCCCTGCGCCACGGCCCAGACGGCGGGGCGGCGGATCACGAACTCGGTGTCGGACGTGGGGTCCAGCACGATGAGATCGGTGTCCTCCGACGACGCGGCCAGGGCCGCGCGGACGGCCTCGACCGGGATGGGGCGTGCCGACGGATCCCAGCGCTGCATCGTCTCGACCGACGAGAACACCGGCTGGACGCGGCGCCCGTCCGGGGCGGCCACGGTGACGATCGAGAGCTCCTGCGTCTTGTCCACCGCGAGACCGCTGGGCGCCACCCCCTCCTCGCCCTTCTCCGCGATCAGGGGCACGAGGACCCGGGCGGAGCGGAACGCGTCGACGACCTCGGCCTGGCTCCCCTCGCCCGCACGGAAACGGTGCAGCGCCGCGAGGAGAGCCGGGTCCGCCGAGCCGTCGTCCGCCGCATGCGGGTTCGACTCGAAGCTGCGGCCCTCCCAGGGGACGCCGGCGGAATCGGCCCGGTTGTGCGACTCGGGGCCGCAGGCGTGAGGGTCAGTCTCCGGCGACATCCAGGGCCTCCGCGAGCGTGAAGGCGCCCGCGTACAGAGCCTTGCCGACGATGGCCCCCTCGACGCCCAGGGGCACGAGGTCGCGCAGCGCGGCGATGTCGTCGAGGTTCGAGATGCCACCGGACGCGACGACCGGCTTCGGCGTGCGCGAGGTCACCTCGCGCAGGAGCTCGAGGTTCGGACCGCGCAGCGTGCCGTCCTTGGTCACGTCGGTGACGACGTAGCGGCTGCAGCCGGCGTCCTCGAGGCGCTCGAGCACCTCCCAGAGGTCGCCGCCCTCCTTCGTCCAGCCCCGCGCGGCGAGCGTCGTGCCACGGACGTCGAGGCCGACGGCGATCGCCTCCCCGAACCGGCTGATCACGTCGGCCGCCCACTCGGGGTTCTCCAGCGCGGCGGTGCCGAGGTTGATGCGCGCGGCACCGCTCTCCAGCGCGGCTTCCAGGCTCGCGTCGTCCCGGATGCCGCCGGAGAGCTCGACGTTGACGTTCTTGAACTGCTTGATGACCTTGCGCAGGATCGGCGCGTTGCTCCCGCGACCGAACGCCGCGTCCAGATCGACGAGGTGGATCCAGGAGGCTCCCTGCGAGACCCACTCCCCTGCCGCGTCGAGCGGGTCGCCGTAGCTCGTCTCGGTCCCGGCCTCCCCCTGGGTGAGACGGACCGCCTTCCCGCCGGCGACGTCGACCGCGGGAAGGAGCGTGAGCGAGGGGGACTGCGCGAAGTCGTTCATGGGGTCCTTGGTTCGGGTGGGTCTGCGGCCCGAGCGGGCACGAGAGACGAGGGTAGTCCGCCGCGGGGCGCGGGACAAACCGCGTGACGCCGGGCGCCGACGCGGCTCGGGGTCAGAGGCTCTGCACCCAGTTCCGGAGCAGCCGGATGCCGGCGTCCCCGGACTTCTCCGGGTGGAACTGCGTCGCCGAGAGCGGGCCGTTCTCGACGGCCGCGAGGAAGGGGCCGCCGTACTCCGCCCAGGTCAGCACGGGCTGCGGGAACGGCGGGATCACGTCGAGCTCCCAGGACTGCGCCGCATAGGAGTGCACGAAGTAGAAGCGCTCCTGCTCGATCCCGCGGAACAGGACGGTGTCCTTCCCCGGCTCGACGGTGTTCCAGCCCATGTGCGGCAGCACGGGCGCGTTGAGTTCCGTCACTGCGCCCGGCCACTCGCCGAGGCCCGCGGTGTCGTGCCCCCGCTCGACGCCGTGCTCGAAGAGCACCTGCATGCCGACGCAGATGCCGAGGACCGGTCGGCCGCCCGCGAGACGACGGCCGATGATCTCGTCGCCGCCGTGGGCGTGCAGAGCGTCCCGCACCGCCTGGAAGGCCCCGACACCGGGCACGACGAACCCGTCCGCCTCGAGCGCCTCGGCGCGGTCGCGCGTGAGGACGGCGTCGGCTCCCGCGGCGACGAGGGCCTTGACCGCGGAGTGGACGTTGCCGGACTCGTAGTCGAAGACGGCGACCCGGGGCGCGGCGCTCACAAGGCTCCCTTGGTGGATGGGATGCCGTCGACGAGGGGATCCAGCGCCTTCGCCTGACGGAACGCCCGCGCGAACGCCTTGAACTCGGCCTCGGCGATGTGGTGCGGGTCGCGCCCGCCCAGCACCCGGACGTGCACGGTCAGCGCGGCGTTGAAGGTGATGGCCTCGAAGACGTGCCGCACGAGTGATCCCGTGAAGTGCCCGCCGATCAGGTGGTGCTCGAAGCCGGCCGGCTCCCCCTCGTGCACGAGGTAGGGGCGACCGGAGATGTCGACGACGGCCTGCGCCAGGGCCTCGTCCAGCGGGACGAGGGCGTCGCCGTACCGGGAGATGCCGGACTTGTCTCCGAGGGCTGCCAGGATCGCCTGGCCGAGCACGATCGAGACGTCCTCCACGGTGTGGTGGGCGTCGATGTGGGTGTCCCCGGAGGCCCGCACGGTGAGATCCGTCAGCGAGTGCTTGGCGAACGCCGTGAGCATGTGGTCGAAGAACGGCACCGAGGTGTCGATGCGGCTCGCACCGGTGCCGTCGAGGTTCAGCTCGACCTCGACGGTGGACTCCGACGTGCTGCGCACGCGGCTCGCGGTGCGTGCGGTGGGCGCGGGGATGGTCATGATGCCGATCCTATCGAGGCCAGGGCATCCAGGAACGCCGTCGTCTCCGCCTCGGTGCCGGCGCTGACGCGCAGGTGGCCGGGGATGCCGACGTCGCGGACGAGCACGCCGCGGTCGTACAGCTGCTGCCACGTCGCCTGCGGATCCGCGACGCCGCCGAACAGCACGAAGTTGGACCACGAGAGGTGCGGGGTGTATCCGAGGGCTTCGAGCGTCGCCGTGATGCGGTCACGCTGCTCCACGATCTCCTGCACCATGCCGAGCATGACGTCGGCGTTGCGGAGGGCGGCGACCGCGGCGGCCTGCGTCAGAGCGCTCAGGTGGTACGGCAGTCGCACGAGCCGGAGCGCGTCGATGAACGCCGGATCGGCCGCGAGGTAGCCGACGCGGGCACCGGCGAAGGCAAAGGCCTTGCTCATGGTGCGGGAGACGGCGAGCCGCGGCCGTCCTTCCAGGAGGGTGAGGGCCGACGCCGCATCCCGTGGCGCGAACTCCTGGTAGGCCTCGTCGACGATCACGACGCCGCGGGCCGCCTCGTAGACGGCCTCCACCACGTCGAGCCCCAGCGGGGTGCCGGTCGGGTTGTTCGGCGAGCAGAGGATCACGATGTCGGGGTCGGCCGCGCGCACCTGCTCCGCCGCCTCCTCCGGGGTGACCGTGTAGTCGGGCTGACGGGTGCCGGCGATCCAGGACGCACCGGTCCCCTTCGCGATGAGCGGGTACATCGAGTACGTGGGGCCGAAGCCGAAGGCCGTGCGCCCCGGTCCGCCGAAGGCCTGGAAGATGTGCTGCAGCACCTCGTTGGATCCGTTGCCCGCCCAGATCTGCTCCGACGTGAGGCCGTGCCCCAGATAGTCGGCGAACGCCTCCCGCAGCGTGGTGAACTCACGGTCCGGGTACCGGTTCACGTCTCGGATCGCCACCGCGATGTCGTCGAGGATGTCGCTGGCGACCTCGTCGGGAACAGGATGCGTGTTCTCGTTGACGTTGAGGGCGACCGGCAGCGGGGCCTGAGGTGCGCCGTACGGGGTGAGTCCGCGCAGATCGTCGCGGAGCGGGAGATCGTTGAGGGAGAAGGTCACCCTTCCCATCTTAAGAGGAGCACGGAGGGCCGAGGTCATCGTGACGATCGGATCGTCAGGGACCGGACGCAGGACCTCGGACTCCGCGTCAGTCGGTGTACCGTGCCGGGAGCGCGAGCTCCTGGCCGACCTGGAGCTCACCGCCGCGCAGGAGGTTCATCCGGCTGATCTCGCCGATGACATCCCGCGGGTCGGCGGCGGGAGCGATGCTGCTCGCGATCGACCAGAGCGTGTCACCGGGCATGACCGTGACGGTCTCGACGGAGACGGCCGGTGCGTCTACACCGGAGGCGATCGCGCTGCCCCCACCGATGGCGGCGAAGGCGATACCCGCAGCGAGCGGGACGGAGGCGAGCGCGAGCAGGGTGCGGCGGCCGCGGGCCGTGATCCGCAGCCGGGTGGCCGGACGGGCCGATGCCGGAAGGGCGGTCGCGGTACTGAGGCTCATGCTGCTCATGTCTGCTCCTTACTGTCCCGGCGCCGGAGCCCGGGGAGGTTGGCGTAGCTTTCGCATCCGCGCCTCGGCCGGGAGCCGTGGATGCGAAGCTACGTTCCGAAGATATCTTCGAGTTCGAACATCTGTCAAGCTGTCTTCGAAACCATGCCCCGCGAATC
>Ga0233424_10000779_pt1 | contig 35293 bp, 33 predicted proteins | sample Watercolumn_Towu_FD_181011 | JGI IMG/M metagenome (GOLD analysis project Ga0233424, IMG submission 181011) | Freshwater microbial communities from Lake Towuti, South Sulawesi, Indonesia - Watercolumn_Towuti2014_125_MG | ecosystem: Environmental > Aquatic > Freshwater > Lake | place: Indonesia... | reverse complement strand
GCTCGTCGCTCGCGCCTCGTCTGGCCGGAAAATCCCTTGCCGCGAACGTTAGCGTATTTATGAAATGGACCACTTAGTCTTGAGCGAACGGCGAAATTGCTTGCCGCCTTTTTTGACGAACGCATAGTATTCGCGCTCAATGATTCGAGCGCGAGAAGACTCTCTGCGACCTTGGGAAAACCGGCGGTCGGGAGGTTCCATGATCGTCTTGCCAGAGTAGCTCAGGGGTAGAGCAGAGGACTCATAAGCCTTTGGTCGGGGGTTCAAATCCCTCCTCTGGCACCAGCTAAAGGAAGAGCCAGCTGGCGAATTCCGGGCGCGCACAAACCGCCCACCCCAAGACCCAGGAGCCGCAGCGGGCGTGACACCAGCCGATCCTTCGCCAGCAAATAGCAGCCCAGCCGATAGATTTCGGTCTCCTGCTCAATGAGGTCGTCCACCGTGATCTGTCGCGTCAAGGTCGTGAAGTCCCGGTAACGAACTTTGACTTGAACGGTGTGCGCAGCAAACCCGCTTTGTTTCAATTTCGCCGCCAATTCTCGGGCTTGCTCGCGCAGACAGTTTCTCAAGACCTGGCGATCGTCCGTGTCTTTCAAGAAAGTGTTTTCGCTGCTGATGCTTTTCACGACCGCGTCGGTTTCCAGAGCCCGCGAGTCCTCGCCAAAAGCATAGCGCTTCAAATCCGAGGCAAACGATCCCACCAGCGAACGGAGGTCTCCCTGGTAATCCTGCAAGTCACCGACGTTCCGAATCCCTTGCGCCGCCAGATGCTGCGCCGTGACTTTCCCGACCCCGTAGAGCGCTTGCACGGGCATGGGCCGCAGAAACTGCACTTTGTCGCGCTCCGGGATCAGCGTCAGGCCATCGGGTTTGTGAAAGTCGCTGCCGAGCTTCGAGAGCAATTTGTTCGCGCCAAGGCCGATGCTGGCGGTCAGGCGCCGTTCCAGGAAAATCCGCTTCTTCAACGCCCGCGCAATCGGCACGGCGGCATACAGGCTTTGGTCGGCGTCCTCTCCCTGGCACAACGCGGACAGATCCAGATACGCCTCGTCGATGGACACGGGTTCGATGATTGCACCGGTCTGCGCCACCAGTTCTATGATCCCGCGCGACTCCTCCCTGTATTTGTCCATGCGGACCGGGACAAAAATCCCGTTGGGGCACAGCCGGGCCGCGGTGGCGCTGGGCATGGCGGAGCGCACGCCAAATCGGCGGGCTTCGTAACTGGCCGCGCACACCACGCCGCGCTGATGCGGCGGGCTGCCGACGATCACCGGTTTGCCACGCAACGAAGGATCGTCCCGCTGTTCGATGGAAGCGTAGAACGCATCCATGTCCAGATGCAGAATGACGCGGTGCATTCTGGCGGGAATTCCAACCACCTCAGGTCACTCAAGCAAGAGCGGAATTGGCGCCGGATGGGAGCCCAGTGCATCCCGAAGTGATCGGTGATTCCGTCCACGTAGCGCAACAGAGTCGCACTCTGCCGTATCGCCGATTTGAAATCGGCAGCAGCCCAGCCGACGCCCCGCAGGATGCAATCCTGCGATACGGCAGATTACAAATCTGCGCTACGCGGCACCGCCAACTCGTGGATGCGACGATGGGCGCCGTGCGACATCGGTTTGAGTGGAGTCGTTGAAGGATGGCGGCGTCGGGACACTGCGGTCGGAGTGCTGGCGAGGCCAGCCGTGGCTGGTCAATCACGCTTCGTTTTCCAGGCCTGATCGAGCATCTCCTTGTTGTAAGGCTCAGCGATGACGCCCTCAGACGCGTAGAGATAGAGCGCCCCTTTGTAGATTTGGCTGGCGACGCTTGTCACATACGCCAGGACAATCATCCCCAGGAGCCAGACGAGGCCGGTGAACGCGATAATCCAGTAATTCTCCAGGGCAATCGATACCACCGCGGCCCCGCCCAGAAGCAGAACCGAGCCGATCCCGACCAGAAAATTCCCGAACGTCAGCCCCACGTACCCGATCAACGCCTCCCCCCACGTGCGTTTGAGCTTGGACGCCGAACTGCGAAGGATGTGGAGCGGATTCGTCGTGTGCCCTTCCCGCACGATCACCGGGATCGCGAAGATCGCCGCGATGCTCCAGGCCAGGCCAACCAGGCGCGCGATGATTCGTCCCAAGAAGTTCAGCCGTTCTTCCAGCGCCTTGATGATCAACCCCACCAATCCGGCGAACAATGTCCACACCAGAATCGGCATCAGTTTTGTCCCCGCGAAACTCAGGCCCCGGCGAATCGACACAGGCTGCCCGCTCAACGCGGCCAGGATTTCGTTGTAGAAGGCGACGTTGAAAAAGGTGGCCAGAAACATCGATCCAAAATACAGGAACACCAAATAAATGGCCCCGGCTCCTGTGACCGTAGCGGCGCCGCCTGGAGAATGTCTGAACAGCGAATGGCTGAGCGCATTCCAGTGTCCGGCCTGAGTGAACGAATATCCAGTGGGCAGCAGGACCATCGGCGCGAGAAAGAACAGCGCAATGACGGCGGTCAGCACCGCGGTCACGATCGGGAAGACCAGCAATCGCTTGTGCCGGACCATCACCGAGACGGAACTTTTGAACAGCAACCAACTCCGGCGGAATTTGCCCATCTGATTCATAGGACTTGGCGAGTTTGTCATATCATTCATGATCCAGCAGACGATTCGTTTGTTGCATCGAAATCATGCCAGGACTTATCCCGTCCGCCAGTGCAAGATCGCCGGCGAATTGTAATGCTTTCGCAAGTGCCGCTATCTCGTGGCCTTCAGCCGGCGCAAAACCACCGGCTGGCTCCAGTCGAACACCTCGCCCCATTTGCCTTCCTCGATGGCTTTGATGTGTTCCGTCGAAAGGGCCTCCAAAAGAACATCCTTGTCCTTCCCATCCGAGTCTTTGGTCACGACGCCCGGCAATTGCTTTTTGCGAACCCGTTCCGCGAACGGCGCGGGTTGGGGAATCCAGTAGAGGATCTCCTGGCCAGGTTCCGTCACCCGCCCAAACGAGAAATTCTCGTCGTCTTCGTCTTTCATACTTGCCCAGAGCCACGCGGCGGAGGCCCGAATTCGGACCGTTGCTCTTTCCACTTTGATTTCGGAGTCCTCGATCGCCGCGCTTACCAGCTCCAGCAAACCCTGGCCGGCGTCTTTGACTCGGGTGTAGAACACGTCGCCGTTGGCGTTGGCCCAGCTTCCATTCCATTTGGCCTTGTCCAGCACGACGGGCTTTTCGCCGACCGGTTGCTTGCACGTCACGGAGGTGCAGGAACACAAAAAAGCACAAGCGAGGAACATGGCGGAGAGCCTCAGTAGAATTTTCATAACGAAGTTTAGACTTGGTGACTTCTCAACGAGTTTCGAACAACCCCTTTTATCCTCGCCCGGAATCACGGGCAGTTCAAGCGGGTACGCAGGTCGGTTTTTGAAAGGTCGCAGCGCGACCACTGACGGTAGCCGTGGCTTTCAAGCCACGGTTTATTACTCAGAGAGGCCTGCGTGGCGGAGCGACGCTTGAAAACCCGACGATACCCCGTGGTTCATGCGTCGCTGCGCGACGTTAGGCTTGGCCCCTTGCCGTTCCGTGGGCTCAAAGCCCACGGCTACCCTCATAACCTCGCTCTGCGAGGCAAACGCAGGCTGCTCAAAGCTGACTTGCGCCCTTCAAGCGGTCGGTTTCAACGGCATGCTTGCATTCTGTGGCTTGCGGCTTCATCCTTTGGAAGTAACTTTTGGCCGGCGCTGCGTGGCGCGCGGCCATTGATTTTGCATGAGCATACCGTCCGAGTCAGGGTCAGAGAAGATCGAGCTGGATCTCGATTTGCAGTTGCTGCCCGCGTGGGCGCAAAGGCCGCCCGAGGAAAACAAATACGCCCGGTACGAAGGGCGGGATGACGATCGTTCAGCCCGCCGGCCTTCTCGTTTCCAACGAGGGGAACGCCGGCCCGCCCGCCCTGAATTTCGGAAAGACCGTCCTGAACGCCCGGGAGAGCGCAGATTTGAGAAGCGTCCCCCAAGGTCCGGGCCGCCGCGGCCAGCGGAAAAGATGGAGCGGTTCGCTCCGCGCGTGGAGGTGGGCGTCAGCATCATCCCCGAGGAAAAGGGGGTGGAGTCACTGGCCAGGCAAATCCACCTGACTGGGCGCGCGTATCCGTTGTTCGGTGTGGCATCTCTCGTCTTGAAGCGGCCCGACCGGTATCAAGTGCGCCTCAATGTGATGAAAAACCCGGAGGGCAAAATCGCCCAGCCGCTCTTTGTCTGCGGGCTGGACGAGACGCTCTGGCTTTCGGAAAAGGACGCCATCGATCATGTGCTGAGGAAGCATTTCGCCACATTCTATCAAGCGGAACGAGTGGCCACGGATCCCCCGAAAGGCACCTACACCTTTGTCGCCCAGTGCGGCATGAGCGGCACGATTCTCGGGCCGCCAAACTATCACGATTATCAAACCAAGCTCCGCCGGCTGCACGGGGAACGGTTCGCGCAGGTCCCGTTTGACACGTTCAAATCGCGGATCAAGATCGTCCGCGACGAGGCGGTGGTAAAGAAATGGATCGAAGAGCAAAGCTGGAAAACTGAATACGTCTGCCTCAACGTTCCCGAAGCCGCAAAGCTCGCGAGCCTGGACGACGTGGAAAAGCATTTCCGCGAGGTCCACCTTCCCATCGTCATCAAGTCCGTGGAGACCCACACGCTGGCGGGAAATGCCGCGCTCGGTTCGCCGGACCGCGCGCTGCAAGGCGCCGTCCGCCGCGCCGTGGACGACCAGACGCGGTTCCCTTTGAAAGTGGTCAACGTTCTGAGCCAGCAGTTGGCGGCTCACGGTCTGCAGTTCTTCAAAGTGAACAAAACCGTGACGCACGTCGCGGTGGCACGGCCGCATTACCTCGACCTGGAAGCAACGCCTGTTTCCGATGGCATCAAGCGGATTGTCGGGTTCATCAACACCACGCCCAATTGCACGCGGCGAAAGCTTCTGGAAGCGCTGGCTCCCGGCGCTCCCATTGTCTCGGGCGAAAGCAAAGAAGGAAGCGCCCAGGCGGAGGCGATGCCGCCCAGCCCCGAAGCGGCGTCCGTGGTGAGCGACTTGCATTGGCTCATTCATCAGGGCCACGTCATCGAGTTCTCCAGCGGCGCGCTGGAGACGGCCAAGAAACCCATCCCAAGACCGCCCAGGCCCGAACCTTCGAACGCCGCGGCGCAAACGGTTGAAGCTCAACTTTCGCCTGCGCAGCCGGCCGGCGGCGACACTGGCCAGAATAGTCCGGCGGCTTTTGCGGAGCCGAAGGAAGCCGCAGGTAGCGCCGACGCGACGGCGACTCCTGATCCAAGCCCAACCCCGGGGGAAGCCATCACAGGCACGGCGGCTTCGGGTTCCACTCCGGAAACGGGTCTGGGAACAGCCGTTTCCAACGAGCCCGCTCACCCTGTGGCTGAATTTCCGAGTTAGTTCCGAACATTGCTCCAAAGCTCAAAGTTCTCAGTGGAATTGAGGGAATTAGTATGCCTCTGAACAATCCTGACCTGACTTTACACCCGCCGCGAAGCGCGCGCGTCCGGCTGGGCGGTTACGCCATTTTGCCTCGCATGCTGGACAAGGGCCGCGCGGCCATCGCGGGAAAGAACGGTGAATACAAGTTTGCTTGCCCGCTTGACCAGCGGCTTCTTGAGTTTGCCGGTGTCGATCCAGGAGCGCTGAGGACCCAGCTCGCGGCCGGAAAATCGGACGGCGAGATTCTGGAATGGTTCACCGCAAACTCGGCGACGAAACCTTCGCCCGCCGAGATCGCGGCCTGGTCCGCGCTTCAGGAGCAACGCGTGCCGACCGATCCTGAGTCGCGCAAATTCTTCAACGACATTCACGCTTCTGTCGCGCCGAAAAGAACTGACATCGCGACCTGGTTTGATCTCCTTGATCTCGACGATTACGTCAGTTTCGGCGGCCAGCCGTGATCAACCAAACCGGTTGAACCAGATTCACTCGGTCGAACCCGCCACTTTCCTCAGATAATCAAACGAGAAAATCCCGGAAGCATGTCCGTCCGCCCAGACCGGCTGAATGGCGTAGCTTCCGACACGTCCGATCTGGCGAAGCTCGAACGCAAGTGGTGACAACGGCTTGTCCGGCATCTTGTAAACGTTGCCCATCACGTCCATTTCTCCCTTGCACCCGGCACAGGGACATTGGCGCCGGAGAGTCTCCAGGGAAACAAAGCTTTCCGTCCCGTCTTCCCACTTGATGGCCAGTTCGGCCCCAATTTGCTGGATATCCGTTGGTCGCACACCTGCAACGTATAGGAGGAGTTCGTACCGGATCAAATCGAGAATGCAACGCCGTAACGCCAAACGAAGGGCTTCTTTGAGGCACGCAACAAAGATAGCCCTATCTAAATTTCATAGTTGACACTAATTATCCCATGCCTTACGTATGTGCTGTCAATAGAGTTCAATTCACCATAATGAAACACCGCGCCATTCTCAGTGTATTCGCGGCCCTTACCGCGCAACTCACCGTTACCGCGGCTGCGGAACCGTCCTCGATCACCCAAGGCGCGGCACAATCCCAACTCAAACTGGATCCTCCCGGCACGCCCCGGAAATCCGCCTCCGACGGCAATGTGGGCGGCATCATGGACAACTCGTTTTTCGTTGAGGAAGCATACAATCAGGAAGCCGGGGTCGTGCAGCACATCTTCAGTGGGAGTTACGGGGTGGACCGGTTGGCGGGGGCGGATGACAAGGGCCTGGCGCTGGTCTTTACCCAGGAATGGCCGGCGTTCAGCCAGACGCATCAATTCAGTTACGCCGTGCCCTATTACTTCGCGGAAACCGGCGGCCAGTCGGACAATGGGTTTGGGGACGTTCTTTTGAATTATCGTTACCAGGCCTATTTCAACGAGGAGAACTTGCGCGCGCTTGCGCCTCGGTTCAGCCTCATTCTCCCAACGGGCAAGAGCGACGACGGCTTCGGGGACGACACGGTGGGCTACCAATTGAACCTGCCCTTCAGCGCGGCCGTGGGAGATCGTTGGTTTGCTCATGCCAACGCCGGGTTAACTTTCCTGCCGGACGCGGGGCCGAATCCGGGAAACGATCTGCTGCATTACAATTTGGGCGCCAGCGCGATCTACGCCCCAACCCGGAATCTGCATTTCATGCTCGAATGGATCGGGCTTTGGAATGAGCGGCCTGGCGCGAGCGGAGGACTGGCGCATGAATTTGAGTCGATCATTTCGCCGGGCCTTCGGCGCGCGTTTGATTTGGCGAATGATTCCCAGTTGGTTCTGGGGTTGGGCGTTCCCATTGGACTCACGTCCTCAGCGCCTGATTTTGGCGTCTTCGTTTACCTGTCCTTTGAACATGGATTCCTCAGAAAACAGAAATGAATTGCCTAACATGAAACCCTACCTGCTGCGCTCTCTTACCCTCACGCGCCTAAGGCGCGCCGTCTGTTTGAGCGCGATCCTGGGTTCAACCTTCGCGCCAATGCTCACCCACGCGCACATCATTCCACCCGAAAAGCTGCACCCTGTTGCGGAAGCTTATCGGCGGGCGAATTTTGTTTTGAACCTCAATCCCGTGAAATGGGATCAAATCCGCTCCGACGGTCTGGCCGTCGCGAATTACTGGAGAGGTGTGGACCATTTCGCCGCCGACAAACTGGCAAAAGAAATCGAGGCGGTGATATCCAAAGCGGCGCTCGCGCCCAATGAGGCCGCGGGCCTTTCACCTATGCCTCGGCAAGAGGCTGCCTCGCGAGTCCTGGGCCTGTTGACGAAGGCGGTGGTTCCCATTCTCCGGGCTCATTTGCACGAAGCCGAAAGGCGCATCGGCGAACGGGCTGCCGCGCTCGATCTGGTCCATCAAGCGCAGGGCGCGTACGGCGCATTCGAAGACGTGATTCTGGCCAGCGATCCAGACGCGGCGCACCGCTTGGGCCAATGCTGGCTCAAGCTGGCGGGCTCGATGGGCACTCCAGGCCTGCTGGGGGTAGGTGAGGTGCAGCCAGATCGGACGACATTTCGCCGCGAGGCCGAAGAAATCTTACAGTACCTCGGCGCGAATTACGGTGAGGACTTCAGCATTCCCTCGGGGCGAAAGCTCGCCCCGTGGCCCATGAAAAGCCCGACGTTCAATGCCAAAGCGTCGTTGCCGATCAAACTCCCGCCGGGCAGCAATGTGAACAAGCAAATCCCTCGCCCTCGCCAGATTCTGAACATGACCGCGCGCGGCGTGGATGAATCGGAAACGGCGCTCATCGCGCTCGGGGACATGGCGTTCGACAGCGCATATATTTATGGAGAGCCGATGCGGTCGCTGGGCATGTCCTGCAACACCTGCCACAACAAGAGCATCACCAACCCAAATCTGTTCATTCCTGGCCTGTCCGTTCGACCTGGCGGAATGGATGTTTCCAACGGTTACTTCGCGCCCCACGCCAACAACGGCCACTTTGATCCTCTAGACACGCCGGATTTGCGGGGGATTCGTTTCACCGCGCCGTACGGGCGAAACGGACGGTTCGCTTCCCTGCGCGAATTTGTGCGCAACGTGATTGTCAACGAATTCAACGGCCCAGAGCCCGACCCGATGCTTGTGGACGGCATGATCGCCTACATGAACGAATTCGATTTCCTGACGAACCCCGCCTTGAACAAAGACGGGAGCTTGAACCCAAACGCCTCCGCCTCTGCCCGCCGTGGCGAAAAGATTTTCCACCGGCCCTTTCGCCAAATGAACGGCATGAGTTGCGCCACCTGCCACATTCCCTCGGCCAATTTTCTCGATCACCGGCGGCATGACATTGGAAGCGTGACAGGGTATGAAGCCAGCTCACGTGACCGGGCCCTGGATACGCCAACCCTTCTGAGCGCCAAGTACACGCCGCCTTACTTCCATGACGGCAGCCTGCCGACGTTGCGGGCGGTCAATGAGTGGTTCGACAAGACTTACAAACTCGCACTGAGTTCCGGCGAGCTGGACGACCTGACCGCTTACGTGGAAACGGTCGCTGACGGCGTCGAGGCTTACGAACACACTCCGTATTATCTCGACGCGGAGATGGAGGAGTTCAGTTTCTTCCTGTCCGCCTTCGAGTTCCTGGATGAGAAAAACAAACCGGAGTTGATGAACGCGACGTTCCAGACGGTTGCGCTCGAAATCCGGAACCACAAATGGGAACTGCAAGATCCGGCGGCCAGACCCGTCCTGGATCAACTGGTTGGAATCATGGATGAAGCTTACGCCGCCAGCCAGTCCGGTGACCGTGCCTCGGTTCGCAAGAAGGTGGAGGCTTACCGCGCCTTGTATCAGGCGAACGTGGAACGATTGAAGTAAGCGCTTCCCCAAAACAGATCGAATTTGAAGCCCTCAAATGAATAGTTACCGACAAAATCAGCGCGTGGTTTTAGCGCTCACCTTATGCGGACTCCTGATGGGACCACTGCTCGGATTCGCACAGGAACAGGCTGCGGGCAGCGACCGCAAACGTCCCTATCCGGAGAAGGTTCCTTTGAACGCCAAAGCGGAGCCGCTGCGGATTGCCTTCGTCTCGTACGCCAACCCCCAAACCGTCGTCAAAGACAGCCAGGCGGTGGTCCAATACCTCAACCCGTTTGCGGGCGTGCCGATTCAAAGCTTCGTCACCCTTGACTACGGCTCGTCCATCGAAGCCATGCGCGGCGGCAAAGCAGATCTGGCGTTCGTCGATCCCCTGGCTTTCATGATGGCGCACGAGCAGATCGGCGCGCTCCCGTTGCTCCTGGAAGTTTATGGCTATGGAAAACCGGCTTACCATTCTTGCATCTGGGTGCGCCGCGACAGCGGCATCAATACGCTGGCCGATCTGCGAGGCAAGACTATCGCCTTCGCCGACCAGATCGACATGTCGGGCCACTTGCTTCCGCGAGAAGTTTTCGTGCAAACAGGATTGCTCTCCAGCAAACGCGTGGACGGCGAGTTCTTCAAGCAAGTCTATTTTGCCGGGGGCGACGAACAGGCCATGAGGTCAGTGGCCAACCGCTTTGTCGAAGCGGCCGGGGTCAGCCAGTACGCGGACCAACTGCTCCGTCTGGAAGAGCGCGATCAGGTCAAAGCCATCGCCACCTCGATCGAAAGCCCGTCGCATCTGGTGATGGCTCGCAAAGGGCTGGACAAAGCCGTGGCGGAACGGGTGAAACGCGCGCTGCTCGCTTTGGAGATTTCCGATTCGAACGACAAACTCATCTTAAGCAAGCTCTACGGCGTGCAAGGCTTCGCCGAAGCGAAACTGTCGGACTTCGCCGAAGTGGCGAAAATCGCGGCGCGTTACGGTTTTGTGAAAAAGCCGGAACTGTTCGCGGCGCGGGAGCCTTGAGGCGGCTGAAATCTGAAGGCCCAGTTCCGAATCCCGAATGCCATTGCGGTGCTATGAAACCGTGCAGGCGCCTAGCATTACACCGACACTTCCGAAATTCGGAGCGCGGACGACCTCGTCCGCAGCGCGTCCGCGATGACCAGGGCGTTGGCAACCTGCGACGCGCCCCGGCCAGTCGAGCGTGCTGCGGGCGAGGTCGCCCGCACTCCGGTCTATTGGGTGAAAGGAAAGCCCTGAAGGGTTGACGCGCCATGATTCGCATCGAATACCTCCAGGTCTGTTTTCAGCTCGGCGCGCCGGTGTTGTCCATCGACCGATTGGAGATCGACCGCGGCGAACGGGTCGCGGTGATCGGTCCGAGCGGCGCCGGCAAGAGCACGCTGTTGCGCAGCATCAAAGGGTACCTTCGTCCGGCCCAGGGGAAACTCGAAGTCATGGGATCGAACCTGCTGACGGCGCGTGCGGAAGAGCGCCGTGAGATCAATCGCCGCATTGCTTTGATCTATCAACAATTTCACCTCGCGCCGCGCTTGACCGTCCTGCAAAACGTCCTTTGCGGGCGGCTGGGCGTGACCAACCGCTGGCGCTCGCTCCTGGGAATGTTCACGCCGGAGGACCTCCGCGCCGCCTGGGCTGCGATTTGCGAGGTGGGTTTGCAAAACCAGGTCCACCAACGCGCGGACACGCTCAGCGGCGGCGAGAAACAACGCGTGGCCGTCGCGCGGGCCGTCGCGCAGCAACCGTCCATCATTCTGGCGGACGAACCGGTCTCGAGCCTCGATCCGGCCTGGGCTGAGGATGTGCTGGATTTGATCGGCACGGTTCAACGGCATCACGAGGCCACGCTCGTCATGAGTTTGCATCAACCCCATCTGGCGCGGCGTTATGCCAGCCGGATCATTGGCCTGCGCCAGGGGCGTATCGTATTCGATGATGCTCCGACCGCTCTGACGGATGCGAATCTGGAAGAACTTTACCGTGGAGACCACCTTATCCCCATCCACTCTGCCGCCACCGCGGCCCGGGCGAGTTAAATGGCTCTGGCTAAACGCGGGCGTCGGCGCTGCAGTCCTGGCGCTGTTGGCCTGGTCCTGGCAAGGGACCGGGATCAACGTCGTGGCTTTGTCGGAATCCGGTCCGCAGCTCCTGGAGTTCCTAAATCGGATGCTGCCTCCGGATCTGAGCTGGACGGAGACGCAGGCGCGCCCGTTCTTGCCGCCATTGAGACTGGCGGGCGAAGCCATCGCGATCACGCTGCAAATCTCTTTCCTCGGCACGGCGCTAGGCGGGGTCGTGGCGCTGTTCCTGGGATTTCTGGCGGCCGAGAATCTCACGCCCCATTGGATGCATCACTCGGTCAAGATGACGCTGGCGATTTTGCGTTCGATTCCCGTGATCGTGCTCGCTCTCTTGTTCGTGGGCGCACTGGGGTTGGGCGCGTTCCCAGGTGTTCTGGCCATCGCGATTCACTCGATCGGCATGTTGGGCAAGTTGTTCGCCGAGGAATGCGAAAATGTGGACCACGGCGTTTGGGAGGCCATGGACAGCGCGGGCGCGAACTGGTTCCAGAAAGTGCGCTTCGCCATCTGGCCGCAGGTAGCCCCGCAAATTCTCTCCCTGATCCTGTTCCGAGTGGACATGAACATCCGCGATTCGGCGGTGCTGGGTTTAGTGGGCGTGGCTGGACTGGGACTCTGGATCGAGAATTATCGGCGCGCTTTCGATTATCAAAGCGTGGCAACCATCGTACTCGCGACCATGCTGGTGGTCCTCTTGATCGAACAAATCGGCATCCACATCCGCCGGCGTCTGAAGTGAAGCAGGCGTCCTGTGGCTGCGGCTCCAGGGGATTCAGGGAATGGCAGCACACACTGATGGAGTTTCTTGGGCAGACTTCCTGTCTGCCCCAGGAGGCATCTGGCCGCGAAAACCACGGGGCGAGGACGCCTCTTTAACCGGCAGGCAGGAAGCCTGCCCTACATCTGGTATGTGATGAGTGGTGATCGCGATAAGGGCGATTGCGAAGCCGACGGGTGGCGCCAGGCGCGCGAAGCCCCCAGTTTGAGGGAGGTTCACCGAACCATCCCCGTTCCCAAGGAACTCAGCTTTTGGCGCAAGCTGCTGGCATTTTCCGGACCGGGTTATCTGGTCGCGGTCGGATACATGGACCCCGGCAACTGGGCCACGGACCTCGCGGGAGGATCGCAATTCGGCTACACACTTCTGAGCGTCATCCTGATCTCCAACCTCATGGCGATTCTTCTCCAGTCGTTGTGCGCGAAACTGGGCATTGTGACAGGGCGCGACCTGGCGCAGGCGTGCCGGGATCATTACTCGAAGCCTGCGGTCCTCATTCTCTGGTTGCTTTGCGAGGTCGCGATCTGCGCTTGCGACCTGGCGGAAGTCATCGGCTCGGCCATTGCTCTGAACCTTCTGTTCAAGATTCCGCTGTTGTGGGGCGTTTGCATTACGGCGCTGGATGTCCTGGCGGTCATGTATCTTCAAAACAAGGGATTCCGCTACTTGGAAGCGCTCGTCATCGCTTTGATCCTGACCATCGGAGGTTGTTTTCTGGCAGAAATTATTTTCTCGAAACCCGACGTCGCCGGGGTCTTAAGCGGTTTCCTTCCCAAAGCCGAGATCGTCAAAAATCCGGAGATGCTCTACGTGGCCATTGGAATCCTGGGCGCGACCGTGATGCCGCACAATCTCTATCTGCATTCCTCGATCGTCCAGACGCGGAAGTACGAGCAAGATGCGGATGGCAAAGCCGAAGCGATCAAGTTCGCCACGCTCGACTCCACAGTGGCGCTGATGTTCGCGCTTTTCATCAACGCCGCCATTCTGGTCGTGTCGGCCGCGACCTTCCACACGCGCGGCCAGCACGACGTGGCGGAAATTCAAGACGCCTTCAAATTGCTCAGCCCGATGTTGGGCGTGCCGGTGGCGAGCGTTCTCTTTGCGCTGGCCCTGCTGGCTTCAGGACAGAACTCGACTTTGACCGGCACGCTTGCCGGCCAAATTGTGATGGAAGGATTCCTGAACATTCGGCTGCGTCCGTGGTTGCGGCGCTTGATCACGCGCTTGATCGCGATTGTGCCTGCCGTAATCTGCACGGCGCTCTACGGCGAAAGCGGCACGACCAGGCTTCTGGTTCTGAGTCAGGTCATCCTCAGTCTCCAGTTATCCTTCGCGGTGATCCCGCTGGTGCTGTTCACCAGTGACCCGATCAAGATGCGTGAATTCGTCAATCCGCCTTGGGTCAAGGCGCTGGCCTGGACGACGGCGGGCCTCATCGCCGTGCTCAACGTCAAATTCCTGCTCGACTTTCTCGGAGTGATCGGCTGGTTTTCGAGACTGCTGAGCTGATCCGCGTATGTACCGAAAAATTCTCGTCGCTCTGGAGAATAGCGCGGCGGATGAGAGTCTCCTGCCGCACGTCAAGGAACTGGCGACCCGCTTTGAGTCACACCTGTTGCTGGTGCACGTGGCCGACGGTTGGGCCGCGCGAAACTTCGACCAGCTTACGCTTACGGAATCGGAGGAGATGAAGGCAGACCGGAATTACCCAGAAACGCTGGCCGCGAGCTTGCGCGCCGCCGGCCTGAAGGCCTCGGCGCTCCTGGCTCTGGGCGATGCTCCGTCCGAAATCCTCAAATGCGCCGAACGCGAGCAATGCGATTTGATCGCCATGACCATGCACGGGCATCGTCTGCTGGGCGATTTGATTTTTGGAAGCACGATTTCGGAAGTCCGGCACCGGAGCACGGTTCCCATTCTGCTCGTTCGCGCCGCTCAGAAATAACTATTCAGTGGGATGAAAGGCTCGCCCTCACCCCGGCCCTCTCCCCCAGGGAGAGGGAGTAGCTTTTGCACGCCGGTGGACTCATCAGTGTTTAGGGAGCGTTTCCCGGTGCGGGAAAGAGCGGTTCCTTCTCCCGGGGAGAGGGGCGCGGGTGAGGGCGATTCACCTTTTCAAGGAATAGATATGGCTCAGTTCTTCCGCACGAATTTCTGCGCGCGCTTGCCGATGATGTCGCCGGCGTAGAGGTTGCCTGTGGAATCGAGCGCCAGGCCATGGACCCAATTCAGTTCGCCGGGCTTTTCCTGGCCGTCCTCGCCTTTAGGAACCGTCCAAAGTTGGAGAAGCTTGCCGTCGGTGTTGAACTTCATGAAGACTTGATCCTTCGGCGGGCAACCGAGCGGCGCCGTCGGATATTTCGGATCGATCCGCCATTGCATCGGCGAAGAGCCGCAGACCCAGACGTCATCATTGGCGCTCATCCAGAAGCCCCAGGGCACGATCACGTCGCGCCAGGAAGCGAGCAACTTCCCGCGCTGATCGTAAACCTGCACGCGTACGTTGTTGCGGTCGGCGACATAGAGCTGGCCTTGGGAATCGATTTCGATCGCGTGCGGGATGCTGAAGTTTTGCCCGCCGCTGCCGAGCGATCCCCAGGTTTTAATGAATTTTCCGGTTTTATCGAAATGAACGACGCGCGCGTTCCCGTAGCCGTCTGAGACGAAGATGTCTCCGTTCATCGCAATGGCCATGTCCGTAGGCAAATTCAGGTGTCTGGCGTCCTCGCCCGATTCCCCCGGTGTGCCGAGCGTGAGCAACACCTTGCCTTCCGGCGTGCATTTGCGCACGACGTGCAGGCCGATGTCCGACAGCCAGACATTTCCTTCGCGGTCGATCTTGATGTGATGCGCGCGGCCCACGATGTCTTCACCCCAGGCGCGGACGAACTGGCCGGCGGCGGTGTACACCTGCACGGGCGGATTGGTGCGCGTAAAAATCCAGACGTGGTCCTGTTTGTCCACAGCAACGCCGGGCACCTCGGCCCATCGGCAGTGAGCCGGCCGCTGCGGCCAGGCCGGATCGACTTCGTACCCCGGCGCGAGGTCTACGCGGGGATAAGTTTGTGCGGCGCCCGCACAAGAGCAAGGCCCCAGCAGGATAGAACACGCCGCGAAGCAAGCAATCAGCCGTGAGATTTTAGATGGGGAGATCATAGCAGTGATTTCGGTTTCGAGGGTTAGATCGGCATCTGACGCAAAGCGGTCTTGAGAGTTTTCCCGGTGGCGTTGCGCGGCAGGTTCGGCAGGAAGACGACTTTGCGCGGCACTTTGTAGTCGGCGAGCTTGCCGCGCACAAACTGGAGCAAGGCTTTCTCGTCCAGAGCCGCACCGTCGTCCGCCACGGCAAAAGCAATTGGCTGCTCTCCCTTGCGCGGATCGGGCATGCCTACCACAGCAGCCTCTTTGATGCCAGGGAACTGATAAATCACTTCTTCGATCTCGCGCGGATAGACATTGATGCCGTTCACCAGGAGCATGTCCTTCTTCCGGTCCGTGATGTAAAAATAGTCGTCCGCATCGCAATACCCGACGTCTCCAGTCAGCAGCCAACCGTTGCGCAGCGCCTTCGCGGTTTCTTCGGGCTGATTCCAGTAACCAGCCATGACGTTGCCGCCGCGCACGCAAATCTCGCCGACTTCGCCGACCGGCAGCAGGTCGCCAGTGTCGTTTTGGACGCTGACCTCCACGTCGGGGATGGCTTTGCCGATGGAACCGATTTTCCACGGGCCGCGGATCGGATTCAGTGACACGACGGGGCTGGCTTCACTCAAGCCGTATCCTTCGATGAGAGGAACGGGAAACTTCGCGTTGAACTCCTTCTGAATTTCGCGGGGCAAAGGCGCCGCCCCGCTGATGCAAAGGCGAAGCGGGAGGTTCGGCGGCACGGGCGCGTTTGCCAAAGCGCGGAACAATTGCGGAATGGCCGGCAAAATCGTCGCTTCATGCTGCGTGATCTCCTGGAGGATGTTTTTGGGCGGATGAACTGACCTGACCAACACAATCGAGCCGCCGACGATCAGCGGCAGCAAGATTCCGACGCAGAGCATGAAGCTGTGAAACATGGGCAGTAACACGACAAAACGGTCGTAGCTCACGGCTTCCATAACCTGGCGGCAGCTCTCGACATTGTGCAACAGGTTGCCATGGGAAAGCATCGCGCCCTTGGGACGCCCTGTTGTTCCAGAGGTGTAAATGATTACGGCCAGATCCTGGACCGTTCGCGGGCACGCATGTGGGCTCCCCTCGGCCGATTTCTCCAGGCCGAGAAAATCGTGAACGTGAACGAGGCGAAGTTCCGGGACGCGAGAGGTGAGTTGCGCCAGCGCGTCGCTCAGGGATTGTTCGGTGATGAGAACGCGAATTCCGGCGTCGCGCAAAATGTATTCCACTTCCTGCGCTTTTAGAAAGTTGTTGATTGGCACGACCACGCCGCCGGCGCTCAAGATTCCGAACAGTCCGGAGACGAATTCGGGACAGTTCTTGAGCCAGATGCCGACTCGGTCGCCGGGCTGGACGTCAAAATCCTGTTGAAGCTTTCGAGCCAGACCGCCGGACTGCATTGCGAAGTCCCGGTAAGAATACCGGGAATCTCCCCAAAACAAGGCGACTTTTGCGGCGTTTTGATCGACCGAACGCGCGAAGGCGGATACCAGGTTCATGAAAGTGGGCAGCTCAAATTGGCCTGATTGAACTCGGCCCCGTTTGAGCCGTCAAGTTTCGTGCGACAGAGACCAAAGAGAATGCGCTTTCCCACTATTCAACCCTTCGGTTTATTTAGCGCTGTGATCGATGATGCTCCAAAGCTTGCCGCGTTGATCCGCCGAATCGAATCCTCCGACTGGATCGCGCTCGACACCGAGGCGGACAGTCTGCATGCGTATCCGGAAAAACTCTGCCTGATTCAGGTCAGCCTCCGCGGAGAAAACGCTATCGTCGATCCGCTGGCGCGATTCGATCTGACGCCGCTCCTGAACGTCCTGAAAGATCGCGAACTGATCCTCCACGGCGCTGATTACGATCTTCGGCTGCTGTGGAAGAGCTTTCGATTTCGCCCGAAATCGATCTTCGACACGATGTGGGCCTCGCGGCTGCTCGGCCATGAGGAATTCGGGTTGGTCCATCTGGTCGCCAAGGCGTTGGAGATTAACTTGGAGAAAGGACCTCAAAAGATGAACTGGGCCCGAAGGCCCTTGCCGGAGCGAATGGAACAATACGCGCGGAACGACACACGCTATCTCAAGCCTTTATCCGAGACGCTGTCTGACCGGTTGGAAACGCTGGGACGCCTGTCATGGCTTCGCGAGGTGTGCGGGCGGGTCGTCCACGAATGCGCCCAGGATCGAGTCGTGGAACCGGACGAAGTTTGGCGCGTGAAAGGCAGCGATCGGCTCAGCCGCCGCGGGCTGGCCATCCTCCGCGAGCTCTGGCACTGGCGGGAGCACGAAGCGATCGAACGGAACAAGCCTCCTTATTTCATTCTCAGCCACGAAAAACTGGCCGCGCTCGCGGACGCAGGTTCTGAAAATCGCTCCGTGACGGACCTCGTCCCCGCCTCCTTTCCTCATGCGCGCCGCGCTCTAATGATGGAGGCCCTGGAGCGCGGCCTGCAATGCCCCGCCGCATCCCATCCCAGGCACCGCCGCGGTTACGGACGCCGCCTCACCCAGGCGGAGCAACACCGGTTTGAAGCGTTCAGGCGGCGGCGAGATGAACACGCTGAACGGTTGAAACTCGACCCCAGCCTGATCGCCAGCCGGGCCGCGCTGGTCGCACTGGCGCTGGACGGCGATGGGCGCAGCAGCGACTTGATGTCCTGGCAACTCGACCTCCTGCGGGAGTCCACTCACGACGCCTGATTCAAAGAAGGCGGCGCCGGCGAAATCCTTTCCGAACGGTGGCGTTCCGCACTTCCGGTCGGCGGGTTGCCCGCGCTTCCCATTTTTCGGACACGCTCTTAGCTTAGTCCTAGCCTTGATAATTCAGTAGCGATGGGGAGCGCACGCGGCTCGCGTGCTGTGTGCGGCGCCTCGCCGAACACTTCGGCAGAGAAAGCCCACGCTCGCTTCTGAGTGATCGAAAAATCCGCCGCGAAAAGTCGGCGCCGGGCCGGCGGGCGACGGCACGCGGGCCGCGTGCGCTCCCCAACCGATTGAATAGATAGGGCTTAGAGAATGGGGTTTCACGCCAATTCCATCTCTTCGCTCGCCAGGAAACCCTGCAACTGGCGGATGCGCGTGGGGTGCCGCATTTTTCGCAGAGCTTTCGCTTCGATCTGGCGGATGCGTTCGCGCGTGACTTTGAATTGTTTGCCAACTTCCTCCAATGTGCGCGAGTAGCCGTCGCCCAGCCCGAACCGCAATTCCAGGACCTTCCGTTCGCGCTCCGTCAAGCTCGTGAGCACGTCTCCCAGTTTGTCCTTCAGCAGACTGTAACTCGTCATGTCGGATGGATTCTCCGCCGATTTGTCCTCGATGAAATCGCCGAAGTTGGTGTCGTCGCTGTCGCCAACGGGAGATTGAAGCGAGATCGGTTGCTGGGCCATTTTCAACACGGCGCGCACGCGTTCCACAGGCATTTGCATTTCATCGGCGATTTCCTCCGGCGTGGCTTCGCGCCCGAAATCCTGGACCAGTTGCTTCTGGACTCGCATCAGCTTGTTGATGGTCTCGATCATGTGGACCGGAATGCGGATCGTGCGCGCTTGATCGGCGATGGATCGCGTGATGGCCTGACGAATCCACCAGGTGGCATAGGTGGAGAATTTGTAGCCGCGGCGGTATTCGAACTTCTCCACGGCTTTCATCAAACCCATGTTCCCTTCCTGAATCAAGTCGAGGAAAGAAAGGCCGCGGTTGGTGTATTTTTTCGCGATGGAGATGACGAGCCGGAGATTGGCCTCAACCATCTCGGTTTTGGCCTGGAGCGCTTTCCGCGTGAAATGCTGCAGCTTCTTGTAGGCTTCCAGGTACTCGGCGTGCTGCATGCGGACAAACTCTTCCAGCGCTTTGATCTTCCGTTCCTCCGACTGAATGATCACTTGTTGCTGGCTGCTCTTGCGCTGGACCTCCAAATCCTGAATCGTCCGCAGACTCAACTGAATCTTATCGTGGATGTTGTCCGCGACCAACGCCATTTCCTCGATCACTTTTTGCTTGTAGTAGAACTTGTGGAAAGTCCTTTGGAGTTTCTCGTCCAGGCGCTTGAATTCCAAGGCGACCTTGTCTCGCTTCGGCTTGGCTGCGGCATTTTGCCATTCCGCGTATTTATCATCCACCCCCTGGTCGATCGCGCGCACTTCTTTGACGAGTTTGCGCAGCGCTTTCAGATGGTTTTCTCGTCCCTCAATCTTTTTGTCGAGGATGACGCGGTCAAAGCGTTCTTTGGGCGGCTCGGAGATGAGTTTTTCCGCCAGCGCGATGTGTTCCTTGGCCGCGAAGCCGAAGCCATAAATGATCCTTTTGACTTCGTTCTCGGCATCTTCGATCCGCTTGGAGATTTCCACTTCCTGCTCGCGCGTCAGGAGCGGCACTTGCCCCATTTGCTTGAGATACATGCGCACCGGATCGTCCAGGATATCCAGCCGCGTTTTGTCTTCCTCCTCTTCCGGCTCCGGCTGCTTGACTCGGTCCACTTCCGCCTGGTCCACAATCTCGACCTCCAGATTGCGGAGCTTGATGTAGATCTCATCGAGATCCTCCGGCGTCACCACATTGTCCGGGAGCGCGTCGTTGATGTCACCATAGGTGAGATAGCCTTGTTCCTGCGCCAACCGGAGCAATTCCTTGATCTTCTCCGTCAGGTCGAGGCCGGATTGGCTCTTGATCGTTTCGTTGCCGAGCGAAGGCGGGCTCGAGCCGCCTTTCAGCGGGGTCACCTCTCCGTTGGCGCGCGCGCCCGAAGCGGGATGCGGTGAAGCGACGCGAGAGGCATCGGCAAGACCTTCGACCAACGGGTGGGAATCCTTCCGGTGCGGACGTTCCGAGGGTTTGGGCGTCGGCTTCCAGCCAGGGCGAATGGATTTCTTTTCCTCGGCCGTAGGCGCCGATTTCTTCACCTTCGATTTGACCATAGTTTTGGGACAGCCGTTCTGCAAAAAAAGCTGAGGCTCAAAATAGTCGTGGAATAATGCGAAGGTGCGAAATGGAGTCAAGCCGGGAAAAAATTTTGGAACGCGCGCGGGTTCGGCGGAAAATCTTTCGCAAAAAACGGTTCGAAAAACAATCGTGCAACAGAATTTCGCCAAGTTCACCGATCGAATGAAGGCAACGATTGGAACTTCAAAAATCTTTCTCGAACTTCCTCCACGGCCAAACCGGCGAAGGCCTTTGACTGAGTAACACGAAGCCAGGGAAGACTGAGAGTGCTTCTCGATTTGCGCATTTCCTTCTGTTCCGCCGCGGGACGACAAGCCGGACCGCATCGGTGGTGTGGTTGCGCCGCGGCCTCGCGCGCAGAACAGTCGGCGCTTGTGAAAAAATTCACAAATAGACTTGCCTCGGCTTCGGTGGCGTGATGTAGTTTCGGGCCATAAAGCGTCACCATCTCAGACTGGCTCATGCAGACCCATACTGAAGTCGGCTATGATTCGAAAATCGAGGGCGACGTCGTCGTCACGCGTGCGGATGCCGTGCTCAACTGGTTTCGCAAGAATTCGCTGTGGCCGATGCCAATGGGGCTGGCTTGTTGTGCGATTGAACTGATGGCCGCGGGCGCCAGCCGTTTTGACATTTCCCGGTTTGGGGCAGAAGTGATGCGATTTTCCCCGCGGCAATCTGATCTCATGGTCGTGGCTGGCACGGTCACCTACAAGATGGCCCTCGCCGTGCGGCGCATTTATCAACAAATGCCCGAACCCAAGTGGGTCATCGCCATGGGCGCCTGCGCTTCCACGGGCGGCATGTACCGCAGCTACGCCGTGCTTCAAGGCGTGGATCAGATCATTCCCGTGGACGTTTATGTGGCCGGCTGTCCCCCACGGCCGGAAGCCTTGCTCGATGCGCTCATCAAGCTGCAGGGCAAAGTCTCCCAGGAGCCGCTCCTGGAGAGACTCAAGAAAGTGGCTTGAAGCCAGCGCTCCCTTGCCATGGCCTCCCTGTCCGCGATTGATCACGCCAAGAGACTCGTGGCCAAGTTCGAGCGCTTGATCGATGGGCCTGTTGAATTTCGCGACCAAGTCACTCTGAAATTGACGGATGCCGACCGTGTCGCGGAGGTTTGCCTGTTTGCCAAGCAGAACCTTGGCTTTGATTACCTGGTGGACATTTCTAGCGTGGACAATTATGGGGAAGAACCTCGATTCACGGTTGTGTATCACCTTTACGGCTATGGTCACCGATGCCACATCCGCTTGAAAACCGATGTCAGCGAGGAAACCTCGGAACTTCCAACCGTGAGCTCGGTCTGGCGAACCGCCGATTGGCACGAGCGTGAGGTTTACGACATGATGGGAATCCGCTTTCGAGGCCATCCGGATCTGCGGCGGATCCTCATGTGGGAAGGCTATCCCTACTTTCCGCTGCGGAAAGATTTTCCTTTGTCTGGAAAGCCAACCGACCTTCCGGAAATCGCTTTCACCAAGCCGGCGCCACTTGAAGGCGGACCGTTCGTCACCACTCCCGGTGGAAAGGACGCCATCGAACGGGAACCGCGGGTTCGGACACCCGAGAGCGATCTCACCCGGGCTGGGACCGTGAATGCTACAACCTCAACCTCGCACCAAACCACGAACGCATGAGCGCGGTGCGAGATTTAGAAGTCAAAGACACAGCGGCTCGTGGACGAGACGCGGCCAACGCGCCAGAATTGGACGATATCCATGGCGAAAAGCTGGTCCTCAACATGGGGCCTTCGCACCCGTCCACCCACGGCGTCCTGCGGATCGTGCTCGAACTTGACGGAGAGATCATCACCAAAGCGACTCCGGATATTGGATACCTGCATCGCGGCGATGAGAAGATCGCCGAGAACATGACTTACACGCAGTTTATTCCCTACACGGATCGTCTGGATTACCTGGCGCCGCTGGCGAACAACGTGGCGTATGCGCTCGCCGTGGAAAAGCTGCTCGGTATTGAGCAGCAACTCCCGCCGCGCTGCCAGTATATCCGCGTGATCTGCTGCGAATTGGCGCGCATCTCGGCGCATCTTCTCGGCGTGGGTTGCTTTGCGATGGATTGCGGCGCGATGACGGTATTTCTCCTGACGTTCACAGAGCGCGAGAAGATTTACAATTTGATCGAGGCACTGACCGGCGCGCGATTCACCACCACTTACACCCGGATCGGCGGGCTTGCGCGCGACTTGCCTCCAGGCTGGGTCGAGCAATGCCGCCAATTCTTGAATGAAGTGGTCATCAACTTCGACGAAACCGAAAAGCTCCTGACCCGAAACCGCATCTGGACCGACCGCACGCAGGCAGTCGGCATCATACCGAAGGACGTGGCGATCGACTACGGGCTGACCGGCCCGAATCTACGCGGCAGCGGGGTGGATCACGACTTGAGGAAGGCGCACCCCTATTTGTGTTACGACCAGCTAGAGTTCGATGTGCCAGTTGGTTCGACCGGCGATTGCTATGACCGGTATCTTGTGCGGATGGAAGAAATGCGCCAGAGCGTTCGCATCTTGCACCAGTGCCTGGACCGCTTGCCCGGAGGTCCGGACAACAGGCCAAACGAGCCAATCAATGTCGCCGACCACAAAGTTGTTCTGCCGCCCAAGGAAAAGGTTCTCACGAGCATGGAGGAATTGATCCACCAATTCATGCTGGTCACGCAGGGTGTCAACGCGCCGCCCGGAGAAATCTATTTCGGGGCGGAGAACCCCAAAGGCGAACTCGGTTTTTACATCAACAGCCGCGGCGGCGGAACTCCGCATCGGCTGAAAATCCGGGCGCCATCCTTTGCGAACCTGAGCATTCTGCCCTATCTGTTGGTCGGGCACATGATGAGCGATAGCGTGGCGATCCTGGGATCGATCGATTTTGTGATGGGAGAATGCGACCGGTGAGGACAGGGAAAATGTCGAATGACAAAGGCCAAATGACGAAAGAAATCCGAATGACGAAACCCGAAAATGGCGAAGATCCGGCAGCCTTTGGTCATTCGGGCTTCGTGATTCGTCATTCGGGACCCGAACGGGAGGATTTGCCCAATGAGCTTCACCGTCCCAGCCGATCTGGAAACCGAGGTTGAGGAGTTGATCACGCACTATCCGCAGAAGCGGAGCGCGTCCTTGATGCTCTTGCACGCGATTCAAGACCATTTCGGCTACATCTCAAGAGAAGCGATGGAATGGATTGCGCGGAAGTTGGAATTGCAACCGATCAATGTTTACGAACTGGTCACCTTTTATCCGATGTTCCGCCAGCAGCCGGTTGGGAAATATCAAATCAAAGTTTGCCGCACATTGAGTTGCGCCCTGGGCGGAGCTTACAGGCTGCGCGAGCACTTTTGCCGAAAGCTGGGCCTGGACCCGCAAGCCCACGGAATCCAGACGACGAAGGACGGTAAGTTCTCGGTCGAATTCGTCGAGTGCCTGGCCAGTTGCGGCACCGCGCCCGTCATGATGTGCAACGACGATTTCTACGAAGGCGTCAGCGAACAGAAAGCGGATGAAATTCTGGCGAAGTGCAAATAGGTGAAACCCAGGCTCTACATGGAGACATCCATCATCAGCTATCTAACGGCTCGACCCAGTCGAGACCTGGTGATCACCGCGCACCAGCAAACGACACGAGAGTGGTGGGAAAAGCGCCGAAAAGACTTTGAGATTTTTGTCTCACGCTTAGTCTGGCAGGAAGCCAGCGCCGGTGACACTGAAGCGGTCAATCAACGCCTGAAGATATTGAAACCTCTCCGCTGGCTACAGTTTAGGAAAGAAGTTTCTCTCTTGGCCAAAGCGTTGCTCGAGATCGGACCGCTACCGGCAAAGGCAGCGAATGATGCCGTGCACATTGCCCTTGCGGCGGTCCATGGAATGCACTTTCTGTTGACATGGAACTGCGCCCACATCAACAACGCTGAAATGGTCGGCGAGATCCGAAGGATTTGTGAGCAACGCTGCTTTCCTTGTCCCGTGATTTGCACGCCAGAAGAGTTGAGAGGAGTTTGATTTATGAAGAAGGACCCGATTGTCGCAGAGATACGAAGAACTCGCGATGCCCACGCCGCCAGGTTCAATTATGATGTCGAGGCGATCGTCTGTGACCTGGCCAAGCGCGATAAAGCATCAAGACGCAAGCTCTACAGCTTTCAACCGAGGAAAACGGCGAAGGTATGACAGCTAACAACCGAATTTGAGGTGAACGCAAACGACGCCATGAAACATCAGCACGAAGTCTTGTCCGCGGTGAATGCCATCGAGGAATACTGGTCCGAAGTTGGCTGCCCGACATGGATTTGAACCATGACAAACAGATCCAGAGTCTGCTGTGCTACCGTTACACCATCGGGCAGGCCGGAGCGGTTGGAAACGTAATTTGATTGTCCATGAAGTCAAGTGTCGACCCAGCTTCAAGGCGTCCAGGCGTCGGAGCGTTTCAAATTGTCTGCTCAACCCCCGTTACGCTCTCACGCGCTCACGCTCAGACGCTCGCACGCCCCTGACACGTATGCCCTCGGAACACCGCCTCATCCTCAAATACGCCGACCAGGCGGGTTACACGCCCGACCTGGACTGCTATCTGCGCCATGGCGGTTATGAGGTTCTGCGCAAGTCTCTCGCGCTGCCCCCTAAAGTGTTGTCGGACGGCCGGAACATTTCTGCGCCAGAACAGATTCGCGATGAAGTGATGAAGTCAGGCCTGCGCGGGCGCGGCGGCGCGGGCTTTTCGTGCGGTCTGAAATGGTCGTTCGTGGACCGCAAAAGCGGGAAGCCGGTTTACCTGATCTGCAACGCCGATGAATCCGAGCCAGGCACGTTCAAAGACAAGCAGATCATTTACAAGGATCCGCACCAGCTTCTGGAGGGAATGATCATCTCGTGTTTCGCGAATGACGTGCACCTGGCCTATCTCTACATTCGCGGCGAATTCGTGGAAGGAGCCAGAATTCTCAACCGCGCTCTGGCCGAGGCGCGCGCGAAAAGCTTTCTCGGCAAGAACATTCTCGGCCGAGGGTTTGACCTGGAGATTCACGTTCATCGCGGCGCGGGCGCTTACATTTGCGGCGAGGAGACCGGTCTGATCGAATCGCTTGAAGGCAAACGCGCTTACCCGCGCATCAAGCCGCCCTATTTTCCCGCCGTGCTCGGCCTCTACATGTGCCCGACCATCGTCAACAACGTCGAAACGCTTTGCGCGGTGAAGCACATCGTGGCCATGGGCGGCGCAGAATTCGCCAAGCTCGGCACGCCGAACAACACTGGCACGCGCATCGTCAGCATCAGCGGACACGTCAAGAATCCAGGCTATTACGAGGTCGAAGTCGGCAAGGTCACGCTCGGCGAACTCATTAATGATCCGGCTTTCGGCGGCGGAATGCGCGACGGGCGCAGACTCAAAGCGGTGATTCCGGGCGGCTCTTCGGCCAAAGTCTTCAAAGCCGGGGAAAAGTTCAAACTGAAGCGCAAAGCTTCGGATGGCCAGATGACGACGGTCGAGGTCGATCTCCTCGATTTGCCCTACGATTTCGATTCGGTGCAGCAGGCCGGTTCAATGTCCGGCTCCGGTGCGATTATCGTGATGGACGACGCGACGGACATCGCCGAAGCGCTGGAGAATATCGCCGAGTTTTACGCGCACGAAAGCTGCGGCCAATGCACGCCGTGCCGCGAAGGCTCGCTCTGGATGGCCAAAGCCCTGCATCGTTTGACGCACGGTCACGGACGCAAACAAGACGCGGATTACCTCCTGCACATCGCGAAGAACATCCAGGGCCGGACGATTTGTGCGTTCGGCGAAGCGTGCGCGTGGCCGGTGCTGAGTTTTGTGAGCAAGTTCAAGGATGAATTCGAAGCCAAGGGCGCCGCAGCGGAAACACGCCGCACGGTGAGCGGCGGCGCTGGCCCAACGCATGAGATGAAGATTGCGGCGAGCGTCAAATGAAGCGATGCCCAAGTTCTATGAATCACGCGCAAGTTGAAATGAACCCGACGAAGACGAGATACATTAACGTCGAAGCGGTAGAATACGTTTACGGCTACAAACTGCGTCTCACATTCAATGACGGCACCGCACGCACTGTGGACTTCGAACCGTTCCTCCGCAACACGCAGCATCCAGACTTCATCAAGTACAGGGCCCTGCGGCGTTTTAGGTCCTATCGCATCGAGCATGGCAACCTGATGTGGGGGGATTTCGAGCTGATTTTCCCCAGCATGGATTTGTATCGGGGAATACTCTAAACGACTGAAAACAACTGATTTCAAACCGCACCCTAACTGCATTGAGCAACTGAAGTGAGCGTTAAGGCGACAACCGAATCCAAACCCGCTCCCCCACCGGTCGAAAAGATCAAGATCAAGGTGGACGGACGCGAGGTTGAAGTGCCGAAACTGATGCCCGATTGGCAAGGCAAGCTCGTGCCCACCACCATGCTCCAGGCCTGCCAGATCGCCGGCGCCGAAGTGCCGCATTATTGCTATCACCCCAAGCTGCCGGTGGCAGGCAATTGCCGAATGTGCCTGGTCGAATTCGGCCTCCCGGCCATCGGACCGGACCGCAAACCGATTCTCAACGAAGACGGCACGCCGAAGATGATCCGGCAAGCGTTGCCTTACGATCCGAGTTTGCCCCGAGGGGCGATTGCCTGCGCGACGCCGGTTTCGCCCGGCATGGAGATTTACGCGAGTTCGCCCGCCACGAAACAAATGCGCGAAGCGGTGCTCGAATCGCTGCTCATCAATCATCCCCTCGACTGTCCGATCTGCGATCAGGCCGGGGAGTGCAAGCTTCAGGAATACTCGGTTGAGTATGGCCAGTCCGAAAGCCGCTTCGCCGAACAGAAAGTTCACAAGCCCAAACAAGTCGATCTGGGGCCGAGGATTGTTCTGGATGACGAGCGCTGCATTCTCTGCACGCGCTGCATCCGATTCAGCAAAGACATCGTGGGCGACGACGCCCTGGGCATCGCCAGCCGAGGCAGCCACAATTTTCTCGCCAACTACCCGGGCAAAGCTTTCGACAACAACTACACGCTCAATACCGTGGATATCTGCCCGGTGGGCGCGCTGACTTCAAAAGATTTTCGCTTCCAGATGCGCGTGTGGTTTCTCAAGGAAACCAAGAGCCTCTGTACCAGTTGCGGCACCGGGTGTAACGTGGTGATTGGCTCGCGGGAACAAAAAGTCTATCGCTACACGCCGCGCGAGAATGACGCCGTCAACGGGTGCTGGATGTGCGATTACGGTCGGCTGAACTTCAAGTGGATCGATCGCGCCGACCGGCTCAAGGAGGTCAAAAGGCGGAAAGCGGCAGGCGAAATCGAACGCGCGACCTGGACCTTCGCGTTGAAAGAGATTTCCGAAAAACTGAAGAACGCCGCCCCCGACTCCGTCGCCATCATCGCTTCCGCGAGGCAGACGAATGAAGAGCTTTTCTTGTTGGCGAAACTCGCGAAGCGGTTGGGTGCGCTCACGGATTCCATGCCTCGCCGCGGTGAGGCCGACAAACTTTTGCTTCACGCCGACCGCAATCCAAACTCGACTGGCGCGAAATTGACCGGGTTTTTGAGCGCCGAGATGGGATCCAATTTGCCCAAGATCGCCGAGGCCATCCGGGCGCGGACGATCCGGACGCTGATCGTGCTTGGGGAAGACTTCACCAGGCACGGCCTCAGCGCGACAATGCTGAAAGGATTGGACACTCTCATCGTGAGCGACATCCTGCCCGGCCCGATGGCTGACCTTGCACATTATCTGTTGCCCGGTTGCGCGCCCGCGGAAAAGCGCGGGACGTTCACCAATGTGAAAGGCCGCGTCCAGAAGTTCATGAAGGCAGTCGAACCGCCCGGCGATGCGCGGCCCGAATGGGAGTTCCTGCACGAGTTAGTGTTCAATGTCACCGGCCAAAACGGTTACGTGAGCATCGAAGGATTGTTCAATCAGATGGCCAAAGAAGTGCCGGCCTTCGCCGGACTGACCTGGGCGGCGCTGGGCGACGCTGGAGCCACCGTGCCAATTTGATCAAAACGGACCCCATGGACTGGTTCAATCAACTGAATCCGACCGCGCAACTGGTGCTGTTCAGTCTGGTCAAGATCATCTGCGTGGTGATCGTCTTGCCGACGATGTTCGCTTACTCGGTCGTGGCGGAGCGCCGCATCTCCGCCTTCATTCAGGATCGCGTCGGCCCCAACCGCGTCGGGCCATTCGGTTTGTTCCAGCCGATAGCGGACGGGCTGAAGGCTCTGCTCAAAGAGGACTTCACGCCGGCGCACGTGCGCAAGGTTTATTACTGGCTCGCGCCGGCGATCACGGTGATTCCCGCGTTGCTGGTCGTCGCCGTCATTCCGTTCGGATCGAATCTGGGAAGTCAGAAAATGGTCATCGCGGATTTGAACGTCGGCATCCTCTATACGTTCGGCATTGTTTCGCTGGGCGTGTATGGAATCGTGCTGGCCGGTTACGCGGCGAATTCCAAGTACTCGTTCCTGGGCGGCATCCGGTCGAGCGCGCAAATGATCTCCTATGAGATCGCGATGGGCATGTCGGTGGTACCGCTGTTCATGCTCGTGGGCAGCCTGAACCTCAGCGACGTCATCTCGCACCAGTCGCACGGAGTGTTCAGTTGGCTGGTGTTCCAGCAGCCGCTTTCTTTTCTGATTTTCATGGTGGCCGCGTTCGCGGAAACCAATCGGCTGCCGTTCGATTTGCCGGAGTCCGAGCAGGAGCTGGTTGGCGGTTACAACACGGAATACAGCTCGATGAAGTTCGCCATGCTGTTCATGGGGGAGTATTTCAACATGATTGCTTCGGCGGCGATGATGGTGACCTTGTTTTTCGGCGGCTGGACGCTGCCGTTTTTCGGATTGGATCAGCCCGCGACGAGCCTGGGCGCGGGCTTGTTGCACATCGGCATCTTTCTTGGGAAAGTCGTGATGTTCATCGTATTCATCATCTGGGTGCGCTGGATGCTGCCGCGCTTCCGTTACGACCAGTTGATGGACTTGGGCTGGCGGCGGTTTGTGCCGCTGGCGCTGGCAAACATTCTGGTAACTGCCGTGGTGATGTGGTGGAAGGCATGAGGCGGCGTAGTTCAGGCCGACAGTTTTGCGAACTAAGGGCTATCGCATCGGCTTCTTCAGCGCGGACGGAGACGAACCGCCACACGTCCATGTGGCCTGCGGGGATTGCCAGGCAAAGTTCTGGCTCGAGCCAGTGCAGTTGGCGGAGCATATCGGTTTCCGCCGGCATGAATTGAACGAAATTGCGCGGGTGCTGGACGACAATCAAAGACTGCTGTTGAATGCGTGGAATGAATACTTTGGATGACTTGAGAGTGGTCCGGGTCACAAGCACAGCGGACACACTCGTCGTCGATTTCGAGGACGGGCGGACCGTGCAGCTCCCGTTGATGTGGTCTCCGCGTCTTTATCGCGCCTCCCAGTCCCAACGTGAGCACTACGAACTCACCGGCCGCGGTTACGGAGTGCATTGGCCGGACGTCGATGAGGACCTGAGTGCCCGGAGTCTAGCCGCAGGCAAACCTTCCATCGAATTCCTCAAACAACAGCGGAAAACCAACGCAGCTTTGGAAAAGGCAGGCCCATGATCATCAAACGCAGCCCGCTGACATTTTGGGAACGGCTTTATCTGCCGGCGATTCTGGGCGGATTCAAAGTCACACTGCGTCACTTCTTCAAAAAGAAAGTGACGATGCAATATCCCGAAGAGAAATGGACCGTGCCGCCGGATTACCGGGGCGCGCCGTATCTCGTGCGCGACCAGGAGGGGAGCACCAAATGCGTCTCCTGCCAGCTCTGTGAATTTGTCTGTCCGCCGAAGGCCATCAAGATCACGCCGCCCGGCCCGGCCGGTCCCCAGGCTGATCGTCCCAACGCCGAAAAAATGCCGCTGGAATTCGAGATCAATATGCTCCGTTGCATCTTCTGCGGTTTTTGCCAGGAAGTTTGCCCGGAGGAAGCGATCTTTCTCATGAAAGATTATTCCCTGACCGGCTGCAGCCGTGAGGAAATGATTTACAACAAAGAAAAGCTATTGGCGCTTGGCGGTACGCACAATGATCGCATCCAGAAATGGAAGCGCAAAGCCGAAGAAGCGAAAGCGCAGGGCGTGACGCCCTAAGCGCAGTCGAGAAGTTAAACAGGTTAAATCGTTAAAAGGATTCAAACGTTACAACAGTACAGCGTTGATCGTTGAGTCAAAATGCAGGACGCACTGTTCTATCTGTTTGCCGCGTTGACCGTGCTGTGCGGTTTCCTGGTCGTGGCGAATCCGTTCAGCCGCAACCCGGTGACCAGCGCCATGTTTTTGGCGCTGACCATTGTATCGCTCGCCGGCCTGTTCACGCTGCTGCACGCTTACTTCTTGGCCGCGGTGCAGATCCTGGTGTATGCGGGCGCCGTGATGGTCCTGTTCCTTTTCGTCATCATGCTGCTCGACTTGAAGGAAGAAGCGCGGCGCAAGATCAAACTCTTTGGAATGATCACTGGCGGAGCGGCTGTGGCGTCCGTGTTTGGGATCTTTTTCAAGGTGTTCGTCCTGACGACGCCGACTCTGGGCGCCGGATTGCCCCAACCAACCTTGGAGGGAGTCACTAAGCCTCTGGGTGTGGCACTCTTCACTCAATACTTTCTGCCGTTTGAGATCCTGTCCGTGCTGCTGCTCGTCGCCATGGTCGGCGTCATTCTGCTCAGCAAAAGAGATTTGAAATGAGGACTCGTTACAGCGTTAGCGCGGGATGCCGCGTTCAAGACCGGACTTCTCGCCGCGAGGCCAGACGGTTGTAACGATTTAACGTTTTTAACCTTTTTGGCGATTTAACCGATGACCGTTGGCCTCGAACATTATCTGGTCGTGAGCGCGATGCTGTTTTGCCTGGGTTTGTTTGGCGTCATCGCGCGGCGCAATCTGCTGATTATTTACATGTCGCTCGAACTCATGCTCAACTCGGCCAACCTCGCGTTCGTGGCCCTGTCGCGGTTCAACAACAATTTGAATGGCCAGGTGATGGTCTTTTTCATCATCACCGTGGCGGCGGCGGAGGTGGCCGTCGGCTTGGCGCTCATTGTCGCGCTCTACCGGAAACGCCAGACCGCGCACGTCGAAGATCTCACCCTAATGAAACTCTGAGTGGCAACAATTTCTATGAGGAAACATTCGCCCTCACCCCAGCCCCCGCCCCCAGGGAAAGGGAGAAGCTTGTCTGCAGAGTGGATTCGATCCTGCGTTCAGGACAATTCCCAGCGCGGGAGACCACGGTCCCCTCTCCTGGGGGAGAGGGTCAGGGTGAGGGCGATTCTGCGCTTCCGCTGAACAGACGCGGCACTCGATGAAACTCGAAGTCTTGCCCTGGATCATCCTGTTTCTGCCGCTGCTGGCGGCAGTCGGGATCACGCTGCTCACGCTGAAGAGCCGCGAGCGCAGCGCCGGCCTTTCCATCGGGGCAATCGTCCTGGGCTTCGTGCTCACCCTTTTCTTCATCGCGGTGAACGGCTGGGAACCCGCGGACAAGGAAACGGTGGCGACGTGGCTGGAAGTCGGAGCGCTCGAGGTGGATTTCGGGCTGCGGCTCGATCCACTCAGCCTCATGATGCTGCTCATCGTCACCGGTGTCGGCGGGGCGATTCACATCTACTCCTACGGTTACATGCGCGACGATCTGGGCGTGAGCCGCTACTTCGCCGGCCTCAGCCTGTTCACGTTCTCCATGCTGGGAATCGTGCTGGCGAACAATTTTTTGCAACTTTTCATTTTCTGGGAATTGGTCGGGCTGTCCAGCTACGTGCTGATCGGATTCTGGTTCGAAAGGCCTTCTGCCGCCGAGGCGAGCAAGAAAGCGTTTCTGACCAATCGGCTCGGCGATTTCGGGTTTCTGCTGGGCATTCTTTTGATTTGGGACACGTTCGGCACGCTGAACTTCAGTTCGATCCAGGTCGAATTGATCCGGAATCCGGCCGCGCTGGGTTCGCTGGCGACCATTGCCGGGTTGCTGATTTTCTGCGGCGCGGTCGGCAAATCGGCGCAATTCCCCCTGCATGTCTGGCTGCCGGATGCAATGGAAGGTCCGACGCCAGTGAGCGCCTTGATCCACGCCGCGACAATGGTGGCAGCGGGAGTTTACATGCTTTGCCGGGTGTTCTTTCTTCTGGACCTGCCAGATTCCCACGCGCTGGAAGTGATTGCCTGGATCGGCGGCATCACCGCCTTGCTTGCGGCCTTGATCGCGACGCAGCAAAACGACATCAAGCGCATCCTCGCCTACTCGACCCTCTCGCAACTCGGCTACATGGTGATGGCGGTTGGCGTGGCCAGTCCGGCGCCCGCCATGTATCACCTCACCACGCACGCCTTTTTCAAAGCGCTGCTCTTTCTTGGCGCCGGCTCGGTCATTCACGCGATGCACCACGAACAGGACATCTGGAAAATGGGGGCGCTTAAAAACAAGATGCCGGTTACCTTCTGCACGTTCCTGCTCGCGTCATTGGCCCTCTGCGGTTTGCCGCCCCTCAGCGGTTTCTTCAGCAAAGACGAAATTATCGCCGCCACTCTGAATCCCGAACACGGTCATTCTGCGTTGTTCGTTCTGGCCGTGGTGGTGGCGCTGCTGACGACGTTTTACATGTCACGGCTGGTTCTGGTGTCGTTTTTCGGCCCGGCCAAATCCCACGGTGTCGATCACGCGCACGAGTCTCCGAAAGTCATGACTGTGCCGCTGCTGGCGCTCGCCGTGCCCTCGGTGCTGGGCGGCTTTTTCGGCATCGCGGGACTCTACGGCCACCAACTTGGCGAAACGCACTCCGGTTATCACGTGCTGGCGGTGGTGGCGAGCTTGGGCGCGGTGATCTTCGGTTTTGCCTTCGCGCTCGGCCTATACTGGAACGCTGCCCAAGACCCGTTGCCGGAGAAGTTCGGTGCGCTGACCCAGGCCGCGCGCAACCGATTTTACTTCGACGAGCTCTACGAAGCCACGGTCATCAAGTTTCAGGAAATCACCGCGGCAATGGCCGCCTGGTTGGATGAATGGATCGTGGCCGGCCTGCTGGTTCGCGGCGCGCATGGCGCCACTGAACTGTTGGGCCGCGGCTTGCGTCTCTTGCAAACCGGCAACCTGCAAACCTACGCGTTCCTGTTCGTCCTGAGCGCGGCGGTGGTGCTCTATTTCATGATTGGCCGATAACCTATGACGCTCGCTTTGCTCGTCTTGTTGCCGTTCCTGACTGCGATTGGGCTCACCTTCGTCCCGAGAGAGAACGAAGAGACGCCGCGGGCCGTTGCGCTAGTGACGACTTTTCTGGGCCTTCTGCTCGGCGTGACATTGTTCTGGCAATTCGAGGCCGGCCAAACCGGGTATCAATTCGTGACCGCCATCCCGGGTCTGGGCGCCGACGCACTGGGAATCCACTGCCGCCTCGGAGTCGATGGCATCAACGTGGGCTTGCTGCTGATGGGCGCCATCGTCGCTTTCGCCGCGACGTGCGTGGCCCGCGACATCGGCGCGCGCGCGAAAGAATTCTACATTCTGTTGTTGATCATGACCGGCGGCATCCTCGGCGCGTTCGCTTCGCTGGATTTGTTTTACTTCTATTTCTTCCACGAACTCGCCCTCATCCCCACGTTCATCATGATCGGCGTGTGGGGCCGGGGCGAAGACAAGAATTACGCCACGTTCAAGATCACGCTGTATCTCAGTCTCGGCGCGCTGATCGCGCTGTTCGGGCTGATCGCTCTTTATCTCCAGATGCCCCCAGGCCAGCGGACGTTCGACATCCCGGCCATGACGCAATATTTCGCCGGCCAGAGAATGGCGGCCGGCGCGCAGAAGTTGATTTTCCCGGCGCTGATGTTCGGTTTTGGCATTCTGGTTTCACTCTGGCCGTTTCACACCTGGGCGCCTCTGGGTTACGGTGCCGCGCCGACGGCCACGGCGATGCTGCACGCGGGCGCGCTCAAGAAGTTCGGCCTTTACGGTTTGATCCGGGTCGCGGTGCCTTTGATGCCGGACGGCGCGAAGCAATGGCTCGGCCTTCTCGCCCTGCTCTGCCTGGGGAACATCCTTTACTGTGGATTGGTCGCCATGCGCCAAAAGGATTTGAACCTGTTGATCGGCAACTCCAGCGTGGCGCACATGGGATTTGTCTTTCTCGGCATCGCGAGCCTGAACCTCATCGGGGTCACTGGCGCCGTGGTGATCATGATCGCTCACGGTCTGCTTGCGGCAGTGAGTTTCGCCTTGAGTGGTTATCTCTATCGGCAGGCTGGGACGCTCGATATTTCTCGGATGAGCGGGCTTTTGCAGCAAGTTCCCTTCGCCGGGATGGCCTTGACGATGGCGATGCTGGCCGGTTGCGGGTTGCCAGGTTTCGCGAATTTCGTGGGCGAATCCATGGTGTTCTTTGGGGCGTGGAAAGTGTTCCCAGGGATTACCGCGCTGGCGTGTTGGGGCGCGCTCATCATCGGCGCGGTTTATATGCTCCGCGCGGTCCGGAACATTTTGCACGGGCCGTTGCTGGAGGATTCGAAGAATTTGCGGGACTTGTCGAACCTCTGGCGAAGGCTGCCGTTCGGCATGCTGCTGTTCGCGCTGCTGCTCTTCGGATTTTTCCCGCGGTTGCTCACGGACAAAATCCGGCCCAGCGCTGAAGCCATTGTGAGAATGGCAAACGGCGGGATGCCTGGAAACCGCGCCGCGAACCCGCCGGTGCGATCCGACACGCCTGGTCTGGCCGGAAAACCCCCGCAAGAACAACGCTCCCTTCCCCCTCACCCCAGCCCTCTCCGGCGGGGAGAGGGAGAATGGATTGCGGCGCTTCGATTCCACGAACGCGCTTCGTTTGGCGATACGCAGCCTATGTTGTTCCCTCTCCCTAGGGGAGAGGGCAAAGGTGAGGGGGAAGGCGGCGGCGGAAAATCCGGACGTGTAAACTCGCCCCAAAGTTTCTCATTTGCGGAATGAATCTTTCGCT
>Ga0233424_10000776_pt1 | contig 35375 bp, 34 predicted proteins | sample Watercolumn_Towu_FD_181011 | JGI IMG/M metagenome (GOLD analysis project Ga0233424, IMG submission 181011) | Freshwater microbial communities from Lake Towuti, South Sulawesi, Indonesia - Watercolumn_Towuti2014_125_MG | ecosystem: Environmental > Aquatic > Freshwater > Lake | place: Indonesia... | reverse complement strand
TGCGGTCCGACACGTGCAGTCCGGCGTCGCGGCGCGCCTGTTGCACGAGACGGATCACGTCGCGCGCGGTTCCCTCGCGGCGCAGGTCGTCCGACACGGCGAGGTCGAGCACCACGATGCCGTCGTCGCCGCCGAGCGCGGCACTGCCCCGCTCGCCGTCGCCGGTCGCGACCAACTTGAGCGAATACTCCCCGTCGCGGAGCTCCACACCACCCGCCGTCACGCGACCGGCGTCGATCTTCCAGTCGCCCTGCTTCACCGCGCCAATCACCTTCTGCGTGTCGGCGCCGAGACGGGGCCCCAGTGCAGCCGGGGTGACCAGCAGTTCCCGGCGGGCGTGCGCATCCACGTCGGCGCTCAGCACCACCTCGCGCACGTTCACTTCGTCCCGCACGACGTCGACGAAGTCGCGGAGCGCCGCGGCGCGCGGGCTCGCGACGACGAGCGACGCGAGAGGTTGACGCACGCGCAGTTGGTGGGCCTTGCGCACCGACAACGTCGCGGAACACACGTCGCGCGCCAAGTCCATCGCGGCGACGAGCGCGTCGTCGGCGGGCAGACCGTGCACGGTCGGCCACGTCGTGAGATGCACGCTGCGCTCGCCGGTCAGCCCTCGGTAGATCTCCTCGGTCACGAGCGGCAAGAGCGGCGCGGCGACGCGGCACGCGACGACGAGCACCGTGTGCAGCGTGTCGACGGCGGCCTGGTCGCCCGCCCAGAAGCGGTCGCGGCTGCGGCGGATGTACCAGTTGGTGAGCACATCGAGGAACTCGCGCACCTGCGCGCACGCCTCGAACAAGTCGTTGCGCTCGAACGCGGCGGTGGTCGCCTCGACGAGCGCGCGCGTCTTGGCGACGACGTAGCGGTCGAGCACGTTCGCGCTCGGCGCACCGAAGCGGCCGTGCTTGTGCTCGGCGTTGGCGTACAGCGAGAGGAAGTACCACGAGTTCCACAGCGGCAGGATCGTCTGGCGCACCGTGTCGCGGATGCCCGCCTCGGTGACGGAGAAGTCGGCGCCGCGCAGGATCGACGACGACAACAGGTACCAGCGCATCGCGTCGGCGCCGTAGGTGTCGAACATCGTCATCGGGTCGGGATAGTTGCGCAGGCTCTTCGACATCTTCTGGCCGTCGTCGCCGAGCACGACGCCGTGGCTCACGCAACTCTTGAACGCCGGGCGGTCAAAGAGCGCGGTGGCCAGCACGTGCAGCGTGTAGAACCAGCCGCGCGTCTGGCCGATGTACTCCACGATGAAGTCGCCCGGGTGGTGGCTCTCGAACCACTCGCGGTTCTCGAACGGGTAGTGCACCTGCGCGAAGGGCATCGAGCCGCTCTCGAACCAGCAGTCGAGCACCTCGGGCACGCGGCGCATCGTCGACTTGCCCGTCGGGTCGTCGGGGTTCGGGCGCACGAGTTCGTCGACGGACGGCCGGTGCAACTCGGCGACCTTCACCCCGAAGTCGCGCTCGAGTTCGGCGATGCTGCCGTACACATCGAGGCGCGGGTGTTCCGGATCGTCGCTGCGCCACACCGGGATCGGCGAACCCCAGAAACGGTTGCGGCTGATCGTCCAGTCGCGCGCGTTCTCCAGCCACTTGCCGAACGAACCCTCGCGGACGTGTTCGGGCACCCACGTGATCTCCTGGTTCAGCGCCACCAGGCGTTCTTTCACCGCCGTCACGTCGACGAACCACGAGCTCACCGCACGGTAGATGAGCGGCGTGCCGGTGCGCCAACAGTGCGGATACGTGTGGTCGTAGGTTTCGTGGCGCAGCACGACGCCGTCTTCTTTCAACTTCTTGATGACGAGCGGGTTGGCCTCGAACACCTGCATGCCGGCGAAGTCGACGACCTCGTGCGTGAACCGGCCGCGCGAGTCGACGGGCACCACGAGTTCGATGCCGGCCTGCGCGCACACGCGCTGGTCGTCTTCGCCGAACCCCGGCGCGATGTGCACGACGCCGGTGCCGTCGTCGGTCGTCACGAAGTCGCCGGCCAGCACGCGGAACGCGCCCTGCGCGGCGCGCTCGGCGAAGTACGGCAGCAGCGGACGGTAACGACGCCCGACGAGTTCGCTGCCGCGCAGCGTGCCGACCTGCGTCGCGCCCGCGAGCTCGCGCTCGTACGCCTCGCGTCGCGCGACGGCGAGCACGTAGCGCGTGCCGTCCACTTCGTACACGCCGTAGTCGACGTCGGCGCCGACCGCGAGCGCCAGGTTCGACGGCAGCGTCCAGGGCGTGGTCGTCCACGCGAGCAGCCGCTCCCCCGACTCGAGCACGAAGCCGACGGTGAGCGCGGGGTCTTGCACCATCTTGTAGGTGTCGTCCAGTCGCGTCTCGGAGTTCGACAGCGGCGTCTCGAGCGCCCACGAGTACGGCAGCACGCGGAAGCCCTCGTAGACGAGCCCTTTGTCCCACAGCGTCTTGAACGCCCACATCACGCTCTCCATGTACGGCAGATCGAGCGTCTTGTAGTCGTCGTCGAAGTCGACCCAGCGCGCCTGGCGCGTCACGTAGCGCCGCCAGTCACTCGCGTACTGCAGCACCGAGGTGCGGCAGTGGTCGTTGAACTTGCCGATGCCGAAGTCGGTGATCGCCTGCCGGCCCGAGATGCCGAGTTGGCGCTCGGCTTCGGCCTCGGCGGGCAGCCCGTGGCAGTCCCAACCGAATCTTCGTTCGACGCGCTTGCCGCTCATCGTGCGGTACCGCGGCACGGCGTCTTTCACGAACCCGGTGAGGAGGTGCCCGTAGTGCGGCAGGCCGTTGGCGAACGGCGGCCCGTCGTAGAACACGAACTCGGCCGCGTCACCGCCGTCGCCAGCACCGCCGTCGCCAGCACCGCCACTGCCTGCGGCGCGCGGATGCTGATCCACCGACGCCTCGAACGTGCAGTCGGCCTCCCAGAACGCGAGCACGCGCTCTTCGATGCGCGGCAGGTCGGGCTGGTTCGCGACGTCGGGGTACGCGCGGCGCGGCGCGGCGCCGGTCGGCACGTCGGTCGTCATTCGGCGGCGTGCTTCACAGGCCGACGTTGCGCAGCAGCGACTGCACGAAACTGAGCGCGACCACCACGATGATCGGCGAGATGTCGATGGGCCCGAGGCTCGGGATGATGCGCCGCGCGGGCCCGAGCACCGGCTCGGTCACCTGGATGAGCACGCGGTTCACCTGCCCGAGAACGCCACCCGGCGACGAGGGGAACCACGACACGATGATGCGCACGAAGATGACGAACATGTAGATGGAAATCAATTGCGAAATCATGGGCGCTCCTTGTTCATTCTGTCGGGCGAATCGGTGAAACGCCCGCCGTTCAGTCGCGGGGAATTCGCACGCCGTTCGGAACGAGACGGAACACGCCGCGCGACACGCGCTCCATCGAACCGTTCAGACCGAACGTGAGACCCGACGCAAAATCGATGATGCGACGGCCTTCGTCGGGGCTCGTCGCGATCAAGTTCATGACGACCGGCTGCCCGGCGCGGAAGCGCTCGCCGATCTCCTTGCAGTGGGCGAAGGAGGTCGGCTTCAGCGTGACGACCTCGGGGCTCGCCGAATCGAGCGGGCGCACGTTCTTCCCTGGCGGCTGCTTGCCTGGCCCGCGCACCGTGACTCCCGAGTCGTCGCGCACGCGCCGGGTGCGCGGTGGTGCGCCGTCGTCGACCTCCTCGAAATCGTCGTCGACGGCGTCGTCATCGTCGTCGTGCGGCACGGTGCCGCGCCCGCGGCCGGGGCGGGGCGAGCGCACGGATTGGTCGCTGTCGTCGTAGACCTCGTCGGGGCCGAGACCGAGGTATTCCATGGCCCGGCGGAACATCGACATGCCGCCAGATTACCGTACGGAAACGCCCGGCATCGGGAGCATGACGCGCGGCGGGCCCGGCGGCGTCACGCCCGCGGGCCGAACAGGGCGGTGCCGACGCGCACCATCGTGGAACCCTCGCGCAGCGCGACCGCCAAGTCGTCCGACATCCCCATCGAGCACGCGGCCAACCCGAGGTCGTCGGCGAGGCGTCGCACCGCGCCGAACGCCGCCTGCGCACGCGCGGGGTCGGGGCGGGTCGGGCCGACCGTCATGAGTCCGAGGACGTGCAGTCCGCTCGCCGTCGCCCGACTCACGAGGTCGGCGGTCTCACCCGGCGCGCAGCCGCCCTTGTCCGGCTCGCCCGTGGCGTTGACCTGCACGTAGATGCTCGCCCCCGCCGCCCGCTTCGCGATCTCGTCGACGAGCCCCGGGCGATCGACGCTCTGCCACACGTCGACCACGGCGGCGAGCAGTTTCACCTTGTTCGACTGCAGGCGCCCGATGAAGTGCACCGGCGGACGAACGCCGTCGACCGAAGCGAGCTTGGCGATCGCCTCCTGCGCGTAGTTCTCGCCGATCGCGTCGCACCGGAGCGACGCCGCGATGCGAACGGCTTCGGCGGAAAAGCCCTTGGTGACCGCGCAGACGGCGACGGGACCGCGCGTCGCGCCCGCGGCGAGCACGTCGCGCAGCTGCGCGAGCCGCCGCGCGACGTCGGCTTCGTCCAAGCGCCGACTATTTCAAGAAGTCGGGCACGTCGAGGTCGTCGTCGTCGCCACCCGAGCCGAAGATCTCGCGGATGCGCGAGCTGCCGCGCCCGGCGTCCTTGCCCGTGTCGGGCCGCTGCTCGCCGCGCGCCGCCGAGCCGTCGCCGCGCGTCGCGATGCGCGCAGCTCCCGAATCCCATCGCTCGAACCCCGACGCAATCACCGTGACGCGCACTTCGTCGCCGAGGTCGTCGTCGATCACCGTGCCGAGGATGATGTTGGCGTCCTGGTGCGCGACGCGCTGCACCGTCTCGGCGGCCTCGTTCAGCTCGAAGAGGCTCATGTCGCTCGGGCCCGCCACGTTGAGCAAGATGCCGCGCGCACCCTCGATCGCCGACTCGAGCATCGGCGAGGTGATGGCGGCCATCGCCGCGTTCGCGGCGCGCTTGTCGCCGCTCGCGATGCCGATGCCCATGAGCGACGAGCCGGCGTTGGCGAGGATCGTCTTCACGTCGGCGAAGTCGGTGTTGATGAGCCCGGGTGTGGTGATGATGCCGGTGATCCCAGAAACGCCCTGCATCAGCACTTCGTCGGCCTTCTTGAAGGCGTCGAGCAGCGTGGTCTTGTCGGTCGCGATCGACAGCAGCTTCTCGTTGGGGATGACGATGAGCGTGTCGACTTTCTCCTTCAGTTTGGCGATGCCGCCGTCGGCCTGCACCGAGCGACGCCGGCCTTCGAACGCGAACGGGCGGGTGACGATGCCGACGGTGAGCGCACCCTCGCTCCTGGCGATCTCCGCCACGATCGGTGACGCACCAGTACCAGTGCCGCCGCCCTCACCCGCGGTGATGAACACCATGTCGGCGCCCGCGAGGTGTTCTTGGATCTCGTCGCGGTGCGCCTCGGCTGCTTGGCGCCCGACTTCCGGGTCGCTGCCAGCGCCGAGACCGCGCGTGAGTTCGCGGCCGATGTCGATCTTGAAACTCGCGTCGCTCATGATCAGCGCTTGTGCGTCGGTGTTGATCGCGACGAAGTCGACGCCACGCAACCCCGCGTCGATCATCCGATTGACGGCGTTCACTCCGCCGCCGCCGATTCCGACCACTTTGATGACCGCTATCGGCGTGTTCTGCGCGTTGCTCGGCATGTCTCGTCTTACCCCTCACTTGAGCCTGAGGCTCAACCTCTACTTGAACAACACTAGTCGCTCGCGACGACCGGCTGCCCGCTCGCCACGTCGATGCTCGTCACGAACTTCGGGTCTTGCCGGATGAGCACCGACTCGACGATCGTCAACTTGTTGCGCACGTCGACGGGCGCCCCGAGGTTGATCACCGTGCCGGTCTTCAGCACCATGCCCAACGCCTCGGGGCCGTTCACCGTGACGTGCTCGACGAGCCGTTGGAGGTTCGTCGGCAGCGAGGTGGCGAGCTGGGCGGCCGCCTGGTACACCTGCGTCGGCAGCGTGCCGGCGGCGAGGTTCGGGCCGACTCCCTCGATTTTCAGGAACTGGGTCGGCTGGCCGTCGAGCACGTCGAGCACGCGGCCCTCGAAATCAAGGACGCGGGCACGATTGTCCACCCCGACGAACCACGCGACGGGCACGCGCTCGTCGATCTCGACCACGACGCGATTCGGGAAGTACCACTGCACCCTCGCCCGCTTCACCCACGGGTCGCCCGCGAGCCGTCGCTGTGCGCCGTCGACGTCGACCGTGAACACGCTCACGCCGCGCAGCGAGTCGGTGACGCTCGCCAACAGCACGGGATCGGTGTACGTGTTGCCGGTGACCTCGATCTCGCGCACACCGAAGAGCGGCGACGCGAGCACCACGAGCGTGAGCGCGGCGACGGCGAGCACGGTTCCGAATCCGACGAGCGGCGACACGCGGATGCGCAGGAGATGGCGGCGGCCGCTGCGCGCGATCCGGTCGTCGACGATCACCTCGGCGAGGCCGCCCGTGACGGCGAGGCTCGGCTCGGCGAACGGGCTGGTCGGGTCGAGCGTCATCGCCGCCGAGCCTGCGGGGCGTTCGTGCGGCAGCAGGTGATCAGCGTCGTCGATGACGACACGCGGCGGGGTGCGGTCGCCGGACTCGCCGCGCGGCGCGGCGAGACGCGCCGAGATGTCGACGACGTCGGCGACCGGCGTGTCAGCCGGCGGTGCATCGGCGGTTGCGCCGCGTGCTTCGGCTGGTGTCGCGGCTGGTGTCGAGTCCGGTGTGGCGCTCGGTCGTTCGACGGCGCCGGTGTCGGCGAACAACTCGCGCAATTCCGCCATGGCTTCGTCGGGCAGCGGCGGAGCGATCGTCGCCGCCCCGAGCGTGTCGTCGCCCGGCAGCGGGCCGAACACCTTGTCGAGCGCGGTGAGCGTGCGCGTCGCGCTCGTCGTCGCGTCGAACACGCCGGCGGGTTGCGCGCCGGCGTCGAGGGCGGTGTCGTCGTCGAACCCGGCGAGCCGCACTTCGCTGCGCAAGTCGATGCCGAGTTCCCCGCGCACTCGCTCGCGCACCTCCGCCATCAGGTCCGCGACGTCGGCGGCGCTGCCGCCCGGGTCGCACTGGATGAAGTTGGCGTGCTTGTCCGACACCTCGGCGGTGCCGATGCGCAGACCGCGCAGCCCGAGGCGGTCGATGATCGCGCCCGCGGACCCGCCGCCGGGTTCGGGGTTCACGAACACCGACCCCGCGTTCTGTCCGCCGGGCTGGTGCTCGCGGCGCCAGCGCACGATCTCGGAGATCTCGTGCTCGCTCGCCGCCCGGTCGCCCCACGCGAGCGCGAACGAGGCGGACAGCACGACGTGGTGCGCGGCGAGATCGCTGCCGCGGAAACGCAGCCCGAGATCGCGGGCCTTCACGTCGGCAACGATCCCTTTCCCGAGATGGAAGATTTTCACCGACTCGAGGCTCGCCGCCACGTCGCTGCCGTGGCCGCCGGCGTTCATGCGCACCGCGCCGCCCACCGAACCGGGCACCCCGACTCCCCACTCGAAACCGGTGAGCCCGCGCGCGGCGCTCTGTCGAGCGAGCACCGGGAGCGCCACCGCACCGCCGACCACGACGCGCGGCGCCGCCGGTCGTTCGGGCCATGTCGTCGTCTCGGCGAACGCGCCGAGAACGATCGCCAGTCCGACGAACCCCTCGTCGGCGACCAGCAGGTTGCTGCCGCGTCCGATGACGAGCACGGGTGCTCGCTGCTCGCGCAGCGCGTTGCTCACGGCATGCAGGTCGTCGAGCGACGCAGCCTCGAGGAACAGGCTGGCGGGTCCGCCGACCTTGTAGGTGGTGTACGGCGCGAGGGCGACGTCGCGGCGCACGCGCGGCCCGAGCAGCACGCCGAGGCGGTCGACGGCGCGCGTCCGGCGCGCGTAGGCGTCGGTGTCGTCAGCGGCCACGTGCCAATTCTCGCCGACGCGCCACGACCTCGTCGGGGAATGCCTCGATGTCGCCGCAACCCATCGAGATGCACAAGTCGCCGTCGGCGGCCTCCCGCGCCACGAAGTCGACGAGCGAGTCGCGGGTCTCGCGCCACTCGACGCGCGCCGCGGCGTGCGCGGCTCGCACCGCGTCGACCACGAGGCGGCCCGTGACGCCCTCGATGCGGTCGGTGCCCGACGCATAGATGTCGGTGACCACGACGAGGTCGGCGTCGACGAACGCGTCGCGGTAGGCGTCGGACATCACCGCCATGCGGTTGAACCGGTTCGGTTGGAACACGGCGATCACGCGGCGCCACGCGACCGGCTCGGCGCGCACCGCGGCCAGCACGGCCGCGATCTCGGCGGGAAGGTGGGCGTAGTCGTCGACGAACGTGGCCCCGCCGTCGCGGGCGCGCACCTCGAAACGCCGGTGCACGCCGGAGAATCCGCGCAGCGCGCCGATGGCGACCGCCGCGCCGACCTCGTACTCGCGCGCCATCGCGAACGCCGCGAGGAAGTTGCGCACGTTGTGCACGCCGCGCAACGGCAGAGCCACGTGGTGGCGTTCGTTGCGTCCCGCGACGACGAACTCGGTGCCGCCGTCGACGAAGCGCACGTCGCGCGCCTGCCAGTCGGGGGCATCCGTTTCGTCCGCCGCGCCCGTCGGCTCGCCGCTCCGTGCGCCGTAGGTGATCGCCGCGTGGCGGCGCGCCAGGCTGTGCGCGGTCGGGTCGTCGGCGCACACGATCTTCGGCCCGGGCACGGCGCGCAGGTACGCGTCGAACGAGTCGACGATGCCGTCGAAGGAGCCGTGCTCGTCCAGGTGGTCCACGTCGACGTTGGTGAGGATCGTGGCGCGCGGCCTGATCGCCCGGTGGCTCGAGTCGCTCTCGTCGGCCTCGACCACGAACGGTCCGGCACCAAAGTGGGCGCTCGCCGGCAGTTGCGCGACGTCGGCGCCGATCAAGTAGCCGGGGTCGCGGCCCGCGGCGCGCAGCATGAGCGCGAGCAGCGTGGTCGTCGTCGTCTTGCCGTGCGTGCCGGCCACGGCGATCGTCTCGTGCCCGGCGCACATCCAACCGAGCATCTCCGCGCGCGACATGACTCGCGTGCCGAGTTTTCGCGCGGCGACCAACTCGACGTTCGAGTCGCGCACCGCCGCCGAGTGGGTCACGATGTCGCACCCGTTCACCGCCGCGTCGTCGTGCGGCACGTTGACGCTCACTCCGATCTCGCGCAACCTCGCGACGGCGGGCGACTCGCGCACGTCGCTGCCCGAGACACGGTGCCCCATCTCGCGCAGGATGATCGCGATGGCGCTGGTGCCGGGGCCGCCGACACCGACGATGTGGATCCGTCGCGGGGCCGCACTCATGTCAGCGGGCGGCCGCCTCGATGACGGCGCCGAGGGCCGCCGAACGGTTCAGGGCGCCGAGGGCGAACGATTTCGCCGCGAGCTGCTCGCGCAGCGCCGGGTCGTCGAGCAGCCGGGAGAGTTCGGCGTCGAACCTCGCCGTCGTCTCGTGCTCGTCGACCACGATCGCCGCCGCGGCGTCGGCGAGCCAACGCGCATTGCGCCGCTGGTGGTCGTTGGCGGCGTCCGCCCACGGCACCACGATGCTCGGCACGCCGACCGTCACGAGTTCCGCGACGGTGCTGGCGCCGGCGCGGCACACCACCGCGTCGGCGAGGGTCCACACATCGGCCATCTCGGCATGGCTCGCGCGGCGCACGTACTGGAGCGCGCCGGGCTGCGAAGCGTCGGCGCGCGACGCTTCGCCCGCCGCGACAGCGTAGCGATCGCCCGCCAGGTGCACGACCGCGACGTCGTCGCGCCGCGCGTTCGCCGCGACCCAACGCTCGATGGCGTCGTTGATCGTGCGCGAACCGAGCGACCCGCCCATCGCGACGACGACGAGGCGGCGCGGGTCGACACCAAAGACGCGGGCTGCCGCATCCCGCGCGCCGTCGCCCGCCGCGGTCGCCCGCGAGACGCTCCGCACCCGCGCGCGCACCGGCGCACCGGCGTGCCTGGCGCCCGGCAAGGCGGAGTCGGCGAAGGCGACCGCCACCGCCGCGGCGTGCCTGGCTTGGCGCCGCGTCGCGAGACCGGGCTGCCGGTCGTAGCTCACGACGACCACCGGCACCCGCAAGGTGCGCGCGGCACGCACCGCGGGCTCGCTCGCGAAACCGCCGACCGACACGACCACGCGCGGCCGCCACCGGCGCAACTGGCGCGTGGCGAGCGCCGTGGCGACGAGGAGTTTCGGCGCGGCGAGCAGGCTGCGCCACACGGCGCGCGGCGCGAGGCTGCGCTGCAGGCCGTCGACTTCGAGCAGCAGGCGCGGATGGTCGGTGTGCTCGAGGTACTGCGCGTCGACGGGTCGCCGCGAGGCGACGAAAGCGATCGAGCGCGGCGAGCGCCCGCGGTCGACCAGTTGCTCGGCGATCGCGAGAGCGGGAATGAGGTGGCCGGCGGTGCCGCCGCCGGCGATCACGGCAAAGACGCGCGGTGACGCGGGAGCGTTTGTCGTCACGAGTCCACCCGAGACGCTACCGCTCGACGCGAGGAGTCACCGCAGTTGACGCGCAACGTTCAGCAGCAAGCCGATCGCGCCGAGACTGATGAGCAACGAACTGCCGCCGTAGGAGATGAGCGGCAAGGTGAGGCCCGTGACCGGCATGAACCCGACGACTCCACCGATGTTGATCGTCGCCTGCAGCGCGAACCACACGGTGATGCCGGCGGCCAGGAGCGCACCCGAATAATCAGGGGCCTTCATCGCGACGATGAATCCGAGCAGGGTGAGCGCGAAGAATCCGCCGATCACGAGCGACGACCCGATGAAGCCGAACTCTTCGGCGATGACGGTGAAGATGAAGTCGCTGTGCGCCAGCGGCACATAACCCCACTTGCTCGTGCCCGCACCCGGACCGACGCCGAGCACGCCGCCGTTGGAGATGCTGAGCATCGACTGCCACACCTGGTACCCCGTGTGCTCCTTGTTTCCTTCGATGTCGAGGAACGCGGTCCAACGAGTGCGACGCGGCGCCGACACGAGGATGTAGGCCCCGCCGACCATCATCGCGAGGCTCGCCGACGTGACGATCCAGCGCAGGGGCGTACCCGCCATGAACAACACCGTGAATGCGATGCCGGCCAGGACGACCGCCGCGCCGAGGTCGCTCTGGGCGAGCACGATGCCGACGGCAACGGCGAGGGCGAACATCGCCGGCAGGAAGGTGCGGCGCATGTCGGTGAGCTCGCGCTGGCGGCGCCCGAGGATGTTCGTGAGATAGATGATGATCGCGAACTTGAGCAGCTCCGACGGCTGGAAACGCACGGGCCCGATCTCCGCCCACGCGCGCGCACCGTTGACGGTGATGCCGAGACTGGTGAACGGCAGCACGTTGAGGACGATGACGAACGCGAGCAACGGCCTGTGCAACCGCTGCCAGACTCGGTAAGGCATCCGGTACGTGCCCGACGCGACGATCAACCCGAAGAACGCCCACAGCAACTGCTTGCGGAACATCGTGAAGGCCGAACCGCCGGAGTTGACCGACACGATCGACGACGCCGAGAGCACCATCACCAGGCCCATCGCGACGAAGACACCGGCGACGAGCAGGATGAGAAGGAACTCTCGTCGCGGCTCCGGCTCGGCGGGCGTCCGCAAGTTGCCGACGCGACGGCCTTCGAGCACCGCCTTGCGCCGCACCTTGAGCGGCGTGATCGCCGTGCCGCCCGTCTCGTCGATGTTCAGCGTGGTCATTTTCCGTTCTCCTTCGTGAGGTCGCGCACGCAGCGAGCGAAGTCGTCGCCGCGTTCGCCGTAGTTGGAATACCAGTCGTAACTCGTGCAGCCCGGCGAGAGCAGCACCGCGTCGCCCGGCTGGGCGAGGCGACGCGCGGCGCGCACCGCGGACTCCATGGAATCGGCGTGCTCAACGGCGCACACCCCGGCGAACGCCGCTGCGACGAGCGCGGCCGAGTGCCCGATGGCGACCACCGCGCGCATGCGCCGCGGTTGGCTCGCCATCGACGAGAGGTCGAGACCCTTGTTCTTGCCGCCGGCGATGAGCACGATGCGTTCGAACGAGCCGAGCGCGGCCTGTGAGGCGTGCGGACTCGTCGCCTTGCTGTCGTCGTAGTACGACACTCCGTCCACCGTCGCGACGAGCTCGATTCGGTGCGGCGCGTGCCGGTAGCGCGCGAGCGCGTTGGCGACGCCTTCCACAGTGGCGAGGCCCGACTCAAGGACGAGCGCGCTCGCCGCCAGCGCGTTGGTGAGGTCGTGTGGCAGGGCGCGGCTCAACTGTCCGATGTCGACGATGCGGCCGCGCGGGCCGACGAGCGCACCGGCCTCGACTCGATAGTCGCCCGACTCGAGCCCGAAGGTGACGGTGCGCGCAGCGGTGCCGCGCGCGCTCGCCACGATCGACGCGTCGCGCACCGGGGCCACCGCGACGTCACCGGCGCGGGCCGCCGCCCAGACGCGTTCTTTGGCGGCGCGGTACGACTCGAGATCGCGGTGCCAGTCGAGATGGTCGGGCGCGAAGTTCAACCACGTGGCGGCTTGCGCGCGGAGGTCGCGCGTCCACTGCAGGCGGAAACTCGAGCACTCGAGCGCGAAGCAGTCGTGCGCCTCGTCGAGCACCTCCACCCACGGCGTCTCGGTGTTGCCGACCGCCGCAGCCTTGCGACCCGACGCCGACAGCATCGCCGCGGCCATGAGCGTGGTGGTCGTCTTGCCGTCGGTGCCCGTGACGGCGACGACCGGGCGCGGCTGCCCGCTCGCCTGCTCGTGGCGGTAGGCGAGCTCGATTTCCGACACGATCTCCGACTTGGCGCGCAGCGCGCTCACGATGACCGGGTGCGACTCGGGCACGCCGGGGCTCGGTGCGATTCGGGCGAACTCCCCCATGCGGCGCGCGCAACTCATGGCCGCCTCGGGGCCCTCGAGCAGTTCGGCGCCGAGCGACGCGGCGAACTCGGCGTGCGCGGGCGACACGCGGTCGTCGGCGAGCACGAGCGGCTCGCCGCGCGAGGCGAGGAACTGCGCGGTGCTGCGACCCGCGACGGCGAGACCGTAGACGAGCGTGGTCACGGCACCGCGTCCCCGATGAGACGGATCTCGTTGGTGAAGTCGGCGATGAAGAGCGCGACGCCGGCGGCGACGCAGAGCGCGGCGAGCAACCAGAAGCGGATGATCACCGTGGTCTCGGGCCAGCCCGAGAGTTCGAAGTGGTGGTGGATCGGCGACATCTTGAACAGCCGCCTCTTGCGCCCGCTCGCCCTGAAGACGCCCATCTGCACCGCGACCGACCCGGCTTCCACCACGTTGATGCCGCAGATGATCGGCAGCAGGAAGTGCGTGTTCGTCGTGACGGCGAGCAGGCCGAGTGCCGCGCCGATCCCGAGCGCGCCGACGTCGCCCATGATGATGCGCGCCGGCGCCGCGTTCCACCACAGGAAGCCGCCGCAGGCACCGGCCATCGCGGCGGCGAGCACGGCGAGGTCGAGCGGGTTCACGATCGCCGCGTAGATGTCGGAGTTGCGGAACGCGAAGTAGGCGATCAAGCCGAACGCGCCGAACCCGAACATCGCCGAGCCCGCGGCGAGGCCGTCGAGGCCGTCGGTGATGTTCACCGCGTTCGTCGTCGCCCACACCATGAGCGCGGTCCACACCACCCACACCGGCGTCGCGACGTCCCAGCCGGGCACTTCGGCGCGCGTGAAGGAAATCGTCTCGCTGACGCCCGTCCAGGCGGCGAGCAACCACATCAACGCGACCACGATCCCGAAAGTGACCCAACCCTTCTTCTTCCAGAAGATGCCGCGGTTGTGCTGGCGGCGCACCTTGAGGAAATCGTCGAGGAATCCGATCGCAGCGAGCACGAAGACGGCGAGCCACATGATGAGCGCCTGGTCGCTGAACGCGAGACCTTCGCGCGCGTGCGGGACGAGCCACCCGACGAACGCCGCGGTGAGGATGGCGAGACCGCCCATCGTCGGCGTGCCCTGCTTGTGCATGTGGTGCGTCGGGCCGCGGTCGTCGGCGCCGAGAATCGGCTGGCCTTTGCCGAGCCGCGCGAACAATCCGATGAGCAGACGAGTGAGCACCAGCGACGCGACGATCGCGATGCCGCTGGCCATGAGGATCGAGATCATCGCCGGCCTCGCAGTGCTGCGCGCGCCACCTCGGCGTCGTCGAACGGAACGTCGCGACCGGCGACCGACTGCATCGTCTCGTGTCCGCGTCCGGCGATGAGCACCACGTCGCCTGCCCGCGCCGCGCGGCACGCCTGCTCGATCGCCTTGCGCCGGTCGACCTCGGTCGCGACGGCCGCACGCCGCGCGTCGGGCACGCCGGCGAGGATCGCGTCGATGATCGCCCGCGGGTCTTCGCTGCGCGGATTGTCGCTCGTCACGACCACCGCGTCGGCCGCGCACGCCGCCGCTCCCATCGCCGGGCGCTTGCCCGCGTCGCGGTCGCCCCCGCAACCGAACACCACGACGACTCGCCCGCCCGCCGCGGCGACACCGCGGGCCGCCTCGATCACGTTCGCCAGGGCCTCGGGCGTGTGCGCGTAATCGACGAGCACCGCGAAGTCGCCGCCGGCGTTCACGTTCTCGAAGCGTCCGGGTATCCGGGGCAAGTCGCCGAGACCCGCCGCGATGGCGTCGACGCGCACGCCGAGTTCGGCGGCGGTGGTCGCGGCGGCGAGCGCGTTCAGCACGTTGAACGCCCCGCCGACACGGCACCGCACGCGCGCACCGCGCCAGGTGAACGTGCTCTCCAGCGCGTCGACGCGCACGTCCGTCGCGTCGCTCGCACCGTAGGTGACGACCGCACAGTCGGTCGCGGCGGCGATCCTGCAGCCGTGCGCGTCGTCACGGTTGATCACGGCGCGGTCGGCGTAACTCCGCGTGAAGAGGCTCGCCTTCGCGGCGAAGTACGCGTCCGGCGTGCGGTGGAAGTCGAGATGGTCGTGGCCGAGGTTCGTGAACACCGCGGCCGCGAACCGCGTGCCGGCGACCCGCTGCAAGGTGAGCGCGTGCGACGACACTTCCATCACGACCGCCTGCGTGCCGCCCGCCCGCTCGTGCGCCAGCGTGCGCTGCAAGTCGGGCGCCTCCGGCGTGGTGCGCGCGCCCGACAGCGTGCCGAGCACCGTCGTGCGGCGACCGTCGCGCGCGAGGATCGCGCCGAGCATGTGCGCGGTGGTCGTCTTGCCGGTCGTGCCGGTGACGCCGACCACGCAGAGATCGCGACTCGGATGACCGTTGAACGCCGCAGCCAGGTGGCCCGTCGCCGCACGGGTGTCGGCGGCCACCGCCTGCGCCACCGCAGGAACGTCGAGCAGGCGCTCGACGAGCAGGGCGACCGCCCCGCGACGCACGGCCTCGGCCGCGAAGTCGTGGCCGTCACGGTGCTCGCCGCGCACGCAACAAAACAGCGACCCTGCGCGCACCGCACGACTGTCGATGGTCAGGTCGGTGACCTCCACCGTCGCGTCGCCGCGCACCTCCAGCGCCGCGGCGCACGCCGCGTCGACCCGCGCGATGAGCCCGCCGAGCGTGACCATCGCGTCAGTGGCTCGGGCCGAGTTCGGCGGGTCGCTTGCCGACGCAGCCGGTGTCGCCGGGTGCGGGGCGCAGGTCGAGTTCGTTGACGATCACTTGCCCGATGCGCGCGAACACGGGCGCGGCCGCCGTGCCGCCGAAGCGGTCGCGCGACGAGGGATCGGGCTCGTCGACCGACACGAGCACCGTGAACTGCGGATCGTTCGCCGGCAGGAATCCGACGAACGACGCGAAGTAGGCGCGCGAGCCGTCGTCCTTCAGGTACGTGCCGTTGTCCTGGCGGATGTAGCCGGTGCCGGTCTTGCCCGCCACCGAGATGCCGGGCATCTTCGCCAGTTGCGCGGTGCCGTAGCAGACGACGTCGGTCATGAGCGAGCGCATCGTGGCGGCGGTCTCGCTCGACAGCACGCGGCGCGTCGGCGCGTCGGGTGTCGGCGTGCTCGTGCCGCTCTCGTCCACCGTGTGCGTCACGAGCTTGGGCCCCACGTACACGCCGTCGTTCGCCACCACGTTGATCGCCGACACGAGCTGCACCGCCGTCGACGCGTATCCGTAGCCGTACGCGAACGTGAACTTCTCGGTGCCTTGCCAGTTGCGGGCCAGCTTGACGAGGCCCTTGGATTCACCGGGGAACTGCAACGACGTCTTCTCTCCGAAACCGAACGCCGACAACCACTGGCGGTTGCGTTCCGTCGTGAGCGTGCCGGCGATCTGCACCGTGCCGAGGTTGGAGGAATCCACGAGGATCTTGCGCACCGTCATCTGCTCGGTCTTGTGCGGGTAGGCGTCCTTGATCTCCTGCTGCCACTGCGTGCCCTGGTTGAACATCTGCTTGCCGGGCACGACGAACGTGGACTGCGGCGTCACCTTGCCCTCTTCGATCGCCGCCGCGACGCTGAACACCTTGGCCACCGAGCCGGGCTCGTGCGCCTCGACCGCGCCGATGTTGCCCGACGAGTTCGAGTACGTGCCGTCGTCGTTGCGGCGCACTGACGACATCGCGTAGATCTCGCCGGTCTGCGTGTGCATCACGATCGCCACGCCGCTGCGCGCCAGCAGGCGCTCCACTTGCTGCTGCAGGATGCCGTCGACCTGGAACTGCAGCGTGCGGTGGATGCTCGTGACGAGGTTGTTGCCGCGCACGGGCGCCACGTATTCGGACCGGGCCGAGGCGATGCTCTGGCCGCGGCTGTTCACCTCGCGCGACAGACGACCGTCGGTGCCGGTGAGCACGTCGTCGAACTGCAGTTCGATTCCGCCGGTGCCCGCACCATCCGGGTCGACGCGACCGATGATCGGGCGCAGGCCTTCGCTGGTGAGCGCCCGACCCTCCTCGCGGTACGAGTAGATGCCGGGCAATTTCAGGTCTTCGATCGCCTTCGCGAGCGCGGAGTCGACCTGGCGCACCACGTAGGTGAACGCCGAGCCGTCCGCGGCGAGCCGCACCGCCAGGTCCGCCTCGTCGGCGGGCGTCAACTGCAGCACGACCGCGAGCGCCCGCGCCGTCGTGACGGGGTCGGTGACCTCGCGCGGGTCGGCGAACACGGTGCGCGTCGGGATCGGGATGGCGAGTTCGTTGCGGTCACGGTCGAGGATCGTGCCGCGCTCGGCGCGGAGCGTCTTGGAGCGCACGCGCTGATCGATGCTCTCGGTGCGGTACTCGTCGGACCTCACGGTCTGCAGCACAAAGACGCGCAAGAAGACGAGCGACAGCACCACGAGGATCACCATGAACGTGGCGGAGATGCGCTTGCGCATGTCGCCGGCGTGGATGTTCTCGGTCATCTTCGCCACGCCGTAGCGCGCGATGGCGTCGAAGAACCCGCCGCCCTCCGACGGCACCGACCGGTGACGGTCGTGAGGCACGGCCCGGTGACGCTCGCGCGGCACGGCCCGTGTGCGGCGAGCCGACGCGGCCCTCGGTCTGCGCAGCGGCGCGGTGTCGCTCACGGACGCTGCCCTTCGACGGGTTGCATCTGGGCGAGCGCGCCGGCCGAGGCGACCGCCGGCGACGGCTCGGCGAACAGCGGGTTCATCTTCGACGTGCTCGCGAGCACGTCGGCGACGACGTCGGCTGGCACCTCGAGGAATTCGGTGGACATTCCCTGGTACATGCCGAGCATCACCGCTTCTTCGCGCAGACGCACGGGCATCAGCAGTTCGGCACGCTGTTGACGCAGGTTGTCATGGTGCACTTCTGCGTCGCGCAGGTCGCGGGTGAGCGCGTCGAGTCGCAGCTGCTGCTCGGCGATCGTCGCCTGGAAGATGACGACGAGGGTGATGAACACGCTCAACGCGGCGAGCAGCAGGCTCACGCGCGAGACGGCACGGCTGCGGCTCTGGACCGGCTCGGGTCGCGGCACGACGCGCAGGTGCGAACCGGATTCGCGGGTGCGCTGCTCGATCTGCGGCACCGCCGCAGCCCCGTCGCGCATCTGGCGGCGGGCGCGCGCACGTGCGGTGGCCGACGACGTCATCGCCCGACCTCGCAGCGTTCCATCGCGCGCAGGCGCGCGGACGCAGCGCGCGGATTGCGGGCCGTCTCGGCGTCGCCGGGTTTCTTGGGTGTCCTCACTTTGCGCCACGGGCGCGGCGCGGTGCGCGACGGATGCGCGAACGGCGTGGCGATGTTCGGCTGCGAAGAGTCCGTCTCGGTTTCGCGCATCACCTGTTTCACGATGCGGTCTTCGCCGCTGTGGTACGACAGCACGGCGACGCGGCCGTTCGGCACGATCATCGCCATCACGTCGCGCAGCGCCGCCGGCAGGAGTTCCAGTTCCTGGTTCACCTCGATGCGAATCGCCTGGAAGGTGCGCTTGGCGGGATGCCCGCCCGAGCGCCGTGCCGCCGCGGGCATCGCGGCACTGACCACTTCGACGAGTCGCGCGGTGCTGTCGATCGGTCGGGCGGCGACGATCGCCCGTGCGATTCGCCCGGCGTACCGTTCGTCGGCGTTGCGCCGCAGGATGTCGGCGAGGCTCTCGGCGTCGTATTCGTTGACCACGTGCCACGCCGACGTGCGTTCGCCGCGGTCCATGCGCATGTCGAGGGCGGCATCGCTGCGGTAGGAGAACCCGCGCTCGGCAACGTCGAGTTGCGGCGACGAAACCCCGAGGTCGAACAACGCGCCAGAGAGTCGGTCGATGCCGAGGCTGCCGAGCACTTCGGCAGCCCGGTCGAAGCGGGCGTGCACCGCGGTGAGCCGCGGCGCGTCGGCGCCGAGCGAAGCCTTGACGAGTTCTGCGTTCACGATTGCCATGTCGTCACGGTCGATTCCCACGACTCGCAGACCTTTGTGCCGCGCGAGTATCGCCTTGGCGTGTCCCGCCATCCCGAGCGTCGCATCAAGCAACGTTCCGCCGGGAATCGGCGCGAACAGTTCGACGATCTCGGCGAGCATCACCGGTTCGTGTGCCTCGCCCATCAGCAGCCCCCCGGCCAACGAGTGCCTCCGGGATTTCTCCCCGGATAGCGAAGACGGAAGCGGGCGGAGTTGGGGCTGTCCATCTTTGCTGACCGGGAGACTGCTGACGGGCGAAACATCAACGTGACCAGTGGTCGCGTCGAAGCGTTCCTCGGTTCTCCTTTCTCTCGTGGTTGGGGAATTGGTGCGCGGCCCTCGTCGACTTCATGAAGCGCCGCCGGCCATCTGTGCCGCGCCCGAGTCGCTCATGCGCTCGTACCGCGCCGGGTCCCAGATCTCGCAGCGGTCGAACGATCCGCTGATCACCACTCTCGACTCGAGCGTGAGGCCGGCGTACGCGCGGAGTTTCTCGTCGATGTTGATGCGACCCTGCGCGTCGATCGTGACTTCGACGGCGTTGGCGGCGATCGCCCGCTGCTGGTTGCGATTCATCTCGCCGCGGCGGACCTTCTCGATCGCGTCGTTCGCGACCCGCTCGAACGCCTCGGCGGTGAGCACGTCGACGCACTTGTCCGCACCGAGGGTGAGATAGCACCGCGGCTCGAGACGCGGACGAAACGCGGCGGGCAGGGCGACGCGGCCCTTCGGGTCAAGTTGTCGTTCGTGTACTCCGACAAACACTGTTCTGCTTCCTTCCCACCCGGTGTCACCAGGCCCCGGTGGAAGTCGCTCCACCGCTTCGCAGACTAGTCCCCACTTTTCCCCACTGTCAACCATCCTCCCCCACCCAACCGCTGCACACCCCACTCGGGCTCGGCTGAGCGGCTTGGTCGGTCGGCCTCGCCCCACCACGGTTCAACCGATTCCCCACGCTCGGTTCGGTGTCGTCGCGGATTCAGACCGCTGCACCCGCCCGCGCTCATCGCCGAGGCGACGGCTTCTTCACCACCGCGCGCTGCGGTGCGGCTCCGCCCAGCAATTCCCTCAGCCGAGCAATTCCCTCAGCCGAGCAACTCCCTCAGCCGAGCACCTCCCGCAGCCGAGCAACGGTGTGGTGCGTCAGCGCGTCGAGCCGTGCGCCGACCCCGACCGCTTGGGCGAGCGACACCGGCGGGGCTTGCCGCAAGACCTGCGAGTAGGTCCGCGTTTCGATCGCGCGAAACACGGTGCACTGGAACCGCGCGGCGTCCTTCGTGCGCCGCTGCGACACGCCGACCACCTTGCGGCCGTCGCGCAGCACTTCGCCCGGCCCGACCGCGGCGAAACACACCGCGCGCTGTGTCGCGTCGGCAGTCAACTTGCCGCGGTGCACCGACCACACCCCGTCGCCGACCGCATCGCGCAACGCCTCGCACCACGCCTCGCCGAGCCAGTGGGTCGCCCGTTCCACGTCGTCATCCCACAGCGCGTGGCCGCGCGGCACCGTCACGTCGAGCCAGGCGTGGTCGCCGGGCTGCAGGATCACGACTCCCCCGCCGCTGCGCCGCCGCACGAGGTCGAAACCGAGCTCGGTCGCGCGTTCGCCGTCGACCGTGTCGAACGACTGCGTGCTGCCGAGCACGACGGCGGCCCGCTCGATTTCCATCGTTTCCACGCGCGCGACCGGCTCGATCGCCCGGTCGTGCAGCGCCCCGGCGCCGCCTCTCACGAGGCGATGGTGAGGTACTGCTTCCACGCGTCTGGCACCCGCCCGACGGCGGCGGTGATCCACGCCTGGTCGCGGGGCAGATGCGGCGGCTTGGCGAGGATCATGCCGGCCTCGTGCGGCGTGCGGTCGCGCTTGTGCAGGTTGCACGTGCGGCAAGCGGCGGCGACGTTCTCCCAGATGTGCTCGCCGCCCCGCGAGCGCGGCAGCACGTGGTCGATCGAGTCGGCGGGTCGTCCGCAGTACTGGCACTTGTACCCGTCGCGGGCGAACACCGCGCGGCGCGACAGTGCGGTGCGCCTGCGGAACGGGGCGCGCACCATGTAATTGAGCCTGACGACGAGCGGCCCGCGCATCACGAGCGTCGCCGCACGCACTTCGGTGCCGTCGTCCTCGATGATGTCGGCTTTCTCGGAGAGCACGAGGCAAATCGCACGCCGCGCTGACACCACGCTCAGCGGCTCGAACGTCGCGTTGAGGACGAGCGCGCTGCGCATGTCGCTACGCCCTGGCTCTTCGTCGGCGCAAGTCGCGCTGGTACGAGCGGCACCACGCCAGATACGTCACGAGGTCGCGCGGTTCGGTGGAATGCACGGCTTCACCGTACTGCGTCTCGAGGCGGAAAAGCAGGTAACGGCGGTCTGGCAACGGAATGAACGGGGCGCGCCGCCACCAGCCGTTCGGGGCGAGCCGAAACGCCTGACGAACCGCCGTGCACCACAGTGACGGGCGTTGCATGACGGCGAGCACCGCCGCGGCGCCGATCGTCGGACGCCGCATCGCGGAATCCGGCGGAGTCGGCCGCGCGGTGTCGGTCGCAGGTCCCGTCGCCCGGTCGTCCGACACGGCGGCGCTCAGCCCGGCTTGGGTTCCTTGGGCAGCCCGAGCACCATCTCGCCGATGATGTTGCGCTGGATCTGCGACGAGCCCGCGTAGATGGTGCCGGCGCGCGCGTTCAGGAAGGTCATCGCCCAGCTCATCGTGGAGTTCGGCGCACCCGGGTCGTCGGTCTGGAACGCCGTGCTCGGCTTGCGACCGACCGGCACGAGGCCGTCCATACCAAGAATGTCCATCGCCAGTTCGGTCGACTTCTTGTGGTACTCGCTCCAGTACAGCTTCGAGATCGCGCCGTCGGGCCCCGGGTGGTGGCCGGCCAGGAACTTGGTCAGCGTGCGGCGGCCGAGGTACTTCATGACTTGCACCTTCGCGTAGCACCAGGCGAGCCGCTGACGGATGCGCGGGTCGTCGATCACGCCGCGCTCGCGCGCCAGCTCGACGAGACGGTCGAATTCGCTCTCGTAGCGGATCGGTCCGGTCGCCGCCGCCTCGCCGCGCTCGAAGCCGAGCAGCGCCATCGCGACCGCCCAGCCGTTGTTCACGCCGCCCACCACGTTCTCTCTCGGCACGCGCACGTCGGTGTAGAACACCTCGTTGAACTCGCTCTCGCCCGAGATCATCTTGATCGGTCGCACTTCGATGCCCGGCTGGCGCATGTCGACCAAGAGGAACGAGATGCCCTTGTGCTTCGGTGCGTGCGGGTCGGTGCGCGCCAGCGTGAAGATGTGGTCGGCGAGATGCCCGGCCGAAGTCCAGATTTTCTGCCCGTTCAGCACCCACTCGTCGCCGTCGAGCTCGGCCTTCAGACCGAGGTTGGCGAGGTCGCTGCCCGCGTTGGGCTCGCTGTATCCCTGGCACCACGTGTCGTCGCCGGAGATGATGCGCGGCAGGTAGTGGCGCTTTTGTTCCTCGGTGCCGAACAAGAGCAGCGTGTTGCCGAGCATCTGGATGCCGAACACGTCGTTCATCGCGCCGGTCGGCACGCCGGCGCGAGTGAACTCTTCGGCGACGATCACTTGCTCGAGTGCGGAAAGTCCGCCGCCGCCGTACTCGACGGGCCAGCCCGGCGCGAGGTAACCCGACTGGGCGAGGGTCACGCGCCACTGCGCGACGAACGTCTCGAGTTGCTTGCCGTCGAGCGCACCGGTGCCCTTCCAGTCGGCCGGCAGTTTCTCGGCGAGGAATGCCTGCACTTTCTCGCGGTAGGCCTCGGCTTCGGGCGCGTACGTCGGTTGCATGGCGGAGACGCTAGTTGACCGTCGGCGAGGAAGCACGACGCGCGACGGCCGCCGCCCCGACGAGCGGTGCATCCGCACCGAGACCGGTCGGGCGCACTCGCACGCCGCGCACGAATCGGATTCTTGCGTACCGGTCGACTTCGCGTTGCGCGGCAACGAAGAACGGCTCGCCGAACCCGAGCGCGACCGAACCGCCGACCACCGCGAGCCGCAAGTCGAGCAGCGCCGCCACCGACGCGATGGCGCGGCCGACATAGACACCGGTCTGCTCGACGACGGCCGGCGATGCCTGCGCGGCGGGGCGGCCCGTCATCGTCTCGATCGCAGTGCCCGAGGCGACCGCTTCGAGGCATCCGCGCGCGCCGCACTTGCACTCGCGCCCGTCGGGCACCACGTTCACGTGGCCGATGTGCCCGGAGTTGCCAGTGTGGCCGTCGAGCAAGCGGCCGTCGGAAATGATGCCGCCGCCCACACCCGTCGACACGACCATGCCGATCACGTCACGCTGCCCGACCGCCGCCCCGCACCACGCCTCGCCGAGCACGATGGCTTTCGCGTCGTTGTCGACGAAGGTCGCCAGCCCGGTCAGCGACGCGAGCGACGAACGCAGCGGGAACTCCTGCCATTCCTTGATGTGCAGGTTGGAGACCCTGTCGCCCTGGTCCGACATCGGCCCGCCGCATCCCACCCCGAGGGCGACCAGCTCGTGGTCGACGGCCCGCTGCTGCGTTCGCGTGACGAGGTCGGCGAGCGCGTCCCACACGCCCGTCGCCGGGGTGGTACAGCGGTCGGAGTGCAGCAGCGTGCCGTCGGTTGCGACGATGCCGCACGCCATCTTGGTGCCGCCGATGTCCACCGCGAGGAAGGCCGGCTGGCGAGCCACGCGCGAGCCCTTCGTCGTGCGCCGCGAGAGCTACTGCTCGCGACCCATCTTGTCGCGCAACTGCTTGGCTTGTTCGCGGGTGCTGCGCAGCATGGTCGTGAGGTCGCGCAAGCCGACCTTGCCCATGGTGCGCAATTCGCGCTCGATGACGAGCACGCACACGAGCATCAGGGCGAAACCGGCGAAACCGGCCGCGAAATGGAGCTGCAGGCCGACGAACACGAGGGCGAGCGACGCGACCGCGCCGAGCACCGCCCAACGCACCTTTTTCGCGGCCGGACGGTACAACCCCGACGGAGACACCGCTTGCACGAAGCGCTCGTCGCTCTCGAGTTGCGCTTCGATCTCGCGCAGTTTCCGGACTTCTTCGTCAGACAGCGGCACGGCGCGCACCTCGGGAGTCGTGGCAGGACTTCATCTCCGCCCAAGCGTAGTAGTGGGCTGTGCCGGGCGGCTCGCTCTGCGTCATGACTCTCGTCGCGGGCCCCAGGGGGTGCTGCCCGTCTCCGTCGACCCGCCCGTGCCGATGGCATCATCGCCGAACTTCTCGCGAATCTTGTCGACGGCACGCGAGGCTTCGCGCCACTCCTCCTCCTGTCGCGGCCGCCCGTCGTCGTGCGGCTCGTCGTCGAAGAGCCGCAACTGCGCATCGGGCACCGCAAAGTTGCGGGCGCTGACCCCCGCCAATCGCACGCCGGCCGCCACGTCGATGTCGGGCAGCAACTCGTCGACCACCGCCATGATCGACTGCGAAGTCTCGACCGGTTCAGCCAGCGTTCGCGACCGCGTCAGGTTGCGGAAGTCGGCGTGGCGGATCTTCAGCGTGATCGTCCGCGCCGCGAGGCCCTCCTCCCGGCAACGGCGCGCGACCGTGTCGGCCATGCGCAGCAGGTTGCGGCGCACCTCGGCAGCGTCGGTGAGGTCGTCGGCGAACGTCTCCTCGCTGCCGATCGACTTGGTCTCACGGTCGGGCTCGACGACGCGGTCGTCGATCGCCATGCTCAGGTCGTGGAGATGGTTGGCGTGCGCCTCGCCGAGCGCGAGTTGCAGCACGCGCAGCTCGCACGCGGCGATGTCGCCGACTCGCTGGAGACCGATGCGGTGCAGCTTCTCGAGCGTGACCGGGCCGACACCCCACAGCATCCCCACGTCGAGCGGGTGCAAGAACTCGATCTCGCCGCCGGGCCGGACCTCGAACACACCGGGGCCTTCGTCGATGCGCTCGCGGCTGGCGCGCGGTTTGGCGAACTCCGTCGCCAGCTTCGCGACGAACTTCGACGTGGCGACCCCGACGCTGCACGCCAATCCGACATGCTCGCGCACCGCGTCGCGCACGCGATGGGCGGTCTCGACCGCCTCGCCGAAGAGCCGCTGCGCCCCGGTCACGTCGAGGAACGCCTCGTCGAGCGAGAGCCCCTCGACGAGCGGGGTGAACTCGCGGAACACCTCGAACACCCGCCCGCTCACGTCGCCGTAGTAGTCGTGGTCGCCGTCGAGGAAGATCGCGTGCGGGCACATGCGGCTCGCGACCGCCGACGCCATCGCCGAGCGCACGCCGAACTGTCGCGCTTCGTACGAGGCGGCGGCCACGACTCCGCGTTTCGCCGAACCTCCGACGACGACGGCTCTGCCCGCCAACTCGGGCCGCCGCAACACTTCGCAAGCGACGAAGAAGGCGTTCATGTCGACGTGCAGGATCCGCCGCGGCACCATCGCCGACATGCGGGCAACGCTAGTAATACGGTGATGGGCGATGAACGACCGCCCGCTCTCTGCCCTGCCTTCGCGCGCCGCGCGCGCGGTCGCCTTCGCGTCGGTGGCCGTCGCCGGCGCGGCCGGCGGCACGATCGGCTTCGCGTTGGTCGACGTGCAGTGCAGCGGCGACTGCGACGTCGCGTCGGGCGTCGGCATGATGGTCGGCGCGCTCGGCTTCGCGGGCGGGATGAGCGTGGTCGCGGTGCTCGGCCTGCGGGCGATGGGCGAATGGCGCGAGCGCGGCGACGCGACGTGATGCCGCCCGGGCCGAGCCAACCCAGCGAAGCCGACCCTCTGACATGACGACCGACCTGCTCCGCCTCGCGCAAGACCTCGCCCGCGAGGCCGGTCTCGGTGCGCGCAGCGGGCGCGCACGCGGCATGCAGGTGGTCGGCACCAAACTGACGGACACCGACATGGTCACGGTGTTCGACCGCGAAGCAGAGGCGGCGATCGTCGGCGGCTTGCGCGCGGCGCGACCCGACGACTCGATCGTGGGCGAGGAAGGCGGCGGCCACCGCGGCACGTCGGGCATCGAGTGGCACGTCGACCCGATCGACGGCACCACGAGTTTCATGTACGGCCTGCCCACTTGGTGCGTCTCCATCGGTGCCCGCGACGCGCAGGGCCCGCTCGTCGGCGCGGTGTACCTGCCCGACGTCGACGAGATGTTCGCCGCGCAGCGCGGCGGCGGGGCGACGTTGAACGGCGCGCCGATCCGCTGCTCCACGCAGCACGAGCTCGCCAAGACGCTCGTCGCGACCGGCTTCAGCTACACGCCGGCGCACCGCACCGTGCAGTCGCGGCGCGTCACCGAGTTCATCCATCTCATCCGCGACGTGCGGCGCATGGGTGCGGCCGCCGTCGACATCTGTTTCGTCGCGTGCGGCCGGCTCGACGCGTATTTCGAGGAGAACCTCCACTCGTGGGACGTGCTCGCCGCCGAGCTCGTCGCCCGCGAGGCCGGTGCGCGCAGCGGCGATTTCGCGGGCGGCCCGCTGCACCATGGCGAAGTGCTCGTGGCCGCGCCGGGCGTGTTCGACGAACTCTCGCGCGTGCTCGCGGCAGCATCGGCCAGGCACCCGCACGGCTGAGAGCCCCCGCTGCCCATCCCGCCACCACTAACTTGAGTCGTCGTGGGAACGCGCATCCTCGCAGTCGAGGACGACGAGCGAATCCGCGCCTCGGTGCGCCTCGCGCTCGAAGACGAGGGCTGGACGGTCGACGAGGCTGCCACCGGGGAGGCCGCCGTGTCGCTCTTTGCCGCGCAGCCCGCCGACGTCGTGCTGATCGACATCATGCTGCCGGGCATCGACGGGTTCGAGTTGTGCCGCCAGATTCGCGCCAAGAGCAGCGTGCCGATCGTGATGGTCACGGCGCGCAGCGACACGCACGACGTGGTCGCCGGTCTCGAGGCCGGCGCCGACGACTACATGACCAAACCGTTCGCCCCGAAAGAACTCTCCGCGCGAATCCGGGCGCTCTTGCGACGGATCCGCCCCGCCGACCAGCACCACGCGACGCTGGAGTTCGGCGACCTGGCGATCATCCCCGCCGAGGGTCGCGTGGTGTTGCGCGGCGAGGACGTGCCCGTCACCAAGACGGAGTTCAAGTTGCTGTGCGTGCTCGCCGAAGACCCGAGCAGGGTGTTCAGCCGCGAGATGCTGCTGAAGAAGGTGTGGGACTACGACTACTTCGGCGACGGTCGGCTCGTCGACGTGCACGTGCGCAGGCTGCGCATGAAAATCGAGACCGAACCCGCCAACCCGCGCCACGTCGTCACCGTGCGCGGCCTCGGCTACCGCCTGCAGTCGTGACGAGTCCGATCCGCCCGGCGCGCCCCCGTTGGCGCGACCGGTTGCGCGCGTTCGCCCGGCGGCGGCGACCGCGGCGCATGGGCGTGCGGTCACGAATCCTCGCCACTTTCTTCGTCGGCGCTCTCATCTTGTCGGGCGTGCTCTTTTTCCTCACGTACACGCTGACGCGGTCGAACTTGCGCGAGCGCGAAGCCGAGCTCGGGCTGTCGGACCAGTTGATCGTCGAGACGCTCGACGGCGTGCGCGCGTCGCTGATCCTCGCCACGATCGTCACGGTGATCATCGGCTTGGTCCTCGGCATCGTGTCGAGCGAGCGCGTGCTGCGACCGCTCGCCGGTGCCGCCAATGCGGCGCGCGCCATCGCCGACGGCCGGCTCGACACGCGACTCGAGCCGACGGACGACCCCGACCTGAACGCGCTCACCGAGTCGTTCAACGACATGGTCTCGCGCCTGGAGCAGCGCGTCGAGCGAGACGCGCGGTTCGCGTCCGACGTGAGCCACGAGTTGCGCTCGCCGCTCATGACGCTCGCGGCTTCGGTCGAGGTATTGACGTCGCGCCGCGACGAACTGACGGAGCGCAGTCAGGCGGCGCTCGACCTGCTCGTCGCCGACGTCGCGCGCTTCAGCGGGCTCGTCGAAGACCTGCTCGAAATCTCGCGCTACGACGCCGGCGCGGTGCGCCTCAACCGGGACGAGCTGCGCATCGGTGAGCTCGTCGAGCAGGCGGTGCGGGCGAGCAGCCTGCCGCGCTCGGCGATCGTGATCGACGCGGCGTGCCGCGACGCCGCGATCCACGGCGATCGTCGCCGCCTGGCGCGCGTCGTCGCCAACCTCGTCGACAATGCGCGGCTGCACGGCGGCGGCAGTGCCACCGTCATCGTGGAGCCTTCCGGCGACTCGTCTGCGCACGTGCTCGTCGCCGTCGAAGACCGCGGCGACGGCGTGCCCGGCGCGGACACCGACCGCATCTTCGACCGGTTCGCGCGCGGCGCCGGCGCGAGCAAGCGCGGCGGCTCGGAAGGCGTGGGCCTCGGGCTTGCTCTCGTGCGCGAACACGTGCGCCTGCACGGTGGTCGCGTGTGGGCCGAGTCGCGCCGTGACGGGCTTGCCGGTGCTCGGTTCGTCGTCGAGTTGCCGTGCGAGCCGGCTGCCGACTCACGCGCGGCGAACTAATCTCGCGCCATGGCCGCGTCGCCCGGCGTCGTTCTCGCGATCGACGCCGGCACCACGGGCGTGCGCACGCGCGCGGTGTTCGTCGACGGCCGCGCCGCGCTCGCCGACTATCGCGAGTTCACCCAGCACTACCCGCAGCCCGGTTGGGTCGAGCACGATGCAGAGGAGATCTGGCGGGCCGTGCGCGCGACGTTGCAGCACGTGTGCGCCCGCCTCGACGAGCCGGTCGCCGCCATCGGTATCACCAACCAACGCGAGACCGTCGTCGCCATCGACCGTCGAAGCGGCGCGCCGTTGCACCGCGCGATCGTGTGGCAGGATCGTCGCACCGCGCCGCGCTGCGACGAGCTCGCCGCGCACTTGCCCGCGGTGCGCGCGACGACGGGCCTCGTGCTCGATCCGTATTTCTCCGGCTCGAAGGTCGAGTGGCTGTTGCGCAACACCGACATTGCGGGCGCGAAGAACCTCGCGTTCGCCACCATCGATGCGTTCATCATCCACCGATTGACCGGCGGCGCGGCGTTCGCCACCGACGTCTCGAACGCCTCGCGCACCATGCTCTTCGACATCCGCACACTGGGTTGGAGCCGCGAGATGTGCGCGATGTTCGGCGTCGACGAGTCGACGCTGCCCGAGGTCGTCTCCTCGAGCGGGCGCATCGGAGTCACCGTGGCCGACGGCGCGATTCCCGCGGGTGTGCCGATCAGCGGTGCGGCCGGCGACCAACAAGCGGCGCTCTTTGGTCAAGCGTGCTTCTCCCCCGGCAGCGCGAAGAACACCTACGGCACGGGCAGTTTCGTCCTGATGAACGTCGGCACCGCGTGCCCGCCGCCGACCTCGGGCATGCTCACGACGGTGGCGTGGCGCATCGCCGACCAGCCTGCGGTGTACGCGCTCGAGGGTGCGATCTTCGTGACGGGTGCGGCGGTGCAGTGGCTGCGCGACGGGCTGGGCATCATCGAGCAGTCGAGCGACATCGGGCCGCTCGCGGAGAGCGTCGCCGATTCCGGCGGCGTCGTCGTGGTGCCGGCCTTCGCCGGGCTCGGCAGCCCGTGGTGGGACGCGTACGCGCGCGGCGCGATGTTCGGCATCACGCGCGGCACCTCGCGCGCGCACATCGCCCGTGCAGTCGTCGAGTCGATGGTGCACCAGGTTCGCGACGTGGTGGATGCAATGACGCGCGCCGCGGGCGTGGCGATCAGCGACCTGCGCGTCGACGGCGGTGCGGCGGTGATGGACCTCATGCTGCAGATGCAAGCCGACCAGCTCGGTGTCGACGTGCTGCGCCCCACCGAGCTCGAGACCACTGCGATCGGCGCGGCGTATCTTGCAGGTCTCGCCGAGGGCGTGTGGGGTTCCACGCTCGACATCGCGTCGCGCTGGGCGCTCGCGCGGCGCTTCAGCCCGGGTCGCGTCACACCGCAGGCGCGCGACGCCGCACACAGCGCGTGGCTGCGCGCAGTCGAGCGCGCCCGCGCGTGGGCCGTCTAGCCGCCGGTTGCAGTTGCCGCCTGCAAGAAGTCGACCCCGAGCGCGCCGAGCCCGAGGATGATCGACAACGTCATCGACACGCCTGTCGCCACGATGGTGCGCTTGATGTTCCCGAGGTTGCGCACGTCGGTCTTCACCTCGCGAAGCAGCTGTTCGATCGAATCCATCCGCCCGTTCAGCTGCTGCTCCAACGAGTCCATCCGCCCGTTCAGCTGATGCTCCAGCGAGTCCGTTCGGTGGTCGAGCAACGAGACGGCCGCGTCGAGATCGGCGCGACGCACCAGATCACCCCAACCCGCTGGTGAGAGGAATCCCATGAGGTCGTCTGCCAACTGGTCACCAAGTCTCTCGCGCAACCAGGCATGCAGTCGCAGGCGCCGCACGTCGGGCGCCACGCCGTTCGTCGAGTGGTCGGTCATGCGCGGATGTGTGCACGAGCCGGCACCATACGGCACCAGCATCTTCTGTCAAGTCGCGCCGCGCGACGAAACTGGCGTCTACAGCTTGGGCAGGCCGTGATCGAGATTGCGCACCGCCTGTTGGATGCGCTGTTCGTTCTCGATGAGGGCGAAGCGCACGAAACCCTCGCCGCCGGGCCCGAAACCGGAGCCGGGCGAGAGCGCGACGTTGCAGTCCGACACGAGGTGCGAGCAGAACTCGACGGAGTTCATCTCGCGGTACGCCTCGGGGATCGGCGCCCACACGAACATCGAGCCGCGCGGTGACGGAATCGACCAGCCGATGCGGTCGAGGCCCTCGATGAGCGCGTTGCGCCGCGCCTGGTACGTGCGGCACACCTCGACCGGGAAGTCGCTCGCCTCGTTCAGCGTCACGGTCGCCGCGATTTGGATCGGCTGGAACGAGCCGTAGTCGAGGTACGACTTCAACTTGACGAGCGCCTGCACCACCTGGGTGTTGCCGACGAGGAACGCGCAGCGCCACCCCGCCATCGAGAAGCCCTTCGTCATCGAGTACAACTCGACCGCGCAGTCCATCGCGCCGTCTGCCTGCAGGACCGACGGCGGTTCGTAGCCGTCGAAGCCCACGTCGGCGTAGGCGAAGTCGTGCACCACGATCATCTCTCGCTCGCGGCAGAAGTCGACGACGCGCTGCATGAACGACGAGTCGACCGTCGCCCCGGTCGGGTTGTGCGGGAACGAGATGACGAGCACGCGGGGCTTGGGCCAACCGATTTCCCACGCCTTGTTCAGCGCGTCGAAGAAATCGTCTTGATAGTCGGTGTCGACGTCGTGGGGCGTGAGAAGCATTCGCTGGCTGCGCATCGGAATCTGGCGCAAGTCGGCGCCGGCGAAGAGCGGGCCGAAGATGTGGATCGGATAACTCGGGCTCGGCACGATCGCCGCGTCGCCCGACTCGAGCAGCACCCACATCAGGTGGCTGAATCCTTCCTTCGAGCCGATCGTGTTGGTGATCTGCAGCTCGGGGTCGAGGGTCACGCCGAACTTGCGCTGGTACATGCCGGCGACCGCCTCGCGCAACTTCGGCAGGCCGCGCGACAGCGAGTAGCGGTGGTTCTTCGGGTTGTGCGCCGCCTCAGCGAGTTTCTCGACGGCGATCTGCGGCGACGGAATGTCGGGGTTGCCGAAGCCGAGGTCGATCACGTCGTTGCCGTCGCGGCGCGCGGTGATCTTCAGGTTGTTGATGATCGTGAAGACGTACGGCGGCAGGTTGCTGATGCGGCGGAACTCCACGAGGCAAGCCTAAGAGGCTCAGTGCGCGTACTGCGGCAGCAGCGCCGCGCCGATCGCCCCGGCGTGCTCGCCGAGTTGCGCGACGCGCAGGTCGGGGTGCGTGCGCTGCCCGGGCGAGTACAGCAACTCGACGAACCAGCGCCTGACGATCGGCATCACCACATCGGCTGCCTCCGAGACTCCCCCGCCGATCACGATCACGTCGGGGTCGGAAAAGTTGGTGACGTTCGAGAGCCCCACGGCCACCCATCGCGCCCAGGCCTCGAGCACCGTCACCGCGTCGGCGTCGCCGTGGCGCGCGCGCCGCATCACTCTCTCACCGGGCTCGCCCGAGGCGAGCATGCCGAGCCCGCGACCCGACGCGTACACCTCCCAGCAACCTTTGCGACCGCACGTGCAGCGCGGGCCGTCGGGGTTCACCACCATGTGGCCGATCTCGCCGGCGAATCCGTTCACGCCCCGCTGCACCACACCGTCGAGCAAGTGCCCGCCGCCGATGCCGGTGCCGAGCGTGACCATCCACATGTTGCGCGCGCCACGACCCGCGCCGAAGCGCCACTCCCCGAGCGCCGCGAGATTGCCGTCGTTGTCGACATGAACTCGCCGACCGAGGCGCGCCGAGAGCCCCGGGCCGACCGCGATGTCGACGGAACCGGGGATGTTCGGCGACGCGCGCATGATGCCGTCGTGGGTGATGAGCCCGGGCACGCCGACGCCGAGCGTGTCGAAGCGGCCGAGTTCGCCGGCGAGCGCGGCGAGAGCCTCGACCAGCTTGGATGCGTGCGGCGTCGGGTGTCGCACCTGCAACTTGATGTCGTGCTCGGTCGCGACCTCGGCGTCGGCGTCGACCACCACGCCGAGGCACTTGGTGCCGCCGACGTCGATGCCCGCGGCGAGCGTCACGCCGTGCTCCTTCGACCGAGTCACGACTCGGCGCGTGTCTTCAATTCCTTCAAGGTGTGCAAGATGCGCACCTCGGCGCGGCGCTTGACGAAGCCAGGCAGCGGCACGATCAGCTCGACCTGCAACGAGTAGGTCACGTCGGTGCCCGCACCGTGCGGTTCGAAGGTGTAGGCGCCGTCGATCGTGCGCATGATGTCGCCCTCGACGAGCGACCACGAGAGCCGCTCGGGGGCCTGCGAGTAGTCGTAGGCGAGCGTGTAGTGCGTGCTGCGACCGAGGGCGCTGGCGCGGTACTCCACTTTCACGGCGCGGCCGTGCGCGTCGCGTTCGAGCACGTTGGCTTCCTTCACGTCGTGCGTCCACTCGGGATAGCGCTCGAAGTCGACGGCGACCTCGTAGCAGCGGGCCGGGCTCGCGGCGACGTGCTCGGTCTCGGTCGCTTGGTCGATCACAACGAAAAGACTAGTTCACTCGCCGCGCAGGGCGCGGGCGAGGCGCGCAGCCATCGTGTCGTAGTCGAAGGCAGCGACCGCACGCGCGCGCGACGCCATGCCCATCGCGGTGCGTCGCTGCGGGTCGCGCAACAGGTCGCGCAGACGTTCTGCGACCGCGGCCACGTCGCGCGGATTGCGAACGACGAACCCGGTTTCTCCGTCGACCACCGCTTCCGCCGCCCCGCCGCTGTCACCGGCAATTTGCGGCACCGCGCACGCGGCGGCTTCGGCGAACACGATGCCGAAACCCTCTTGTTCGAGCCCGCCCCACCTCGTGCGGCACAGCATCATGAACGCGTCGGCGCAGCCGTAGAGCGCGGGCAACTCTTCGTCGCTCACGCGGCCGATCAGGCGCACGGGGGCGCGCAGTTCGGCGATTGCTCTTTTCAATCGCTCGTGGTCGCGGCCCGTGCCGCCGATCAGCATCGTGAGCCCGTCGATCTCGCGTGCCAGCCGGGCCACGGCGCGGATCGCGACATCGAATCCTTTGCGCGGCACGAGTCGACTCACGCCGACGACGAGCGGAGCGTGCACCGACACACCGAACCTCTCGCGCGCGACTCGGCGTGCATCTTCGTCGAGCGGCACGAATCGGCGCGTGTCGACGCCGGGATGAATCTGCACGATCGGCACGGCGACGCCTGCGGTGCGACGCACCTCGGCGGCGGGATACGACCCGGACGCAAAGACGCGCGTGGCACCGCGCAGCACGCCGGCGAGCACTTGACGACCCGCCGGCAACCGACCAGGCACCGTGATCTCGGCACCGTGCACGAACACCGAGTACGGCAGCGAGAGCGAACGCCCGACGAGCCCGAGCGGAAGCGCCGGGTCGAGCACCACGTGTCGCGCGCCGAAATCGCGCGCCAGTCGCTCGATGCGCCGCACCATCACCGGGTGCGGCAACAGCACGGGCTCGGGCGTGCGTTCGACGCGGAACTTCTGCCGTGCATCGAACTCGTCGGCTCGCGCGTACGGGCTCGTCAGCACCGCGAACGAGCCGGGCTCGAGACGCCGCCACAGTTCCCACAGCATGTTCTGGATGCCGCCCACTTTCGGCGGGAAGTCGTTGGTGACGAGCAGGTGCTTCACCTCAGGGCACCAACTCGTCGTACACGAGCGAGCCGATGCCGAGTTTGCTGGCCGCCCAGCGCGCGTGTTCCGCCAAGAGTGCATCGTCGCCGCTGATGTAGCGGGCGAGCAACGACACGACCTCGTCGTTGCGCACTCCCGCGTTTCCGACGACGAGGAGTGCGTTGCGCCGCACCCAGCGCGGGTCACGATCGGCCACGTACCACGAGTCGGCGATTCGCAGCACCTCCGCGTCGGGGGCCGCGAGCAGCTCGAGAGCGTCGACGCTCGCGCGCTCGTCGCCCCGCGTGCGGTCGATTGCTCCGCGCCGGGTCGGCGGGCACACCTCTTGGCAGTCGTCGCATCCATATATACGTGTGCCGAGCGCGTCGCGGAACGACACTTCGAACGTGCCGGGCTTCTGCACGAGCCACGCGAGACACTTGCGCGCATCGACCACGCCCGGTTCGACGATTGCACCCGTCGGGCAGGCATCGATGCAGCGGCGGCACGCGCCGCAGCCGTCCTCGACTTCGCGCTCGGTCGTCGCGAGTTCGGCGGTGGTCACCACGCAACCGAGCACGAACCAACTGCCGAGTCCCTCCAACAACAAGTTCGCGTTCTTGCCGTACCATCCGAGCCCCGCCCGCCACGCCACCTCGCGGTCGACGATCGAGTTGTCGTCGGCGAACACGGTGGCGCGATGGCCGTCGCGCTTCAGCCGTGCGGCCGCCGTTCGCAGCGCGTCGCGCAACGGTTCGTAGTGGTCGCTCCGTGCGTAGCGAGCCACCCGCGCGGGCACGACCGCAGCAGCGGAAACTTCGCCGTCGCAGAAATACGACCGCGCGGCGACGATGATGCTTCGCGCACCCGGCACCGACATCGTGGGCGTCGTCGACCGCTCGGGATTGCGGAACGTGAACTGCATGCCGTCGGCCTGGCCGGCCGCGATGCGCGACTCGATCGCGGCGCGCGCCCGGTCGAGCGGCGCAGCGGTGGTGACCCCGACCCGGTCAGCCCCGGCCTCGCGCACCATCGCAAGAAGGCTCTGCGTGTAGTGGTCGACGTCGCGTGCGTCTTCGCCCGATGACGCCTGGTTGGCCACTCAGCAGAGGCTATGCGCTGCGCTCGTGGCGCAAGCGCGGCACGAGCCCGCTCTTGGCCAGCACGGCGAGCGTGCGCAACTCCTCGTAGTCGAAGATCACCGCATCCTGCGGTTCGTCGCACAAGAGGGGCACGATGCAGTCTTCGCAGGCCGATGTGGCGCGCCCGGTGCACGAGTCGCAGGTGATGACGATGTTGGCGGGCTGATCGGTCATGCATCCACCGTGACGAAGGGGTGTGCCAGAGTTAAAACGAGCTCGTGCTCGCGCATCTCGGACAGTATTTCGGGCTCGCTGACCGAACACGGCGCGACATCGCGATCGTCGGGGCACTCGACGACGGTTCGATCGACGAGGGCGTGTTCGACC
>Ga0233424_10000775_pt1 | contig 35434 bp, 32 predicted proteins | sample Watercolumn_Towu_FD_181011 | JGI IMG/M metagenome (GOLD analysis project Ga0233424, IMG submission 181011) | Freshwater microbial communities from Lake Towuti, South Sulawesi, Indonesia - Watercolumn_Towuti2014_125_MG | ecosystem: Environmental > Aquatic > Freshwater > Lake | place: Indonesia... | reverse complement strand
TGGTTTGCCGCTCTGGGCGCCTGCGGCGCCGGGCCGCTCGGGCCCCGCTTCGGTGCTCGCGGCTTCGCCGCTTGCGCTCGCTCTGGTTTGCCGCTCTGGGCGCCTGCGGCGCCGGGCCGCTCGGGCCCCGCTTCGGTGCTCGCGGCTTCGCCGCTTGCGCTCGCTCTGGTTTGCCGCTCTGGGCGCCTGCGGCGCCGGGCCGCTCGGGCCTGGCGGTACGTTCGTACCTCAGCCACGGCGGTCGACGTCCGATGGGAAGGGACATCGCTGTCCCACCCGAGGAGGCTGCTGTGGACGAAGGCATGGACGAACTGCTCGGCGAGTTCCTCGTCGAGAGCTTCGAGAACCTCGACCAACTCGACCAGGACCTGATCGCGCTCGAACAGCACCCGGGCGACCTCGAGGTGTTGAAGAGCATCTTCCGCACCATCCACACGATCAAGGGGACGTGCGGGTTCCTCGGCTTCGCCAAACTCGAGCGCATCACCCACGTCGGTGAGAACCTGCTGTCGTTGCTGCGTGACGGTGTGGCCGTCGTCGACCAGGAGATCGCCAGCGCACTGCTCGCGATGACCGACGCGGTGCGCGCCATCCTCGTCGAGATCGAGAACACGACCGAAGAGGGCGTTGCCGACTACAGCGCGCTGGTCGACGAACTCGGCCGCCTCGAGCAGAGCGCGCGGAACGGCGAACGCAACGGCGACAACTCCGCAACTGTGACCGCGCTCCCGACAGCCGAGCCGCCGACGCCCGAGCTACCGATGGCCGAGCCGCCGCGCGCGGGCGGCGTCACCTTCCTCGGCGACCCGCAGCCGGCGAACGTCCACGACGCGCCGCCGACCGGTGGCGTCGCGTTCCTCGGTGATCCTGACCCCACCCCGACGACGGACGAGACCCACGACATCGAGACCCCCGACGGCGCGCGTGTCGGCGAACTGCTCGTCCAGGACGGTGCCGCGACCGAGGTCGACGTCGCGATCGGGCTGATCCAACAACACGACATCGGCGACAACCGAAAGCTCGGCGAGATCCTGACCGAGGTCGCGGCCACCCCACCCGACAAAATCGAGCGCGCCGTCGCACAACAGGCCGAAGCCAAGAGCGCGATGGCCGACAGCACGCTGCGCGTCGACGTCGGGTTGCTCGATGAACTGATGACGTTGGTCGGAGAGCTCGTGCTCGCTCGCAACCAGATCCTGCAACTCGCAGGCGGCGCGCAGACCGACCCGCAGTTCGTGCAGACGACCCAGCGCCTCAACGTCATCACGACCGAGCTCCAGGCCGGCGTCATGAAGACGCGCATGCAGCCTGTCGGCAACGTGTGGAGCAAGTTCCCGCGCGTCGTGCGCGATGTCGCGACCCAATGCGGCAAGAAGGTCCGCATCGAGATGGACGGGAAGGACACCGAGCTCGACAAGACGATCATCGAGGCAATCAAAGATCCCCTGACGCACCTGATCCGCAACTCGATCGACCACGGCATCGAGGCGCCCGCGGTGCGGCGTGAAAGCGGCAAGCCTGAAGAAGGGCTCGTCGTGCTGCGCGCCTACCACGAAGGCGGTCAGGTCAACATCGAGATCGTCGATGACGGTGCTGGTGTCGACGTCGAGCGCGTCAAGACCAAGGCCATCGAGCGCGGCCTCATCTCACCCGAGCAGGCCGCCAAGATGGGCGACCGCGAGGCGGTCAACCTGATCTTCCTTCCGGGCTTCTCCACCGCCGACCAGGTGAGCAACATCTCCGGGCGCGGAGTCGGGATGGATGTCGTCCGAACCAACATCGAGAAGATCGGTGGACAGCTCGACGTGTCGAACCGACCGGGCGAAGGCACGACCATCAAGGTCAAGATCCCGCTCACGCTCGCGATCATTCCTGCGCTGGTCGTGACCTGCGGCGGCGAGATGTTCGCGATCCCCCAGGTGAGCCTGCTCGAACTCGTCGGTCTCGACGGCGACGCTCGCTGCTCCGCGATCGAGAGTGTGCACGGCGCGCCGGTTTATCGGCTGCGCGGCAACATCCTGCCGATCGTGCACCTCCACGAGCAGCTCGGCGTCGGTGCGGCCGAGGCCAACGAGTCGGTCACGATCGTCGTGTTGCGGGCGGACGACCGCGAATTCGGGCTCATCGTCGACGAGGTCAACGACACCGAGGAAATCGTTGTCAAACCCCTCGCCCCCCAACTTCGGAACCTCGATTCCTACTCGGGTTGCACGATCATGGGTGACGGCAGGGTCGCGCTGATCCTCGACGTCACCGGGCTCGCGCATCGTTCACGCGTGTTGTCGGCGGGCGCCGAACACGCGGCCGCGGAGTCGCTCGGCGGGCCCGACGACGCCATGTCCGACAGCAGCACGCTGCTGGTCGTCAAGGTCGGCTCTGAAGGAAGGGGTGCACTTCCACTGTCGCTCGTCGACCGACTCGAGGAGTTCGACCGCGCCAGCGTCGAACGTGCCGGCGGACAGGACGTCGTGCAATACCGCGACTCGATCCTGCCGCTCGTCGACCTGTGCGGCACGCTCGGATACGCGCCGAACTACGACGCGAACGCGACGCAGATCCAGGTCGTCGTGTTCTCCCGCGGGTCGCGAATGATCGGGCTCGTGGTGGATCAGATCTTGGACATCGTCCACGAGCGCAACACCGTCGAGCAACACGGTCAGCGATACGGGCTACGTGGCAGTACGGTGCTCCAAGGTCTCGTGACGGACCTGCTCGACCTCGAGCAAATCATCGCCGCGGCCGATCCCGAGTTCTTCGCCGAACCGAGCTTTAGCGACGGAGTCGCGTATTCCGACTACACAGCAGGGAGCACGAGCCATGTTTGAGTCGCGCCAGTTCTGCACGATCCACCTCGGCGAGCACCTCTTCGGAGTCGAGGTCATGCGCATCCAAGAGGTGATCTCCTACCAGGCGATGACCGCGGTGCCGCTCGCGCCCGATGTCATCGGTGGACTCATCAACCTGCGCGGCCAGATCGTCACGGCGATCGATCTTCGGGTTCGACTCGAGATGCCGCCGCGCCCTGAAGGTGCGCTACCGATGAACGTCGTCGTGCAGACAGCAGGCGGCGCTGTGAGCCTGCTCGTCGACGAGATCGGCGACGTAGTCGAAGTCGAAGAGGCGATCTTCGAGAACCCGCCAGAGACACTGTCGGGTGTGGCGAAACAGTTGATCCGAGGCGTCTACAAGTTCGAGGGCGCCCTTCTGCTCGACCTCGACATTGACGCCACGATCGACATTGACGTGGCAGATCGCGCAGCGGCCTGACCTCGCGGCTGTCGTCGCTCAGCGACGCGTCTCCACCGCGTGGTGTTCGCGCTGCGCTGCGACGAAGGCCGCGAGTTGCGTGCGTCGATCGAAGCCCATCGTCGCAAGGATCTGGCTCACCTGGTTCTTGACGGTCTGCTCCGCGAGCCCGAGATCGCGAGCGATATCGGCGTTGCGCCCTCCGTCGCCGATTCCCGCGGCGATGCGGCGCTGCCGCTCGGAAAGCCGCGCGAAGCGATCGACCTGATCGCCGGTGCGGGCGTCGGCACCATCGCGCAGTTCGGTCGCGAGGCGCGCGAGCGACGGACCATCGAGCAGCGAATCACCCCGATCGAGACGAGCGATCGCGTCGCGTAGCTCGGCGGTGCCGATCGTCGCGGTGGCGAATCCGGCCGCGCCGGCCTCGATCGCGTCCATGAGCGAGCGCCGGGTGCCGCGGTCGTGCACGATCAAGGCCCGGTGATCGGGGAGGGCGGTGCGGAGCCACCGGCACAGCTCGAGGCCGGAACCGTCGCAGAGCGCGGCACGGATCACGCTCACCGTGGGGCGAGCGACGGGGAGCCGTGCCCGCGCCTCACCGATCGACCCGCACTCCGCGACGAGCGGCACCGCGAGTGCCGCGGCCACTCCGGACCGCACGAGCGGCCGGTCGTCCACCACCGCGACACGCGCGACCATGCCCGGCAGTCTGCCCGGCCCGGAAGGATTGACCGGGGACTGAACAATTCGATAGAAGCTGTTCAGTCGTCCGGTCCGCCGACCCTGGCCGAACCCGCTGCCGCCCGCTGCCCGTTGCCCATCGCCCGCTGCCGACTCGAGGCGCCCGCCGTGAACCTCTCCGCATCGTGATCGCCACCAGCATCGCGCCGAGCGCGGCCGCGCAGTCGTTGGCCGCCCCGCCCGGGAGTGCCCGCCCACCGGCCGACCGCGAGGCCGCGACGCGCGCACGGATCCTTGCCGGTGCCGAGGCCTGCGTGCGGCGCTTCGGACTGCGGCGCTGGTCGATGGCCGACGTCGCCACGGCCGCGGGCGTGTCGCGCGGTTCGGTTTACCGCTACTTCGCCGATCGCGACGCTCTCGTCGACGCGGTGCTCGAACGAACGGCCGACGAGTTCGTCGCCACCAGCGAGCCCGCGGTGCGGCGCCGCCGCTCGCTCGCCACGCAAGTCGGCGAGGCCGCGGTGTTCATCTGCATGCACCAACGCGATGCCGACCTCACGCTCGCGCTCCCGAACGACGAGACGTTGCTCGCGGTGCTGCTCACGTCACGCGCCGAACGTCTCGTCGCCCGTTGGGTCGAGTTCTGGCAACCCCTCATCGCCGACGCGAAGGCGCGCGGTGAGGTGCGCGCGGATCTCGATCCTCGCCGGGCCGGCGAATGGATCGTGCGCATCCTGCTCAGCCTGTCGCTCATGCCGTCGGTGGTCGTCGACCTGCACGACCCTGCCGCGGTGCGCGACTTCGTCCACGATCACGTCGTCCGTGGTCTCGCCCCGACCCAACCCAGGAGCACCGCATGAAGTTCGCTCTCTTCTACGAGATCCCTGTCGTCGCGCCCTTCAGCAAGGAAAAGGAGCGTCTTGCCTATCAGCACACGCTCGACGAGGCGATCTTCGCCGAGGCGATGGGCTGGCACGCGTTCTGGACCGTGGAGCATCACTTCCTCGAGGAGTACTCGCACTGCTCGAACCCCGAGGTGCTCTACGGCGCGATCGCGAGTCGCACCGAACGGATCCGACTCGGGTACGGCGTGCGCCTCATGCCCAAGCCCTACAACCATCCGGTCCGCAGTGCCGAGTCGGCCGCGGTGCTCGACCTGCTGAGCAACGGGCGCGTCGACTTCGGGACCGGTCGCAGCGCGACCCGGCTCGAACTCGAAGGCTTCGGCATCGACCCGCATGAGACGCGCGCCATGTGGCAGGAAGCGATCGAGCACATCGTCCACTGTTGGACGAACGAGTACAACGAGTTCGACGGGAAGTACTGGCAACTGCCGCGCCGTCGCGTGCAACCGAAGCCGCTTCAGGACCCGCACCCGCCGCTCTACGGTGCGACGACGAGCGATGAGGGCCACGTTCAGGTCGGCGAACTGGGTCTCGGGCTTTGTTCGTTCGCGGTCGGGGTGGCACCCGAGGAGATCGGCCGAAAGATCAGCTTGTACCGCGAGGCGGTGAAGGGCTGCACCTCACCGATTGGCAAGTTCGTGAACAACGAAGCGGCGACCTTCACGATGATGAACGTCGCACCGACGGTCGATGAAGCACGCGCGGTCGCGACCGAGAGCTTCGAGTGGTACCCCAAGCGCGGCGCGCGCATGATCGGTGACCTCGCCGGTTGGATGGCGGAACGCAACCAGGACCTCGGCAACTATCACTACGCAGGCGAGATGAAGCAGCACGATACCGACGGCTCGCTCGACCTGCTCACGATGGACATCCTGATGGACATGAATGCCTGCGTCTGCGGCACCCCCGACGACGCGATCGAACAGTGCAAGCGCTACGAGGAGGCGGGCGTCGACCTGCTGCTTTGCCTCGTGAACCCCTACGCGATCCCGCACGACAAGGTGATGCAGACGATCGAACTCGTCGGCAAACACGTCATCCCCGAGTTCGCGTGACGACACTTGGCGCGCTCCCCGCGCCCGCCGGTGTCGACACGGCGTTGCTCGCACGTGCGCGTGGCCTCGCATCGTTGATCGAACTCGAGGCAGACGTGGCGGAGCGTGCTACGACGACGACGGCGAAGGTCGTCGATGCGCTGCGCCAGAGCGAGTTGTTCTGGAGTCTCGTACCGAGTGAACTCGGAGGGCTCGCGACCGACGTCTCACCGCACTTGCGATCTTCGAGGAGCTGAGCCGTGCCGATGGGAGCACGAGACGGTTTGCGATACCCAATGCCACCTCGTCGTGTTCACCGCGATCTCCACGGGCGGTGACGCGGCGCCGGTGATGCTCGGAAGCGGTGAGCCAGCGATCCTCGCCAGCGTGCTCCGCCCGGCCCGCACCGCGCGGCGAGTCCGAGACGGCTATGTCCTGAGCGGTCGCTTTCGCCAGCCGTGGTGGGTAGGGGTGGGGTCAGCGGGTTCGGGCGTGGCAGCCGGCGAAGTGATCGTTCACGATCCCCATCGCCTGCATCGCCGCGTACATCGTCGTCGGTCCGACGAAGCGGAACCCGCGACGAAGCAGATCCTTGGACAAGGCAACCGACTCTGGCGTCTTCGACGGGATGTCGGCCCAGGCGCGGGGGGCCTTTCGGCGGCCGGCCGGGCGGTACGACCAGACGAGGTCGCTGAGTGACCCGCCGGAGTCGGCGAGCGCGACCGTGGCACGGGCGTTGGCGATCGTCGCCTCGATCTTGCCGCGGTGCCGCACGATCCCACTGTCGGCGAGCAGCCGGGTGACGTCGCGGCGACCGAAGGCCGCGATCCGTTCGGGGTCGAAGCCGGCGAAAGCATCACGGAAGTTGTCGCGCTTGCGCAGGATTGTGAGCCACGACAGGCCGGACTGGAACCCTTCGAGACAGAGGCGCTCGAGCACCGCAGTGTCGCCGCTGACGGGTCGGCCCCACTCGTCGTCGTGGTAGGCGACGTAGTCGAGGTTCGACGCGCCCCAGCCGCAGCGCCGGAGCCCGTCGTCGCCCTTGACCAATGTCGGGGTACTCACGGTGCCAGCCTCGCGCAGGCGCGAGGGTGGTGCTGCGCCAGCAGAGTCAGCCTCGAAGCGAATGCCGTGCGAGGATCTGGCGGTGAGCGAAGGAGGCGAGATCGTGCAGGTGAAGCGGCTGCGCGATCGCTCATCCTTCACCGAACACGCCCAGCTTCTCGGCGTCGAAGTGCCGCTCGCCCCGACCGACCGCGTCGCCGACCTGCTCGCGGCTTCCTACCAGTCGGCGACGCTGTCGCTGACGAACCGCCTGTGCACCTTGCCGATGGAGGGATGGGACGCCACCGCCGATGGGAGGCCGACCGACCTCGTTCGGCGACGCTGGTCACGATTCGGTTCCAGCGGAGCCGCGCTGATCTGGGGCGGCGAGGCCGTCGCAGTGCGGGCAGACGGGCGCGCCAACCCGCGACAGCTCTGCATCGGCCCCCAGACCGAGGGCGACCTGGCGGAACTCCGGACGCTCGCCGCCGGAGCCGCTCCCGGCGCGGTGCCGCATCTCGGCCTGCAACTCACACACTCCGGCCGCTGGTCCAAACCGAACGGTACCGTCGCGCCGATCGTCGCTTATCGACACCCACTGCTCGACGAACGGGTCGGCGCCACCGACGCCGACGTGATCACGGACACGCAACTCGAGGACCTGGTCGGCGACTTCGTCCGCGCGGCTGCGGTCGCGCACGCCGCAGGATTCGACTTCGTCGACGTGAAGCATTGCCACGGCTATCTACTGCACGAGTTGCTGTCCGCCGTCGATCGGCCGGGGCGCTACGGAGGCGAGCTCGAAAATCGCGTGCGCTTCCTCGACGAGGTCGTCGCCGGAATCCGGCGTGACGCTCCCGGTCTCGAGATCGCGGTGAGGCTCTCTGCGTTCGATCTCGTGCCGTATCGAGCTGGCGCGGACGGCCGCGGCGTCCCCGAGCGCGTCGGTGATTACCCGTACGCGTTCGGCGGCGATGGTGACGGCCGCGGCTTCGACCTCACCGAACCGCACCGCCTCTGCAAACACCTCGCCACGCTCGGCGTCGAACTCGTGTCGATCACCGCAGGCAGCCCCTACTACTGCCCGCACGCGCAACGGCCCGCGTACTTCCCTCCGTCCGACGGCTACCTCCCGCCGCACGATCCGCTCGTCGACGTTGCCCGCTTGCTCGCGGTGACGCGCGAGCTCGCAGGCGCGCATCCGAGCCTGGCGATCGTCGCGGGCGGTTTGAGCTACCTCCAGGAGTGGTTTCCCGCGGCGGCCGCCGCGCTCGTCGACGCCGGCGTCGCGAGCGTCGGCTACGGCCGCGGCGCGCTGAGCTACCCCGACCTCGCCCATGCGATCCTCGATGATCGCGGGTTGGATCGCTCGCGCCTGTGCCGCACGTTTTCGGACTGCACGACGGCGCCCCGCAACGGGCTCGTGTCGGGCTGTTACCCGCTCGACGACTTCTACAAGCAACGACCCGAACGGAGCGACCTCACCGCCGCGAAGCGGGCGGCCGAAGGCGCCCGGGGCGGGCGGCGAGGGTCGCGGCGAGACCCGCGATGACGGACCGGCCGCGGATCGTGCTCGCGATGCTCGACGGTCTGGTTGGCTCGGCGTTCACCGATGCGCAACTCGACCGGCTCGATCGCGTCGGAGAGATCGCCGACCGGACACCACTGAGCCAGTTCGACGACGATCACGCGGCGCGGCTGCTCGCCGACGCCGAGGTGCTCGTCGGTCACTGGGGCTGCCCGACCCTGACGGCCGGGGTGCTCTCACGCGCGCCGCGCCTCGCTCTCTTCGCGTACGCCGCCGGCACGGTCAAGTGGCAGGTCACCGATGCGGTGTGGGAGCGCGGTGTCGTGGTGACGAGTGCCGCCGCCGCCAACGCCGTGCCCGTTGCCGAGTACTCGGTCGCCATGATCCTGCTCGCCAACAAGGGCGTGCTGCTGTTGCGCGAGTTCATCCGCGATCCCTCGTTGCGCTTGCCGCTCGATCGGATGCGGCTCGGCAACGTCGACAAGCGCGTCGGCATCGTCGGTGCGTCACACGTCGGCCGGTTGGTCATCGAGATGTTGCGGCCGTACTCGCTCGACGTCGTGGTCTACGACCCGTACCTCACCGAGAGCGACGCAGAGTCGCTGGGCGTCGATGTCGAACGCGATCTCCGCCGTCTGTGTGCGTCGGTGGACGTGCTCTCATTGCACGCACCCGACATCCCCGCGACCCGGGGCATGATCGGCGCCGCCGAGCTCGCCGCGCTGCCTGACAACGCGGTGTTCATCAACACCGCCCGACCCGCGCTCGTGGACCAGGAGGCCCTGCTCGTCGAACTGCGCGCCGGGCGCATCAGCGCGATCCTCGATGTGACCGAACCCGAACCGATCCCGGCCGATCACCCGCTGCTCGCGCTGCCGAACGCGTTTGTCACACCGCACATCGCCGGCTCGCTCGGCACCGAACTGCGACGCATGAGCGACCTCGCCATCGACGAGGTCGAACGCTTCGTGCGCGGCGAACCGCTGCTGCATCCCGTCGCGCAGTCGGATCTGGACCGGATCGCATGATCGTTCCGGGTGAGGTCCGTCGGTCCGAAGTCAGCGAACGCAGGCGCGCCGCGGCAGCGATCGAGGCGCGGGCATGAACGCGCCGCCGGTGCGATCGGGTCGGACCATCGTCGGGATGTCGGCCGTGTTGTTGCCGTTCGACGAATCCGGCGCGATCGACTGGGTCGGCTTCTCCCGTCACCTCGGCGCGACGGTTGCGGCGGGCCTCGTCCCTGCGGTGAACATGGACACAGGCTTCGGACCGCTGCTGCCGCCCGACGCGAAGGCCGGGGTGCTCGCGATCACCGGCCGCCTCGGAATCCCTTTTCTCGCGGGCGCGCACGTCCCCGATCTGGCGGGGTCGCGGTTCGCGCTCGACACGTATCGCTCCGAGTTCGATCGCATCACCGCGGACGGCGGGACGCCGATCGTGTTTCCTTCGTATGGTCTTGCTGCACTCGGCGACGACGAACTCGTCGCTGCCCACCTCGAGCTGGGGCGCGACGTGGACGAGTTCTATGCCTTCGAACTCGGCGCGATGTTCCATCCCGCCGGCCGCATCTTTTCGCTGCCGGTGTTCGAATCGTTGCTCGCCGAACCGAAGATCGTCGGGTTGAAGCACAGTTCGCTCGATCGCGCACAAGAGTGGAAGCGCCTCGCAGTGCGCGATCGTGTCCGTCCCGACTTCCTGCTTCTCACCGGCAACGACCTCGCGATCGATCTCGTGATCCATGGCAGCGACTACCTCCTCGGGCTGTCGACGTTCGCACCCGAGGCGTTCGCGGCTCGGGACGCGGCGTGGGCGATCGGGGACGAGGCTCGGTTCTGGGCGCTGAACGACGTGCTCCAGTACCTCGGCCAGCTCGCGTTCCGCCCTCCGGTACCCGGCTACCGCCACGATGCGGCGATGTTCCTTCGCCTGCGCGGCCGTCTCGCGTGCGACGCCACCCACCCCGATTCGCCTCGGCGCCCCGACTCCGACCGCGAGTTGCTTGCCGACATCGCCCAGCGCCTCACCGATCTCGGTGGGTAGACCGCTACCGTCGCCGCGATGTTGATCTCGCCGCGCTACGACGGACCCACGATCATGACGATGGATGGGCCCGCTGACGCGGTGCGCCGACCGCTCCTCCGTCAACGCCGCCGGCTCGCGGCCATCTGTGCCGAGTTGAGTGACGACGAGTGGGCCGCGCCGAGTCGCTGCGACGGCTGGCGTGTGCAAGACGTGATCGCACACCTCGTCGGCGTGAACGGCTTCTGGCAGCTGTCGATCAGCGCTGGGCTCGCGGGCGAACCGACGCGGCTGCTCGGCGCATTCGACCCCGCGGCGACACCCGACCTGATGGTCGACGGCATGCGATCGATGACCGCGCGCGAGACGCTCGATCAGTTCGTCGCATCGAACGACGGATTTCTCGACGCTGTCGAACCGCTGGACATCGGTGAGTGGGAGACGCTCGCCGAGTCGCCTCCCGGCCACGTCGCCATCGGTGTGCTCGCGCACCACGCGCTCTGGGACGCGTGGGTCCACGAGCGCGACATCCTGCTTCCACTCGATCGAGTTCCCGAAGTCGAGGCGGATGAGGTGAGCGCCTGCCTGCGCTACGCGGCCGGGATTTCGCCTGCGCTCGCGCTGACGCGGGCGAGCGCGACGCCTGGTTCGTTCGCGGTGTCAGCGCGCTCGCCCGATATGTCGTTTGTCGTCGACGTCAGCGACTTGGTCGCGGTGCGACAGGAACAAGTGGGCGATCACCCGACGCTGCGCGGCGACGCCGTCGACCTCATCGACGCGCTCACCTTGCGCGCTCCGCTCCCAATCGACGCGCCGAGCGAATGGAACACCATGATCCGAGGCCTCGCGACCGCCTTCGACCAGTAGCGCAGGGCGAACGCCGCCGCCGGAAATGGCCTTGTGGAACGCCCGCACTGCGGGCAGTCTGAGTAGGTGCGGGCGAACGCGGACCTCATCTACCACCTCGCCGTCTCAGTCGAGTGGAATGCCGCGCGCGCGAAGGGGACGATCTACGACCGCTCGACGCTCGGGGTCTCGCTTGACGAACAAGGGTTCATCCACTGCTCGTTCGTCGACCAGCTGCAGTTCATCGCCGACCTCGTGTACTCGGGTCGTGCGGATGTGGTGCTCCTCACGATCGACGTGTCACGGCTCGGCGTGGAGGTCAGGGTCGAGGGGGTCGACGGGGGCGACGAGCATTTTCCGCACGTGTACGGCGCGATTTCGCTCGATGCCGTCATCGCCGCGACGTCGGTGCCGGTCGGACGCGACGGCTGTCTCGACATCGAGGCTGCCCTCGCATCCTCGTGGTGACGTGAGTTGATCATGGTGACGATTCGGACCGGTCTCATCGGTGACGTCGCGACGGTGCTCCTCTTCTGGAAGACGGCCACCACCGAGCCTTCGACGACGGACGACGCCGCGAGTCTCGGCGCACTGATCGCTCACGCTCCTGAGTCGTTGTTGCTCGCGGTCGACGGCAACGAGATCGTCGGCTCGGTCATCGTCGGTTGGGACGGCTGGCGCGCCACGATGTATCGACTCGCGGTCGCACCGTCACACCGCCGCCGCAGGATCGCCTCCGCGCTCATCGCGGAGGCTGAACGACGCTTGGCGACGTGGGGGGCGCGGCGACTGCACATGATCGTCGCCTCCGACCAGGGTGAGGCGCAGACCTTCTGGACGGCACTCGGCTACGAGCCAACCGACCAACTCCGATTCGTCAAGTCCTTCGCCTGAATGCATGCCCCGGTTCGAACCTGGTTTCGCGGCCCCGTGGTCGTCGCCGCGACGTCAATGCGGCGCCGCGGTTGGTGCGCCGCCTTGGTGACGGCCGCTCACTAGCGACCCGCAGCGAGGATCTGCGATGCTGACCGAACCGGTCGTGTGAGGAGGGTGCGATGCCCGTGACGGCGCTCGGATGGCGGTCGCACTCGGGATGGGCGGTGCTCGTCGTCGTTCGAGGCTCGGCCGCGGTGCCCGAGGTCATCGACCGGCGGCGTGTCGAACTGATCAACGAGTCGCTGCCGCGCCAGCCCTATCACGCGGTCGTTGAACGCAGCCTCGGTCTATCCGACGCGCGCGACCTGATCGCACGTGTCGAGCAGGCTGCACTCAAGGCTGCTGTCGCGGCCACGAGGTCAGCGCGTCGCGACTTCGCCGTCGAATCGGTCGCCGTCGTCGGCCGCGCGCGCAACATCCCAACCGACCTGACGCGAATCCTCACGTCGCACGCGTTGCTCCACGCCGCCGAGGGCGATCTTTACGAACAAGCGCTGATCGGTGGTGCGACACGAGCCAAGCTTCCGGTGTTCGTCGTCGAGCCGGACCAGATCGAGATCGGTCCGCTACTCGCGGCGGCGGGCACGACGCTCGGTCCGCCCTGGCAGAAGGACCACAAGCTCGCAACCGCCGCCGCACTCGCCGCGCTGGGGTAATCGCGCGCCCGGGCAGGCTGCCGTTACAGCAGCGTCGATTCCATGATGTCGAACGTGGTGCCGGCGATCGGTGTCCACTCGAACTGGGGATGCAGCGCGGCGATCGATTGCGCCGCTCGCGCCACCGCCTCGAGCGTGAGCGCGTCGATCGCATTTCGCACGCTGATGGCACCCGCGTCGCCGATGCCGATGCGGGCGTCGCCGAGGTACTCGACGAGGAATCCCCAGTCGCTGGCGAGCACCGGCTTCCCCACGCCGATCGCATCGGCAACCGTGCCGGTCGCGAGCATCTCGCCATCGGGATCGAACGGCAGGGCCAGTACGTCACACGCAGAGAGCCGCCGCGCGTACGTCGCGGCATCGACCAACGAGTAACGCTCGGCCGCGACGATCCGCGCATCATCGGGCAGCCGTTCGCCGGGCCGTAGCGACCAGACCGCGAGCTGCACGTCGTCGCGCCCGCTCGCGGCGAAACCTTCGGCGAACTCGCGCACCAGCTTCTCGACACGCGGCGCGCCGACGATCCCGATCCGCAACTCGCACGGAGCGAAGCCGAGCAGTCGTTCGGCCTCGTCGCGCTCGATCAGATGATGGCGCCACAGCGCGCCGAAATGGCCGTGCGGCACGACAGCGTGGCGGATGTGGGGAGCGAAGTCGTAGCGGGCGAGCATCCGTCCACGACCGAACTCGCTGTGATGGATCACGGTGTGGACGTGGCGCGCCCAGTGCGCGTAGACGGGGTCGAACTTGTCGGGTTCCTTCGAATGTGCAGTGAGGTTGTGCGCAGTCCACACGACCGGGATCGCGCGATCCTCGAGCTTCGCGCTGACACGTTCGTGTTCTGCGAGATCGTCGAAGGCGAGCCACTCCGGCCAGTGGAGGTGGAATATATCGACGTCGTCGAGCCGCACCGACAGGTCGCCGAAGGTGCCGAGTGGTGACGGCACGGTGACGACTCGCTCGTCGATCGGGTCGTAGAGCGAACGGTGATAGTGGTGACCGTGGGCGGTCGATGCGATGCGGAGCTTCGGTGTGACGCGCACGGAGTACTCGATCGTGGTGGCCGGGTCGAGGTCGAGTTGATGGACGCGCGAGACGTTCGACCATGCGGTCTGCCACTCTGCGATTCCGCCGACATCGATCACCGACACTGCCCCGTTCATTGCAGCACCCGACGTCGGCCCGACGAAGTCGACCGAGAGCGGCCGCGCTGCCACTTCGGGGACGAGGATCGACACGGCCTGGGGTACGCGCGTCAAGGTCAAGTGGTCGTGGAGCACGAGCGTCCGCCGCTCGACGCGGAACTCGGCACGGCGCCGGCCGGACAGCGGCGCCGGGGCTTCGGTCGCGAACGTGCCCGCGGTGGGAACGAACCCGTCCCACGTCGCGACGAGCCTGCCGGGCGAGTGCTCGACCGACGCGGGCAGGCCGCCTCCCGTGTAGCGCTGGTAGCCATCGATCACGAGTGGTGCCCAGCACACCAGGTCCTGGTCGACGGGGACTTCGAAGGTTCCGGGCCGTACGGGTGCAGGCAGGTAATGGCTGCGCGCCGCGCCGACGAAGGGAAGCGCGAAGGCCAGTGCGCGGTTGCGGATCGCCCACAACCGCGCGGTGTTGCGATCGTCGAAGACGACGAGGCGCTCGACGGGCGGGTACGCCAGGTCGTACGGCGCGGCCTCGAGCGTGTCGGGCGCTCGCTGCAGTGTGCGCGCCGCCCAGGCCAGCTTGCCCAACAAGTCGAACGTCAGTTGCAACCGACGCGCCGGACCCCGGTAGCGGTCCTGGTCGCGATGTTGGTGCGCGCTCACCACGCCGTCACGGCCGAACCAGTCGCGCATCGCCCGAGCCGCATCGCTCCCTCGCCGCAACCATGCAGCCGTCGAGTCGCCGAGATCGTGGGCGATGGCCGCGGCCGCCAGTTCGGCCGTCAGCGCGATCGACAACACACCGGTCGAGCGACCCCAGGGAAACGACGTGCCGTCGGGCGCGACGAGCGCTTCGACGAGCGCGAGCGCATCGGCGAGGCCGGCGCGCCAATCGGCGCCGAGCGCCGGGGCGAGGGGTTCGCAGAACAGCCACACGTCTGCCGTGTAGATGTCGTAGCGGCCCGACGCATCGTGCGAGTCGTCGAGCGCGTGACGCGGGTTCTCGCCGAGCAACTCACCCAGCCGCGCGAGTAGCGCATCGAGTTGGGTGCGGTCGTCGACGAGACCGAGGGCGACGCGAGCCTGTTCGCAGCGGCTCAGCACTGCCGCGTAGTTGCGCGGCAACTGACCGCGATCGAGTAACGGCACGAACGAAGAACTGTCGCACGCCGCCGCGACCTGACCGATCTCGGCCGCGTCGAAGCCGCGCAGGAGTGGGTTGCCGGCGAATGGCCCCTGATCGAGCAGCGTCTCGGCGATGCGGTAGGAGAAGAAGGAGTGCGTCGCCGCGCCGTCGACTTCGGCGAGCAGCGCACGGATCAGGTCGTCGATCGGTTGTCCCGCGACGGTCTCGACGCCACAGGCCGCAAGATGGCCGAGCGTGAACACCACGTCCGCGCGCACATCGGCCCCGACCGCGTGTCCGGCGAAGGTGCGGGGCAGGCGCGTTGCCGGCGCGTGCGCGGCGAAGAACGCGTCGAGCACTTCGACGCAGTGGTCGCTGAGCGCGCCGCGGAGCTGACTCGGGCTCACGGCGTTCACGAGTGGAGTTCCATTCGTCGCCGCGCCGGAGCCGCGATCGCCGGCACCCCGGCGGTCATGGCGACCACGCCGCGAAGTCCTCGGCGATGCGGTCGGTCGGCATCGCCCCATCGGCCACGACGACCCGGTGCCGCCGGCGGAGCGTGTCGCCGGCCCGAACCCGCAACGGCTCGTCCCACAAGAACGCGGCGTTGACGAAGTTGGCCCAGCCCTCGCCGTACGTCTCGGCCCGGTTCGAGCCGTACCACGGTGTCGGGAAGCGCACGTTCGCCGGGTCGTCCATGATCACGATTGTCGCGGCATCGCTGCGGAGCGCGCACCACGGCGCGGGTTCGCCGAGCACCCGATCGCGCGGCGTGCCGTCGGGGAGCACGAGGGCCGTGTCGGTCCAGTCGGGCGCGCCGCGCAGGGTGAGGCCCCCGTAGCCGCCCCAGGTCGTGAACGGTGTCCGGTCGAACTCGGTGTCGACCGTCGGTCGCAGCGCGAACGTCCAGTCGATCGCGTAGTGATCTCCGAACTCGATCGTGCGCAACTCGCGGGTCTCGTGGACCGCGATCGCCTCGCCCCCCGGCGCGACCCAGTCGATCGACGCCTCGACACGACCGTCGGCTTTGGCGACATCGGTGGTGACCAACGTGCCGTACTCGCCGTAGGTCTCCCAGAAGTTCTCGCTGTTCACGAACTTGATCGTGCTCCACAGTCCGTGATGCCACGGGTGGTCGGCGGGCGCGTCGACGGTGAGCAGACGCCCACCGAGCGTTCGCAGCGGATGCACGTGCGGACGCGGCGAGTCCCACACGGCGGTCCACGCGGCACCCATCGCCGCGCAAACTACGTTGCGCGACCGTGCGGATGCAGACGCTCGCCTCGACGATTGTGGTCGCGGCCGTGATGACCGTGGGCGCGTGCTCCGCCGACGAGCGAGTCGATCCTTCGCCGACTTCGAGACGACCGGGAGCGCCCGTGGGCCAGCCGACGCAGGGTTTCGTCGACGAGGAATGGTTCGCCGAGCGTCGCGACGAGTACCTGCGGTTCGCGACCGCCAAGCTCGAGGCCGGGTCGGTCACCAACGTCATCGCCCATCTCGCCCGCGCCGAACACGATCCCGAGTTCGTGTTCGATCCCGCCGCAGTCACGGTCGCCGACCTTCGGCCTGTGTTCGACGACATCGACACGTTGCGCGACACGACCGACTTCGACCTGCTGTACCTCATGAATCTCTGGCTGCCCTACCGCGATCAACTCGACGCCGATCTCCGCGCGGCGATCGAGGAACGGATGCACTCGTTCAAGTATTGGTTCACCGAACCGACCGCGTCGTCGGTCAGCGACGCTGGCTTCGTCGATGATCGCTGGTACTGGTCGGAGAATCACCGCGTCATTTTCCACACGATCGAATACCTCGCGGGTGCCTCGTTCCCCGCCCATGTGTTCACCAACGACGGCCGCTCCGGTGCCGAGCACCGCGATGAAGCGAAGCGGCTCATCCTGAACTGGCTCGAGGAGAAGGTGCGCTTCGGCTGGAGCGAGTGGCACTCCGACGTCTACTACCAGAAGGACGCGACGCCGCTCCTGACGCTGGTCGAGTACGCGCCCGACACCGAGGTGGCGCAGCGCGCCGCGATGGTGCTCGACCTGTTGCTCCTCGATGTCGCCACGCATCTCCAGCACGGCAACTTCGGGGCGACCCACGGGCGTAGCTACATGAAGGACAAGAGCGTTGCGACCGACCAGGACACGTTCGGTCTCGCGAAGTTGCTCTTCGACGACACGGACTTCGGGTATCCGAGCGCGTCGGACGCTGGGGCCGTGTTGTTCGCACGCGCCGCGCGCTATCGCATGCCCGACGTGCTGCGCCGCATCGCCACCAGCGACGAGGTCGGGATCGATCGTGAACGGATGGGCGTGCCGCTCGACCCGCTCGCGCCCATCGACCTGGACGCGCCCGCGCCCTATGGCTACAACTTCGACGATCCCGACAACGTCGCGTTCTGGTGGGAGCGAGGCAATCAGGCGACGTGGCAGGGCGTCGAGCTCACGCTGGAGACATTGACCAAGTACGAGCTGTGGACGTCGGACTTCTTCGAGCCGTTCGTGCCGCTGCGCGACGCAGTCGGTGGTGATCCCGCGGTGGCGCGTCCGCTTGCGCGCGAACTCGCACCGCTGCTCGGGTTCGGTTTGCTGACCGAGGTCAACAGCTACACCTATCGCTCGCCCGAGGTGATGCTCTCGACCGCGCAGCACCACCGACCGGGCATGTTCGCCGATCAGCACCACGCGTGGCAGGCGACGTTGGACGAACGGGCGATCGTGTTCACGACGCACCCGAAGAACGAACCCGAGATCGGGAGTGAATGGCCCGACGGCGACGGCTACTGGACGGGTACCGGGTCGATGCCGGCCTCCGCGCAGCACGGGACCGCAGCGATCCACTTCTACCGACCGGCGTTCGAAGCGCCGGGCCCGACTGGCGCGCTCGGCGCGTTCGACTACCTCGCGCTGACGCACGCGTACTTCCCCCAGGAACACTTCGACGAGGTCGTCACCGACAGCGGTGGGCACTGGGTCTTCGGTCGACGCGGCGACGGGTACGTCGGTCTGTGGAGCGAACGGCCAGTCGAGTGGCGCGCGACGCCAGCGGGCGCGTTCACGCACGGGCTCACTCGCCCCTTCGATCTGGTCGCGCCGGGTGGTGCCGACAACGTCTGGATCGTCGAGGTCGGGCGCGCAGACGATGGCAGTTTCGACGCGTTCCGAGGGAGCCTCGCGGCAGCGCCGATCACGCACCGAGACGGTGTGGTCGAGTTCGCGTCGCCGTCACAGGGACCGATGCGATTCGACGCCGGCGCCGGTGCGCTGACGGTCGGCGGCGAAGCGGTGTCGATCCGCGACTACCCCCGGTTCGACAATCCCTGGGTTCGGGCGCCGTTCGAGTCACGCCGTTACGAGATCGTCGCAGGAGGGGCGCGCCTGCTCCTCGACTTCGACACCCTCACCCGCGACACCTCACCCCAACCCTCGGCATGAACCCGTCGAAGGGGGCGCGCGTTCGTAAGGCTGGGCGGAGTGACGTCGTGACGATGCGAACGGTGGCCCTAGCGTTGCATGAGCTGAACCGCGGCTTCGTGTGGCGCGATCACGACCTCGACGCGTCGCGCCGCCGGCTGACCCGCGAGCAGGTCGCGCAGTTCGACCGCGACGGGTTCGTGCTCGTCGAAGATGCGTTCGACCCGGCAACGGTCGCGCGGATGGTCGCCGAGATCGATCCGTTCGAGGCCGAACTCGAAGCGTTGCTGCGCGAGGCGGGCGGGAAGGTGTTCATCGCGCGTGCCGACGAGATCACCTTCACGGTGCACCTCGTGACGCGGTCGGCGTATTTGCGGAACCTGAGCGCGGCGCCGCCGCTCGTCGACCTCGTCCACGACCTTGTCGGCGACGAGGCGCGCCTCTACTGGGACCAGTCGGTCTACAAGAAGCCCGAGACCGGAGCGCCGTTCCCGTGGCATCAGGACAACGGCTACACATTCCTCGAACCGCAGGCGTACCTCACGTGCTGGGTCGCGCTCACCGACACGGACGAAACCAACAGCTGTCCCTGGGTCGTGCCGGGGCTGCACAGGCAAGGGACGTTGGCGCATCACATGACCGATCTCGGATGGGTGTGTCTCGACGATGCGCCCGACGCAATCGCGGTGCCGGCGCGCGCGGGCAGCATCGTGGTGTTCTCGAGCCTCACACCGCACTGCACGGGCCCGAACACGACCGATGCAACGCGCAAGAGCTGGATCGTTCAGTACGCGCCCGACGGCGCCGTGATTCACCGACGAGACGGAAACGATCTCGTCCGTGTCAGCGCGGACGCACCCGATCGTCAATATCCGGTGCTCGTCGACGGAATGCACGTGACGCCGTGAGGTGTCGCGTCACACCCTGATCGGGTGGAGTTCTGCCGCGACCTCGCGTGCGATCTCGACGAAGCGGGCCGTCGCCGGCGACAGCGTCCGGCCGCGCCGCCGAATGAGTCCGATGATCCGCGGCGCCAACGGCGGGTCGAGTTCGTGGATGCCCACCTCGGCATCGTCGGGGTCGATCGCCAGCCACGGCATGATCGCCACCCCCATGCCGGCTCGCACCATCGCCTGCACCGCAGCGTTGTCGTTCGAGCGGAACACGTAGTCGGCGGCGACATCCATGCGTTGAAGCCCGCGATCGATCAGCAACTGGCACGAGCTCGCGTGCTGTCCGATGAGTGAGGTCGTACTGAGTTCTCGCTTGCCCAGCACGGCCGGGAGTTCGTCGGTGGCGCGGCTGATCGCCACGAACGGGTCGCGGCACAGCTCCTCGAAGTCGAGCCGCTCGTCGGTGTCGTCGTGGAACACGATGAACGACACGTCGAGCTCACCGTCGAGCGTGCGGCGCTGCAACTCGTCGTTGTCGTCGGACTCGACGAGGCGGATCTCGAGGTCCGGCCGTTCGGCGCGGAGTCGGCCGATGATGATCGGCAGCGCCTTGACCGACACCGACTGGAACGTGCCGATCGTGATCCGCCCACCTTCGCCCGCGAGCAGCCGATCGAGTTCGGCGTCGGCCGCATCGAGACGCTCGAGGATGGCGCGCGCGTGAGGGAGGAGTGCCTCGCCCGCGGGAGTGATCTCGACGGGGAGCGGGCCTCCCGGCCGGTCGAACAACGCCGTGCCGATGCCGCGTTCGAACGCGGCGATCTGCTGGCTGACCGCCGACTGGGTGAACCCGAGGCGCTGCGCGGCACGCCCGAAGGAGCGCTCTTCTGCGACCGCGACGAGCGCCGCGAGGTGGCGCACGTCGACCGCGAGGAGCCGGCTCCCCCGGCTGCCGGCGGTGCTCGTCCGCTGCGAAAGATTGATGTCGACCATGTCGATCAGCATAGCTGATAATTAGCAGAACTGATAGTCGTTGGACTTGTTCATCGCTGTGGCTGACAATGGACACCCGGAGCGCGAACGTCACGAGGAGGCCACGATGCTCAACCACACCGCTCAGGTCGAGTTGCTCGCCCAGGCATTGGCGAGCGACGGCCTCACCCCGCACGAGGCTCGGGTGCGTGCTGCGGCGCAACTCGCCGGTCGGCGCGGCGCCGACCCGATCAGCGTCGCCGTCCTGCTCGACGCCGCCGAACCCGAGGTCGCCCGGCTCCGAGCCTTCGGCCGGATCGCTGCCTGGCTGACCGGCCTGCGCGAGGACGCCGAGATGCACAGCCCCTGCGCCGCCTGAGCGGTGAGTGATTGGCGCAGAACTGCGCGATCCGCGTGGTTGTGCGCCAATCGGTGTTTGTGCGTGGCCGTACAGTGCCGAGATGCACGCACCGACGGACGACGGGGCTGCCTTCGACGAGGCTGCCTTCGACGACTTCGACGACTCGGCTGGCGACGCATACGACGCGCGTCTTGCCGCGGCGGCGGCGCTGCGTGGCCTCAACCACGCGTTCGTCGCTCACGACGCGCCGGCCGCAACCTTCAGCGAGTTCACGCAACGCATCGTCGCCGAGACCTCGCTGATCGAAGCGGGCCCGCGACGCGACCGCCTCGCGCTGATGGCCGCGGCCCGCCAGGCGGCGTCGGCCGCGTCGCCCGATGCCGTGCCACCCTTCGGCGGCGGTGGCCTGCCGAACTCGGGATACGAGGATCGGGCGGTCGCCGGCGCGGCGAACCCGATGAGCATCGGCTTCGACCGGCGTGACGACCTGCCGGACGAGGGTGAGGACATCACGACCCAGTTCGTGTTGCGCAAGGGCTTCGAGGGCGCGCCCGGCCGCGCGCACGGCGGGATGGTGGCGGCCGCGTTCGACGACATCACCGGTTGGGTGATCGCCCAGATCCGCCAGCCCGCCTTCACCGGCGAACTCACGGTCCGGTTCGAGGCGCCGGTGCCGGTCGACACCGAATTCGTCGTCACGACACGCCTCGCCGGCCGCGACGGCCGCAAGCTGTACATCACGGCCGAGATGACCGCGCACGGGCAGCTCGTCGCGACGTGCAAGGCCACCTACATCACCGTCGACCCGTCGATCTTCGCCGGGGCGCCCGATCCGCGATGACCGGTTCGGTCTCGGGTCGCAGACCGCTCCGCCTCGTGTCGTGGAACATTCTCGCGGCGCCGTGGGCCGGGCCGCAGTGGTATCCGCGCGACATGGATCGAGCGGTGCTCGACCGGGTCGGGCGCCGGGCGCGCATCGCCGCGGCGATCCAGTCGCTCGGCCCCGATCTCTGTTGCCTGCAAGAGGCGACGCCGGCGGACCTCGACGTGATCCGCTGCGGACTGGGCGATCGGTGGCAGGCGCACTTCGCGAGCAACGGCCCGTCGTTGTGGTCGAACTGGGGTTCACCCGAGATCGAGTGGGAACCCAACGGCACGGCGATCGTGTGGGACGCCGACCGCATTACTTGCCTCGAGCAGGGAACGATCGACCTCGGCCCGCACGGCAACGTCGCGACCTGGGCGCAGCTGTGTGACACGTCGGCAGCGCGCGAGGCGATCGTCGTCAGTCTGCACCTCGACTCCGACGACCCCGATCGGCGTCGCGCCGAACTCGTGCCGCTGTTCGCCGCGATCGACGACGCTGCGCCGGACGGGGTCGCGGTCGTGATCGCCGGTGACTACAACGAAGACACCATCGACGCCGGGGCGAGCAGCGGCAGCTTCGGCGGCGAGTTCTTCGATCGTGGCTTCGACGATGCGCTCGCGCGACTCGGGCGCCACGATCCGACGCATGCCTACGCTCGTCCGGGCGACGACTGGGCGGCGCTCGCGACGATCGATCACGTCATGGTGCGCGGCGTCGCCGCCACCGATGGCCGGGTCGTCGACGCGGGACTCTGGGACATCGAATCAGCCGCGACGCGGATGGAAGCGTGCCTGCGCCGGACGGGCTCGGATCACCTCGCCCTGTACATCGACCTTGACACCAGCACGACGTGACCGCGATCAGGGCAGCGTGATGAAGTCGTCGAGGAAGTTGCGCGCGTCGGCGATATCGAGGCGGTAGAAGCCGCCGAAGCTGCGGCAGAACTGACTGGCGCCAAAGCTCGTGTCGGCGACGAGTTAACCGTCGCGGAACACCGGACCGCCGGAATCGCCGAAGCACGTTCCTCCGGCGCCCGCGACTGTCGTTGCCGAAACGAGTGAACGGCGCATGCCTCGAGACTAGGAACTTGGCAGCGAAGGAGCAATCGAGAGCGACGGATTCGACGTCGTGCGTCGGGCGAGGCGCACCGAGTCCATGGTGAAGATCACGAGGGCCACCCACACGAGCGCGAAACCGCCGACGCGCAGGCCCGTCATCGACTCGTGATACAGGCCGACGCCGAGGACGAAGTTGATCGACGGCACCGCATACTGCAGTGGCCCGAGGATCGTGAACGGCACTCGGGGAGCCGCAGTCGCGAACAGCAGTAGTGGGATCACGGTGATGGCGCCGGTGCCGACCACGAGCGCGAGTTGGCCGTTGCTCGCGTTGCTGCGAATCGCGTCGTCGCCCGACTCGACGACCGCGATGATCGCGAGCGCGATCGGGAGCAACACGAACGTCTCGGCGGCGAGGCTCTCGATCGGGTGCAACGGCACGGTCCGCTTGATCAACCCGTAGAAGCCCCACGTGAGGCCGAGCGTGAGCGCGAACCCCGGCACGTGACCCGCTTCGACCGTGAGCAGCACGACTGCCGCGGTCGCGAAGCCGAGCGCGACCGCCTGGTTGCGGCGCAGATGTTCGTGGAACAGCAACACGCCGATCGCGACGGTTCCGAGTGGAGCGATGAAGTAACCGAGTGCCGTCTCGACGACGTTGTCGTGGGTGACCGCCCACACGTAGGTCGTCCAGTTGGCCGTCAGGAGCAACGCGGCGATCACGACGCGGACCGCGGTCGCGCGGTCGCGCAGCAGTCCTCCGAGTGTGTCCCACCGCTTCGTGAGGGTCACGATGGCCGCCAGGATCAGCGACGACCACGCGATCCGCTGTCCGATGAGCCCGAACGCAGACAGACCGTGCAACTCGTGCCAGTAGACCGTGAGCAAACCCCACAACACGTACGCGGCGAGTCCGGCAGTGACGCCGCGGCGGTCGAGGTGCACCCGGGCAGGCTACGAGCGAGCGACAGGTGGTAGAGAAGCGATTATGCGCGTCGACGTCATGACCGGAGGCCAGTCACTCACGAAGATCCAGCAACTCGCTCGCGACGCTTCCGCCGCGGGCTTCTCGGGTCTGGCGATCACCGAAGGCGGACGCAGCGCGTACCTCCAATGTGCGGCCGCGACCCTCGCCGCGCCCGAACTCGACATCTCGACCGCGGTGGCGGTCGCGTTCGTGCGCAGCCCGATGGTGACGGCGCAGGTCGCCTGGGAACTTGCCGAGGCGACCGGTGGCAAGTTCCGGCTGGGCCTCGGGACGCAGGTTCGCGCCCATGTCGAACGACGCTACGGCTCACCGTTCGATCCACCGGGTCCACGCATGGAGGAGTACGTGCGCGCGCTACGCGCCTGCTTCGCAGGATTCCGTGGTGCCCCGCTCGCCTTCGACGGCGAGTACACCAAGCTGTCGTTGCTGCCGGCGATGTGGTCACCTGGGCCGATCGGTGTCGACGACCCGCCGATCGACCTCGCTGCCGTGAACCCGTGGATGTTGCGTGCCGCCGGTCGCGTCGCCGACGGCGTCCACGTACATCCTCTCAACCATCCGATCTACCTGCGCGACGTCGTCGAGCCCAACGTCGCGGCCGGGTGCGATGCGGCGGGTCGTGCGCGCTCCGAAGTCTCGCTGATCGTGCCGGTGTTCACCGTGCCGGGCGACTCCGAAGCCGAACGGGCGCCGTGGCGGTCGCTCGCCCGGACCCAGGTCGCGTTCTACGGCAGCACCCCGAACTACGCGTTCGTGTTCGAGTTGCTCGGCCGGCCCGACACGACCGCGCGGATCCGCGAGCGGCACAAGGCGGGCGACATCGCGGGGATGGCGAGCGTGATCGACGACGAGATCCTCGAGCACTTCATCGTCGAGGGCAACTGGTCTCAAATGGCGTCGCGAATCGAGGCCCGGGTCGGCGCGATCGCCGAACGCATCGTCGTCTACACCGCGGGCATGGCCTACGGCGGCAACCGCGAACACTTCGACAAACTCGGCGCCCTCGCCCGCGAGCTCTCAGGCTGAACCGCCTGCTCGGGCTGTGGTCGGCCGCCTTCGGCGTTCCGACCGAGGCAGCTGCCGGCTCTACGGCCGGCATCGTCCGCCTGCTGCTGCGTCTCCTCGACCCGTCGTCGTTGCTGCCGGTGGCTCGGGTGCTCGCGCTGTGGTCTACTGACGCCATGGTGACCGAGACGTACAACCGGTTGGGGCGGGTGATCCACGACGCCGACGCGCACATCATGGAGTCGCCGACGTGGTTGCGCGACCACGCCGACCCGGGCGTGCGCGAACGCATCAGGCCGCTCGACCTCGGTGGTGGTAACGAGTTGAGGCAGACGGGTGACGTCGACGAGCAACTCGCCGACTTGCGCGCCACCTTCGACCGACTCGCGCAGCGCCATGCATCCTTTGAGTACCGGGCGGTCGAAGCCACCGAGATCATGGCGCGCAAGAACTTCGCGGCGACCGGCAGCTTCGTCGCGGCCGACCGTCCGCGCGCACTCGACCTGCTCGGTTTCGCGAGCCAACTCGTGTTCAACACGTTCCACAACCGGCGCCTGCGCGACTGGGAACACAGCGGCGACGCCGACCTCGCCTACGGCGTCGCCCGCGCGCACAATCGCGGCATCATCGAGTTCTGTTCGGTCGACGCGCGCCTGCTGCCGACCTGTTACGTGCCGCTGATGGACTTCGAGCGCGCCGCCGCCATGACCGACGAGGCGATCGCGATGGGCGCGGCGGCGATCCTGGTTGCCAGCGGCTGCCCGCCGACACACTCACCGAGTCATCGTTCGCTCGACCCGGTGTGGGCGCGGGTGCAAGACGCCGACCTGCCGTTGGTGTTCCACGTCGGCGGGACGGGCGACCTGATCGACCGCCACTACTTCGTGAACGGACTGCCGATCCCGCCCGACTTCCACGGCGGCGAGGAGAACTTCCGCTCGGTCGACTACATGGCGATCCCGTTCCCACCGATGCAGACCATCGCCACGATGCTCTTCGACGGTGTCTTCGACCGCTTCCCGCGGCTGCGCGTCGGCGTGATCGAGCAAGGCGCGATCTGGGTGCCGAGTTGGATGCGCCAGATGGAGAGCGCCTTCGAAGCGTTCGTGAAGCACGAGGAACGTGTCCGCGCGCTCGAGTTGCGGCCGAGCGAGTACGTGCGACGGCAGATGAAGTTCACGCCGTATCCGACCGAGGATGTGGGCTGGATCGTCGAGCAGGCCGGCGCCGAGGTCGTGTTGTTCAACTCCGACTACCCACACGTCGAGGGCGGCCGCCGGCCGATCGAGCGGTTCGAGGCGAGTCTCGGAGCCGCGAGTGACGACGTTCGGCAGCGCTTCTACTGCGACAACTTCCTGGACCTCATGGGATCAGCCGCAAACCAGGTGCGGCGATAGGTCACCTCCCAGATGAACCATCGACGCACCGGGTCAACCCCAGGGTTCGAGTGCGGGAGCGCCCTCGATCGTGGCGCGGCTCAGCATCCAGCCGAGCAACTCACGCTGCGCGCCGCGTACGGCGGGACCGCCTCCGGCGATCTCGGCCGGTTCGCAGTCGTGTGGGGTGAGCACGCAGCCGCGGCCGCCGAGGCGCTCGGCGAGGCTCGCGACACAGTTGCGCCACTCGCGGCGGACGAATCCGTCTGACCAATCATCGACCGTGAACGAGAGGCCGAGATCGACGTGGTGCACCTCGGTCTCGCGCCAACGTGGATAGGGCCACTCGGACAGTTCGAGCGGCGCGACGAGCGACCGCCCCACACCGGTCGACCACGTGGCGTCGCTCGTCGATTGCCACGCGGCCTCGAGCGCGGCGCAAGCCGACCGGACATCGTCGATCAACCCGTCGCGTGCGCGAGAGGCGCCGGTCTCGATGTCGGCGGCACGTTGCTCGCGCCCACCGGGATACATGTCGCCGACCTCACCGCGCTCCGCCGCGTCGTACAAGCCACGGATCGCGTCGGCGTTGCGGGCAATGTGCGTCACAACGTGGCCGATCGACCACGCTGGGAGCAGGCTCGGGGCGCGCGGGTCCCAGTCGTCGTGTTCGAGCGTCGCGACCACGCAACGGTGTGCTGCGGTCGCGCCGTCGACGAGCGCATCGGGCCGAACGTGCATGGCGGCGACGTTAGCGACGCCGAAGTCGCCCGTGACGCGAGTGCGTGTCATCGACCCGTGGCCACATCCAGACCTCACGTGCTCGCGTCGCAGCGCGCGCCGCGCTGGGCCGTTTCGACGTCCGTATGGGTCAGGGGCGCGACCAGTTGCGGTCGACCTGCTTGGGTGGGAAGACGAACTCGGGTTTGGGCCGCCAACCGGTCGCGCGTAGGTCTTCATTGACGTGGATCATGTTCAAGATGTCCTCGTCGTAGTCGAACTTGCCGTCGCCCGCATAGCGCAACGTCGAGAGCCCCGACTGGCTCGGTCGCACGCCGTCGGGTCCTGCGGGCAGGATCTGAGTCCACTTCACGAGCACCGTGTCGCCGTTCATGATCGCCCAGCCCTCGATCGGGAAGTCCCAGTCATCGAGCCCGCGCATCGACTCGTCCCAAAAGTGCCTGATCGCCGGGAGTCCTTCGACCCGCCCCCATGCCGGGTCGATGTACACCGCGTCGTCGGTGAAGTGCGCGGCCAGCGCCTCCCAGGTCTGCTCGCGTCGCTCGATCGCCTCGCGGGTGGCGATGTAGGAGGCAACTGCGGCCTCGATCTCGGATCGTGGGAACGGCAACGGGACTCCTCTCGGGCAAAGTGATGCAGGGTCGTGTCAAGAGGTGATCGGCGCTTCGAGGGTCGCGGGGTCGACCGGCCAACATCCCTTGCCGCCGTCGCGCAACAACATGCTCGGCATGATCCGGTCGGCGTGCTGGGCGCGCCAGGTGAGCATTGCCTGTGCCTGTGCGAGCACCCGGTCGACGTCGCGCACCGGGGTCCGCCAGGTCGGGTCGGCCGCCAGGTCGAAGCAGATCCACGAGCCGTCGCCGAAATGGACATAGGCGCTCTCGGTGCTGCGCAGCACGGTCAACGTCATGCGTTCCAGCCTGCGGTCCCATGGCCAGCGCCACTCGCCGAGGGGGATCACCTCGCTGCGCCAGTCGAACTCCCAGTGCGCCGCGTCGCGCCAGCGCGTCGGGACTTCGCCGCGCACGAACGGGGTCAACGGCAGTCCGTCGCATTGCACCGGCACGGGCAGGCCGAGCGCGTCGCACAGCGTCGGGAAGATGTCGACGTTCTCGGTGAAGTGTTCGACGACGTGACCGCGTGCCCCGCCTTCGCGAGGGTCGCGGATGATGGTCGTGATGTGGTAGCTGTCCTCGAAGAATCCCATCTTCTGTTGTAGCCCGTGATTGCCGAGTTGCTCGCCGTGGTCGGAGGTGACGATGACGTAGGTGTCGTCCCACTGACCGCTCGCTTCGAGGTGCGCGCGGATACGGCCGAACTGCTCGTCGGCTGCGCTCACCATGCCGTAGTACTGCGCCCGGAAGTCACGCATTCCTCGTTCGTCGATCGGCGCGCACAGTTGCGGGATCTGCAGGAAAAGGTCGTGCAACTCGTGACGATCGTCGCTCGGTGCGATCGGAAGGTCGACGTCGTCGGGCGTGTACTCCTTCGACCACCGGCCGGCCGCGGCATAGGGCGGGTGCGGGCGGATGAAGCTTGCGTGGGCGAACCACGGCGCGTCCTGCCGTTCGATCCAGTCGAGCAGTTCGCCGGCGAGGTACGCGGTGACACCGTGTTCCTCGGGCCGTTCGGGCTCGGTCTCGAGTGCGCGCTCACCCCCCTTGGGTGTGTCGTAGCCGAGATCGTCGAGCCAGTGGATCCACGCCGCGGGGTAGCCGGGCAAGTCGATGATCGCGTCGAACCCGGGGAGGATGCCTTCGTAGTCGGAGAGGCGAGGATCGTCGGGCCCGTCGGCGACGCGAGGGTCGATGCCCTGATCGGTGTATCCGAACAGCGCCGGCCGGTAACCGGCTCGCCGACCCGCCCGGGCGACGTTGTCGAAGCGGTGGTCGAGCGGCGTGCCGTTGCCGACGACGCGGTTGTTCATCTGGTACATGCCGGTATAGAGCGCCGCGCGGCCCGGGGCGCACGGCGCCGATTGGCTGTAGTGACGGCCGAAGCGCACACCGTCGGCCGCGAGGCGATCGAGGTTGGGCGTGCGCACGATCGGATGGCCGGCGGCCGACAGGCAATCGCCGCGGAACTGATCGAACGTGATGAGCAAGATGTTCATGAACACCCGTCATCGTTGCACAGTGGGACGACGCGACCGCAAGAGGTGACGTGAGCCCGTGCCGGATGCGACCGCACGCCATTACCCTGTGGTCCGACTCGTCGTGAGCAGCCCAGGAGGACGACCGTGAAAGAGCTCGTGTACCACCGTTCGCTCGTGCCTGCGGCTGAGCGTTTCGGCGACAAGGTCGGCTTCATCGACGGCGCTCGGCGCCACACCTACGACACTCACCTCGGACGGGTCTCGCGCCTGGCGAATGCGCTCGGCTCCGAGCTGGGCGTTGCTCGCAGCGACCGGTTCGCGGTGCTCGCGCTCAACTCGCTCGACTACCTCGAGCTGTGGCACGCGGCGTTCCTGGGCGGCGGCGTCATCAACGCGCTCAATCTGCGGCTCGCGGCAAAGGAACTCGAATACATCCTGAGCGACTCGGGTACCAAGGTGTGTTTCGTCGACGGCTTCTTCGCCGGCCTGGTCGATTCGGTACGTAGCGAGACCAACCTCGACAAGGTCGTGCTCATCGGCGAGGCCGACGTGCCGCACGACCTGCGCTACGAAGACCTCGTCGCGACGGGGTCGGCCGACCTGCCGAACGAACCGGAAGAAGACGACCCCGTCGTGCTCATGTACACCGGCGGAACGACCGGCCTGCCCAAGGGCGTGTTGCTCGACCAGCGCGCCGAATTGCTGAACATGTACCACGTCGGATTGGCGTTCCGGTTCGACGAGAACTACGTCTACCTGCACCAGACACCGATGTTCCACGCCGCGTCGATGGGCGGAATATTGGGGATCCCCGGCACCGGCGGCACCTCGACGTTCGTCCCCGCCTTCGAGCCGGGCGCGGTGATGAACGCGATCGAAGCCCATGCGGTCACGATGACGGTGATGGTCCCGACGATGATCGGGCTGATGATGATGCACCCCGAATACGACCCGAAGCGCCTGCGTTCGCTCGACACGCTGACCTACGGGGCCTCGCCGATGCCACAGGCGTTGCTGCAAAAGGTGCTCGCCGATTTCCCCGACGTGGACATCTTCCAGGGGTACGGCATGACCGAGGCGTCGGCGGTGCTCACGGTCCTCGGCCCGCGCGAGCACCGCGCCGGCGGTGACGTGCTGCGCTCCGCGGGACGTGCGATGCAGGGCGTGTCGCTCACCATCCAAGACGAGGACGGCAAGATCCTCGGCATCGGTGAGACGGGCGAGGTCTGCGCGCGCGCCGGCAACTTCATGCGGGAGTACTGGAACAAGCCCGACGCGACCGCCGAGGTGTTCCGCGGCGGCTGGTACCACAGCGGCGACGCCGGCTATCTCGACGAGCACGGCTATCTGTTCCTCGTCGACCGCGTCAAGGACATGATCGTGACGGGCGGCGAGAACGTCTACTCCACCGAGGTCGAGAACGCCATCGCGTCGCACGCCGCGGTCGCGCAGGTTGCCGTGATCGGGATCCCGCACGACGTGTGGGGAGAGGCGGTCCACGCGATCGTCGTGCTGAAGGAGGGCGCCGCGGTGACGAGCGAGGAGCTCATCGATCACGCGCGCGACGCCATCGCCGGCTACAAGCTCCCGAAGACCGTCGAGTTCCGCACCGACCCCCTCCCGCTGTCGGGCGCGATGAAGGTGTTGAAGCGCGAGTTGCGCGCCCCGTACTGGGAGGGGCACGGCCGCGGCGTGAACTGAGCACGGCCACCGCGGCCGCGGCCCGCTCTCGGCGTTTCGTCCACGTTCACCCGCGAGTCGCGTCTGCGCTCACGATCCGTGGTCAGATGGCTGCACGATGCTGCCGATGGAGAGGGTGTGAGCGACGACTTCCCGGCTGGCGCGCGCCCCTCGCCGCGTCGAACTCAGGCCGGGGCTGCCGAGCCGGACGCGGCGATGGTGGCGCGGGCCGCGAGCGGCGACCGCGATGCGCTCGGCGTGCTCTGGGAGGCGTGGAACCCGATGCTGGTGCGGTTCCTCGGATCGCTCCGAGTCGCTGAGCCAGACGACGTCGCGGCCGACGTATGGGTCGACCTCGCTCGACGCATGCCCTCGATGGAGCCCGAACCGGAGGCGTTCCGGCGACTGCTCTTCACCATCGGGCGCCGACGCGCCATCGACGCCCGCCGCTACCGCGGCCGCCGTCCGCAAGCCTCGCTCTCCGACGCTCTTGCGGCCCGCCTCGCGGCGCTCGACGACGCCAGCACCGCGGTGATCGACGCGCAGCACGCGCAGCAACTCCTCGCCGAACTGCCGCCAACCCAGGCGGAGGTCGTGGCCTTGCGGGTCCTCGGTGGCCTGAGCGCCGCCGAGGTCGCCGAGATCACCGGACGTAGCGAGGGGGCGGTACGGATCATGGCCATGCGCGGTCTGCGCCGTTTGCGAGAGTTGGTGACCCGCCACGGGGTGGCGCTCGATGATTCGTCCGAATCCTGCGATTCCCCGAATCTGACGGTGTCGTGAGCAACGCCGGTCACTGAACGAGCGATGGTGCCACTGTGAGCGACGACCCGACCGGCCCGGACACGCCTGCTCCCGATCGCCGTCCTGCCGCCTCCGACCCCAACGACGTGGTCGGCAGCGGTAGGGACGTGCCGAGCGGTGTCGAGGGTCGCGGCGCCGAGTTCGGCGCGGGTCTCCACGAACTCGGCCTGGATGCCGAGCTCAGCGCCGCCGAGCTGCAGCCGCTCGTGGACGCCCTGCGGTCACCGGCCAGCGCCGAGGAACTCGCCCAGCGCGATTTCGTGGTGGCGCGCATGACCGACGCGCTCACACCTCCTGTTGTCGTGAGCCTGAATCGAGGTCGTCCCATGCTTGGCCGCTTCTCCCGCCGTTCCGTCGTCATCGCCGCTGCCGCCACGTTCGCGTTCGGTGGTGTTGCCGCAGCCGCCGGAGGCGGTGCGCCACTGCGTGCCGCGCTCGGCCTGCAAGAGGACGGCAGCCCGGTTGCCGACGACACGACCTCGACGCTCGAATGCCCAGAGGACGTGGCGAACCATGGTGAGTTCGTGTCGGGCGTCGCGCAGAGCGACACCGGCGACGAGAACCACGGCTCGGTCGTGAGCGAGGCCGCGCAGAGTGACTGCGGCAAGGCCGACGACACGTCGTCGTCGTCCGACGAATCCACCACGAGTGCGTCGACCGAGGAGTCGAGCGACTCCGTGGATGAAACGGACGAGACGACCGAGGACACGAGCGACCCATTCGAATGCCCCGACGATGTGAAGAACCACGGCGAGTTCGTCTCCGGTGTCGCCAAGGACAAGGACCACGAAGGCAACCACGGCTCGGTCGTGAGCGAGGCCGCACAGAGTGATTGCGGCAAGCCCGGCGCCGACGACGAGGGTGATGGCGGCGAGAACGCCACCGAAGCGGACGAGTCGGCCGAAGTCGAGGACGACCAGGGCGAGGACGACGAGGGCGAGGACGACGAGGGCGAGGACGACGAGGGCGAGGACGACGAGGGCGAGGACGACCACGGCAACAGCGGCGCGCACCGCCAGGACGGCAAGCATCGCAAGTAGCGCTCGGGCGGCCGTTGTGCCGGCGCCACATCGCGTGTCCGAACGACGGCGGGTCCCTAGGCCCGCCGTTGTTCGCGTGTACGACAGTTGCGCGCCGCGGGTATGCCGATCGGCTTTGTTGACGCCGGCCCTGGCGGGTGAGTAAGTTCGTTCGTTGAACGGAGGTCGCGCCCATGTCACCCACGCCCGCTACGAACGCCGTGCTCGCCGAACAACTCGGACCCGAGGTCGTTGACCCGTTCGGGAGCGCCGAACCTGCGCGGACGCGTTCGGAGCGGCACTGGCACGCGACGGCCTGCATGTTGTGCAGCGTCAACTGCGGGATCGAGGTCAGCCTCGGCAGCGACGGGCGCACGATCGAGCGAATACGCGGCGCCAAGCAACATCCGCTGTCGCAGGGTTACACGTGCGAGAAGGCGCTACGCATCGACCACTACCAGAACGGCGCCCACCGGCTCACCGCGCCGATGCGGCGCCGGCCCGACGGCAGCCACGAACCGGTCGACTGGGATACCGCCATCACCGAGATCGCCGCGCGCCTCGCGGCGCTGCGCGACGAGCACGGCGGTGAGCGCATCTTCTACTACGGGGGCGGCGGCCAAGGGAACCACCTCGGCGGCGGCTATGGCGCGGCGTTGCAGCACGCGCTCGGCATCCGCTATCGATCCAACGCGCTCGCCCAGGAGAAGACCGGTGAGTTCTGGGTCGACGGTCAACTGTTCGGCGCGACGAAGTGCCACACGACCGGCGACTACGAACACGCGCAGGTCGCGATGTTCGTCGGGAAGAACCCGTGGCAGTCGCACGGCTTCCCGCGTGCCCGCACCGTCTTGAAGGAGATCGCCCGCAATCCCGACCGGCACCTGATCGTCATCGACCCGCGCCGCACCGAGACCGCCGAACTCGCCGACATCCACCTGCGAGTACGACCGGGAACCGACGCCTGGTGCCTGTCGGCGATGCTCGCGGTGCTCGTCGACGAGGACTTGCTCGCACACCGCTACCTCGACGAGCACGCGGTCGGCGTCGACGACCTCGTGGCCCACCTCAGCAAGATTCCGATCGGTGAGTACTGCGCCGTTGCGGGCGTCGCCGAGGCCGACGTTCGTGCCGCCGTCCGCCTCATCGCCCGCGCCGACGGCGCCGCGATCTTCGAGGACCTCGGCATCCAGCAGGCGCCGCACAGCACGCTCAACAGCTACCTCGAGAAGTTGCTGTATCTCTTGACCGGCAACTTCGCGCGGCGCGGCGCCATGAACATCCACAGCTACTTCGTCAACCTCATCGGCGGCGCGCCCGACGGCGTGTCGCCGGTCCTCGGTGCCCGCACCATCAACGGATTGGTGCCGGGCGCGGTGATCGCCGAAGAGATCCTCACCGATCATCCCGATCGGTACCGGGCCATGATCATCGAGAGCGGCAACCCGGTGCACTCGCTGCCCGACAGCCCGCGCTTTCGCGAGGCGCTGCGTGCGCTCGATTTCGTGCTCGTTGTCGACGTCGCCATGACGGAGACGGCGCGCGAGGCCGACTACGTGTTGCCGGCATCGAGTCAGTACGAAAAGTGGGAGGCGACGTTCTTCACGCTCGAGTTCCCGCACAACCTGTTCCACCTGCGCCGTCCGATCATCGAACCGTTGCCCGGAACGCTCGCCGAACCCGAGATCCACGCGCGGTTGTTGCGGGCGCTCGGTGTCTACTCGGACGACGACCTCGTCGATCTGCGTGCGGCCGCGGCGGCCGGGCGTGCGGAGTACGCGTCGATGTTCTTCGCCGAGCTCGGCCGGCGTCCCAATCTTGCTCCCGTCGTTGCGGTGGTGCTGTACGAGACCCTCGGTCCGGCGCTCGGCGCGGGCGAACAGGGCGCCGCGGCCGTGTGGGGCCTGTGCCAGCTCGCGTTCTTGAACTTCGCCGATTCGATTCGTCGTGCGGGCTACGAGTCAGGCGACGAACTGTTCGACGCGTTGCTCGCGCACCCCGAAGGTGTCGTGTTCACCGTTGACGATCCGACCGAGTCGTTCGCGAGGCTCGTGCATCCCGACGGCCGGATCCACCTCGTCGTTCCCGAGTTGCTCGACGAGCTCGCGGCGCTCGGCGACGGGCCCGATACGGATCCGCGGTTCCCGTTCGTGCTCTCGGCGGGCGAACGCCGCGCGAACACCGCGAACACGATTTTCCGCGACCCGACGTGGCGCAAGAAGGATCCGGCGGGAGCGCTTCGCATGCACCCCGATGACGCGGTGACGGTCGGTGTCGACGACGGTGGTCGAGTGCGCATCACGACGGCACGCGGGAGTGCGGTCGCGGTCGTCGAGGTCTCGGACGCATTGCTCCCGGGGCACATTTCCCTCCCCAACGGGCTTGGTGTCGCTGACGTCGACGGCACGATCCACGGCGTCGCGCCGAACGAACTGACAACCGCGACCCACCGCGATTGGCTCGCCGGCACGCCGTTGCACAAGTACGTGCCGGCCCGAATCGAAGCGATCGCGTGATCGGGTAGTTCGGCGAGGCCGGCGAGGTCGGGGAGGTCAACGTGCGTCGCACCCGCTTCGACACGGCTCCGTGCCCGATTGCACGGGTGACCGACATGTTCGGTGACTGGTGGACGCCGCTCGTGCTCCGTGAGGCGCTGCTCGGCGCTCGGCGCTTCGACGAGTTCCAGACGCGCCTCTCGATACCGCGCGCAGTGCTGTCCGCGCGCTTGACGCGCCTCGTCGACGAGGGGTTGCTCGAACGGCGACGCTACGAGGATCACCCGCCGCGTGACGAGTATTGCCTGACGCGCAAGGGCATTGCAGCATGGGACGTACTGGCCGCGATGTGGCGCTACGGCGAGGACTGGTTCTGGGACTCGGATCGCCCGCCGTACGTACTCGCCGATGCCGAGACCGGCGCCGAGGTCCGGCCGCGCGTCGTCGACGAGCACAGCGGCCGCCAGATGAACTCGATCCCGATCCGTCTC
>Ga0233424_10000773_pt1 | contig 35516 bp, 27 predicted proteins | sample Watercolumn_Towu_FD_181011 | JGI IMG/M metagenome (GOLD analysis project Ga0233424, IMG submission 181011) | Freshwater microbial communities from Lake Towuti, South Sulawesi, Indonesia - Watercolumn_Towuti2014_125_MG | ecosystem: Environmental > Aquatic > Freshwater > Lake | place: Indonesia... | reverse complement strand
CGGAGCTGCTCCAGCAGGACCTCGTGATCGGCGAAGACCACGTCCTCCTTGCCGCCGAACTGCCGGAAGAAGGTCGACCGGGAGACGCCGGCGGCCTTGGCGATCTGCTCCACGGACGTCTGGTCGAACCCCTGGGCGCTGAAGAGTTCGAGCGCGGCGGCGACGACGCCCCCGGTGCGCAGCTCTGCGGATTCGTGCATGGCGAAATCCTAGACCGCCGTGGGGCTCGCGCCCGAGCGTCCCCGCGGGAGCGCACCGCTACGGCAGTTCCAGGACCCGCGTTTCCGTGAGGGCGCGCGACCGTCCATGCTGATCCTGGTTGTGGTCACGAGGCGTCCGAGGGTCGCCGACTCGCGCGCGAGTCCGATGCCCGATACCGCCGAGCGATCCGTATGAAGAGGTCCAGGGCCTCGGCTTCCGAGCGGAAGCGGAGCGGCGCATGGAAGCGCTCACCGCGCTCATCGGCCTCCCAGACGATCCACTCCTCGCCTTCCCGCTCGATCCAGGCGGACGACTGAGGCCGGCCTGTAGGGCCGAACCAGTTGGCGGTCGCGGTGAGCTTCTCCTCGCGGATGATGCGCTGCGCCTGGGTGGCGGTGAGGTCGCTCACGTGGTCTCCTCCGTCCTGCTCCGAGACTGAGGATCGTACCGGAGGAGTCGGGGCGTCGCCCACGTCCGCGGGCGTCGGAGCGCTCAGCCTGCGGTAGTAGGCTGGGGGACTGGTCGATGTCTCGACATCGAGAGAATCACCAGACCAGACCGCAGCCCAGTGAAGGAAGCACAGTGGATCTGTACGAGTACCAGGCACGAGACGTTTTCGAGAAGTACGGAGTGCCGGTCCTCGCCGGCATCGTCGCGGACACCCCCGAGGAGGTGAAGGCGGCTGCCGAGAAGATCGGCGGTGTCGTGGTCGTCAAGGCCCAGGTCAAGACCGGAGGCCGCGGCAAGGCGGGCGGCGTCAAGGTCGCCAAGACGCCCGACGAGGCGTACGAGGCAGCGAAGGCCATCCTCGGCCTCGACATCAAGGGCCACGTCGTCAAGCGCGTCATGGTCGCGCAGGGTGCGCGCATCGCCGAGGAGTTCTACTTCTCGGTGCTGCTCGACCGCGCCAACCGCTCCTACCTCTCCCTCTGCTCCGTCGAGGGCGGCATGGAGATCGAGCAGCTCGCCGTCGAGAAGCCCGAGGCGCTCGCCCGCGTCGAGGTCAACCCGCTGACCGGCATCGACAAGGAGAAGGCGGTCGAGATCGCCCGCGCCGCGAACTTCCCGGAGGACCTCGTCGAGAAGGTCTCCGACGTGTTCGTGAAGCTCTACGACGTGTACAAGGGTGAGGACGCGACGCTCGTCGAGGTCAACCCGCTCGTCCGCACCGAAGACGGCGACATCATCGCGCTCGACGGCAAGGTCACGCTCGACGACAACGCCTCCGAGATCCGCCACCCCGAGCACGAGGCGCTCGAGGACAAGGACGCCGCCGACCCACTCGAGGCCAAGGCCAAGGCGTCCGGCCTCAACTACGTCAAGCTCGACGGCGAGGTCGGCATCATCGGCAACGGCGCGGGCCTGGTCATGTCGACGCTCGACGTCGTCGCCTACGCCGGTGAGAACCACAACGGCGTCAAGCCCGCCAACTTCCTCGACATCGGCGGCGGCGCCTCGGCCGAGGTCATGGCCGCCGGCCTCGACGTCATCCTCGGCGACCCGCAGGTCAAGAGCGTGTTCGTCAATGTGTTCGGTGGCATCACGGCGTGCGACGCCGTCGCCAACGGCATCAAGGGCGCCCTGGAGACACTGGGTGACACGGCTTCCAAGCCGCTCGTCGTCCGCCTCGACGGCAACCGCGTCGACGAGGGTCGCGCGATCCTCGCCGACTACGCGCACCCGCTTGTCACCCTGGCCGCAACCATGGACGAGGGCGCCGACAAGGCCGCCGAGCTCGCCAACGCCTGAGACTGAAGGACGAGAAGAATGTCGATCTACCTCAACAAGGACTCCAAGGTCATCGTCCAGGGCATCACCGGCGGCGAGGGCACCAAGCACACCGCGCTGATGCTCAAGGCCGGCACCCAGGTCGTCGGCGGCGTCAACGCCCGCAAGGCCGGCACCACGGTCTCGCACACGGACAAGGACGGCAACGCCGTCGAGCTCCCCGTCTTCGGCTCGGTCGCCGAGGCCATGAAGGAGACCGGCGCCGACGTGTCGATCGCCTTCGTCCCCGGCGCCTTCACGAAGGACGCGATGGTCGAGGCCATCGATGCCGAGATCCCGCTGCTCGTCGTCATCACCGAGGGCGTCCCCGTGGGCGACTCGGCCGAGGCCTGGGCCTACGCGCAGAGCAAGGGCAACAAGACCCGCATCATCGGGCCGAACTGCCCCGGCATCATCACGCCCGGTGAGGCGCTCGTCGGCATCACGCCCGCGAACATCACCGGCAAGGGCCCGATCGGCCTCGTGTCGAAGTCCGGCACCCTGACGTACCAGATGATGTTCGAGCTGCGCGACCTGGGCTTCTCGACCGCCATCGGCATCGGCGGCGACCCGGTCATCGGCACCACGCACATCGACGCGCTCGCCGCGTTCGAGGCCGACCCGGAGACCAAGGCGATCGTCATGATCGGCGAGATCGGCGGCGACGCCGAGGAGCGTGCGGCCGAGTACATCAAGGCGAACGTCACCAAGCCCGTCGTCGGCTACGTCGCGGGCTTCACGGCTCCCGAGGGCAAGACCATGGGGCACGCCGGCGCGATCGTCTCCGGGTCCGCCGGTACCGCGCAGGCGAAGAAGGAGGCCCTCGAGGCCGCCGGCGTCAAGGTCGGCAAGACGCCGTCCGAGACCGCCGCTCTCATGCGCGAGATCATCGAGTCGCTCTGATCTGAGCTACGCTTGACCTGAAGGCCCCGGGCTCCACCCCGGGGCCTTCGTCATGCCGCCACACTTTCGAATCGCGCAAATGGCCCCATTCCGTGTCGGAATGGGGCCATTTGCGCGATTCGAAACGGGCTAGATCCCGACGCCGAAGAGGGCCTCGATGGGACCGCGGGCGAAGAAGATGAGGAAGCCGGCGCCGACCACCCACAGCAGCGGGCTGATGGTCCTGGCCTTGCCGGAGAAGGCGTGGATGAGCACCCAGCTCACGAAGCCCGCCCCGATGCCGTTGGCGATCGAGTACGTCAGCGGCATGACGGAGACCGTGAGGAACACCGGCAGCAGCACCCGGAAGTCGCCGAAGTCGATGTGCCGGATCTGCGCCATCATCATGGCACCGACGATGATCAGTGCCGCGGCGGCGATCTCGGTCGGGACGATCGAGGTCAGCGGCGTGAGGAACATCGCGATGAGGAAGACGATGCCCGTCACGACGTTCGCGAGGCCCGTCCTGGCACCCTCCCCGATGCCGGCTCCGGACTCGATGAAGACCGTGCTGGAGGACGACGAGGTCGCACCACCGGCGATCGCTCCGACGCCCTCGACCACCAGCGCCGACTTGATGCGCGGGAAGTCGCCGTTGTCATCGGCGAGGTTCGCCTCCTTCGCCAGGCCCGTCATGGTGCCCATGGCGTCGAAGAAGTTCGTGAAGAGGAGCGTGAAGACGATCATCACGAGCGCGACGAGGCTGACCTTGCCGAGGTCGAACGAGAAGTCGACGGCGCCGATGAGGCTCAGGTCGGGGACGCTGACGGGGGAGCCGTTCAGCGCAGGGACGGTGAGACCCCAGCCGCCGGGGTTGACGACATTGCCCTCATCGTCGACGCCGCGGGCGCCGATGTGCCAGATCGCCTCGACGACGACCGCGAGCACGGTGCCGCCGATGAGGCCGATGAGCATGCCGCCCTTGATGCGGAGCGCGACGAGGATGCCGGTGAGGAGCAGGGTGATCACGAACAGCAGGCTCGGCACGGTCGCGACGGAGCCGTTGACGCCGAGGCCGACGGGCGGTGACGAGGCACCGGTCGCGGTGACGAAGCCGGAGTTCACGAAGCCGATGAAGGCGATGAAGAGGCCGATGCCGACCGTGATCGCGATCTTGAGCTGGAAGGGCACGGCATCGAAGATCGCCTTCCGCAGCCCGGTGGCGGCGAGCAGCACGATCACGACGCCGTTGATCATCACGAGCGCCATCGCCTCGGGCCAGGTGACCTGGCCGACGACGGAGAACGCGACGAAGGCGTTGATGCCGAGACCGGCGGCGAAGCCGAACGGCAGGCGGGTGACGACACCGAAGAGGATCGTCATGATGCCGGCGGTCAGGGCCGTCGCGGCGCCGACGGCGTTGAAGTCGAGCATGTCGCCGGCGACGTCCGGCTTCCCGGACAGGATGATCGGGTTCAAAATCACGATGTAGGCCATCGTGACGAACGTCACGAGGCCTCCACGGATCTCGGTGCCGATCGTCGATCCGCGCTTGCTGATCTCGAAGAAGCGGTCCAGGGTACCGGTGGGTCCGGTGGACGCCGGGGCGGGTGGGGCAGTAGTCATCGGGAAACCTCCGGAGAAACGCTACCGTGTCGTCCGCCTCGCGCGCGCCCACGGGGGCCGAAGGGGAACTCGTCGTAGTCTCGAAGGCGCTATGCAACGCCTCCTCGTCGCGCTCCTCGCCGCCCTCGACGCCGCCATCACGGCTGCCGTCGGTCTGGCCGTGCTGCTGGCGCCGCTGACGCTCCTCTGGACACTCGCTTTCGGCGTGACCGCCGACTGGGGAGCGCTGTGGCCGCTCACCGGAACGCTGTGGCAGTTCGGCCACGGCGTGCCGCTGGAGGTCGTGATCCCCGACGCCCTGCTCGTGACTCTGGCGATCCCCGTGGAGGCAGCGCGCTTCGTCCTCTCGGTCACACCGTTGGCGTTCGTGCTCCTCACCCTGCTCCTCGCCGCTCGCTCCGGGGGCCGGGCCGCTCGGTCCGGGGCCTGGGTGTGGGGATCGCTCTCGGGGACCGTCGTGTTCGCCGTGATCTCGACGGTCGTCGCTCTCACATCGGCGCTCGGCGCCGCGCGGGTCCCGCTGGCTCTCGCCATCCTGCTGCCCCCCGTCGTGTACCTCGTGGGCGCCGTGTGCGGCGCGGTGCGGGTGGCATGGGAGGACGGCGACGGCGGGCTGCTCGACCGCATCCACGACATCCTGGATTCCCGGGAGGACTGGGCGCCGGTGCCCGCCGCGATCGTGCGGGGCGCCGCGTTCGCGCTCGTGGGCGTGACCGGGGCCGCCGCCCTGGCCGTCGCCCTGTCGGTCCTCACGCGGGGCGGAGAGGTCGTCGCGCTGTTCCAGGCGGCGCGGGTCGACGCCCTGGGGGCGACCGTGCTGACCCTCGGGCAGCTCGCATATCTGCCGACCTTCGTGGTGTGGGCGGCCGCGTGGCTGGCCGGCCCTGGGTTCGCGGTCGGGGCCGGGACCGCGGTGTCGCCCGCCGGCACCCAGCTCGGCGTCGTGCCCGGCATCCCGGCGTTCGGTCTGTTGCCGGAGAACTCCTCGTTCTGGATGCTCATCGTCATCCTGATCCCGGTGGCCGCCGGGGCATTCGCCGGGTGGGCCGTGCGCTCGCGGCTCGTATGGGAGGGGACGCCGCTGGGGCTCCTGCAGCGCGTCGTGATCGCGGTCGGAATCGCCGCGGTCTCAGGCGGCGTTGCCGCGCTCGCCGCCGCCTTCGCGAACGGTTCGATGGGCCCGGGCCGACTCGAGGTCGTCGGTCCGGCGATACTGCCGTTCGCCTTGTCTCTGGGGGCGGAGGTCCTCGTCGGGGCGGCGATCCTGTTGCTGTCGCCCCGCAACCGCGACGAGCTCGCGGAGGAGCGCACCGATCGCTGGATCGCGGAGATGTCCGAACGGGCCTCCGAGGAGCACGCTGACGACGACCGCCGCTAGCCGCCTCGGGCCTCCGGCGACGCCGGTCGGAGCGTCATCGGCACGCCGGTAGACTGGGCGCGTGCTCACGGTCGCCGTACTCATCTCGGGCGCCGGCTCGAACCTTCGCGCCCTCCTCGAGGCCGCTCGTCACCCCGATTTCCCGGCGCGTGTCGTCGTCGTCGGGGCGGATCGCGAAGCCGACGGGCTGGCCCATGCCGAGGGGTTCGGCATCCCCAGCTTCACCGTGCCGTGGCACGAACACGAGAGCCGCGAGGCGTGGGGCGAGGAGCTGGGCCGTCAGCTCGCCGTCTGGTCGCCCGACCTCGTGGTGCTCAGCGGCCTCATGCGCCTGCTGCCGTCCTCCCTCGTCGCCGCCTATGCGCCGCGGATCATCAACACCCACCCCGCGTTCCTCCCGGAGTTCCCCGGAGCGCACGGCGTCCGCGACGCGCTCGCCGCGGGCGTCCGCGAGACCGGCGCCAGCGTGATCGTCGTGGACGACGGGGTCGACACCGGGCCCATCCTCGCCCAGGAGCGCGTGCCGATCCGGGCCGACGACACCGAGCACACGCTGCACGAGCGCATCAAGCCGGTCGAGCGCCGGCTCCTCATCGACGTCGTCCGGCGCATCGCTACCGGCGACCTCCCCCTGACCTCCGCCCCCTGACCCCCCCGACGCCCCGCACGAAGGAGCCCATCATGGCCGGCCCCCGCCACGACCCCACGCTCTACCGCGATCGCGACACCGTGCCGATCCGGCGCGCTCTCGTCTCGGTCAGCGACAAGACCGACCTGCTCGTGCTCGCCGCTGCGCTCGCGGAGGCGGGCGTAGAGATCGTCTCGACCGGGTCGACGGCGTCCACCATCCGCGACGCCGGCTTCGAGGTGACGGATGTGGCCGCGGTCACGGGTGTCGCCGAGATGCTCGACGGTCGCGTCAAGACCCTGCATCCGAAGGTGCACGGCGGGCTGCTCGCCGACCTGCGCCTGGAGGATCACGAGCGGCAGCTCGCCGACCTCGACATCGCGCCGTTCGAGCTCGTCGTCGTCAACCTCTACCCGTTCGTGGAGACCGTGGCCTCTGGTGCCGAGGGTGACGACGTGGTGGAGCAGATCGACATCGGCGGCCCCGCCATGGTGCGTGCAGCGGCGAAGAACCACGCCAACGTCGCGATCGTCGTGTCGCCGCAGTCCTACCCGGCGATCGTCGCGGCCGTGGCACAGGGCGGCACGTCTCTCGCCCAGCGGCGGGAGCTCGCGGCGCGGGCGTTCGCGCACACCGCGGCCTACGACACGGCCGTCGCGCAGTGGTTCGCCGAGGGCACGCTCAACGACCCGGGCGACCTTCCGGCGCACCTGACGATCCAGGCCGAGCGGCTCGCGACGCTGCGCTACGGCGAGAACTCCCACCAGCGCGGCGCCATCTATACCCGCGCCGGCGGCCACGGCATCGCTCAGGCCACGCAGCTGCAGGGCAAGGAGATGTCGTACAACAACTACGTCGACGCGGACGCCGCCCTGCGCGCCGCCTACGACATGGTCAAGCCGGCGGTCGCGATCATCAAGCACGCGAACCCGTGCGGGATCGCCACGACCGCGCCGAACGCCCTCGACCCGATCGCCAGCGCGCACCTCCGCGCCCACGAGTGCGACCCCGTGTCGGCGTACGGCGGCGTGATCGCCGCGAACGGCACCGTGACGCTGAAGATGGCCGAGAACCTGAAGGACATCTTCACCGAGGTCATCGTCGCGCCGTCGTTCGAGCCCGCGGCCCTCGAGGTGTTCAAGGCGAAGAAGAACCTGCGCCTGCTGCAACTCCCCGAGGACTGGCAGCAGGAGCGCATGGACGTGCGCCTCGTGTCCGGCGGGCTTCTGCTCCAGGACGCGGACCGCTTCCCGGACGACATCGTCTCCGTCGCCAAGAACTGGGAGCTCGTGTCGGGGGAGCGCCCGAGCGACGAGGAGATGGAGAACCTGATCTTCGCGTGGAAGGCGTGCCGGGCCGTGAAGTCGAACGCGATCGTGCTGGCGAAGGACAACGCGACGGTCGGCGTCGGCATGGGCCAGGTCAACCGCGTCGACTCGTGCCGCCTCGCGGTGGAGCGGGCGGGCGACCGTGCCGCCGGATCCGTCGCTTCGTCCGACGCGTTCTTCCCGTTCGCGGACGGTGCCCAGGTGCTCATCGACGCGGGTGTCACGGCGATCGTGCAGCCCGGCGGCTCCGTGCGGGACGAGGAGGTCGTGGATGCCGCGCGCAAGGCCGGCGTCACGATGTTCTTCACGGGGGAGCGCCACTTCTTCCACTGACCGAGACCCCGGTCTTCTGCCGAGACCCCGGCATGCGCACGTCTGCACGCCGGGGTCTCGGCGCGTAGGCGGGGTCTCGGGGAGAGAACCGCGATGTCCGATTTCCGCCAGCCGTAGCCGCGCGGGGGTGAGAGAGTGGAGGACATGAGCCCCTCCTTCGACGAGCGCTACCGGGCGATCAGCGCTCGGGACACCCGCTTCGACGGGCAGTTCGTCACCGCCGTGCGCTCGACAGGGATCTACTGCCGGCCCAGCTGCCCCGCGCGCACGCCGAAGCCACAGAACGTCACGTTCTATCCGACGAGTGCCGCGGCGCACGAGGCCGGCTACCGCGCGTGCAAGCGGTGCCTGCCGGAGGCCGCCCCAGGGTCGCCCGCGTGGGACGTCCGCGGAGACACGGCCGCGCGGGCCATGCGCCTGATCGCGTCCGGCGTGGTCGAGCGCGAGGGGGTGCCAGGACTCGCGTCGCGACTCGGCTACTCGAGCCGTCATCTCACGCGGCTGCTGACGACCGAGCTCGGCGCCGGACCGCTCGCGCTGGCGAGAGCGCACCGCGCCCACACCGCCCGCATGCTCCTCGTGGGAACCGACATGCCCATCGCCGATGTCGCCTTCGCCGCCGGCTTCCACAGCATCCGCCAGGGCAACGACACGATCCGGGAGGTGTTCGGGCTCACGCCGGGGGAGCTGCGTGCCCGCCGCCGCACGCCCTCCGCGGCCGCCCCCGGAACGATCGATCTCGTCCTGCCGTACCGGGGGCCCCTGGATGCGGCCGGGGTCTTCGCGTGGATGGCCGCGCGAGCCGTGACGGGCGTCGAGGAGGCCACGGCGACGTCGTTCTCCCGTCATCTCCGGATGCCGGGCGGCCCCGCGTGGTTCGAGGTGCGTCAGGAGGAGACGGAGCGCCTGCACCTCCGGGCCCGGGTCGCGCAACTCGGCGACCTCACGCCGCTGGTGGCCATCGCACGCCGCATCTTCGACCTCGACGCCGACCCTCTCGCGGTCGACGAGGCCCTGGCCGCGCACCCGCCCCTCGCGCCCCTGGTCGCGCGGACCCCCGGCATCCGCGTGCCCGGGGCGGCCGATCCGCACGAGATGCTCATCCGCGCGATGATCGGGCAGCAGATCACGGTCGTCGCCGCCCGCACCGCGCTCACCGCGCTCACCGACGCGCTGGGGGAGCGGACCCCCGAGGGCCTGCTGTTCCCGACGATGTCGGCCATCGCGACCCACGGCGCGGAGGTGCTGCGCGGGCCCGCCGCCCGGATCCGCGCCGTCACGGGAGCCGCCGCGGCCCTGGCGGACGGGAGCCTGACCCTCACCGTGGGCGATGACGGCCCGACGCAGCGCGCCGCCCTCCTCGCGATGCCGGGGATCGGACCATGGACCGCCGACTACGTGCGGATGCGGGTGCTCGGCGATCCGGACGTGCTGCTCCCCGGCGACGTCGCTCTCCGTGCCGGTGCTGCCGCGTCCGGGCTGCCCGCCGAACCGAAGACCCTCACCGCCTGGGCGGAGCGCGCCGCACCGTGGCGGAGCTACCTCAGCGCGCACCTGTGGCGTGCCGCCCCGATCCGTCCCGTCGGACCGCGGCGCAGATCCACCGTCCGGCCCGTCCGCGACATCGCATCCGACACCGAGGAGACCTCATGACCGCTCTCATCCAGACCCTCGACACCGCTGACGGTCCCTTCACGATCCTCGCCGACGACCGCCAGCGGGTCCTCGTGTCCGGCTGGACGGACGACGTCGAGGCGATCCTCGGCCGTCTTCCCGCCCGGGTACGCCCCGATGCCGTGCGCGAGGCCGAGACGGACGCGGCGGGCGCCGTCCGCGCGTACTACGCGGGCGACGTCGCGGCGATCGACGGGGTCGCGGTCGCGCAGACCGGCACCGCCCTCCAGCTCGCCGGCTGGGCGGCGCTGCGCACCATCGCACCGGGGGAGCCCCTGACCTACACGGGCTTCGCGACCCGACTCGGCAACCCCCAGGCCGTGCGCGCGGCGGCGTCGATCTGCGCCCGCAACGCCCCGGCCCTGTTCGTGCCCTGCCATCGCGTGCTCCGCACGGACGGCTCCCTCGGCGGCTTCGCCTGGGGGCTGCCCGTGAAGGAGAGCCTTCTGGCGCGCGAACACGCCGCCCGCTGACCTCCCGAGCCGAGGAGCCCGCTCCGGACGGAGCGGGCTCTTCGCCGTCCCGGGAATTCCCCTTGCGCTCAGCTCGTTCACAGGAATAGGCTGATGGGCTGTCGCGCCAACCGGACGACCTCGCCGAGCCCTTGAGGAGGACACCATGACCACGATCGCCACCGCGCGGATCGCCACCCTCGGCTCGACCCCGGCGCGCCCGCTCTCCTAGAGCCTCCGCCCCCCTTCTGCACCGGATGCCGGGCTCCGTGAGCTCGCTCTCGCATCCGTTCCCCCGCTCTTCTCCCCTTCGACTCCTCTGAGAGACATGTCTTCCTCGTCTTCCGCGCAGAACCCGTCCCCCTCCTCCTCCCTCTCCACGCCCGCCGCGCTGTGGCGGCTCAAGCCGTTCGTGAAGCCGGTCATCTGGCGCCTCGCCGGCGGTGCCGCCAGCGCGCTCGCGGCGGCCCTCATCGCGCTGATGATCCCCATCGTGCTCGAGCAGATCATCGGCGGGCCGGTGCAGTCCGGGGCGCTCGACGCGATCGTCTGGGGAGCGCTCGCCGTGTTCGCCCTCGGCCTCGGCGAGGCGCTCATGGTGTGGCTCCGTCGGCAGTTCGTGCTCTTCCCCGCCACGCAGGTGGAGTACCGCATGCGCACCGAGCTCTACTCACGCCTGCAGACGCTCCCCGTCGCGTTCCACGACCGGTGGCAGTCCGGGCAGCTGCTCAGCCGCATGATGCAGGACATCGGCCTGATCCGCCGGTGGCTCGCCTTCGGTCTCGTGCTGCTGGTCGTGAACGTGCTGACGATCCTCATCGGCTCGGTGCTGCTGTTCCGCTGGCACTGGCTGCTGGGCACGATCTTTCTCGTGACGGCGGTCCCGCTGTGGATCCGCGGCTACCTGTTCGAGAAGCGCTACGGCGCCCTCACCCGCCGCAGCCAGGACCAGGCGGGCGACCTCGCCACGAGCGTCGAGGAGAGCGTGCACGGCATCCGCGTGCTCAAGGCGTTCGGCCGCGGCACGCACGCCCTCCGCCGCTTCAGCCGTCAGGCCGAGACGCTGCGCGAGACCGAGATGAGCAAGGCCGGGGCCATCGCCTCGATCTGGTTCTGGCTCGACCTCATGCCGCAGATCGCCTTCGGCCTCAGCCTCATGTCGGGCATCTGGCTCATCTCGCAGGACGCGATCACGTCGGCGGAGCTGTTCGCCTTCTTCGCGATGGCCGTCGTGCTGCGCTGGCCCATCGAGTCGATCGGCTTCCTCTTCTCGTTCATGCTCGACGCGCGTACGGCGACGGACCGCGTCTTCGACATCTTCTCGGAGACGAACACCATCACCGATCCGGAGAACCCGGTGCACATCGAGAACCCGCGTGGCGAGCTCGCGTTCGAGAACGCGCACTTCCGCTACCAGGATGCGGCGGCCGACGAGCGGGACCTGCTCGACGGGATCGACCTCGTGCTGCGGCCGGGCGAGACCATGGCGCTCGTGGGCCTCACCGGCAGTGGCAAGACCACGCTGACGACGCTGCCGACGCGGCTGTACGACGTGACGGGAGGGCGGGTCACGCTCGACGGCGTCGACGTGCGCGACCTCACGCTCGCCGAGCTGCGGGAGCACATCGCGATGGCGTTCGAGGACGCGACGCTCTTCTCGGCCTCGGTCCGCGAGAACGTCCTGCTCGGCCGCGCCGACCTCGACGTGCACAGCCCCGAAGCCGAGCGCGTCCTTCGCGAGGCGCTCGACGTCGCCCAGGCCGCCTTCGTCGACACCCTCCCCGAGGGTGTCGAGACGGTGATCGGCGAGGAGGGACTGAGCCTGTCCGGCGGACAGCGCCAGCGGCTCGCCCTCGCCCGCGCCGTGGCCGCCAACCCCCGGGTGCTCGTCCTCGACGATCCGCTGTCGGCGCTGGACGTCGACACCGAGGCGCTCGTGGAGGAGGCGCTGCGGCACGTGCTCGCCGACACCACCGCGATGATCGTCGCGCACCGTCCGTCCACCGTGGCCCTCGCCGACCGCGTGGCGCTGCTGGAGGACGGCCGGATCACCGCCGTCGGCACGCACACCGAGCTGTTGAAGACGAGTCGGCACTACCGGCACGTCATCTCCAGCCTGGAGGCCGAGGAGGCCGCCCGCACCGGGGCCATCCCGATCATCCGCGACGAGCAGGCCGAGATCCACGAGACCGTGCAGGAAGGCATCCGCGAGGAGGCCGATGACGAGGCGCCCGGAGGCGCCCCCCGATTCGCAGGAGAGGAGGTGCAGCGATGAGCTCCCTCACCGGAACCCAGGACGAGGACCGCTCCCGCCTCACCACGGAGGAGAGCAGGGCGATCCGCCGCCGCTCGCTGCGGCTGCTCGGCTCGCTCGTGCGTCCGCTCAAGCCGCAGATCGTGCTCGCCGCCACGGTGCTCGTGATCTCGACGGCGCTGCAGGTGGCCGGACCGATCCTCATCAGCATCGGCCTCGACCGGGCGCTCCCCGCGGTGCTCGACGACGCCGACTGGATGCCGACGTTCGTCGTCGGTGGGATCTACCTGCTCGCGGGTGCTCTCGCCGCCGTGCTCATCGCCTGGTACGTCATCATCGCGGCCAAGCTGACCCAGGCCGTCCTGCTCGACCTGCGCAAGCGCATCTTCCTGCACACCCAGCGCCTGAGCCTGGAGTTCCACGAGTCGTACACCTCGGGGCGGATCATCTCGCGCCAGACGAGCGACCTGGACTCCATCAAGGAGCTCCTCGACGGCGGCCTGAACGAGCTCGTCTCCGGCGTGCTCTTCGGTGTCTTCACCTTCATCGCCCTGTGCGTGTGGGACTGGCAGTCCGGTCTGATCCTCGCGATCGGCGGCGTGCCGCTGTTCTTCCTCATGCGCTGGTTCTACTCGCGCTCGCAGCTCGTGTACCGAGAGTCCCGGGTGATCAGCGCGAAGGTGATCGTGCAGTTCGTGGAGACCATGACGGGTATCCGCGCGGTCAAGGCATTCCGGAAGGAGCCGCGCAACGACGAGGCCTTCCAGGGCGTGGCCGGCGAGTACCGCGACGTGAACCGCCGCTCGATGCTGCTGTTCGGCACGTTCGAGCCCGGGCTCATGGGCGTCGCGGCGCTCGTGCTCGGCGTGGTCGTGCTGTGGGGCGGCATCCGGGTCTCGGAAGGAGCGCTGACGGTCGGCGTGCTGCTGTCCGCCGTGCTCTACGTGCGCAACTTCTTCGCTCCGATGCAGGAGATCGCGATGTTCCTCAACTCCTACCAGTCCGCCACCGCGGCGCTGGAGAAGGTGTCGGGCGTCCTGGAGGAGGTGCCGACGGTGCCGGACCCCGAGAAGCCGGTGGACCTCTGGGAGTCCCGGGGGCACATCCGCTTCGACGAGGTCACCTTCGCGTACAACGAGGACAAGACGATCCTGCCGAACTTCTCGCTCGACATCCCCGCCGGGCAGACGATCGCGCTGGTCGGGACGACGGGGGCGGGCAAGTCCACGCTGGCCAAGCTCATCTCGCGGTTCTACGACCCGTCCGCGGGGACGGTGACCCTCGACGGCGTCGATCTGCGGTCGCTGCACCCGAAGGACCTCCGCCGCGCGATCGTCATGGTCACGCAGGAGGCGTACCTGTTCAGCGGGACCGTCGCCGACAACATCGCGCTCGGGCGCCCGGACGCGACGCTCGACGAGATCCGCGAGGCGGCGCGGGCGGTGGGCGCCGACGCGTTCATCTCGGCCCTGCCGGACGGGTACGACACCGACGTGAACAAGCGCGGTGGTCGTGTCTCGGCCGGGCAGCGACAGCTCATCTCGTTCGCCCGCGCCTTCCTCGCCGACCCGGCGGTGCTGATCCTCGACGAGGCGACGGCCTCGCTGGACATCCCGTCCGAGCGGCTGATCCAGGACGCGTTGCAGACGCTGCTGGCCGACCGGACGGCGATCATCATCGCGCACCGGCTGTCGACGGTGGCGATCGCGGATCGTGTGCTCGTGATGGAGCACGGCCGGATCATCGAGGACGACACCCCGGCCGCCCTGATCGGCGGCACCGGGAAGTTCGCCCAGCTGCACGCGGCCTGGCAGGAGACGCTCGTCTGACGCGCTGACGCGCTGACGCGACAGCGGCCCCGGCATCCGTCCGGATGCCGGGGCTTCCTCGTCCGGGCGCGCGTGCTCCGCGATCGGTAGCATCGAAGGATGGACCCCTTCCTCCTCGTCGCGGAGTGGTGGTGGCTCGCGCCGACCGCCGCCGCCGGGGTGACCGCGGGCGCGATCGGGGTGCGTCGTCGCAACACCCGCAGCGGCCGCCGACTGGAGTACGACGCCGCCCGGCACGACCTCCGCGAGGCCCAGCAGCGCGCGGTGGTGCGACGGACGGCGCTGAAGGTGGCACGAGCCGACCTCGCGCGGGTCTCCGCCGAGCGGGCCGCGCAACGCGCGAGCGCCGAGCAGGTGGCCGGCGCCCGGCGCATGCTCAAGGAGCGCGAACGCGACGCCAGAGCGGCGGCCGCCGACGTCCGCGCCCGACGCGTCAGGGTGAACGCCGCCCGCGCCGCGATCCCCGCCGGCTCCGCCCCGCGGCCGCTGGAGCGCCTGTACGCGGAGCACGACGCGGTGACGGCGCGATGGATGCGGTACGAGACCGACACCGCGCTGCAGATCACCTATCCCGAGATGACGGACGTGAAGCGCCCGGAGACGGCCGCCTACCTGCGGGCCGCCGGTGCGGCGGTCGAGGCGCGTCGGCAGACGACGGGCCGCGTGACCGCCGCCGAGTACGCGGCCTACCGCGACGCCGTCGCGGAGCTGGAGCGGGCGTTCGAGGCCGCCGAGCACGCGGCGAAGGTCCAGACGGGGGAGGCGCCGCCCACACCGGCCTGGCAGGACGCCGCGCAGGACATGCTGCACCGCTCCGCCGAGGCCATCGATCGGGCGGCGGGTGCCGCCGCGTCCGCGCTGGCCGCGTGGAACAGCCGTCGGGGCAAGGGCACGCCCCCGGACGGCAGTGGTCAGCGCTGAGGAGGATCGAGAGCACGCCGCCCTGCAGGTCCGAGGGCGACGGAGTCTCGATGGGGGAGGGGATTCGAGACCCCGCCGCCGGTCTCAGGAGGGGACGCGGATCTCGGCGATGACCTCGCCGTAGGCCGTCTCCCCGACGGGGGTGAACCCGACGCGGCGGAAGAACGCCTCCGGGCCGTCCTCGCCGGCTTCGTAGATGACGTTGACGTGGTCGACGCCGCGGTTGCGCGCTTCGTCGATGAGGTTCTCGACGGCGAAGCGGCCGATGCCGCGACCCTGGTCGTCCGCGTCGACGTTGATGCGCCACAGCACGGAGCGGAAGTGCTCCTCCGGCGCCTCGTCATCGAAGTTGGCGCTCACGAATCCCACGACCTCGTTGCGGTCCAGGATCACCCGCTGCCAGGAGGTCTGCGGGTTGATGACGGTGGCCGCGATGCCGTACGAGACGGGGGCGAGGAACTGCTCCTGTCCGGGCTTGAGCGACAGGTTGTTCACGGCGACGATCGTCGCGGCGGAGAGTTCGACCATGCGCAGTTCGGACATGCCCCCAGGCTAGCCCCTCCGCTCACCGCATTCATCACTCGGGCGGACTTTTCACGGACCGTTCGTCCGAGGGAGTCTCTTCGGTGGGACCGCCGCTTCGGGGTCCGGGACGCTCAGGTATCTTGGTATCGAGACAAATAGCCCTCGTGAACGGAGAACGTCCCGGTGACCGACGACGCCATCATCTACACCTACACCGACGAGGCACCGGCACTGGCCACCGCCTCCTTCCTGCCGATCATCCAGGCCTACACGGGCCAGGCGGGTATCGAATTCGAGACGCGGGACATCTCTCTGGCCGGCCGCATCCTCGCCGCGTTCCCGCAGAAGCTCACCCCCGAGCAGCAGGTCGGCGACGCGCTGGCGGAGCTGGGCGGCCTCGCCACGCTCCCCGAGGCGAACATCATCAAGCTGCCGAACATCTCCGCGTCGATCCCGCAGCTCAAGGCCGCCATCGCGGAGCTGCAGCAGCAGGGTTACGACGTCCCCGACTTCCCGGACGAGCCCTCGTCGCTGGAGGAGAAGGACATCCGCGCCCGCTACGACCGCATCAAGGGCTCCGCCGTGAACCCCGTCCTGCGCGAGGGCAACAGCGACCGCCGCGCGCCGCTGGCGGTGAAGAACTACGCCAAGAAGCACCCGCACCGCAACAAGCCGTTCGCGGAGGGCTCGAAGACCCGCGTCGCGACCCTGGGCCACGACGACTTCAAGCACAACGAGCGCTCCTGGGTCGCCGCGCACGACGACGTCCTCTCCTTCCGCCACACCGCGAAGGACGGCACCGTCACGGTCCTCAAGGAGGGGCTCAAGGTCCTCCCGCGCGAGATCATCGACGCCACGTTCCTGTCCGCCAAGGAGCTGGACGCGTTCCTCGCGGACACGCTCGCGGAGGCCAAGGCCGACGACGTGCTCTACTCGGTGCACCTCAAGGCCACGATGATGAAGGTCAGCGATCCGATCATCTTCGGTCACGTCGTGAAGGCGTTCTTCAAGGACGTCTTCGACCAGTACGGCACGCAGCTCGCCGAGGCCGGACTCAGCGCGAACGACGGTCTCGGCTCGATCCTCGCGGGGCTGGCGGACGTCGCCGGTGGCGAGGAGATCGCCGCGGCGTTCGACAAGGCCATCGCCGAGGGGCCGCGCCTGTCGTACGTGAACTCCGACAAGGGGATCACCAACCTGCACGTGCCGAGCGATGTCATCGTCGACGCGTCCATGCCCGCTCTCGTCCGCAACGGCGGAAAGCTCTGGGGCAAGGACGGCGAGGAGGCCGACACCATCGCGGTCATCCCCGACTCGTCCTACGCGAGCGTCTACCAGGCCGTGATCGACGATGTGATCGCGAACGGCCCGCTCGACCCCGCCACGATCGGCACCGTGCCGAACGTGGGCCTCATGGCGCAGGCCGCCGAGGAGTACGGCAGCCACGACAAGACGTTCGAGATCGCCGCCGACGGCATCGTCCAGGTGCTCGACAGCGAGGGCACCGTCCTCATCGAGCACGAGGTCGGCGAGGGCGACATCTGGCGCGCGACGCAGACCAAGCACATCCCGGTCATGGACTGGGTCAAGCTCGCGGTCGGCCGTGCCCGCGCGACGGGTGCCCCCGCGGTGTTCTGGCTCGACGCGAACCGCTCGCACGATGCGCAGATCATCGCGAAGGTGCACCAGGGTCTCGCCACGCTCGACACCAAGGGTCTGACGATCACGATCCTCGCGCCGGAGGAGGCCACGCGGTACACGCTCGCCCGCATGCGTCACGGCCTGGACACCATCTCGGTGACCGGCAACGTGCTGCGTGACTACCTCACCGACCTGTTCCCGATCCTCGAGGTCGGCACGAGCGCCAAGATGCTCTCCATCGTGCCGCTGCTCGCCGGCGGCGGACTGTTCGAGACGGGGGCCGGCGGCTCCGCGCCGAAGCACGTGCAGCAGCTGGTCGAGGAGAACTACCTGCGCTGGGACTCGCTGGGCGAGTTCTTCGCGCTGGCGGCCTCCCTCGAGCACTTCGCCGACCGCACGGGTAACGAGAAGGCCCGCGTGCTCGCGGAGACGCTCGACGCCGCGACCGGCACGTTCCTCGAGGAGGACCGCTCGCCCGGCCGTGCGCTCGGCACGATCGACAACCGCGGCAGCCACTTCTACCTCGGCCTGTACTGGGCGCAGGAGCTGGCGAAGCAGACGAAGGACCCAGAGCTCGCCGCCGCCTTCGCGCCCATCGCCGAGAAGCTCGCCGCGAACGAGGAGACGATCGTCTCCGAGCTCAACGCGGTGCAGGGCTCCCCGGTGGAGATCGGCGGCTACTACCGTCCGGACGAGAAGCTCGTCGAGGCGGTCATGCGCCCGTCCACGACGCTCAACGAGATCGTCGACGCCCTGCGCTGAGACGACGAGAAGGGGGCGGATGCTGCGGCATCCGCCCCCTTCTGCTGTCTTCCCCTGCCGGCTTCGCCCGGTGCAGGGCTCCGGATCAGTTGTAGACGGAGACCTCGAGGCCCACGGGGGACCAGTCGTAGACGTACTTGGCGAGGTCGATCGGCAGGTTCACGCAGCCGTGGCTCATCCGGTTGCCGAAGTTGTTGTGCCAGTAGGTGCCGTGGAAGCCGATGTTCGGGGCGAACCACGTGATCCAGGGCACGTCCTCGGTGCAGTACGGCGCCCCCTCGTAGCAGCCCATGTCCTGCATCGCGGTGTGTGCGAACACCTTGAAGTTGCCTGTCGGCGTGGGCGTTCCGGGGAGACCGGTCGACACGGCCCAGGACTGCACCACCTTGTCGTTCTCGAACAGGTAGGCGCGCTGCGTGCTGAGGTTGATCTCGGCGCGGCGGAACAGGTTCGTGGTCTCGAAGGGGGTCTCCGTCACGGAGAGGGCGAAGACGCCGTCTCCCGCGGCGAGCTGCGTCGCGAAGTCGTCGGCGATGCCGTCGGTGTCGCCGAGGGCGCGTCCGGTGGCGCCCTCCTTCTCGGCGCGCAGCACGTTCCCCGCGGAGTCGACGATGTTGGTCGCGTTGACAGGGGCGCGGTCCACCGCGGCGGCGAGCGTGTCGACGGTGGTCTGGATCGCCGCCGGGTCCGCCTCGATCCGCAGCTGACCCTCGTCGTCGACCACCGTCAGCCAGGACGCGGCGACCGCGGGGGAGACCGGGACGGTCCGTTCCTTCCCGACGTAGAAGCCGATGGAGGAGAGCATGGTGTTGAGCGTGGTGGCGGTCGCCGTCGCGTCCTCGTCGGACACCGCGGGCAGGGCCTCCGCCGGGCCGCCGGGGTAGTCGAACGTCGTGCGGCCGTCGCCGACGGCCTCGACGAACGCGGCGTTGAGATCGGCCACGTCTATACCGGTGCCGGGAACGGAGGGCGTCACGGTGTAGGTGCCCTTCGCGGCGTCGAAGACGACTCCGGCGTCGACCGGGTCGACGAAGCTGCCGGGGACGGCGCCGCGGAGAGCTGCGGTGGCGGTCTCCTGGTCGAGCACGATGTCGGCCGACACGGGGTCACCCATCCAGGACCCGAGGTTCCACATCGGGTGGGCGGCGAACGCCGCATCGGCGAGGGCCGTGGCGTCGGCGGTCGCGCCCAGGTCGGCGCCGGTGAGCACGGCGTCATCACCATCGCCCGTGAGGGTGACCTCGGTCTGGGCGAGGTGCGAGCTGATCGCCTCGGCAGCCGCGCCCGGAGTCATCCAGCCGACCGGGATGCCCGCGACGGTGGTGCCGGGGGCGATGAGGATCGTCGAGGCGGCGCCGGCGCCGAGCGCGACCACGCCGAGGCCGAGACCGATCCACAGGCCGAGGCGGCGCTTCTTCGGGGCGGGCTCGACGGGAGCCCAGGCCAGGGGCTGCTCGCCGGTCTGCGGCGGGGCCGTGTCGGTCGCCGCCTCCGGCGTCAGGACGCTCGTCGGTGTCGCATCGTCGGGCTGTGCCCCCGTTGCAGCGCCCGGCGTGGAAATCAGATCGGTCACGAACTACACCCCCCGCAGTCTCGACGTGTCCTGTCGTCCATGGTACGGGATGGCTGGTAACGGGGAGGCAACGGTCCTGATAAGGTGCCTCCCCGTTCGCCCGGGGCGGGTGGGGTCAGTCGACGACGGCGAGCCCGTCGATCTCGACGAGCATCTCCTCGCGGGGGAGGCCGGTGAACACCGTGGTGCGCGAGGGCAGGACGCCGCTGGTCGTGTGGGCCTCGACGAAGGCGCCGTAGGCCTCGTTCATGATCGGGAAGTCCTCGCGCTTGGTGAGGTAGACGCGCAGCATCACGACATCGTCGAACGTGGCCCCGGAAGCCTCCACGATGGCCTTGACGTTCTCCAGCGTGCGGGTGGTCTGCGCCGCGACGTCGCCCGGGTACAGGTACTCGTTCGTCTGCGGGTCGACGGGGCCCTGGCCGGAGACCTGGACGATCGGGCCCTTGCGGACGCCCTGCGAGAAGGTGTGCGCGGGGGCGGGGGCGGCGTCGGTGGAAACTCGTGTCTTCGCGGTCATGCCGCCAGCCTAGTAGCCTTGTTAGATGCCTCTACAAATTCCGGATCCCGTCCTCGGCGCCTGGGCGAAGGGGTTCCCGGCGCACGCCGCGGGGCTGCGTCTGTCGGAGGTCGGCGCGGCCGGTCTGCCTCTCTCGGACCTCGGTACTCCGGTGCTCACGGTGCACGCGGACGCGATCGCGCACAACGAGGACACGGTGTTCGGCTGGGCCATGCGCGAGGGCGTCCGCCTCGCCCCGCACGGCAAGACCACGATGGCGCCCGCGCTCTGGCAGCGGCTGCTCGACGCCGGAGCCTGGGGGATCTCGGTCGCGACGCCGTGGCAGGCCCGCGTCGCCGTCGACGCCGGCGTGCCGACGGTGCTCATCGCCAACGGGGTGACGGATGGCGCCGCGGCCCGCGAGCTCGGAGCGATGCTCGCCGCCGACGAGGACCTGCGGATCCTCTGCGGCGCGGATTCCCTCGCCGGTGTCGCGATCCTCGCCGACGCGCTCGCCGATGCCCCGCGGCCGCTGGACGTGCTCGTGGAGCTGGGCGGCGCGCAGGGACGGACGGGGGCGCGGACCGTGGCCGAGGGCGAGCGCATCGCCGCGGCGATCGCGGCCGCCCCTGGTCTCCGCCTGGCCGGGGTGACGGGCTACGAGGGGCCCTTCGGTCCCGATCGCTCCGCGGCCTCGGTCGCCGCGGTCGACGGCTTCCTGGCCACGCTCGTCGAGCTGCACCGCCGACTGGAGTACTCCGACGGCGTCCGCCCCGTGCTCAGCGCGGGGGGCAGCTCCTTCCCCGATCGCGCCGCCGCGGTCCTCGGCGCCGCGGGAGCGGACGCCGAGGTCGTGCTGCGCTCCGGTGCCTTCCAGATCCACGACGACGGCTTCTACTCCCGCATGTCGCCGTTCGGCCCGCTCACGGACACCGCTCCGCTGCGTTCCGCGATGCACGCGTGGTCGCGGGTGGTCTCCCAGCCCGAACCCGGCCTCGCCCTGCTCGACGCCGGGCGGCGGGACGTGCCGTTCGACATCGACCTCCCGGTGCCGCAGTCGGTCGCCGGCGCCGTGACCGCCCTGAACGACCAGCACGCCTTCCTCCGACCCGCCGAGGGGGCGACCGTCGCGGTGGGCGAGGTCGTGCGGCTGGGTCTCTCGCATCCGTGCACCGCGTTCGACAAGTGGCGCGTCGTCGCCGTGATCGACGACCCCGACGCCGAGGACCCCCGGGTGATCGACGCGGTGGCGACATGCTTCTGAGCGCCGAGAAGGCCGCCGCCGGCCTGGTGCGCGTCTATCGGCGGGCGACCGTCGTCGACGGCACCGGCGCGCCGCGCTTCGTCGCGGACGTCGCGGTGGAGGGGGCAAGGGTCGTCACCGTCGTCCGCGACGGCGACGGGACGACGCTCGAGCTGCCGGACGGCGCGGTCGAGGTCGACGCGTCCGGCCTCGTCCTGGCGCCCGGTTTCATCGACATGCACGCGCACAGCGACCTCGCGGTGCTCCAGGGCGCCGCGCACGACGCCAAGATCCGGCAGGGGGTCACGACAGAGGTGCTCGGGCAGGACGGCCTGGGCTACGCGCCGCTGGACGAGGCGACCGCCGCCGTCATCCCCGCCCAGATCGCGGGCTGGAACGGGCGGCCGGCGGAGGTCCCGTGGCGGTCGATGAACGACTTCCTGGAGGCGATAGACGTCGCCGCGGTGGCGAACGCCGCGGTGCTGGTGCCGCAGGGCAACCTCCGGATGATGGTGGTCGGGCACGACGACCGCCGGGCGACCCCTGCCGAGATCGCGGCGATGGCCGACATCCTCGGCCAGGCCCTGGATGCCGGAGCCTTCGGCATGTCGAGCGGCCTGACCTACACCCCGGGGATGTACGCCGACACCGCGGAGCTCGAAGCCCTCTGCCGGGTGGTGGCGGAGCGCGGCGGCTACTGGGCGCCGCACATCCGCAGCTACGGGCGGGCGGCGCTGGACGCGTATCGCGAGGCCATCGAGATCGGCCGCCGCACCGGGTGCCCCGTCCATCTCACCCACGCGACCATGAACTTCGCCCCGAACCGCGGGCGCGCCGCCGAGCTGCTGGCGCTCGTCGACGCGGCGATGGCCGACGGTGTCGACGTGACCCTGGACACCTACCCCTACCTTCCGGGGGCCACGACCCTCTCCGCTCTGCTGCCGAGCAGGCTGGCGGCGACCGGCGACCTGCTCGGCGTCCTGGGGGCCCTCGACGCCGAGGGACGCGAGGCGGTCCGCGTCGAGCTGGAGGAGATCGGCTGCGACGGATTCCACGGCGAGGCGGCGGACTGGTCGGCGATCCAGATCTCCGGGACGGCCCACCCGGATCTCGCCGGGCTCGTCGGCCGGACGATCGCCGACATCGCGGCGGAGACCGGGCAGCGCGCCGTCGATGTCGTGATCGACACGATTCTCGCCGATGCGGGCGCCACGGGTGTGCTCATGCACATCGGCGACGAGGACAACGTCCGGGCCATCATGCGGCACCCGCGGCACTCCGGCGGCAGCGACGGCATCCTCATCGGCGCGCGCCCGCACCCGCGCGGCCGCGGCACGTTCCCGCGCTACCTCGGGCACTACGTCAGGGAGCTGGGGGTGCTGAGCCTCGAGGAGGCCGTCCGTCATCTCTCCGGCAACCCGGCTGCCCGGCTCGGCCTCGACCGCGGCGACGCACCGCGCGGCGTGATCCGCGAGGGCGCCACCGCCGACCTGGTGCTGTTCGACCCGGAGACGATCGCGGCCGGCGCCACCTTCGACGACCCGCACGGTGCGCCGCAGGGCGTGCGCGAGGTGCTCGTCGGCGGCGTGCCGGTCGTCATCGACGGCGACCCCACGGGTGCCGTCGCCGGCCGTGCGCTGCGGATGCCTCCGTCGGCGCCGCGGGCGACGGTGCCGCACATCGCCGCGGAGATCGACTCCCTGGCTCCGGGCTTCCGGTGGACGCCCTCGACCCCGATCCTCGGCGCGCCGGAGCTGGCGGCCGCGGTCGCACGGCTCGGCGGCGCGGGAGGGGACGACACCCTGCCCGCCATCCGCCTTCTGATCGACGAGAAGCTGGGTGCCGCGGCCTCCGCGGCGGGGCGGCAGGGGCCCGAGGCTTTCCGGGTGTCGGTGACGGCCTCCGGGATCGAGATCGCGGGGGCGACGCCGGAGGGGGTCTTCCGCGGCGCGACCACGCTCCGCCAACTCCGCGACCCGGACCACGACCCCGCTCTCCCCGCGACGATCCCGGCAGGGCGCTGGGAGGGCTCTCCCGCCTCCGCCTGGCGCGGCGTGATGCTCGACGTGGCGCGCCACTTCCGCCCCGTGGAGGACGTGCGTCGCCTCGTCGACCTGCTCGCCGATCACCACCTCAGCATCCTGCACCTGCACCTGACGGACGATCAGGGATGGCGCTTCGAGGTGCCCGGCTACCCGCGTCTGACCGAGGTCGGCGCACGGCGCGAGGCCACGCAACGCGGTCACGGACCGGAGGCCACGGTCGAGCCCGGCGTGCACGAGGGCTTCTACACCTCCGCCGAGCTCCGCGACCTCGTGCGGTACGCGGAGGAGCGCTTCGTAACGCTCGTGCCCGAGGTCGAGCTGCCAGGGCACATCCAGGCCGCGCTCGCCGCCTACCCGGAGCTGGGCAACCTCGACGTCGGGGCGCCCCCCACCGGGCCGTGGGAGCGATTCGGCGTGAACGCCCGCACCCTCGCGCCGACCGCGGAGGCGCTGGCCTTCGGTCGTGCCGCCATCGACGCGCTGTGCGACGTGTTCCCGTCCGCATGGATCGGGATCGGCGGCGACGAGGTGCCGGTGACCGAGTGGGCGGAGAGTGCAGCCGCCGCGGCACGCATGCGAGAGCTGGGGCTCGCCACGGCGCACGACGTGCAGCCGTGGTTCACGGCGCACTTCGTGGACCACGTCCGCCGCCGCGGGCGCACCGCGCTGGCCTGGGACGAGGTGCTGGAGGGCGACGTCCCCGAGGGCGTCCGCATCCTCGCCTGGCGCGGGCCGGTCGCCATGCGCGAGGCGCTGCGGCGGGGGATCCCGGTCGTGGGATGTCCGGATCTCGAGGTCTACCTCGACTACCCGCAGTCCGAATCGCCCGAGGAGCCCATCCGCGTCGGGCCCCCGCTGACCATCGAGCGCGCGTACTCCTTCGAGGTCGTCGAGGGCGCGGTCGGCGGGCAGGCGAACGTCTGGACGGAGCACCTGCCGAGCAGGGACCGGGTCGACTTCGCGATGTTCCCGCGCCTCGCCGCGATCGCGGAGCGTCTCTGGGATGGGGGAGAACCCGCACCGTTCGCCGATTTCGCACGGCGGCTGCCCACGCATCTGCGACGCCTCGCCGCCGCGGGGGTGCGGTATCGTCCGCTGGACGGTCCGTCGCCCGAGCAGCGGCGACCGGGGATTCCCGGCAAGCCGATGACGGTGGAGACCAGGGAGGGGATCGTCGCCGGCCTCGTCGAGCGCCTGCTCCGCCGGGCGGCTGTCGAGGATCCGCGGTCGGCTTGATGTCACGTTTCGGTAACCCTGCCCGCGGAATCGCGCGGGACAGTTGCACAATTCCTGTTCGTAAGGTCTACTAACAAACATGTCCGTTTCGGATGATCAGCGCCCCGCGGCGACGACAGACTTCGTCGCCGCGAACGCGCACGCCTTCGGCCCTGCGCGGCATCTCCGTTCGCGCACCAAGGTGCTCCCCGAGCACGCCCGCGGCCACAACCGCGCGCTCGTGCTGCAGACGCTCTACCACTCGGGGGCGATGAGCCGAGCTGACCTCTCCCGCGAGACGGGCCTCACGCGGGTCACGATCTCCGACCTCGTCGCGGAGTTCATCGCCGACGGCATCGTCGTCGAGATCGGCGTCCGCGAGGCGGTCGGGCCCGGAAAGCCGCCGATCCTCATCGACATCGACCGGGTGGGGCATCAGATCATCGGGCTCGACCTGTCCGGACCGACCGCGTTCGAGGGGGCCGTGCTCAGCCTCGACGGCGACGTCCTGGAGCGGCGGCAGGTGCCGCGTCCGGAGACGCCGGACGGCGACGCGGCGTACGACGCCCTCCGCGGCCTCGCGCAGACCCTCGTCGAGATCGCCACGCAGCCGGTGCTCGGCGTGGGCATCGGCACCCCGGGTGTCGTGCGTCCGGACGGCCTCGTCCTCAGCTCGCCCAACCTCGGCTGGACCGACTTCCCGCTGGAGGCGAAGCTCAGCGCCGACCTCGACCTGCCCGTGCTGGCGCGGAACGACGCCAATGCCGCGGTCCTCGCCGAGTACACGTTCGGCGAGGCGGAAGCCGACTTCATGCTGATCAAGATCGGCCGAGGCGTGGGCGCAGGGCTGATCACCGGCAGCCAGCCGCTCCTCGGCAGCCGTTTCGCCGCAGGGGAGATCGGTCACGTCGTCGTCGGCACGGACGGCGGGCCTCGCTGCGCGTGCGGCAAGATCGGCTGCCTCGAGGCCTGGCTGAGCGTGAGTCGCATGCAGGAGGCGCTCGACGCCGACCCGGCCGCGCGCGAGGAGATCCTCCGCGACTCCGGGACCCGCATGGCGATCGCGATCGCCCCGATCGTCGCCGCCCTGGACCTGTCCGAGGTCGTGCTCTCCGGGCCCGCTGAGCTGCTGGACGGCACGCTCATCGACGCGGCCGTCGAGACGCTCCACGCGCGGACGCTCGAAGGCGTCTTCGAGGACGTCATGGTGCGGCTCACCCGTCAGGACGACATCGTGCTCCGAGGCGCCGCGGTGATGGTGCTCTCGGGGCAGCTGGGGGTGTCGTGACCTCCGCGACCATGACCGGGAACGGCATCCGATGATCGTCCCCGCCTCGGCCGACCGCGCCGGTCGGCCCCTTCGCGTGGGTCTGGACGTCGGCGGCACCAAGATCGACGCCGTCGCCGTTGACCCGGCCGGGACGATCCTCGCCCGCCTGCGTCGCCCGACCGGGTGGGGAGAGGACGCCGTCGTCGACAGCATCGTCTCCACCGTCGCCGCCCTCGCCGAGGAGAGCGGGCTGCCGCTGTCCGCCGTCGCTTCCGCCGGCATCGGCATCCCCGGTCTCGTGGACGCGGAGACCGGCCGTGTGCTCCACGCCGTGAACCTCGGCGTGGAGTCGCTCGACCTCGCGGCGCGCGCCGAGCAGGCGCTGGGCGTCCCCTTCCGGGTGGAGAACGACGTGAAGGCGGCTGCGCTCGGCGCCGCCGTCCTGAGCGACGTCGCCGGCTCGATGGCCTACCTGAACCTCGGCACCGGCGTCGCAGCCGGCATCGTCGTCGACGGCCGCATCTGGCGCGGCGCGCGGGGGACCGCGGGGGAGGTCGGGCACCTCTCGGTCGACCCGCGCGGTCGATTGTGCGGCTGCGGACAGCGCGGCTGCGTGGAGACCTTCTGCGGCGGCGGGGCGCTGGCCAAGGCCTGGGGGCGTCCCGGCGCACTGCCCGTCAAGGACATCGTCGAGGCGGCGGACGCGGGCGATCCGCACGCTCTGGCGCTGCAGGCGGACCTCTTCTTCGGCGCGGCAGCGGCCGTGCGCGTGCTCGTGCTGTCGGCCGACGTCGAGACCGTGGTCATCGGCGGCGGTCTGACCGCGCTGGGCGGTCGTCTCGCGGACGGGATCCGCGCCGCCCTGCACGCGGGCGCCCAGGCGTCACCGTTCCTGAAGTCCCTGCGGCTGGATGAGAGAATCGAACTGCTCCCCGCGGGTTCCCCCGCCGCCGCCTTCGGCGCCGCTCTGGTGGGCGCATCCATTTCTGAGAAGGAGATCGTTCCGCATGGCTGAGGTCGTCATCGTCGAGAATGCCGAGGCCGCCGGCGCCCTGGTCGCCACCGAGATCGTCGAGCTCATCGACCGTCGCCACGACGCCGTCCTGGGGCTCGCGACCGGATCGACGCCGTTGCCCGTCTACCAGGCACTCCGCAGTCGCCTGGCGGGGCGCGACGTCTCGCAGGTGCGCGGCTTCGCGCTCGACGAGTACGTCGGGATCGATCCGTCCCACCCGGAGAGCTACCGATCGGTGATCACGCGCGAGGTGGTCGAGCCGCTCGGCCTCGACCCGGAGCGCATCCACGTGCCGAACGGCGCGGAGGCCACCATCCAGCACGCCGGTGAGGACTACGACGCGGCCATCGCCGCGGCGGGCGGGGTCGACCTGCAGATCCTCGGCATCGGCACCGACGGGCACATCGGGTTCAACGAGCCCGGATCCTCCTTCGCCTCCCGCACCCGGGTGAAGACCCTGACGGAGCAGACCCGCGAGGACAACGCCCGCTTCTTCGACTCGATCGACGATGTCCCGATGCACTGCATCACGCAGGGGCTGGGGACCATCCTGGAAGCGCGCCACCTCGTGCTGCTGGCGTTCGGCGAAGGCAAGGCCGAGGCCGTGGCCGGTGCGGTCGAGGGGCCGGTCACCGCGCTGCTGCCCGGGTCGGCCATCCAGCTGCACCCGCACGCGACCGTCGTCGTCGACGAGGCCGCCGCCTCGAAGCTGCAGCTCGCCGACTACTACCGCTACACGTTCGCGAACAAGCCGGCCTGGCAGGGCATCTGATCCGGGGGCGCTAGCGCGCTCCGGCCGGCCACGCGAGCGGCAGCAGATGCTCGACGCTCAGCGGGGCCAGCGGGAGCGCTGCGGCGTCGTCCGGGGTGATCCAGCGCAGCTCGGCGAGCTCGGCCTGCACCTGCACCGTCGCCGGATCCACCGAGGTCGCGAAGGCATCGGCCACGACGCGGTGACCCGGTTCATTGGCGGCCGCCGACACGAAGCGGCCCAAAGGGCGCAGGTCGGACTCCGCGAGTTCGAGGCCGAGCTCCTCGTGCAGCTCGCGGATGAGGGTCTCGATGGGCGACTCGCCCGGCTCCGGCTTGCCTCCGGGCTGCATGAAGCGGGTCGTGCCGTGCTTGCGGACGACGAGGACCCGCCCTTGCGTATCGACGATCACGGCGGCGCTCACATGGATGTCAGGCATCGGGGGAGAAGACCTTTCCGGGGTTGAGGATGCCGAGCGGGTCGAAGACCGCGGCGATGTCGCGCTGGAGGCGCCACTGATCCTCGCCGAGCTCGTCGGCCAGCCAGCGCCGTTTGAGCACGCCGATGCCGTGCTCGCCGGTGAGGGTTCCGCCCAGCCGGATCGCGGCGCGGAAGAGCTCGTCGGCCGCCGCCCACACCTGCGGCGGGGTCTCCTGGCCCTCGAAGATGAAGTTCGGGTGCAGGTTGCCGTCGCCGGCATGGGCCACCGTCGGGATCACCATGTCGAACTGCCGCTCGATCCGGGCGATCTCGTCGAACATGGCCGGCATCGCGCTCCGCGGTACCGAGACGTCCTCGATGAGCGTGGTCCCGAGGGACGCCATCGCGGCGTGCATCGACCGTCGGATCGCGAGCAGACGATCGCCCTCGACGGGGTCGTGCGAGACCACGGGAACGCCCTCGTGGGCGCTCAGGATCGCGGCGATGGCGTCCGCCTCCGCGCGCGCGGCCGGACCGTCGGTCTGGATCGTCAGCTGTGCGGCGCCCGGGGTCGGCGCGGGGAGGGCGAGCAGGGCGTGGACGGCGGCGAGGCTCGCGGCATCCATGAGCTCCATGATGGCGGGCTGGATCCCCGCGGCGGTCACCGCCGCGGATCCTGCGGCCGCCGCGCGCACGCCGGGGAAGGTCGCCGTCACGGTGCAGGTCTCGCCCGGCACCAGGCGGCGCAGCTTGAGCGTGGCCCCGACGACGACGCCGAGCGTTCCCTCCGACCCCACGACGAGGGCGGTGAGGTCGAGCCCGGTGACGCCCTTCACGCTGCGGTGCCCGAGGTGCAACAGGCGCCCGTCGGCGAGGACGAGGTCGACGCCGAGCACCGCATCGCGGACGACGCCGTACTTCGCGCAGAGCAGTCCGCCGGCTCCGGTCGCGATGTTGCCGCCGACGGTGGAGATGTCGCGACTGGCGGGGTCGGGCGGCCACCAGAGTCCCTGGGCCGCCAGATGCGCGTTGAGGTCGGCGTTGAGGATCCCGGGTTCGACCACGGCGAGGAGGTCGTCCGGCCGCACCTCGAGGACGGCGTCCATACGGCGGAGGGAGAGGACGATCTCTCCATCGCCGGCGTTGGCGGCCCCGGCGAGCCCGGTCCCGGCGCCGCGCACGACGACGGGGGTGCGCGTAGCCGAGGCGATGCGCATGGTCTGCTGCACGTCGTCCACGCTCTCCGCGTGGACGACGGCCAGGGGGAGACCCACCGCGGCATGGCCGGAGCGGTCGGCCGTGGCGTCATGCCTCGCCTGCTCGCTGACGTCCACGCGCGCCCCGAGGGCGTCGCGGAGCAGCGAGACGGCGCTCACGACCGTGCGCTCATGCCAGGGCGCGGCGTCCGCTGAGGACCCCGGCGACGACGGCCACCAGCGCGAAGGCCGTGCCGATGAGGGCCTGGCCCATGGACCACCACGCGATGGTCACGCCGACGTAGATGAAGAGCTCCACGACGGCGCGGAGGAAGGGGTGCACCCGGAGCACGGGACGGGGGGAGAGGAAGAGCGCCCACAGCAGGAGGGCGACGACGGGCGCCCCCACGCCGATCACGATGTTCCACGGCAGCTCCCAGCTGGCGAACCCCCACAGGGCGAGCGAGGCGATCGCTGCGATGAGGACGACCACGCGCACGATGTCGAGGGCCGTGAGGGCCGGACGATCGACGCCGGCGACAGGGGAGGAATCCGGGGTCATGCGTCCAGTCTATTCCGCGACCGGAGCGTCCTCCGCCGGAGCCGGGGCCTCCGCGGCCGGGGCCTCCTCGGCCGGTACGGCCGGTGCAGCTTCGGCGGCCGGTGCAGCTTCGGGGGCCGGTGCGGGCTCCGTCGGCGCCGTTGCAGCAGGCTCCGGCTCAACGGTGTCCGCGGCCTCGTCGACCGGTGGCGCGTTCTCCTCGGGGGTGGTGGGCGCCGTGACCTCATCGACCGGAGGGGCCACCGGTTCGGCCTCGTCGATGACGACCGCCGTCTGCTCGACGGGAGCAGAAGCCGCCGTGCGCTCATCCGCGCCCGCGCCCTGGGGCTCCAGTGCGTAGAGCGTCGTGTCGGACGAGGGGCCCGCCTCGCCGGACGGCAGGTAGTACCGGAACGTCACCGGCACGAGGTCGGCGTTCAAGAACTGGTCCCACGAAGTGCGGAGTTCGAGGGTGCCGGTGCCAGCCTCGCCCAGGACGACGCTGTCGGCGAGTTCGCCAGCGAGAAGGGCCTGCACGATCGCACCCGGGGCGCCTGCGATCGGCACGAAGTAGTACCAGTGCAGATCGTCGCCGAACCAGACGTCGGCGGTGCTCCAGGTGGGCGGGTCCGTGGGGATCGCGGGGCCTACCGGGTCGACGGGGTCCACCGGGTCGACGGGGTCCACCGGGTCGACGGGGTCTACCGGGTCGACGGGGTCTACCGGGTCGACGGGGTCTACCGGGTCGACGGGGTCTACCGGGTCGACGGGGTCTACCGGGTCGACGGGGTCTACCGGGTCCACGGGGTCTACCGGATCCACGGGATCGACGGGCGGCAGCGTGGCCTCGGGGAGCGCGGGGACGACCACGGGGGCGGCGGGAGCCGCGTCGGGTCCGGTCTCCGAAAAGACCGGCGGAGCCGCCTCGTCCTCTGCGGGCGGAGCCGGCGGCTGCTCGACGTCCGGCGTCTCGATCACCACGGGCTCGTCGAGGTCGAGCGACGAGTCCGGCGCGATGTCGGTCGTGATCGACGACGGATCGGTGTCGGAGGCGCTGGGCAGCGAGGTCGCCGGGTTCGAACCGGTGAGGCCGGGGACGATCGCCGCAGCGGCGACCACTCCGGCCACCACGAGGGCGGCGGACCCGGCACCGACGACGGCGCCCATGCCCGTGAAGACGCCACCCGTGCTCGCGCCCGTGCCGCCGGCGGAGCCGGCTCCCGACCCGGCGGCGCCGGAGCCGGCTGCCGCGGCCTGACCGATGCCGCCGTCGCCGACGAAGACCGCACCCGGAATGGTCGACGACATCCCCGCCACTGCCAGGACCGGCGCACCGCCCTGAAGAGCTGCGAGGTACCCGGAGGCGCCGGTGGCACCGAGGACGAGCGGGAGCAGGACGAGTGCGAGGCGCTTGGAGACGTCCTTGGCCTCGGCCGCGACGATCATGCAGCGGGCGCACTCGTCGAGGTGCAGCTCCAGGCGACGGTGGTCGCGGGTCGCGAGGTTGCCGCGCGAGTAGGCACCGAGGTGCTCGATGGTCCACTGGCATTCAGAGCCGGGGCTCGCGCTGCGCAGGTGCGCCTGGATCCAGGCCTCACGCAACCCTTCACGGGCGCGGAAGGCGAGTTGCGAGACCGCGCCCGCCTTCATGCCGAGGAGCGGGGCCACCTCCTGGGGCTTCATCTGCTCGATCTCGGTGTACCAGAGCACTTCCTGCCATCGCGACGGGAGGCTGCGGAAGGCCTGCGCGGTGAGACTGCGGTCGAGGGCCTCGTTCGTGGCGTGCTCGGTGCTGTCCGGGTCGGCCACCGTGTCGAGCTCGTCGATCGCGGTCTCGCGGCGTGCGCGTCCCCACGCAGCGGCGGTGTTGCGGATGCTGGTGAAGAGGTAGGCGCGGAACGAGCCGTTGGGGCCGCCGCCCTTGAGGATCGCCTGGTAGATGCGGGTATAGGACTCCTGCACCAGGTCGTCCGGATCGATCGAGGATGTCACCGATCGGGCGACGGCCATGCCGGACGGGTAGTGCCGTCTCCAGAGTTCCCCGAACGCCCCCTTGTCGCCGGAGCGGACGCGGAGGATCAGATCGGCATCGCCGATGGTCTCGTCTGGTGTGGTGTTCTCTCGGTGCACTGTCATCCATCTGGTCCCGGGGCACACAGCCGTCCCCAGGAGGAGAGACGCGAGAAGGCGTCTTTCATTACGCGGTCAGACCATTCTCTCGCGAAATCGGCATGGTGGCCAGCCCCGGTGCGGACTCGGAGGAGATGCTCGGGAGGGCTCCGCGGTGCCCGGCGCAGACCGCCCGGAAAGTTTTCTGAACTTTTTTCAGAGAACCGCGTAATGAACCGGGCGCCCCTTCGTCTCATCCCGTAGAGACAGCCGAAATGGACTCCACCGGGGGGCGGAGTTCCGGCGCTGGTGCGGGGGGTACTGCACCAGTGGGCGGGTCGGGATCCTCGGGGGAGGAGCTCCCGGCCCCGCCCGCTCGAGCGGGAGGGAAAGGGCCGCCGATCTGGGGAGAACGGCGGCCCTCCACTCCCACCTTGCGAGACGCGCGACGCCGATCTGGGGAATCCGGCGCCGCATCTCGTCCGATCGACCGGAGACCGCAGCGCTGCGCGTCGCGCGCAGCGCTGTCCTCCTAGGCGGGCAGCGCCGGTCCCGACCAGACCCGCGCGACGCGCAGCTCCGCGTCCAGAAGCACGGCATCGCCGAGCAGGCCGGGCCGCAGCGCGCCGAGGTGCGCCTCGCGTCCGATCGCGCGGGCCGGGGTCTCCGTGAGCGCCCGCACGACCTCCGGAAGGGGGACGCCGGCCGCCACCGCCCGCTGCAGGGCGACATCCTGAGTCAGCGTGGAGCCGGCGATAGAGCCGGTGTCGTCCGCGCGGGCCACGCCGTTCTCGACGGTGACCTTCACCGCACCGAGGTCGTACTTGCCGTCGGCGCTCCCGGCCGCGGCCATGGCGTCGGTGATGAGCGCCACCCGACGCGGCGCCGCGTCGAACACGAGCTTGACGACGTGCGGATCGAGATGCACGTCGTCGGCGATGGCCTCCAGGATCACTCGATGATCGGTGGCCGCGGCAAGCACCGGACCGGGGGCGCGGTGGTGGATGCCGGGCATCGCGTTGAACGCGTGGGTCAGCAGCGAGGCGCCGGCTTCGAAGGCGGCGACGGCCATGGCGGCGTCGGCGTCGGTGTGCCCCACCGCTGCCGCGGCCCCCGCCGCGACGATCTGACGGACGGCGTCGATCCCGCCGGGGAGCTCCGGCGCGATGGTGACCTGACGGACGGTGCCTTCTCCGGCCTCCAGCAGACGGGCCACGTCGGCCGCGACGGGGTGCCGCAGCAGCGAGGGCTCATGGGCGCCGTGGTGACCGGGGTCGAGGAACGGCCCCTCCAGGTGCGAGCCGAGCACGTCCGCATCGGTCCTGGTCAGGGCGGCGATCAGGGCGACACTGCGGGCGAGGTCGTCGATCGTGCCGGTGACGAGCGAGATGACGGCCCTGGTGGTGCCGTGCTCGCGGTGCAGATCCCGTCCGGTCCGGATCGCGTCCACACCGTCGTCGTACGCCGCGCCCGCTCCGCCATGACCGTGGATGTCGACGAAGCCCGGCGTGAGCAGCGCGCCCGCGCCCGCCACCGCCGCGCCGTCCACGACCTCGGTCGCGGGCTCCCAGTCCGTTCCGGTGCCGCGGGACGCCACGACGCCGTCCTCGATGCGCACCCAGCCGTCCTCGACGATCTCCCCGCGGTCGACGAGGCGGACGGAGTGGATGACCAGGGAACCGGTCGCGGAGGAGAGGGTCTTCAACGGGCGCTCCAGGGGATATCGGGGGCGGGGTGGAAATCGACCCCCTCAGCCTTCCACAGCGGCGCGAGGGCGCCGACCCGGGCGCGGAACGACTCCCACGTGCGGCCCACGCCCTCGCGCGGCGACCAGGCGATCTCGGCCTGCGCGGCGGCACGGGGGAACACGAGCTGCTCCACCTCGTCGAGTGTGCGGGTGGTCTCGGACCACAGCGGCGCCTCGATCCCCAGGATCGCCTCGTCCGGCACGGCGAGCACGGCGGTCGGCTCCCACTCGTACGCGCGACGGACGTCGATGATCGCGGCCCAGGTGAGGCCGAGCGGGAATTCGGCGGTGTACTTCATGTCGAGGTATGTCGCATCCGCCGCCGACATGATCAGGGCTCCGCCGCGCTCGACGAAGTGCGCGGCCTCCTCGGCATGCGTGCCCGTCGGCGTCGTCATGCCCCAGTACTGGCCGATCGTGCCGCGGGCGATGCCGGCTGCCGACCCCATCTCGTGCCACGCGACCGGGGTCTTGCCCTCCTCGACGACGATCGCCGTCGCGCGCTCCGCGAAGAGGTCGAAGTCGGCCTGGGGCGTGCCGAGGGACTCGTCGCCCCCGATGTGGATGTAGGGCCCCGGGGTCATCTCGGCGAGCTCGCGGACGACGTCGCGGACGAACCGGTACGTCTCCTCCTCGTGGATGCGCACGCTGGAGTGCCCGACGCCCCAGCCCAGGTAGGGCTCTCCGGCCACGGGGAGCGGCTGGCCGAGCTGCTCGGACTGGGTGACCAGCGCGTCGTTCAGGACCGGGGCCTCGACCAACTCCGGGTAAGCCACGCCGATCGCGTGGGTGTGGCCGGGAAGGTCGACCTCAGGGATCACGATCATGTGGCGTGCGGCCGCGTACGCCACGATCTCGCGGTAGTCGTCCTTGGTGTAGAAGCCGCCGGGGGCGCCGTCGGCCGCGGTGGCGGCGGCCCGCTCGGTGAGCAGCGGCCACGAGTCGATGTGCACGCGCCAGCCCTGGTCGTCGGTGAGGTGCAGGTGCAGGTGGTTGAACTTCAGCGCGCTCGTGCTGTCGATGAACCGCTTCACGTCCTCGACGCCGAAGAAGTGCCGCGCCACGTCGAGCATCACGCCGCGGCGGGCGAAGCGCGGGGCGTCCGCGATGTCGGCGCGGAGCAGCGCCCAGCCCGCGTCGTCTTCCCGAAGCAGCTGCAGCAGCGTCTGGACCCCGTAGAAGAGCCCCGCCTCGTCGGCGCCGATGAGGATGGCGCGGTCGCCGACCTCGAGCGTGTAGCCCTCCGGCGCGGACGACGCCGCGTCGACGAAGAGCTCGATCTCGGCGGGGCCGGAGTCCACCTCGGTGAGGCGGAGGCCGGTGCGGCGTTCGACGGCGTCGATCAGCTGTCCGGCGGCGGGGGAGGAGCCGAGCACGCGCGTCGTCGCGGCGAGCGGCAGACGTCCCTCCCTGGCCTTCGCGGACACCGGAGCGGGAACGAGGGGCAGATCAAGAGGTAGGACCATGAACAAAACCTAGCCGTCGGATCGCCGCAAGGGAACAGGGGGATCGAAACGATTCTGCGGACGGCGGGCACGGTGCCCGAAACGGCCGCGTGCGCGGGGTCGCGCATCGGCTATGCTCGTAACCGTCGCGACTGGCGTCTGGGTGGACAACCACCGGGGAGCGACTGACCACGGAATTCGACCGCGCGCCTGGGCCGATAGGAACACCCTTTTCGAATCCGTCGT
>Ga0233424_10000772_pt1 | contig 35598 bp, 30 predicted proteins | sample Watercolumn_Towu_FD_181011 | JGI IMG/M metagenome (GOLD analysis project Ga0233424, IMG submission 181011) | Freshwater microbial communities from Lake Towuti, South Sulawesi, Indonesia - Watercolumn_Towuti2014_125_MG | ecosystem: Environmental > Aquatic > Freshwater > Lake | place: Indonesia... | reverse complement strand
CGGCGCGTACGTCTACGGCGACTACGACACCGGCAAGGTCGCGATGCTGCGGTACGACGGGAAGCAAGTCACAGCCCAGCGCGAACTCGTGGACACGCCGCTGCGGATCATCACCTGGTCCGAAGACGCTGCGGGTGAACTGTGCTTCGTCGATTTCATGAGCGGTGGCATCTATCGACTGACACCGACGCCAACTGTGGAACTGGCTCGCAAGTCCGACTTTCCGCGCAAGCTCAGCGAGACGGGGCTATTCATATCGACGAAGGATCTGACTCCCGCGCCGGGGCTGATCCCGTACTCGGTCAACTCGGAACTGTGGTCCGATCACGCGACGAAGGAGCGGTATCTTGCTCTGCCCGGCGAATCGAAGATCGAATTCGACGCGATCGAATACCCGCAGCCCGCCCCCGGAGCACCTCGCGGCTGGAAGTTTCCGGACGGCACGGTCGCCGTGAAGACGTTCTTCCTCGAAATGGAACGCGGCAACCCGGCCAGCAAGCGGCGACTCGAAACGCGGCTGCTCCATCACGAGCGCACTCCGGGGACCGAGGAGGTGGGCGATCAGGTGTGGCACGGCTACACGTACGTCTGGAACGACGACCAGACCGACGCGGACTTGGTCGAGACGGCCGGGGCCGACCGCACGTTCACGATCAAAGACGCCGCGGCGCCGAATGGCGAACGGAAACAGACCTGGCACTTCCCCAGCCGGGCCGAATGCACGCTCTGCCACACGATGCCGGCAAAGTATGTACTCGGCATCAACACACTGCAGATGAACAAGGAGCACACGTATCCCGGCGGCGTGGTGGCGAACCAACTCCGCACGCTCGATCACCTCGGCATGTTCACGAAGCCGCTCGAAACAAGGGAGCCACTTCCCCGTCTGGCCGACCATCGCAACACGAAGGAATCGCTCGACGCCCGTGCGCGAGCCTACCTGCACTCCAACTGCTCACACTGCCACCGCAAGTGGGGCGGAGGCAACGCGGAATTTCAGTTGCTGGCGACGCAGGACTTGAAGGACGCTGGAGTCCTCAACACGCGGCCGGGGCAAGGCGCGTTCAACCTGAACGACCCGCGAATCCTCGTCCCCGGCGATCCCGATCGCTCGATGGTGCTGCATCGCATGACCAAGCTGGGTCTCGGACGCATGCCGCATGTGGCGTCGTCAGTGATCGACGAACCGGCCGTTCACTTGATTCGTCAATGGATCATGCAGTTGCCGAAGTGATAATTCGCGAACTCCCCTTCACGAATTTCTGCCGATCACACCCGACCAATCGTCGCGGATTTGAATCTCGATCGCAGTGACGTCGACAATGACGTTCAGCTTCGGGGCGGGATTCCTCTCCAGCGGTTCGACGTAGCACGGCTACAACTTTGAGTGCCTCTGCATGACAGGCGGTGAAGCATGACGCGCATACTGGTGGTGGACGATTCCCCGGTCGATCGGCGGCTCGCGGGTCGGTTGTTAGAGAAGGTCCCCGACGTGGAAATCTTCTACGCCGAAAACGGCAAACTCGGTCTCGAAGAGGTGGAGGCCCACGTACCCGATCTGGTCGTGACGGACATGCAGATGCCGGAACTTGACGGGCTGGAACTCGTCTCGAGGATGAAAAAGCAATACCCAATGATCCCGGTCATCCTGATGACCGCGGCCGGAAGTGAAGAAATCGCGGTGCAAGCATTGCAACGCGGTGCCGCCAGTTACGTTCCCAAACGGAAGCTCGCCGAGGAACTGGCTGACATTGCCGTCTGCGTGATGTCCATGTCGCGCGAACAGCGCACGCAGGCCCGCGTCCTCAATCGCATGCAGCGCTTGGAGACCGAATTCGTCGTCGAGAACGATCTGCAACTGGACTTGTCGCTGTCGGCTCATCTGCAGCAGGACTTTGGCGGCATGCGAATCTGCGACCAGGCCGAAGGGTTGCGGGTTGGGATCGCGCTGGAGGAGGCGCTCCTGAACGCGTTTTATCACGGCAATCTGGAGGATTACCAGTCGTATTACGACCTCGCGACAAAGCGCTGCAAAGAGTCGCCGTATCAGTCGCGAAGAATCTTAGTGTCCGCCAGATTGTCGCGACCCGAGGCAGTGTTCACGATTCGCGATGAAGGGCCCGGATTCAATCCCGCGGTGCTGCCCGATCCCACGGACCCCGCAAACCTCGAGCGCCCCTACGGTCGCGGTTTGATGCTCATGCGCACATTCATGAGCGACGTACGTTACAATTCCACGGGCAACGAAGTGTGCCTCGTCAAGCGAGCGACTCCTTCCGGCACCTGACGGCCGGTCCGGAGTCCCGTCCGGGAGATTCTCCTTCAGTGTGCGTCGTCAGCGTGTCATTTCCATCGTCCATTCGTGAGTCGGGCTGCCATCGCCATCCAGCGCCGGACGTCGAGTTCCATGCGCGTGCCACACGGCAGGATCGTCCATGTCGAACGAATCGGCGACTGATCTCAATGTGACCGACCCAAACCTGGGCGCCCCACAGCGGTTTTGGATTGGGGTGTTGCGCGATCGCGGGTTGCTGATCAGCCTGCTGCTGCTTGTCGCCACATTCTTTTTGCTCTGGTATCTGTTCCGCCAATCCAGCGCTCTTTACAACGAAATGGCGATTCAAGGAACCGAACTGCAAGCCAAGGCGATTGAAGAATTCCGCCAGATCTACACAAGCGAAGTCGTCGACCGGCTGCGCAATCACGGTGTCGAGGTGACGCACGACTACGCCAATCGGAAAAAGGTGGTGCCGCTTCCAGCGACGTTGACCATCGAAATCGGAAAGCGGTTCGAACGTGATTGGCCGGGCGCTCACGTGCGACTGATCAGCGAACACCCCTTCCCCGCGAGAAAGGATCGCGTGCTGGACGAGTTTGAGCGGGAGGCCCTGAGGGAACTGAGTGCGAATCCCGGCAAACCGTTCTTCCGCTTTGAGGACTACGAAAGGCGGCATTCACTGCGTTACGCCGTGGCCGACATTCTGGAGTCACATTGCGTCGAATGTCATTACAATCACCCCGACAGCCCGAAACGGGATTGGAAAGTCGGCGACGTGCGAGGCGTCCTCGAGGTCATTCGACCGCTCGATCACAACATCGCACGGGCGCATTCGCGGCTGCAGTGGACGATGTACCTCGTCGTCAGCTCGTACGCCGTGGGTGTGGTCGGACTCGGACTGGTCGCCCGCCGGCTGCGGCGACTCACGCGAAAGTTGCGGCACGCCGAAGTGCGCACGCGGGCCGTGGTCGATCACGCGGCCGATGGCATCCTGTCGTTCGACGGTCAGCTTCAGATTGAATCGGCCAACGGCGCGGCGGGGCGCATGTTCGCACTCGGACCCGCCGACCTCAAGGGCCGGCCGTTCGACTCGCTTCTAACCGCGCCGTCGTCGGCTCCCGTTCGAGATTACGTCGGAGAGTGCCGCTCGAACGCCAGCGCCTCGGATTCGACCACCAGCGGCGCCTCACCAACTTTGACGTGCGAAGTCGAGGGGTCGCGGCCGAACGGCAAGCCGTTTCCGATGACGCTGTCCGTCAGCCCGATCCGCATTGGCGATCGACCGCTGTTCACAGAGATCCTGCACGACCTCACCCAGCGGAAACGCACGGAGGCGGCCCTCGAGCAGGAGCGATTCCTGATGCGCATGCTGATGCAAAACCTGCCGCATGCCATCTACTTCAAGGATCGAGAATGCCGATTCCTGCGCATCAACGAGGCACTCTCGCAAAAATTTGGCCTGCCCGATCCGCAACTGGCTGTCGGAAAGACCGATGCGGATTTCTTCAGTGCGGAGCACGCTCAGCAAAGCCGGCGCGACGAAGAAGAACTGATGCGGACCGGCGAACCCATGCTCAGTTACGAGGAAAAAAACGTGGCCGGACGGGCGTGAAACCTGGGTGTCGACGACCAAGATGCAGCTTCGCGATCTCGACGGCCAGGTCGTGGGCACGTTTGGCATCTCTCGCGACATCACCGACATCATGCGTGCACGGTCCGAAATACGGAAAGCCAAGGAGGCCGCCGAATCGGCCAGCCGGGCGAAGAGTGAATCCCTCGCCAACGTCAGTCACGAAATCCGCACGCCCATGAACGGTATCATCGGCATGACCGAACTCGCGCTCGAAACCGAATTGAAACCCGAGCAGCGCGAATACCTGATGATGGTCAAAACCTCGGCCGACTCGCTGCTGCACATCATCAACGACATCCTCGACTTCTCAAAAATCGAAGCCGGCAAGCTCGAGCTTGATGTCGAGGAGTTCCTGCTCCGCGATACGCTGGGCGAAACGCTTCGCACGCTTTCGCGGCGTGCCGATCACAAGGGGCTTGAACTGGCGGCCCGAATTGCCTCGGACGTGCCCGACTCGCTGCTCGGGGACAAGGCTCGTCTGCGGCAGATCGTGGTCAACCTCGTCGGCAACGCGATCAAGTTCACCGAGCACGTGGAGATCGTGCTCGACGTGACGCTGTCGCTCGCGGGCACCGCCGTGGCTCCGTCCATGGGCGTCGCCGCCGTCAACACGCACGGCGTCACACCCGCGTCGCCGCCGCCAGAGACGCCACGCGAGATCGAACTTCACTTCAGTGTGCGCGACACCGGCATCGGAATTCCCGCGAGCAAGCTCGACGCCATCTTCAACGAGTTCGAGCAGGCGGACGGTTCGACGACGCGAAAGTACGGCGGCACCGGCCTGGGCCTGGCCATCTCGCGTCGGTTGGTGAACCTCATGGGAGGGGGCATCCGGGTCACGAGCGAACTTGGCAAGGGAAGCACATTTCATTTCACCGCCCGATTCGGCGTCCAGCCGCATCACGTTGACCGGTATACCGTCGAGGCGGCCCCAGTCAATCTCGAGAACATGCGCGTGCTCGTCGTCGACGACAACGCCACCAACCGCCGCATCCTTGAGGAACTGCTCACAAACTGGCGCATGCGACCCACCGCGGTCTCCAGCGGTGCCGATGCGTTGGAAGAGCTGAACCGAGCCACCTCTGCGGGTGAACCGTATCCGCTCGTGCTGCTCGACGCCCACATGCCCGGCATGGATGGCTTCGGTCTGACCGAGCGCATCCGCGAACAGCCCGAGCTGCTCAGTTCCACGCTGATGATGCTCACCTCCGGCGGCCACTTGGGCGCCGTGTCCCGTTGCCGCGAGTTGGGGATTTCCGCATGCCTCGTCAAGCCGATCACGCAGTCGGACTTGTTCGACAAGATCGTGCAGTTGCTGGAGCGCGGCGGTGCCAAGTCGACCGCCGAGATCGAATCGCCCGAGGTTGCCGTCGCGGCACAAACGCGGCGATTGCGAATCCTGCTGGCCGAGGACAACCCCGTCAACCAGAAGCTGGCGGTTCGCCTGCTCGAAAAGCACGATCATCGCGTGTCCGTGGTCAACAACGGTGTCGAAGCGTTGCGGGAGCTGGACCGCGGCACCTTCGACGCCGTGCTGATGGACGTGCAGATGCCCGAGCTGGGTGGATTCGAAACGACCGCGGAGATTCGTCGCCGAGAGACAGGCACCGGACGCCATATGCCCGTCATTGCCATGACCGCGCACGCAATGAAAGGCGACCGCGAACGCTGCCTCGCCGCCGGCATGGATGGTTACGTCGCCAAGCCCATCCAGCCTCGAGAACTGTATGCGGCACTCGAAACCGCGGTGCCGGTCGATGTCCCGGAGGGATCGCCGTCCTCCGCGGAACCGCTCGCGACCGACGGCCTTGATTGGTCCAGCGCGTTGAAGAACGTCGTCGGCGATCGTGACCTGCTGCGCGAACTCGTCCAGGTTTTCCTCGAGGCATCGCCCGCGTGGCTGGTGGAGTTGCATCGTGGCATCGAACGACAGGACGCCGAGGTCGTCAAGCGCACCGCCCATTCGATCAAGGGTTCGCTCAGCCAGTTCGGAGCCCGCTCCGGGGCGGCGATCGCTCAACGGCTGGAATCGCTTGGCACTAACCGGCAGTTCGCCACCTGTGCCGCAACGCTCGGTGATCTCGAACGCGAATTGGAAAACGTCCGCCCGGCTTTGGTCAGTTTTTCGACGGTGTCCCGCTGACAGCCGGTTGTTCTCCACCTTCCAGGTTCGTCGCGCCGGGCGGTGGAACCACGAACACGAAGTACACCGCCGCCAGAATGCACGCGAAGCCCACGACGTAATTCCAGTGCAACTTCTCGCGCAGATACAGCACCGAAAAGCCGCCGAACACGACCATCGTGATCACCTCCTGCATGATCTTCAGCTGCGCGGCCGAAAACTGGTCGTGCCCGATCCGGTTCGCCGGCACCTGAAAGCAGTATTCGACGAATGCGATCAGCCAGCTCGCCAGGATCACGATCCACAGCGGTTGCTCCTTGAACTTCAGGTGCCCATACCAGGCGAAGGTCATGAACACGTTGGAGATCGTGAGCAGAATGACGGTCAGCATGGAGTCCGGCTAGTCGGTCATGAATGGATCGCGAGGAACGATGCTCAATCGCACGCCGGACGACAGGAACTTTGGACGCGGCAGGATGCTTTGCATCGAGCGTCGCGGCGTGCGCCCGAACGCTTCGGCAATCGTCCGCACGACTCGTTCCTGCTGTTCGTCGGCCAGTTCGGAGAAGATCGGCAACGCGAGAGATTCGGCCGCAGCCTGTTCCGCGTGGGGGAATTGTCCGACGCGCCCGCCGAGGTTCGCGAAGCATGGCTGCAGGTGCAGCGGCTTGGGATAGTAAATCGCGCAGCCAATCTGCCGCGACTTTAGAAACTTGAGCACTTCGTCGCGTCGCCCGTCGGCGATGCGGATGCAGTACTGATTGAACACGTGCCGCCGGTCGGGAAGCGCGGCCGGCAGCGTGACGACGTCCAACAGGTCGTACTCGTGGAACAGCATCGCGTACCGTCGGGCGTTTCGCTGCCGAGCCAGTGTCCACCGGTCGAGGTATCGCAGCTTGACCCGCAGCACAGCGGCTTGCAATGCGTCGAGGCGGCTGTTCAGTCCGACTTCGAGATGTTCGTAGCCGCCAGCATCGCCGTGAACCCGCAACCGCCGCAGACGACGTGCGAGGTCCGCGTCGTCGGTCGTGATCATGCCGCCGTCGCCGGCACCGCCCAGGTTCTTCGTTGGGAAGAAACTGAAGCAGCCGACCGTGCCGAGCACGCCCGCGCGGCGACGTTGGTACTCGGCTCCGATCGCCTGGCACGCGTCTTCGACAATCGCCACACCCGTGCGCGCGGCCAGACGCCAGAGCGGGTCCATCTCGGCGCACTGGCCGAACAGGTGCACGGGCATGATCGCTTTCGTGCGCGGAGTCGTCGCCGCCTCGACGGCCGCTGGCGCCAGGTTGAAGCTCAGCGGATCAATGTCCACGAACACCGGACTGGCGCCCAACCGCGTGATCGAACTGCCGGTGGCAAAAAACGTGTACGGACTGGTGATGACTTCGTCGCCCGGGCCCACATCAAGCGCCATCAGGGCGAGAAGCAACGCGTCGGTCCCCGACGCACAGCCGATCGCTTCCCGCGAGTCGCAGTATTCCGCCACCTCGCACTCCAACGACGCCACCTCGTCGCCGAGGATGAACTTCTGCTCGCTGAAGACCTTCGCAACCGCCTCCATAATTTCCTGTTCGATGGTCTGGTACTGCGCGACCAGATCAATCAGCGAAATGGACGGCGAAGCGTCCGCAATCGGTTCCTGCGGTGGAGGCGACACGCCAGCGGTCGGCGCGGACGGAAACGTGAAAATCTGTTCGCGACTCATCGGCGACTCCATTCGCACTTGAGTGACGTGACAACGAGATGCGGGGTGGCGTTTTACGCCTGTGTCAAAGTTCTGTCAAGGCGAACGGTTTTGGTGCGTTGGCTCGGCCGTGCTGCTGGCGATTTCACTGCGAATCCGGGTATCCTCCGGCCTGTCACCGACGGAGATTTGCCATGGACGAGATCTGGGATTTGCACGTGCACCTGTCTGGCGTTCCCGGCCGAACGCCCGACGAGCGAATGGCGCAACTGATCGAGATCGCCGACCGCGTGGGGATCGGGCGGCTGTGCGTTTACATGGGCATGAGCTTCACCCAGAAGCCGACTCCGGAACGGTTGCGTCAGGAAAATGACGAGTGCTTGCAGGCGCAGACGCATTGGCATCACCGCGCGTTCGGTTTTTGTTACGTCAGTGGCGAGCATGTGGAAGCCAGCCTGAAGGAGATCGACCGCTGCATCGCGAACGGGCCGATGGTGGGAATCAAGCTGTGGGTGGCGAAGCGCTGCAACGATCCGGCCATCGATCCGATCATCCGCCGCGCGGCGGAACTCAAGGCGGTGATCTTTCAGCACACGTGGGCCAAAGTGGATGGCACGCAGTTCGTCGGCGAATCGACTCCGCAGGACCTGGCCGAACTCGCCCGCCGGCATCCCGACACGCCGATCATCTGCGGCCACACCGGCGGCCAATGGGAGGTCGGCATCAGGGCGATCCGATCGTGCCCAAACGTCTCGATCGATCTCGCCGGGTCGGATCCGACGAACGGCTTCGTCGAAATGGCCGTACGGGAACTCGGTGCGGAACGCATCATCTACGGCAGCGATGCCGGCGGACGGAGCTTTGCTTCGCAGTTGGCGAAAGTTCACGGAGCCAACATCCCCGAGTCGGCCAGGCGGCTCATCTTCCGCGACAACCTGCGCCGTATGATGCTTCCAATCCTGCGAATCAAGGGCATCAAAGCCTGATCCTTTCCTCGCCTCTCTGGGGAAACGGGCTGAGGGGTGATGGGTGAGGGGCGGGCGTTTCTGAGCCTGAAACACGAGGTCCCACCGATGGACGAACTGATCGACGTCAACGTATCGCTGTCGCGCTGGCCGTTTCGTCGCGTCCCGGGGGATGAGACTTCCGATCTCGTGGCACGTTTGCGGCGAAACAAGATCACGCAGGCGTGGGCCGGCAGCCTCGACGCGCTGCTACACCGCGACATGGCTGACGTCAACGAACGGCTCGCGGTCGAGTGCCGCGAGCACGGCGAGGGCTTGCTCGTCCCGTTCGGCAGCGTCAACCCGATGCTCCCTGACTGGGAAGACGACTTGCGGCGCTGTCACGAAGTCCACCACATGCCCGGCATTCGCCTCCACCCGAACTACCATGCGTTCAAACTCGACGACGGTGTGTTCTCAAAACTTGTGGCCGCGGCGACCGAGCGAGGGCTCCTTGTGCAACTCGTCGTCAGCATGGAGGACGAACGCACGCAACATCCACTCGTGCGAGTGCCGCACGTTGACACGGCACCGCTACCCAGCATCGTGAAGACATTGCCGAAGCTGCGGCTCGTCATCCTCAACGCCTTCCGTGCGATGCGGATCGAATCTGTCGCCGAGTTGGCGGGAAGCGGGCAGGTCTGGTTTGACATCGCCATGCTGGAAAGCGTGACGGGCGTGAACAAACTCGTGGATCGAATTGGCTCGGGCCACGTGTTGTTTGGCTCGCACTTCCCGCTGTTCGTCGTCGAGTCCTCCGTGCTGAAGTTGCGTGAATCGGTGCTGGCTCAGCCGCAGCTTCGCGACATCAGATCAGACAACGCTCGCCGGCTGTTCTCAAAAATATGAAACCCGGTCACGAGGTCGTGACCGGGTTTCGTTCGAGAATCGAGTTCGGGAGTTTGGATCGTCCAGCGTGAATTAGTGGCGGTGACCGCCGAAGCCATGTCCACCGTGGTAATGGTGTCCGCCGTAGCCCGAGCCACCGAGTCCGAATCGGATCGAGAAGCCAGGTGACGAGTAGGTGATTCCACTGCCGTAACCACCCCACCCGCCGCGGTAGCCGTAGCCTCCGCCGTATCCACCCCAGCCGCCATAGCCTCCACCGTATCCGTATCCGCCGCCCTGATTGCATCCGTAACCACCGTAACTGTAGCTCGGTCCGAATGACCCGTGGTCGGCCTTCGCAGTGTCAGTCAAACCGAAAACCGTCACACCAGAAACCAGCGCGGCCAACATGAGCAACTTTTTCATGGGAAACTCCTTGTCTCGATGTCCTTGTGATGTCTTGGGAGGGAACCTTTGTTTGCCCTGTTCCTCGTCTCCCGTTGTGCCGCGTCCAATTCGCAATGACGATGCCATTCGGAGACTCGACCGGAATTTGAGTCCAGAATCTCCTGTCTGCCTTGGAGTTAAGATGCAAACGCCGAGACCTGCCTAGACCTTCGGCCGATTCCGCCGCTGTTTCGATCACGCGAAAACCGGAATCCAACTGACGACAGCTTTCCGGCTGGCTGCTACGATGCCCCGCCTTGTCACCCACGCCGGCCGATTCTACCATCCCGACGAACGCTCCCCCGATGACCAAACCTGCTGCCCCGGACGATCAGCTCGTGCCGGACGAGATCATCCCTCACCGTCACCTACCGCCACTGCGATTCCGGGACCTGCCCGAAGCGCCGCACTGGACGAAGCTGGTGGGACCGAGCGTCATCCTCGCGGGACTGGCGCTGGGGTCGGGCGAGTTCATCTTTTGGCCCTACCTCACATACAAGACCGGGTTCGTTTTCTTTTGGGCGTGCATGGTAGGCGTGCTGACCCAGTTCTTCATCAACACGGAGATTGAACGCTGGACGCTGGCCACGGGCGAAAGCGCGACGACGGGGTTCTGTCGTCTCAGCCGCGGATGGGCCAGCGTATTTCTGTTGTTGAACTTCGTTCCGTGGGTCTGGCCGGGATGGGCCACGGGGGCGGCGACACTGCTGAGTTGGCTATGCCTTGGCGCACAGGAGGTCTCAACTGCGGCGGGGGTGGAGTACAAGGCGGCTTACGTGCCGTACATCGCGATCGCCGGGATGCTGTTTGTCGGCGTGATGCTCACCGCCGGACCTGTGGTTTACAACACGGTCGAGAAAGCGCAGCTCTGGCTGGTCGGTCTCATCTGCGTGATCGCGGTGCTGATCGGGTGTCTCGTCATCCGGTCAGATGCGGTCGTGGCGATGGTGTCGGGGATCGTGAACAACTTCGGTGAGCTGCCGACGGCCGTACACGGGATCGACCAAATGGCATTGCTCGGCGCGATCGCATTCGCCGGAGCCGGCGGCACAATGAACCTCGGACAAAGCAATTTCATCAAGGACAAAGGGTACGCGATGGGCCGGTACGTGGGGCGGATCACCAGTCCGATCACGGGGAACGAGGAAGCGACCGCCGACGTGGGATACCACTTCCCGCACACGCCCGAAAACATGCGGCGCTGGCGCGACTGGTGGAAGGCCGCCAACATCGAGCACTTTGTCAGTTTCTACCTGACTTGCGTCGTCTGCCTCGTGCTGCTGGCGTTGAATTCGTACTCATTGTTCTACGACGCCAACGGCCAGATGAAACCCGGCATGGAACGCTTCGGCAAGGACATGAATTTCGTGTGGGGCGAGGCGGGGCTGCTCGAGAGTCTGTTCGCATCGCCCACCGTCGGCAAAGCGATTCGTTTCCTGTTCTTCGTGATGGGGGTGGCCATTCTCTTCACGACCGAACTCGGCGTGCTGGATGCCACGTCCCGCATTTCCACGGACATCATCAAAGTCAACTTCCTGCGCGAAAACGATCGCTGGTCGTCGGGCCGACTGTACTTCCTAATCCTGTGGGGTCAGATTGCGATCGGCTGCGCGATTCTGCTCGCCGGAGCCGTGGTCCCGACCTTCTCGCAGCCGCTGTTCCTGCTGAAGACTTCGGCCGCGATGAACGGTGGCGTGATGTTTCTCTACTCGATCATCCTCCTCTACCTGAACACAAAGATTCTGCCTCGCAGCATCGCCATCACGCCGCTGCGGTTCGTGATGCTGGTCTGGGCGTGTGCCTTCTTCGGGTATTTCGTCATCCTCGCGGTGAAGCTCGAAGTCGTGCCGTTCCTGCTTGGATGACGAGCCGGAGTTACTCCGACGCTCGCAGGCGCTGGTCCATCGCATCGCGCAGCCCGCCGCCGATCAGGTTGAAGATGGTCACGGTGCAAAAACTCGCCAGCGACGGAAACACGACGAGCCACCCGTACGAGTAGTTTCCGTGAGCCAACTGCAGCAGACTGCCCCACGTGGGCGCGGGCGGTCGCACGCCGAATCCCAGCAGGCTGAGGCCCGCTTCGGTGATGATGGCTCCCGCGATTCCAAACGGCGCGGCGACCCGGGCGGGAGTCAGCGAGTTCGGCAGCAGGTGGCGAAAAATGATCCGCGCGTGCGAGAAGCCCAAGGCTTGGGCCGCGCTCACGTAATCGGCGGCCCGCTGCCTGAGCACTTTGCCGCGGATCAGCCTTGCGATCGACGGCCAGCTCGTCACGCCGATGACTCCCATGATGATGTAGATGCTCGGCCCCATCAGGGCCACGAGCGTCAGGATCAAAAAGAACGCCGGGAACAGCATCACGATTTCGATCACCGAGAAATCAGCATGTCCACCCAGCCGCCGAAATAGCCGGCCAGTGCGCCGAGGATGCAGCCGATCGTGAGATGGATGCTGACCGCCGCGAATCCGACGGTGATTGCCAGCCGGGTGCCGTAGATCATCCGCGTCAACACGTCGCGCCCCGAATCATCGGTTCCGAGGAGATGCAACACGCCGTCGTTCGATTCATCCCAGTCCGTCTGCGGTTTGCGGTCGAGTGGCTTCTCGTAGCGAGACTTGACGTCCTGCTCGAACGGTCCGAACGGAATGAGGACGTACACGCCGTGCTTTGTTCCCTGCGAAGCAAACTCTTCAGCGGGGAAGTTGCTCGCGCGAAAGCGATTGTCGGGTCGGAACCACGGCAGCGCGAACACGCCCACCAGCAATGCGGTGATGCCAAGGTAGCCCACCACACCGCGGAACACCTGTTCCCGAACGGGCAGCCCTCGATGCGTCCATGTCGTCCGGCGCATGATCACGCTTGGCGACCAGATCGGGAAGCCGAGCAGAACCATGTTGGACACGAAGTCCACGGGTTCTTCGGGATGGAACAGCATCCGAAACCAAGGGAACAGCGTGCCGTCGGGCGTGCGAAAGACGATCGGCACGTTGGAGCAGATCAGCGGAGCGAAAATCGCCAATGCCACCACGGGTAGCAGCGACCACAGCGCGACGTACGCGAACCGATTTCTGCGGAACTGGCGCCAGACGATGTCCCAGTAGGTTTCGCCGCGTTCGAGTTCCATGTCAGCCGTGTCCCCGCCCACCAAACGAAATCCTCGGGTCGACGACGACGTACAGCAGATCGGTCAGCAGGATGCTGGCCATCACGACGATGGCGTCGATGCAAACCAGGGCCATCAGCGTGGGGTAGTCCTTCTGCTCAATTTAGACCCAGGACAGGCGTCCCATGCCCGGGATGCCGAACAGGTATTCGATCAGCACGCTGCCGCCGAGCAACGCCGGAAGGAAATTGGAAAACAGCGTGACCACAGGGATCAGCGCGTTCCGCAGGGCGTGCTTGAGCACGACAACGCCTTCGCCAAGTCCCTTCGCTTGTGAGGTACGGATGTAATCCTGACCGAGCACTTCGAGCATGCTGGCTCGCGAGTACATCGACATCCCCGCCAGACTGAACAGCGACAGACAGACGACGTGCAAAGTCGCGTGCCAGAGGTAATCCACCAGCCACGGTCCCCAGGCAAGATTCTCCGCACCGTCCGAATGCAGTCCGAGCGTCGGGAACAGCTTCAGGTAATCGCCGTAGCAAAGGAACAGCAGGAACAGCATCCCGGCGACAAAGACAGGGACTGAGTAGAGCATGAACAGTGTCAGCGTGATCAGCCGGTCCGTGAGCCTTCCGCGGCGGACGGCGGCGACAACGCCGACCGGGATCGAGATGCCGTAAATCAGGAGTTCCGCCAGCAGCATGAGCGGTGCCGAGACTTTCACGGCGTCCCAGATCTTTTCGCTCACCGGCTCGCGCGTTCGCAGCCCGGGGCGGCCGAAGTGGAACGTCACCAGACGCCAGACGGCGTGCGCATACTGAGTGTCTGCAAGAACCTTCGCGAGCTTGCTCGGCAGCGAAAACTGGTAGGTCGCCCCGTGCGATTCGTAGTGCGACCGCCAGTTGGCCACAACCTGATCGACCTCCTCCGGCATGGCATCGACGGCCACGTCGAGTTTCAGCGGCTTGCCCACGTACAGCGACAGAGCCAGCGAGGCGACGAAGTTCTCTTGCAGCGTGGGATGCTTTCCCGCGAGCGGCCCGCCGAGCAACGTGTCGGCGAAGAACCGCATGTCGTCGCGGTCGTAGCCCTCGAGCATTTCGAAGAGCTTTTCCCGCGACGGTTCGGTCGCCATGTCCACGAGATTCTTCCGCAGAAGTTCGAGCCGGCCGGGGTCGATCGGAGGGAACTGCGATTGATCGCGTTCCCACCAGGTGCGCCACGTCGCGACGACCTGCGCCGTTTCGGATTCGACTGGCGGATTCGAATATGTGTACCGAAACGGATCGGTGACCATGCCGTTCAGCAACCGAACCAGCCCGATTCTCAGCCGTTGTCCCTCGGCGGTCGCACCCGCTTCGTCCAGCAATGCCATCGCGTCTGGCACGGCGTTGATTCCCACGTCTTCAAAGTAGAGACCGGTCAGTGCGAGAATGGCCTTCGCGACGCCGTCGTGTTGAGCCGAATCTTGCAACCTCTGATCGAAGTCCCTGATCGAGAGCCGGGCGCGGAACTGTCGCCGCAAAAAACCGGTTCGCTTGCGAAGTTGCTCGTCATCACCCGGCGACGCCATGCCGGCAACCTCGGCCCGGACGTCGTCGACCGACCGCGCCGCGTAGTGGGCACAGATCCGCAGCTCGTCGCAGTAGTCGGCAAAATATCGCAGGTTGAACACGACCGGCTTGTCGAGTTTGAGGTCGCGATTCTGAACGAGGTACGCTTCACGAGTCTGAGTCGACTGGCCGGCCATGCCGCTGGAACTCATTTGCATCAGCAGTGGGTCGCCCGGCGCCAACTTCATGATGCAGAACGAAATCACTGTGACCCCGAACAGCGTGGGGATCATCAACAGCAGGCGGCGGAGGATGTAGGTCCACACGGGGCGGGAGACACGAAAGGTAGAGTGGGTCGCGGTGCGTGACCCATCGATTGAAAGGCACTGGTGGTCTCGTTCCTCGACCCACGCGACGTCCTGGCCCTCGTCACTTGCCGAGCATTCGCGGGCTGGTGGCGAACCATTCGCGCTGATCGATGCACGGGCGCAGGCGGTAGTACTTGATGTTCTGCAGCCGGGCATCGTAGGCCGCGGTCTGCATGTCGGCGAACAGAAATGTGTACGGCTGGTCGTCATGGATCAGCCGGTGAATCTTGTGGTACAGCTCGATCTGTTTCTTCGAATCCAGGGTCACGTGCAGTTCTTCGATCAGTTTGTCGACTTCGGGGTTCTGGTAGGCGATGGCGTTGGAACTCTCGGGCACATCGGCCTGGCTGCCGTGCCAAAGTTGGAAGGAATCGACCTTCCAGTCGGAAGCCCAGCCGAGCATGCACGCATCGAATTCCTTCTTCCGCAGGTTTTGCAGCATGAGAGCCCACTTGGTCGGCGAGACAAGCACATCGACGCCGATCTGCCGGCAGCTTTCCTTGATGATCTCGGCCATTGTATTGTACGCCGGTGCGTCGGAGTAAATCATGAAATCGAACCGCGCCGGAACCGACACGTTGTTGATGCGCTTGTCGCGGATGCCGTCGCCGTCTTTCCAGCCGGCTTCATCAAGGAGCGCAGCGGCCTTTCTTAGGTCGTACGGAATGGGCGGCAGGCTGGTGTCGTAGGCGCTCGACCCGAGCACGAACGGGCCGGTCGTGCGCTTTGCGAGGTTCAGTTACACTTCCTCGATGACCTTGTCCACAGGCATGGCTGAGCGCCTGCCGGACGCGCTTGTCCTTGAAGAAATCGCGTCGCAGGTTGTAGCCAATCATGCAGTAGCCGGGATACTCATATTCGCCGAGCTTCACCTTGCCGGGCGAAACGCTGTCGTGTTCCTTCAACTGCGTGTACAGGTCCTTCTCCGGGATGACGACCCAGTCCAGCCTGTTCTGGAGCACCTCCTGGCGCGCGGTGTTTGTGTTGGGAATGTTGCGGAAGATCGCCTGCTCGAAGTAAAACGGCTCGCCCCAGTAGTCGGGATTGCGCTTGAGAACCAGCTTCTCGTCCTTCACCCACTCGACAAACATCATCGGTCCCGTGCTGCACATCCGGCGGTTGGCCCAGTGGCTGTTGAAGCCCTCGGCGAACTCCTTCGATGAAAAATCGAGGGAGATCGGTTCGCCCTTCTCGTTCACCGAGAAGACGTGACGCGGGATCATCGGGATCGCCAGCGTGAACTCGGGCGCCAGAAAATATGGCTGCGACCACTTCACCTTGACCGAGTAGTTGTCCACCACCGAGACCTTGATGCGGTACTTCTGAGACGCATCCCTGGCGTCGGGGTCTTCGTAGTAGTTGCGGATGTGGGCGGCGTCGATGTGCGGGTTGAGAATGCAATCGAACGTGAACTTGACGTCGCGGGCCGTGAACTCGCGGTCGGGGAGAGCCTTCCCGCTCGGCAGCGTCATCGGATGCCACTTCAATCCCTTGCGAAGTTGGATCGTGAATTCCAGCTTCGCGTCGTCGAACGTCTATTTCTCGGCGAGGACGGGTTCCAGGACATCGGAATTCTCGAACTTGATGTCGGCCAGATTCTGATACACCCAGCGCTGAAAGGTATCGCTGGTGGTGTCCGAGCCGGTGACGGCATTGATCGTGTCGGGGTCGTCGCCGTAGTGGATCAAGAGCGTGTCGGACTTGGCCGGCACCACACGCGCACGGGTCTTGGGCGAGTCGCCGGGAGCTGCGAAACTTCCTCGAGTGCCGGTGACGACGACGCTTGCCAGCCCGATCACTGCCAATACCGGGACGCGTTGGACCATGATTCACTCCGTTTGCTCAGGGTGCGGCCTCGAGGCACTCGGTTCACCGCAGATGCCGTTCGCGATCGAATCGTATAGCATGGTTTTGGCAGGGTCAATCGGTGGAAATTGCCGGTCGAGACGGGTTCCCAATGGTCGAGACGTCCGAAGTCTCCGAGACTTCGGACGTCTTTTCGAGCACGATGTGTGTCCTCGAACTGCCCTTGCACGGAATGAACGAAACCGATATCAACCGCCGCGCTTCTCTCTCATGATGGACATCTCTCGGGCGGGTGGGTTCGCACTCCAACGACGCGGCCGCGTGCTGCTCGTGGCGTGGGCATTCGTGTTGCTCGGCGGTTTTTGTTTTGCCTACCGGCTGGAACCCGATCCGCGCGGATTCGGGACTCACCAGCGACTGGGGTTGCCGCCGTGCACGTTTCGCGTTTTGTTTCAAATCTCGTGTCCCAGTTGCGGCATGACGACCAGTTTCTCGCATTTCAGTCGCGGCGAATTTGGATCGGCCTGGCGCGCGAACCCGGCGGGGCTGATGCTGGCCGTGCTGTGCGCGATTCTGATCCCGTGGAGTTGGTTGAGTGCGTGGCAAGGTCGCACGCTGGGTGTATCGCGTCCGACGGAGACGGCGATGTGGCTGTTCATCGTTTTGTCCGTCGCGGCGCTTTTGAACTGGATCGTGGTCCTGGTTCAGGAACGGTCGACCGGGATGCCGTGAGGGATTCCGCAAACCGACGGATGCGATTGCCTTCAGCAATGCTTCCAGAATGGAAACGAAGTGATCTCGATGAACCGAAATGCCCGATTGGATCACCATCGTCGACGGAGCGCCATCGGGTACGGTGCCGTGCTGTTGGCGGTCGCGATTGCCGCGTGCGGACTGTCCGGCTGCCAGATCGTGACGGGCCTGATGCTGATCGCGCAGGGCCGCCCCGAAGTGAAATCCGACTTCGAGAACCGGACCGGCAAATCGCTGCGCGAGAAGGGCAAGCAGGTGCTCGTGCTCTGCACTGCATCCGATGAGATCGGCCGCGAGTTCAGCGCGGTGGACCTCGATCTGATTGCCGAAGTGTCGCGGGAGTTGAAGAACCAGAAGATCAACCTGATCGACTCGCGCACCGTCGCCCAATGGATTGATCGCCACGGTGGCGAGATCGACGATGTCGCGGAAATCGCCCACGAACTTCAGGCCGATTTCGTCGTGCAGATCCGGCTCGAACAGTTCCGTTGCCATGACCCCGCCAGCCCCGGCATGCTGCAGGGAAAGGCGCAGGCCAAGGTGCAGGTATTCGAATTCCAGCAAGCGGTGAGCAAATCAGGGCTGCGGACCACCAAGCGGATTTACTCCACGCCGTTCTCGCTAAGGTATCCCGACCGGCAACCAGTGCCGTCGGACCGCGAGTCGGCGAGCGTGTTCCGCAAGCGGTTCACTGACCAGGTTGGCGACGGGATCGCCAAGTTGTTTTACAACCACCGGCCGGACGAGGATTTGATGGGACTGCGTTGACCGCGGCCAGTCGATGCGACCGGCCACTTCGAGCCACGGACGGCTCGACGACAGATGCACGAAGGATCGTGACCATGAACAACTCGAATGCGACTCGCGCGACGAACAATCTCCGACGGTGCTGCCTGATCGCACTGGCGATCGGCGTGGCGGCCACCAATTCCGGTTGCAACGTCGTGATGCTGATGGGCTACCTGATCGGCGGTCCGCCGTCGATCGAGCCTGACTTTTCCAAGCAGACCAAAAAATCGCTCGCGGCCAAGGGCAAGACCGTCGCCATCGTCTGCTACGCCGACAAGGAATTGAAGTGGGACAACGAATCGATCGACGATGAACTCTCGCGTTACCTGGCCTATCGACTTTCGTCGCACAAGATCAAGGCGATAGATCCCGACCGCGTCCACGCCTGGATGGATGAACATGCCAACTGGGATAGGCCATCCGAAATCGGCGAAGCGTTGGAGGCCGACTATGTGGTCTACATCGATCTGAAAGAGTTCGGCCTGTACGAATCAAACAGCCAGAACCTGTATCGCGGCCACTCCGACGCCATTGTCAGCGTGTTCGATATGAAGGACGATGGCGGCCACTCCATCTACAGCCGCGAAATCGCCTCGCGGTATCCGACGCAAATGCCCGTCTCGGCCGACACGCTCCCGTTCGAGAACTTCAAGAAACTGTATCTCTCGCGCCTCAGCGAAGAAATCGGCCGCCTGTTCTACGAACACTACAGCGGCGACGACGTTCCGCACGCGGCGCTGAACTGACGCGGCGCGAGCCTAAGGACTGGCGCAGAAATAAGTGGGGCACGATTTTATCGTGCCGAGCACGTTGGAACCGTGCTCCACGTTCAGGATACGACAGTTATTTCTGCGCCGGTCCTAATCTTTAAGGTCGAAGTCGGCCGTGTTCCCGCCGGGTTGGACCTCGAATGTGAGGCCGGACGAATCGGGCATGAAGTACTTTTCCGGAATCAGCGGTGCGCCGGGACCGACAGTGAGCCCCGTCTCGGCCGCCGCCTCGGCGGAGAGCTCCTTGTCCGGCCCGCGTGCGGTCACGGTCACGCGGTGCTTGCCGGGCGTCGCGCCGTCGCCGGGCGTGGTGGTCATCAACTCATATCGGCCCCTGGCATCCGTCATGCCGGAAGCCGGGAGGGCGTTCGCGGACTGCGGCATGAAGACCACCAGGGCTTTGTCCAGCGGTTTGCCGAGGTAGGTGATGGTGCCTTTGACGGACGCCTTTTCGGGTCCGGAGGATTGGGAACCGCAACCTCCGCTGGCCGCCGAAAGACAGATCAAGACCAGCAGCCCCATTCGATTTCGTCGCATCAGGCCTGCGCTCCTTTTCCAAAGTGAACCGTGTGACTGACTGCAATGGTTGATGGAAGGGGTCGGGCTTCAATCCGCGCTGACGACCTCGCCTCCATTGCGGCTCCCCAGTCCGTTGTAGGTCCGTTGGTCGATGTTCTCGGTCAGAAACTTCACCGCACCATCACACATCAGGAACATACTGCCGCCGTCGTGATGGCTCTGAAAGCCCCTGCCGCGCCACGGCGCGCCGGTAGGGCATCCGGGACAGAAGAAGCTGCCCTGCGCTATCGAGGCCCGAATGTTGAAATTGATCGGCAGACTCGTCCCGTTCACGCTCCCGGTGGAACTGCACCAGACGTTGTCAAAACCCATGGCGATGCCGGACGTGTGCCCGAACATAATCGTATTGCTCGTGCCGTCCTTGACGTCGGAGATTCGGACCAGTCCGATGCCATTCGCGCCTGCGGCACTGGTGAGATAGTTGAAGATTCCGCGGTGATTCGCCCCACCACCGAATCCAACGGACGGCCTGGTGCAGAGTGGCGAGGTGGCCGCCGCATTACAGGCTCCCGAGCTGCAACCTCCACAACGAAAATTGTTGAAGGAGGCGTCTCCCGCGTTGGAAAACCCCAGGTTCTCGCCCACGATGCAGCCATCCCCAAAGCTCCCCAGATAGTGCGTGACCCGGATCGGTGTCGTCGCCAGATTGATCGCACCGCCTTGCGCGCCAGGGCAGGCCGCGGGCAACCCGCGTCCGGTCAGGTTCGTGGGCGTCGGATCGGAGGGGCAATAGAACGCGGGAATTTCCGCTTGCAGAATCGGAAGATTGGGGACGCAGTTGATTGATCGCCCAAAATCGATCTGGTCGAACAACGGCGCCCGATCCATGTAGGGCAAGAGCTGGGGCAGCAGTCCCCAACCTCGGGTGAACCCGGTCGTACAAGGGAAACACCTGAGGCTGGATTCGTAATTGTGGATCGCCAGACCAATCTGTTTGAGGTTGTTCTTGCATTGCGTCCGACGCGCCGCCTCGCGTGCCTGTTGTACGGCGGGCAAAAGCAGCGCGATCAGGATAGCGATGATCGCGATGACGACGAGCAACTCGATCAGGGTGAATCCGCGTAAGCGCACAGACGTGGGTTTGCGAGTTGGCATGACGGACCTTTTATCGACTTGAGGGGAGAACTGAGAAGTGCACGAGTTCAAGAGCTATCACAAATTCCGGGGCGTGTCAATTACCGGCACGCCTTCAAGAATGTCACCAGATCCGCCAACTCCCGCGGCGTGAGTTGCTTGTCCAGCGCGGCGGGCATGACCGACACGGTTCCCGGCCGGAACTCCTCGATGTCGTCGCGCGGGATGCGGACCTCCTCCTTCGGACCGGTTTGCAGGATCACCTCGTCGGGGGCATCCTTCTTCACCAACCCGTTGTGGACCTTCCCCGCCTTCGTGACCACGGTCATCGGTTCGTAGCTGCGCACGAAGCTGAGGCTGGGGAATACGATCGCCTCCAGCAGATCGCGCTCCGTGCGAATCTGGCCGATGCGGGTCAGGTCCGGTCCGGTTTTTCCGCCGAGGTATCCGATCGCATGGCACGCGCTGCAAGCCGTCTTCGAACTGTTGAACACAAGCTGGCCGCGCCGGATGTCGCCGTCCTTCACAAGTGCCAGCAGTTCGTCCAGACGAGCGCGTTGCTGCGCGTTGTCGGCTTCGATCAGCGCGAACAGTTCGGCGGCCGGCTTGTCGAGCGGAGCGCCGAACTTCGCGAGCTTTGGTTTCAGTGTCTCGATGCGCAAGGCGGATCGGGCGCTGGACTGCTTCAAGCCGGCCACCAGCGCCAGCCCGACGGACACTTCCTTCGATTTCTCGAATGCGGCCAGCAGCCGATCGACTTCGAGCGGCCCGGCGGTGGGGATCGATTTCTCCGCCAGTTCGATGAGCTGCGCCGAGTCGAGCCGCGCCTTCGCCAGCACGTCGGCGGACGCCGATCGCGCACTGACCTGCTGCTCGGGGTCGAGGTGCTCCCGCAGAAACGCAAGCAACGCGGGATCAACCTCCGTCAGTCCGCCGGGAACGGCCGCGAGCGCGTCCAGCCGCAGACCGGGCGGCGAATTTGAATTCCGTCCGACGTCGAGCAGCTTCGCCGCAAGGTCGGCCGCAAGTGGTCGTGCGTTCGACGCCGACGAACCTGATCCACCACCGTTTTCCTTCGGCGCGGGGAGGACTCGAGCTGCGGCGACTGCGAGCGTGACGACCGCCGCGTCGTCGTCAGACAGCGATCGCACGAGTTCCGCAGCCCACGCCGGAGGCGATTCCTTCAGCCCGGACTGAGCCATCACGCGGAGCATCGCCAGCCGAGTCGGATTCGCGCCGGAGGTCGCTTGCGCGAGGTCCGCGATCAACTGTTGCACGGCCGCGTCGCGTGCGAAGCGGACGAGTTGCTGTTCGATCTGCCCGCGTTCGTCCGCGGAAAGCTTGTCGTCGGTCAGCCGCTGACGGAAGTAGCCGACCAGCGCCGCGCCCCAGTCAGGGTGTCGACTGATGATCCACGACGCCGTCTCCTTGACCAGCGCGTCGGGCGATGCCAGTTGCGACGCGATTGCTTCCGGCGTGTGACCGCCTCCTTCCATCTGGTCGATCGCGATCATTGCGGCACGCTGCGTGCGCGGGTTATCCGACTGCAAGCCCTTCCGAGTTTGGTCCGCCTGCGCCAGTTCGATGAGTGCGAACGTGATCGAGTGCTCCAGCATGCGGTCGTCCACCGTCGCTGCCGCTTCGAGAAGCCGTGGCACCGCCCACGGTTGACCGCTGCGGCCGAGCGCTTCGGCGGCGGCACGGCGGTTTTGGGGCGGGCCCTTTTCGAGCAGTTCGAGCAGCGGGGGGCCCGATTCCGGGTCGCGCCACAACGCGACCGAATGGATGGCGACCTGTCTCACGGTTTCATCCGGATCGGTCAGCGCCAACGCCACGCCGTCGCGGGCATCTTCGTGGCGGATGCGGGTCAGCGCCCAGACGGCATTCCGCCGCGCGAGCACGCTGGCGGGCTTCGCGTCCGACCGCGAACCGATCACGTCCGTCAACGCTTCGATGCCAGCCTGCTTTCGCTGGCCGAGTTCGTGCAACGTCCGATCGCGCACGGCGTGCCGCGGATCATCCAGCCGCTTGACCAGTTCCGCGACCGTGGCTTGTCCCCACGCGAGCTTCGTCCCGAACGGATCGTCCACCTTGGGAGAATCCTTGCGGCGCACGCGGTAGATCGCGCCCAGCACGTCCGGCTTCCACAACTGCGATGTGGGGCAGCAGAGCTTGTACCAGCCTCCCGTGTCCACGATCAGCAGGCTGCCGTCGCCGGCGGTCAACACGTCGGTGGGATGGAAGTCGAGGTTGTTCGACACGACGAAGTCCGTGTCTTTCGATTTGAAGCTGCTTCCCGCGGGTTCCAGCTCGTGCCGCGTGACCTTGTGCAGGTTGAAGCAGGCCGTGAACAGGTTGCCGACGAATCCTCGACCGAGCGCCTCGGACGGATAGCATTCCAGCCCGCACGGAGCCGACGGCCCCTGATGCACGAGGATCGGCAGCACATCGCCGGTGTGCGGGTGGTTGTCGATCACATTCCACACCTTGCCGTACACGCCGCCGTAGACCGCGTGGGCGAGGCCGTCGCGCAGGCCGCCGCCGGGATGGATCAGAAACGTGGATGAAAAAATGCGTTCGCCGTTCGGTGTGAACACGACATCGACCGGATTGTCCATGCCGCCGGTCATGACGTGTTCGATCAGCGACGTTTTGACGCTGCCTGTGTCGGGGTCGCGGGCGGCGTTCGGCCGGCAGCGGAAAATGTGCGACGCTTTCGTGACGAATGGTTTCTGGCCGTCACGCCGCTCGTAAGTTTGCTCGGCGAAGGCTCCCTTGCACCAGTAAATCCAGCCGTCGGGGCCGAGATACGGTCCGTGCAGATCGTTTGCGCAGCCGGTGAGCGTTTTGCCCTGGAACCATTCCTCGCGTTCCTCGGCCACGCCGTCACCGTCGGCATCCGTCAGCTTCCAGATCGACGGCGGAGCCGCCACGTACAGCGAACCGTCGAACCACAGCGTCCCTTCGGGGAACATCATCTTGTCGGCGAACACCGTGGACTTATCAAACCGCCCGTCGCCGTCGACGTCCTCCAGCCGCACGATGCGATGCGGTTTCTGTTCGAGCTGTTGCTGCACCTTGTCGTTCGATCCCGACGAATCCGACACGTACAGACGCCCGGCCTCATCAAACGAAGCCGTGATCGGTCGCGGAGCCAACTTCGCATCCGCGGCCACTTCCATCGTGAACCCGCTCGGCAGCGTGAACGTGTGCCCGTTCAGCGTGACCTCGTCAGCGGAGACCGATCGGATCGCAAGCCACATCAGGCTGACAGCGGCCACGAGTCGCAGTGAGAGCATGGAACACCTCGCTTTCGGAAGTTCACGCGGTCCAGCAGTTCGATGATCGGGGCATTATGCGACGCGACGCGATGGCCTGCCAGTCCGGAGGGGTGGTTGCCAGACCGCTGCAAAGGCACACGCAGAGGCGCAAAGCTCGCGAAGGCGTGAATCAACCTAATCCTCCGCGAGCTTCGCGCCGTGAACGTTTGGACGTGGGTGATGCGGTCGAGGGCTTCGTCGCGGGGGCATTTTGAAGTGCTCCGGCTTGACGGAGCTTTGGAATTGTCGCGGAGCGACCTTCTTTGGATGTCAGCGAAATTGAGCAGCAACACATTCCAAAGGCTGCGCCAAAGTTCCAAAGCTCCGTCGAGCCGGAGCACTCCCAAATGGAACTCATTCTGCGACACGCCAGGTATTCGCGAATTCGAGCGCCTTCGCGCGTTGGTCCGGCGTGAGCGTTTGGTCGCGGGTGATGCGGTCGAGGGCTTCGTCGCGGGGGAGTTTTTGGTAGTCGAACAGGAATCGGACGACTCCCAACGCCCGCTGTGCGATACGCAACTCCGGCGTCCACGGCCGCGCGTCCCACACCTTCACCGTCTGGTCCAAACTCGCCGAGGCCAGCCGCTGTCCATCTGGACTAAACGCCACGCTCAAGACCCGGCCCGTGTGTCCTTTCAGCGTGAGCGACTCCTGGCCCGTCGTCGCGTCCCACACCTTCACCGTCTGGTCCGAACTCGCCGAGGCCAGCCGCTGCCCGTCCGGGCTAAACGCCACGCTCCTGACCCAGTCCGTGTGTCCTCTCAGCGTGAGTGACTCCTGGCCCGTCGTCGCGTCCCACAGCTTCACCGTCCCGTCCCAACTCGCCGAGGCCAGCCGCTGCCCGTCCGGGCTAAACGCCACGCTATGGACGTAGCCCGTGTGTCCTTTCAGCGTGAGCGACTCCTGGCCCGTCGTCGCGTCCCACACCTTCACCGTCTGGTCCGAACTCGCCGAGGCCAGCCGCTTCCCGTCCGGGCTAAACGCCACGCAATGGACCCAGCCCGTGTGTCCTTTCAGTGTGAGCGACTCCTGGCCCGTGGTCGCGTCCCACACCTTCACCGTCTGGTCCACACTCGCCGAGGCCAGCCGCTGCCCGTCCGGGCTAAACGCCACGCTCGTGACCCAGCTCGTGTGTCCTTTCAGCGTGACGAGGTCGCTGTGACAGAGCCGATCCCAGTAGTTCCCCTCAAACCGGTGCAGCCCTTCCACGCCCGATCGGGACTCCCGCCCAAGACGGTGACGCTCCAACAGGTCGAGCACCAGACCAACATGCGCCCCTTCCCAGTTCAGTTGGGCCAGGTACATATTCGCGTTGTAAAGCCGCCGATCCGCCAGTTTCAGGTTGGCCGTAGCGTCGTCAGCTTTCTGATTGGCCCGTTTGGTTTCGCCTTCCAACTCACCCTGTTTCTTGACCAATTCTCCCTGCTTCTTCGCCAGATCGTCAGCGCGCTTCGACGCTTGATTCGCAAAGAACCACGAGACGGCCATGCCGATCAGCAGCACGAGCGCGACCGTCGCCAGCAGCGACGCCACGGTCGGGTTGCGGCGGGACCAGCGCCACAGGCGCTCGATCTGGCTCACCGGCCGGGCGTGGATTGGTTCGCCGGACAGCCAGCGGCGCAGGTCGTCGGCGAAGTCGCGGGCGGTGGGATAGCGCTGCGTTGGAGATTTGGAGAGCGACTTCAGGCAGATCGTTTCCAGATCGCGAGGAATTTTGTTGTTGATCCGGCAGGGGGAGCGCGGTTCCTCGCGCAGCACCTGCTGGATCATCATCACTTTCGAGCCGCGGAAGGGAATCTCGCCGCACAGCAACTCGTACAGCACGACCCCCAGCGAGTAGACATCGCTGCGGCGGTCCACGTGATGGCTCTTACCGGACGCCTGTTCGGGAGACATGTACGCTGGCGTGCCGATGATCTGGCCATCCACGGTCATCGTCACCTCGGCTTGGTCGCGCAGCGCGAGGCCGAAGTCGACGAGCAACGGTCGCGGACGCGACCCGTCGTAGGATGGCCGCCCTCGGCCGTCCGTGCTTGATCCCGGCGAAGCAGCCCGGCTGCTGGGAGCAGCCGGGCTGCTGGTTGGGACGGCCGGGGGCGGCCATCCTACGGGGGGAGTGACGGACTTCGGATCGAAACTCCCGCTGAAACTCACCCCCTTGGGGTACTCGATCATGATGTTGGCCGGCTTGATGTCGCGATGGACGAGGCCCATCGAGTGGGCGTAGTCCAGCGCGTCGGCCACCTCGGCGATCAGCGATGCCGCTTCGCGGAACGTCAGCTTGCGGATTTCGAGCAACTCGCGGAGCGTGACCCCTTCGATGAAGTCCGAGACGATCGTGGGAACGCCGTCCAGCTCGCGGACTTCATGTACGGTGGCAATGTTCGGATGCCGAAGCTGCGCCGCGGCCCGGGCCTCGCGCACGAACCGTTCCCGCGTTTCCTGAGATTCCAGCAGGCTGGGATGCGCCACCTTCACCGCCACGATTCGGTCGAGTTCCGTGTCGCGAGCGCGAAACACCGTCCCGAACCCGCCGATCCCCACGCGATCCAACAGGTCGAACTTCCCAACCTTCCGCGCGACGGTCAGCGTCGTGGCTCGGACCTGCCCCTCGACGCGGAACGAACTCCCACAGCCGGGACAGACCACCTCGTCGAGCTGTTCCTCGACCACCTGAATCGGGTTGTGACAGTGAGGGCAGCGGAGTTGCATAATGGCCCGTCAGCGGATTGCGAACAGCGGCCATTGTGCGTGGCCCCTGCCGGGATGGCAAGCCAGCCATCGTAGACATCTCGCTCCGCGAGATGCGTTCGTCTCGCGGAGCGAGACGACTACGGAACGAGACTTCTACGGCGACTGCCGAACAAGTTCGATCGCGGCGGCCACGCTCGGTGTCCGGCCGCTGATCGTCAGTGCCAGCACGAGCAGCCCTTGCAAACCGTCCTCAGCGGACGGACAGACGCGGTGGGGGCACGCGAACCGGTTCACGATCTCGGCGCGAAGCGGGTCGAGTTTGTTGACCAGTCCGCCGGAGAAGGCCAGCCGCGACCAAGTGCGATCGGGGGACATGCGCAGAGCGCAGGCGAGGTAGTTGTCGGCCATGTTCCGGAAGGCGGCGCGAAACAGATGGCCGACGGTCAGGTTGTCCTCGCGGATGTTCGTGATCGAACCGTGATCGCCGAGGGCTCCGGCGAAGAACGTCGTGGTCATGTCGAGGTCGGTATCGATGACGGTGGCGGCTTGACTCGACACGTACGACCACGGGTCGGGCAAGTCGATTCGCTGGGCGTCCGCGATCTCGGTCAGCAGCCGCACGAGCGCGTCGAGCGCTCGACCGCCGGGCAGGTTGGTGATCGTGTTGAGGAACCGGCCATCGAAGTACGGTCGCGTTTGAAAATCGCCTGGCTGCCAGCGGTCGGCCAGCCGGCTGACCTGCGACCCGGTCGAAATGTTCAGCGACAGTTCGTCGTCGCCGAGCAAGGCTCCGGCCAGCGAGCACTGGTGGTCGCCGACGACCGGGTAGCACAGAAGCGATCGGCCGGCGATGCGGAACTCGCCAACCGGCTCGCGATAATCAATCAGCTTCGGCCAGCGCAGGCCATCCAGGCCAAGGGCGGCGATAGCTTCGCGATGCCAGTCGCCGGTTTCGAGGTTGATCGTCCCCGTGGCTTGTGTGGCTTCGGTTCGCGGCGCCGTGTGACACAGCTTCGCCAACACGAAATCCGGCAGCAAAGTGGGGATCGCCGGGCCGCGCGGAAGCAGCCGCTGCTTCGCAAGCCAGAACAGCAGCGCCAACGCCAAGCCGGGGCGGACTTCGTGGCCGAGCTGCCGCATGATCGTAGGGCCGAGCCGCTGTCGCACGACGTCGAAGTACGATCCGCCGCCGTTCGGGTGCGGCTGCAGAGTCCGTTGGTCGCGCCACGAAATGTAGTTCGAGAGCGCGATCCCGTGCTCATCCGTCAGCACGACGCCGCCCATCTGCCCACACATCACGATCCCACGGCAGTCGGGAGCCAGCGGGACGAGTCGCTCAATCAGATCGCGAACCACTCCCGCGACGGCTTCCGCGTCGATCTCGACGAACAGCGGCGGCAGTCCGGCGATCGATTCGGGCGGCGGCAGTCGCTGGACATGCGTCACGCGGAGTGTGTCCAGGTCGAGCACTGCGGCCTTGATGAAGGACGTGCCCACGTCGATCGCGAGGAAGGTCATGGTCGGTGATCCAAACACGGTGCGGAGTCGTTGTGACGGGCGACGATTCCAGACGTCCAGCGTAGCGCGTCGCAAACGGCGTGCTCAGTGTTACAATCCTGCCAACTCGTGACAACGGCCGCGGTGGATCGACGTTGGCGACGGATCCAACCGCCCGAGGGACCCCACAAAGAGACGACGCGACATGCCTGAACCCAACGATTCACCGAAGACCAGGCCGCCGCTCGGACTTCCCGCCGGCAGCGTGCGGGCGCTGCTCACTCTCCTGATCGTTGCGGTCGTTGTCACGAATCTCGGCCGCGGCCGGGACCTCGACATACTCTGGACCGAGACGCTGCTGATCGCGATCGCGCACTATTTCACTTCGCGACGGTTCGTGTCACTGGCGCCGGATGTCGTGCGGCGGCTCGAACAGGAAGGCGTGATCGACAAGGAAACGCACCCGCTGTTTCTGCCGCGACACAGCATCCGCACGATCATCATCGGGTCGTTTGTCGGGTTGGCCGTTTACTTGCATCAGGAGCAGCGGCTGATCCCGTCGCTTCCGCAGTTTCATCAGGAGGGACAACCGGCATTCGATGCGAAGGCGGTGTCGCTGCTGGAAATCGTGTTCGCGTATCTCGTGGGCGTGTGGGTGCGCGGCATCGCGGGCTGGTTCAGCCGGCGTCGGGAGCGAGCGCCATCGCGCTTCTGGGCCGATGCGAAGGCGGTCATCGTGCTCATCACGCTGGCCGCGGCGGCCGTCCCCGAGTTGTTGGGCCAGGGACAAATGCTCCCGGTCGAAGTACACAAGATCGCGCTCGGCCTGGTGCTGTTCTATTTCGGGTCGCGGTAGTCACCGCCGCGCAGCAAAGAGCCCGCCGGCGTTTGCTGCACGGCGGGCGAAAGAAGGCAACTCGATTGGATTCGGGTTTGAGAGTGTTCGAGGAACCGAGTTCAGCGAGAGCCGGTTCCTCCCGCTCTCCCCGGTGGATCAACTGGCATGGCAGCCCTCCTCAGAGTTGTTGAGTTGGTAGTCACCACGTGTCCCAGGAAGGTGTTAGTCTACCACGCGTGACCGGGGGTCGTCAAAAAGAAAGTTGTGTTGGCGGCTAATCGGACAATCCGATGGCCTGGACAGCGGCATTTTCCGGACAGGAAAACTGGGCAGGATCAGTCGGAAATGTGCCACGCGGCGGAAGCCCGATCGCGAGCAGCGGCGAGACGCTCGACGTCGGCTTTTCGCGCTGCGACGTCGTCAGGACCGAGAGCGAACAGTGGGCTGATTTCGACCGCGACAGAATCGGAGACGGGCACGCCGGCCGCCCGAAGCCAGCTTCGGTGCAGCGCGACAAGGCTGCGTTGCACGTCGGGAGGTGAGAACTCGCCGCTCTTGTTTTTCAGCGGATTGAACTCCGCGTCGCGGTCGGCTTCGACGACGAGAGTTTTTTTTGCCAGCGGCAGCACGTCGAAAATGAAGCGTTCGAATTTGATCGCGTTCTCGATCGGCGGTTGAACGAGCTGTCCGGCCTCGTCGAAGTACGGGACTGTTTTTCGGGCGATGTGGAACGGCAGTTCGACGCCGCGCTGCACGAGGTCCGCGAGGAATTCGCAACGGAACACGTGGATCGCGGTGTTTCCCGCCCAGAACCGGAAATCGCCGCGTTCGTCTTTCTTCGCAGCGACATCGGCGGGCAGGTCGCTGTATTCGATGATCTGCGTCCGGCCATCGACATCGACCACGACGCCCATTTTTTCTTCCGGCGACCGCTTGGCGACGACTTTCACCGACACATAGGCGCCGCGCAGCGCGTGGAGGCCGAGGAACTCGGGATCGCAAACGCGTGCGAGCGGGTTGTCCACCTGGTGGTAGTACAGGTATTCGATGCCGCGACGCCGCAGGTCGTCGAACAGACCGGCTCGCGACATGGCCGCCAACAGGCCGCCGTGTCCGTCGGGGCTGAGACTGAGTTCCGACTTCGACGCCAACAACACGCGACCGGTCGCGGCATCGACGGCGGGCATGTTGCCTTGCGGGAAGAACCGGATCGCGGCGGAATCGAGTCCGAAAAAGGTGTGAGCTCGGAAGAAGTCCTCGGTCTCGGCGTGAGTGGCATCGCTGGTCATCACGTAGTATGGGATCGTGACGGCGGCCTTGCGGCTGCGAGCCAGGAGCTGTTCGGCCAGCCACTGGAACAGCGATTTGCCGCTGACGGGTCCGATGGGGAACATCCCCTTTGGATGCGGGAAATCCAGTCGCGTTCCCTGTCCTCCGGCAACGAGGAGTGCTCCGACGCGTCCCGCGGCAAACAGTTCCATGCCCCGATCGTGTGCGGCGCGGCGTGCGGTGGCGTCCGCTTCCGAGCGCGGGCACCGGACCATGTTGGAAGGCGGCGTGGCTCGACGCGCCTTCGCGGCGGGAGCTTCGTCCGAAGTGGCGACGCCCTGCGCTTGCTGATGCAACCGCCGGAGAAGCGCGAAGTCCACACGATCGATTTCCGCGAGCAACCTGGCTTGCCGGGAGGCATCGAGTTCGCCGCACCAGCGAAGCACGTGGTCCTGATCGAACGACCGAAGGCGCGACGCGACGCGATCGAACATGGAGGTCAACTCGAGTGTCGGACGAAAAGGTGCATGCTGTAGATCACGACTCCCGACACGATCGCAATCGCCATCAACAGCACGCGCCGGGCAATGTCCGGTCGTTTGCGGGCGATGACCTGACAGATCAGTGTGACCAGGCCCACGAGCGACACCTTGAACCATACCAGTCCCTTGGCTCCCCAACCATAAAGGAAATAGCGGGCCAGCGGATTGGCTTCGATGAACTCGAACTTCTCGTGAGTCAGCAGCAGGTAGGTCATCCACACATCGAGCGCGTTGACAATGAAATAAACGAGCGTTTCAACTTCCAGTCGCAGCGCCGGCAGCGGAAGTGAGTGCCATCCGGTTCGGAACCGCTCTCGACCAATGTCCGAGGACTGCGATGGCGACTTCATTGGCGCTCCATGTGCGGCGAGGATCGGTCGGAACGAAGTGCTTGGTACGGTTCAGCTCATGTCGGGCGACACGGATGGGCGGGATGAATACCCGGTTTGTGGAAATGCCGCAAGATCGACGGGGAATGTCGATGAGCGCGGAATGGTGGTCCGTTGTAGAGTTCGCTTCCCAGCTGCGAGGCTCCACGACATCAACGCAACTCGCCATCGGTCAGATGTCGCGTTACTTCGTGACTGGGGCAGGTGTCCCCGGGGCCTGACTGCCAGCTCCGGTTGTGGGCTGCGGCTTGTTCATGTAGGAATTCACGAACGGGATGGCGTAGTAGCGAATGCCCCAATACGCCCCAAACAGTACCGCCGCCACGACAGCGAGATAGATGATGAGCCCGAAGAAGTCCATCGTGTTCTGCGACAAACGGGACAGCCAACGCCAACGTTTGCGGCGGCGATCAGCCTTGTCGATGTCAGCGTAGACCTGACTGAACTTGTTCGCTGACCGTTCAGCGGTTTGCTTGGCGAGTCGAGCGGCGACGAGGCTGTCGAATTCGCGATAGGCCGAGAGCGGGAGAAATGTTCCGGTGGCGCTCTTGCACGCCGTGGCTTTCGTATCAATCCCGCCGGCCTTGAGCAGCATTTGAACCTTGGACGTGGCCAGTTTCGAGACGATCGGCTTGCCTTGCGGGTTGGTGTGTTTGATGTACCAGGTTTGTTCCTCGGGCTCTCCGCCCATGGCGACGTCGGCGGCGGGCGGCGGTGCCTTCACCGTGTCAGTCGGGCCGGATTTCCCGGAAACAGTGTGAGCTCCCGACCCGGAAGAGACCGGGCGACTCTTCTCGAGCGAAGCGGCGGCCGACAGCGTTGCCGAGCTCCCGCCAAGGAAGCTCAGCAAAGGGTTCGCCATGCCCAAGGCTTCCAGATCCTTGATCAAGTCGGCACACGACTGATACCGATACTGCGGGTCCTTGGCGAGCATCTTGTCGATGATCAATTCCATACGTTCAGGGAACGCCTGGATCGGGTCATCGTCGCGCGGTTTGAACTTACGAATCCGCGGGTACTGCCCCTTTTCTTTGGCCAAAATCAGTTCCAGAGTCGAGTCGGCCTTGAACGGAAGTTGTCCGGTCAGGAAATGATAAAAAGTGCAGCCGAGCGCGTAGACGTCGCTCCGTCGATCAACGTGCTTGGCGTCGCACGCCTGTTCCGGAGACATGTAGTACGGCGTGCCGAGTCCCGCGCCGCTTTGCGTCATCGACATGTCCTCGTCTGTCTGTTTGGCCAGGCCGAGGTCCGAGACCTTGATCACGCCCTTGCTGGTAACAAGGATGTTGTCCGGTTTGATGTCGCGGTGGATCAAGTTGAGTTCGTGAGCGTGCTGCAAAGCATCGGCAGCGCGAATGATCACGTGCAGCGTGTCGCCGATTGTCAGTTTGCCGAGTTTGTCCAGCCAATCCTGAAGGCTGCGTCCTTCCTTTGGCCCTTCGATCAACTCTAGCGCGATGAAGTGAAATCCCTGATCCTCCTGCACCGCATAGCCGCGCACGATGTTCGGATGATCGAGCTTGGCCATCGTCCGCGCTTCACGGTAGAAGCGGTCGACGAAGGTCTTCTTGCTCGATAGTTGCTTCGACAGAATTTTTAGGGCCACGTCGCGATCGAGGCTGATCTGGCGCGCAAGGTACACCTCGCCCATGCCTCCTTGCCCCAGCTTCTTGATGAGCTTGAAATCGCCGAGTTGTTTGACTTTGCTCTTCTCTTCCTTTTTCTCCGTGCCTTCTTTCGTGGGGGCATTGGCTTGCGGATTGGGAGTCGTCTGCGCTTTATCCGTGACCACAGTCTTTTCCATTTCGTCAGCCATGATCGCACCTCGCGCAGCCAAGACGGGGAATCAGGCGGACGTAGAATTAGCGACAGCCCGCCAGTCGCTGAAAGAGTGAGAGGCTATTATGGTTTCATCAAACGCAGCTTGCAAACCAGTTTTGACTGGAGGAAGGATAGCACGTGCCGATCGAGACCGGGTGATGGGGCCCACGTCCCGCACCGTTGGTTGCACTTCTGGGCGCAGGGCAGAACGGCTGGAGAGCTGCATCGCCGGCGGTGTGTGGTCCGGACGAGATTCGGAACCAGGCCAGCAACGGCAGGCCAGTTTTGTGGCAGCGATTCTTGAGGACGATGGTCCGCGGAGCGTCCACGATCGGCGATCCCTGGCCTGCCGAAATTGATCGCGATGCGCGGAAGTGGTGCGGCGGATACGGAATCCTCCCGACTTGCCGATCCGAACCGCCGCAACGTCCAATGAAACGGCGCGATTGGCCGTCTCGGCTGCTGCCTAGCGAGGCGTCAACCTGTTGCCGATCCCTTCTCGTGGCATCCACTTACGGATGCATGCCGATGCGGTGTCCAATTTCAAACGTCGTCCATGTCGCGGCAACCGCAGGCGTCGCGGAGGCGGTTGGCGGTGGGCGTGAGGTGACCGGAGGCATCGGTTTTTGTGACGCGTGCTGTTTTTCGCAGACGGACGATGCATTTCGGAACTACGTTGACTTTGGCCATCGTGTAGACGGGTTATCTCCGCCGCACCTGGCACCGACGGGAAGGCGACTCCGAATCGCCGCAGCGTTAGGCGAAGGTTTCATTCTCATTCCGCCGGAAGCAGCCTGACCGGACAGCCGGCAACGCGTCGGCCGGGTTCTGTCGCTGTCTGCTCGCGTGCCCATTTCCATCGCGTTGTTCCGGAACCGCCTTTTGCTCCTGGCGTGACTGATCATGAAGACACTGCTTTCCCCCGCCATCGCGTTCATGAATCGTCTGTCCTATCCGCGCAAATTCGCGCTGATTGGAACTCTGTTCGCGATCCCACTGTCGCTCGTCGTCTATATTTCTGGTCAACGAAATGAACAAGGGGATCGAGTTCGCAAGCAAAGAGGTCCTCGGGAATGAGTACCTGCGGCCCGTGATCCGACTCATCGAATCGATGCAACTTCATCGCGGCCGCTCGTACACGTTGCCACTGTCGAATGGGGACGCCACGGAGTTGGAAAAGACTGTGGCGCAGATTGACGCCAACGTCCGGGCCGTCGACGCCGTCGATCGCAAACTTGGGACGATTCTGCGGACGACCGATCAATGGACGGCCGTGAAGGGCAAATGCCGCGTGATCCTTTCGGGTGGCAGCAGCAAGTCGCCGGAAGACCTTCTGGACGAGAAAACCGCGATCATCGTCGACATGATTACGTTGATGGCGCAGGCGGGCGATCAGTCAAATCTGATTCTCGATCCAGACCTCGACAGTTACTACCTGATGGAAACTGTGGTCAATCGACTGATCGTGCTGGCCGAGGCGATGGCACAGGTTCGGGCCCACTCGACGGCATCGGCCGAATCGCCATCCGATTCCGAGGTCGAACGCCTGACGCTCAGCAATTTCGCCAACTCGATTCGGACCACGCAGTCAGTCCTCACCCGCAATTTCAACGTGGCGTTTCGCGAGACGCGGGATCCGAAACTGGAAGCAAAGCTGGAGCCGTGTCTGAAGGCCAGCCTTGCGGCCACGACGCGGTTTCTCGAATTGCTCGACCGACGAACCGCGACCGGAGCGGAACACAAACCGGACGAGTGCTGGGCGGCCGCGACTGTGGCGATTGAAGCAAACTACCGACTGTACGACGAGACATCGCACGCGCTCGACGATCTGCTGCTGGCGCGCATCGCGGGTTTCCAGCGCAACAAGGCAATCGTCGCGGCCGTGACCTTGCCGTGCGTGTTGACCGCGATTTACCTGTTCGTCGCGTTCTACCGGGCGGTCATGGGTACCGTCATGCAACTCGAGGAGGCTTCACAGCGGATGCTCCGCGGCGACCTATTCGACTCCGGTCTGCTGCTCGACTCGCATGACGAACTGGCTCACGTGACGCGGGCCTTCAGTGCGTTGACCAGCCGCCTGCGATCCGAGTGCACGGCGCTGAAGCAGAGCGAGGCCATGACGCGACTGGTCGTGGACACGGCTCTCGACGCGGTGATTACCATGGATTCGATGGGACAAATCATCGGCTGGAATGCGCAGGCCGAGGCCACTTTTGGCTGGTCGTGCAACGAAGTGATCGGCCGCAATTTGGGAGAAGTCATAATTCCGCGGCACCAGCGCGACGCCCACGCGCGTGGCCTGGAGAGATTCATCGCGGGGGCAAGCTCGTTCGTGCCGCGAGCGGTTTTCATCGGCGCTCGGGCTGGCCGTTTCTCGTGAAGTGACGACGGCCGTGCCGGGTTCAACGGGGAGATTTACAACTACGTCGA
>Ga0233424_10000771_pt1 | contig 35724 bp, 31 predicted proteins | sample Watercolumn_Towu_FD_181011 | JGI IMG/M metagenome (GOLD analysis project Ga0233424, IMG submission 181011) | Freshwater microbial communities from Lake Towuti, South Sulawesi, Indonesia - Watercolumn_Towuti2014_125_MG | ecosystem: Environmental > Aquatic > Freshwater > Lake | place: Indonesia... | reverse complement strand
CCAGCATCAAGACGGCCGAGGCCGCCAAGGTGATCGAGAACACCCAGCGCGACCTGAACATCGCGCTGATGAACGAGCTGGCCATCATCTTCGACAAGATCGGCCTGGACACGACCGAGGTGCTGGAGGCTGCCGGCACCAAGTGGAACTTCCTGAAGTTCAAGCCGGGCCTGGTGGGCGGCCACTGCATCGGTGTGGACCCGTACTACCTGACCCACAAGGCCGATATGCTGGGCTACCACCCCCAGGTCATCCTGGCGGGGCGGCGCATCAACGACGGCATGGGCAAGTTCATCGCCGAGCAAACCATCAAGCACATGATTGCCGCGGGCAGCTACATCAAGGGCGCCAAGGTGAATGTGCTGGGTCTGACCTTCAAGGAGAACTGCGGGGACCTGCGCAACTCCAAGGTGATCGACATCATCCGCGAGCTGCAGAGCTATGGGGTGGAGGTCTTCGTGACCGACCCGCAGGCCGAGGCGCCCGAGGCCCTGCACGAGTACGGGGTGAAGCTGGTGGCCTGGGACGAGCTGCCGCGGGCGGATGCCATCGTGGCGGCGGTGGCGCACCGCGAGTTCGCGGACCTGAGCCTGGAAGACCTGGGCAAGAAGCTGGTGAAGAACGGCGCCTTCGTGGATGTGAAGGCGGCGTTTGACCAGCGCGCGCTCGCCGAGGCGGGCTACAAGGTCTGGCGCCTGTAAAGTAGCGACTGGAGCTCCGGCCCGACAAGCGCGGCAGCCCCAAGGGCTGCCGCGCTTGTCTCATTTCAGAAAGTAGATGCAATGACCATCCTCGTCACCGGCGGCGCCGGCTTCATCGGCAGCAATTTCGTGCTGGACTGGCTGAACTCGGCCGAGCACCGCGATGAGACCGTGGTGAATCTGGATGCCCTCACCTATGCGGGCAATCTGGAGAACCTGGCCCCGCTGGAAGGCAATCCGCGCCACATCTTCGTCAAGGGCGATATCTGTGACCGCGCCCTGATCGACCAGCTGCTCGCCACACACCAGCCGCGCGCCATCGTGCACTTCGCGGCCGAAAGCCATGTGGACCGCTCCATCCACGGCCCCGGCGCCTTCATGCGCACCAATGTGGAAGGCACGTTCACCCTGCTGGAAGCCGCTCGTGCCTACTGGGGCGCGCTGGAGGGCGAGGCCAAGGCCGCCTTCCGCTTCCACCATGTGTCCACCGACGAGGTCTATGGCTCGCTCAAGGCCGAGGATCCGCCCTTTGCCGAGACCAACCCCTACGAGCCCAACAGCCCCTATAGCGCCAGCAAGGCCGCCAGCGACCACCTGGTGCGCGCCTGGCACCACACCTACGGGCTGCCGGTGCTCACCACCAACTGCTCGAACAACTACGGCCCCTATCACTTCCCCGAGAAGCTGATCCCGCTGATGATCGTCAATGCCCTGGCGGGCAAGCCCCTGCCGGTCTATGGCGATGGCCAGCAGATCCGCGACTGGCTTTATGTGAAGGACCACTGCAGCGGCATCCGCGCCGTGATGGCGCGCGGCCGCCTGGGCGAGACCTACAACATCGGCGGCTGGAACGAGCAGGCCAATATCGACATCGTCAAGATCGTCTGCGCCCTGCTGGATGAGCTCAAGCCCTCGGAGCACGGCCCCTACAGCCGCCTGATCACCTATGTGAAGGACCGCCCCGGCCACGATCGCCGCTACGCCATCGACGCACGCAAGATCGAGCGCGAGCTGGGCTGGCGTCCGGCCGAGACCTTTGCCACGGGCATCCGCAAGACCGTGGAGTGGTATCTGGCCAACCCGGGCTGGGCCGAGCGCGTGCAAAGCGGCGCCTACCGTGACTGGGTCTCCCAGCAATACGGTGGCGAGGCCCCCAAGGCCTGAGCGGACACAAGCATGAGCCACAAGATCCTGCTGCTGGGCAAGAACGGCCAGCTGGGCTGGGAGCTGCAGCGTGCCCTGGCGCCGCTGGGCGAGCTGATCGCCCTGGACCGCCATGAGGGCGGCGACCTGGCCCAGCCCGACACGCTCTGGGCCACGCTCAAGCACCATCGCCCTGCGGTGATCGTGAATGCCGCGGCCTACACCGCCGTGGACAAGGCCGAGAGCGAGCCCGAGCTGGCCCTGCAGATCAATGCCCGCGCCCCGGGTCTGCTGGCCGAGTACGCAGCGGCCCAGAACGCCCTGCTGCTGCATTACAGCAGCGACTATGTGTTCGACGGCAGCGGCAGCGCGCCGCGCGACGAGAGCGCGGCCCCCGCGCCCTTGAGTGTCTACGGCCGCAGCAAGCTCGAGGGCGAGCAGGCCATCGCCGCCAGCGGCTGCCGCCACCTGATCTTGCGCACCAGCTGGGTCTACGCGGCGCGCGGCGGCAACTTTGCCAAAACCATGCTGCGCCTGGCCGCCGAGCGCGAGCAGCTCAAGGTGATCGCCGACCAGATTGGCGCCCCCACGGGCGCGGATCTGCTGGCCGACCTCAGCGCCCATATGCTGCGCGCCACCCTGCAGCGCCCCGAGCTGGGCGGCCTGTACCACGCGGTGGCCGGCGGCGAGACCAGCTGGCACGCCTATGCCTGCCATGTGATCGAGTTCGCCCGCGCCCGCGGCGTAGACCACAAGGTGGCGCCCGAGCAGGTGCTGGCCATTCCCACCGCCGACTACCCCACGCCCGCGCGGCGCCCGCTGAACTCGCGCCTGGCCACCACCAAGCTCCAGCAGGCCTTTGGTCTACGCCTGCCGCACTGGCAGCAGGGTGTGGAGCGCATGCTCAACGAAATCCTCTGAGGAAGACCCCCATGACCAACCGCAAAGGCATCATCCTGGCCGGCGGCTCCGGCACCCGCCTGCACCCGGCCACCCTGGCCCTGAGCAAGCAGCTGCTGCCGGTCTACGACAAGCCCATGATCTATTACCCGCTGTCCACGCTGATGCTGGCCGGCATGCGGGACATCCTGATCATCAGCACCCCGCAAGACCTGCCCCGCTTCGAGGCCCTGCTGGGCGACGGCGCGCGCTGGGGCCTGAACCTCAGCTACTGCGTGCAGCCCAGCCCGGATGGCCTGGCCCAGGCCTTCATCCTCGGCCGCGACTTCGTGGGCGGTCAGCCCAGCGCCCTGGTGCTGGGCGACAACATCTTCTACGGCCACGACTTCCAGGGCCTGCTGGACAGCGCCACGGCACGCCGCAGTGGCGCCAGCGTCTTTGCCTACCATGTGCACGACCCCGAGCGCTATGGCGTGGTGGCCTTCGATGCCCAGCAGCGCGCCCTCTCCATCGAGGAAAAGCCCAAGGCCCCCAAGAGCAACTATGCGGTCACAGGCCTGTACTTCTACGACGAGCAGGTCTGCGACATCGCCGCCGGCATCAAGCCCAGCGCGCGCGGCGAGCTGGAGATCACGGATGTGAACGCCCAGTACCTGCGCCAGGGTGAGCTCAATGTGGAAATCATGGGCCGCGGCTATGCCTGGCTGGATACCGGCACGCATGACAGCCTGATGGAGGCCGGCCAGTTCATCGCCACGCTGGAAAAACGCCAGGGGCTGAAGGTCGCCTGTCCCGAGGAAATCGCCTTCCGCAGCGGCTGGATCACGGCCGAGCAGCTGGAGCGCCTGGCCCTGCCCATGCTCAAGAACGGCTATGGCCAGTACCTGATGAAACTGTTGAACGAGCGCGCCTTCTGAGCGCGCCGGTCCCCATGCTCAAGATCACCCCCACCGCCCTGCCCGAGGTCCTGATCGTGGAGCCGCGCGTCTTCGGCGACGCCCGCGGCTTCTTCACCGAAAGCTGGAACGAGCAGCGCTTCAACGAAGCCACCGGCAACACCCTGCGCTTTGTGCAGGACAACCACTCGCGCTCCGCCCGTGGCGTGCTGCGCGGCCTGCATTACCAGCTGCCACCGCACGCCCAGGGCAAGCTGGTGCGCTGCGTGGCCGGCGCCGTCTTCGATGTGGCGGTGGACCTGCGCAAAAGCAGCCCCAACTTCGGCAAGTGGGTCGGCGTGGAGCTCACGGCCGACAACCAGCGCCAGCTCTGGATCCCCCCGGGCTTCGCCCATGGTTTTCTGGTGCTGAGCGAGACAGCGGACTTCCTCTACAAGACCACTGACTACTACGCCCCGCAGGCCGAGGGCTGCGTGCGCTGGGATGACCCGGCCATTGGCATCGTGTGGCCCGATACCGGCATCTCTCCGCTGCTGGCCGACAAGGACGCCCAGGCCCCCCTGCTGGCCCAGGCCGTGCATTTCGACTGAAGCGCGCCACACCCGCCCATAAAAAACGCGGCCTCGGCCGCGTTGTGCTTTCTGGGATCGCGGGGGCGGGCTCAGGCCGCCGTGCCGCGGCCGATGCCGTGGTGCTCGATGCCCAGGCTCTTCATCAGGCCCGGCTCGTAGAGATTGCGGCCGTCAAAGACCAGGGGGTTCTTGAGCTGCGCCTTGATGGCGTCGAAGTCCGGCGTGCGGAACTCCTTCCACTCGGTCACGACCAGCAGGGCATCGGCGCCGGGCAGGGCCGCCTCGGCCCGCGCCACGAAACTCACACCCTCGCGCCCGGCCAGCAGGCGCTGCGCTTCCTGGCTCGCCACCGGGTCGTAGGCGCTGAGCGTGGCGCCGCGGCGCAGCAGCTCGTCGATGACCACCAGGGATGGCGCCTCGCGCATATCGTCGGTATTGGGCTTGAAGGCCAGACCCCAGAGCGCGAAGTGGCGGCCCGCCAGGTCCTCGCCGAAGCGCGCCACCACCTTGTCGGCCAGCACCCGCTTCTGGCGCTCATTGGCCGCCTCCACGGCGGAGAGCACCAGCAGCTCCTGCCCCTGCTCCTGCCCCGTGCGCACCAGGGCCTTCACATCCTTCGGGAAGCAGGAGCCGCCATAGCCCGCCCCCGCATAGAGGAACTGGTAACCGATGCGCGGATCGCTGCCGATGCCGCGGCGCACCAGTTCGATGTCCGCGCCCACCTTCTCGGCCAGCAGGGCCAGCTCGTTCATGAAGCTGATGCGCGTGGCCAGCATGGCATTGGCCGCGTACTTGGTGAACTCGGCGCTGCGCACGTCCATCACCATCAGCCGGTCGTTGTTGCGGTTGAAGGGCGCGTAGAGCGCGCGCATCATCAGCGTGGCCTGCTCATCGTCCGAGCCCACGATGATGCGATCCGGCCGCATGAAGTCCTCCACCGCCGCCCCCTCCTTGAGGAACTCGGGGTTGGAGACCACGGCATAGCCCACGGCGGCGCCGCGGCGTGCCAGCTCATCGGCAATGGCGGTACGCACCTTGTCGGCCGTGCCCACGGGCACCGTGCTCTTGTCCACGATGACCTTGTAGTCCGTCATGCGCTGGCCGATGGAGCGGGCCGCGGCCAGCACGTACTGCAGGTCGGCCGAGCCATCCTCGTCCGGCGGCGTGCCCACGCCGATGAAGAGGATGGTGCCGTGCTGCACGGCCCGGTCCACATCGGTGGTGAACTGCAGGCGCCCCGCCGCCACATTGCGGCGCACCACCTCCAGCAGGCCAGGCTCGTGGATGGGGATCTCGCCCGCATTGAGCACCGCGATCTTGTCCGGATTCACATCCAGGCAGACCACATGGTTGCCCATCTCGGCCAGGCAGGCCCCGGTGACCAGACCCACATAACCGGTGCCGATGGCGGTGACTTTCATGGTGGCGGCTTCTTCTTCTCGCTGCTGTCCTCAGGGGACGGAAGCCGCCATTGTGCGATCAGTTTTTGAAGTATTCGCGATACCAGGCCACGAAGCGCCCGATGCCGTCCTCCACCGGCATCGCCGGGCGGAAGTCGGTCCAGGCCGCCAGCTCCTCCACATCGGCGTGGGTGGCCGGCACATCGCCGTCCTGCAGGGGCATGAAGTTCTTCTCGGCGGTCTTGCCCACGGCCTTCTCGATGGCCTCGATGAAGGCCATCAACGGCGTCGGATTGTGGTTGCCGATATTGAAGACGCGGTAGGGGGCGCTCGAGCGCGCCGGATCCGCCTGCACCGGATCGTAGGCCGCGTCCGGCGTGGCCACCCGGTCCAGGGTGCGCACCACGCCTTCGGCAATGTCGTCGATATAGGTGAAGTCGCGCACCATCTTGCCGTGGTTGAACACGTCGATGGGCCGCCCCTCGATGATGGCCTTGGTGAACAGGAAGAGCGCCATGTCCGGCCGGCCCCAGGGGCCGTACACCGTGAAGAAGCGCAGGCCCGTGGTGGGCAGGCCGAAGAGATGGCTGTAGGTGTGGGCCATCAGCTCATTGGCCTTCTTGGTGGCCGCATACAGGCTCACCGGATGGTCCACGCCGTGATGCTCGCTGAAGGGCATGCGGGTGTTGCCGCCATACACGCTGGAGCTTGAGGCATACACCAGATGCGCCACGCCGTTGTGACGGCAGCCTTCCAGGATATTGGTGAAGCCCGAGACATTGCTCTCGATATAGGCATGCGGATTCACCAGCGAGTAGCGCACACCGGCCTGGGCGGCCAGATGCACCACGCGGTCGAACTGGTGCTGCTTGAACAGCGCCTCCATGCCCGCGCGGTCCGCCACATCCAGCTTCACGAACTCGAAGCCCGGATTGCCCGTCAGGCGGGCCAGGCGGTCATGCTTGAGCTGGGGGTCGTAGTAATCGTTCAGATTGTCCAGGCCCACCACCTGGTCGCCACGGGCGAGCAGGATCTGGCTGACATGCATGCCGATGAAGCCGGCCGCGCCGGTGACGAGTACCTTCACTGTCTCTCCGAGTTGTTGCGCCGCCGGCCCCTGGGCCCGCGGTCATCGTGACACCACCTGCTCGCAATTGTCCACGAGCCATCCGGTCCCGGTCCGGAATTGAGCTCCCAAGGGCCCTGAGCTCCCCCCTGACCAGGGGGCGCCCGCCGCACTGACAAGAAACTGTCGCACGGCCTGCCTAGCATCAGACACATTTCTTAACAAAGGCAGCCACATGCCTTCGAGCGCTGCAAGCCCCACACACAAAGACAAGGGCGCAGCCATCTGACCGGGAGGGAAGTATGAGTTTGGTGCAGTTGGGGCTCCCCTGGGGCCTGCCGGCGCTTGGCGACAGCAGGCTATCGCGCCTCAAGCGCAAGCTGCGCGCTCACTATGCGGTGCTCGCCACCCGTTCGGCGCGCTTGCTGCAAGCCTTGCCCCTCTATGTGAACCATGTCTGCGCGGCCGTTCCGGCAGATCGGTTCTATCACTTCAGTCGACGCGACTATCTCTGCAAACACCTCAAGCTCGGGCAGCGCTCCGAAGCCTTCATCCACCATCTCAGCGTCGATCAGCAGCACATGACGGCCTGCTTCCACGACGCCCTCTACCTGGGCCCGGGGCTGGAGCTCTGGCACTGCGAACGCGATGAGCGCCGCTACAGCATTCGGCTTTTTCGCGCCGTCCACGCCATCAACGAGGGCGAGCTCAAGATCGCGCTCCTGGTCGGCGCCGAACCCTTGCACACCATAGGCTTCAGCTGGATGCCGCCAGGCCTGAATCCTGATCGCTCCGGGGGGCTCGCCCCCTTCGTGGTCCGCACCCAGGGACGCTGGCGGGTGGACACCGGGCCCCAGGAGCAGTTCGAGCAGGACTTCCCCCACAACTCACCCTCCTACTTCTGCTACGCCGCCATGCAGGGCATTGCACTGGCGGTCGGTGCTGAGCATGTGTATGCGGTGTGCGGTCAGCGCCAGGCCTGCTATGAAGGCGAGACCACCGCTCATTTCGTGCGAGCCTACGACGGCTTCTGGGAAGCCCTGGGCGGGCAGCTGGCCTCCGAGCTGTGCTTCCGGATCCCGGCCCCCTTCCCGCTCAAGCCGCTCTCGGAAGTCTCGACCAAGCACCGTAAGCGCTCGGCCACCCGTCGCGCGCACTGGCAATCCATCGAAACCGCGGTGCGATCGGCATTCGCCCGAGGCTGGCGCCCCTGAAACCAGCGCTGGCGAAGGGCTGGAATACCGATACGGCCCTGTCACAGCGGCGTCTCATCGAGCTGACACGCTCTCGTCGCCCTCTGCCCCCAACCCGGCCACGTACATGAATCCAGTTACCTGATGGAAGCAGCGCTTGAGGGGGTGGTCGAGATTTCACACCTAGAATTTGCCCTCTCAGGCGAGGCCACTCTCAGCACCGCCGGCTTGTCTATTCAAGAAAACCCATGCAAAAGCCGACCATCCACCTGATCGCGGGCGCACGCCCCAACTTCATGAAGATCGCGCCCATCGTGCGCGCGCTGCAGGCGGATGGCCGCCTGGCCTGGAAGATCGTGCACACCGGCCAGCACTACGACCGCGATATGAACGAGGTGTTCTTCGAGGAGCTGGGCATCCCTGCTCCCGATGTGCGCCTGGGCTGCGGCGGTGGCAGCCATGCCGAGCAGACCGGCAAGATCATGCAGGCCTACGAACAGCTCTGCGCCACCGAGAAGCCCGACGCCTGCCTGGTGGTGGGCGACGTCAACTCCACCCTGGCCTGCTCTATCGTGGCCAAGAAGGCCGGCATTCCCGTGGCCCATGTGGAAGCCGGCCTGCGCAGCGGCGATATGAGCATGCCCGAGGAGATCAACCGCCTGGTGACGGACGCCATCACCGACTGGTTCTTCGTCACCGAGCCCAGCGCCCTGGCCCACCTCAAGCACGAGGGCAAGGCCGACGAGGTGGTCTTCGACGTGGGCCATGTGATGGCCGACAACGTGCTCTACCAGGCCAACAAGCTCAGCGGCATGAGCGACACCAGCGGCTTTGAAACCGACGCCTTCAAGCGCGCCCATCCCCGCTACTGCGTCGTCACCCTGCACCGCCCCAGCAATGTGGACAGTGCCGAATCCCTGCAGCGCGTGGCCCAGGTCCTGCGCGCCGTGGCCGCCGAGATTCCCATCGTCTTCCCAGTGCACCCGCGCACCCGCGCCAATATCGAAAAGCACGGCATTGAGCTGGGCGCCAACATCACGCTGCTGGGCCCCCAGGCCTATATGTCCTTCCTGCACCTCTGGAAGGACGCCGCCCTGGTGCTCACCGACAGCGGCGGCCTGCAGGAGGAAACCACGGCCCTGGGCGTGCCCTGCGTCACCATGCGCGAGAACACCGAGCGCCCCATCACCGTGGATGAAGGCAGCAATGTGCTGGCCGGCACCCAGCCCGAGAACGTGATCGCGGCCAGCCTGGCCGTGCTGCGCGGCGAAGGCAAGCGCGGTCGCCGCCCCGCCCTGTGGGACGGCCGCGCCGCCGAGCGCATCGTGAACCTGCTGGCCCAGAAGCTGCTGGCATGAGCGCGCCCATGCACCAGGCCCAGCAACAAGCCCAGCGCATCGAGATGATGGGCTGCTACGTCGACAACCTGTCGATGGAAGACACCCTGCAGACCATCGAAGGCTTCATCGCCAGCGGCAAGCCACACCAGCATGTGGTGGTCAATGTCGACAAGCTGGTCAAGGCCCAGAAAGACCCCGAGCTGCGCCGCATCATCAACGAATGCGCGCTGATCAATGCCGACGGCATGCCCGTGGTCTGGGCCTCGCGCCTGCTGGGCAAGCCGCTCAAGGAGCGCGTGGCCGGGGTGGATCTGTTCGACGCCCTGATGGGCCGCGCCGCCGAAAAGGGCTGGCGCGTCTTCCTGCTGGGTGCCAAGGAGGAGATCGTCTCCAAGGTGCGCGAGATCTACGCCCAGCGCTACCCGCAGCTGGTGTTCGCCGGCCACCGCAACGGCTACTGGAAGCCCGAGCAGGAGCAGCAGGTGGTGGACGAGATCACCGCCGCCCGGGCCGATCTGCTCTTCGTGGCCATCAGCTCGCCCAAGAAAGAGCAGTTCCTGGGTGCCTACCAGGCCCAGATGCGCATCCCCTTCGCCATGGGCGTGGGCGGCACCTTCGACGTCTTCGCTGGCAAGGTCAAGCGCGCGCCGGTCTGGATGCAGAAGTCCGGCCTGGAGTGGTTCTACCGCTTCCTGCAGGAGCCGCGCCGCATGTTCCGTCGCTACTTCATCGAGGACATGGCTTTCCTGGGCATGCTGGCCAAGGAGCTGCGGCGCCGCTGAGTCCCAGAAATGGGGCGAGGCGGTGAAATCCGCCACCCAGAGCGGCCAAACTGGCGCCCCAACAGGCCCACGCTTGCGTAAGAATCAAAGCGTCGGCGGCCATTGTCCCGGGGCTTTCTGCCCCGGCGCGCCGAAGCAGGAGTAGGACCATCATGCTTGCACGCCCACACCGCCTCTCAGGCGCCGCCATCGCCGTGATGCTGCTGCTCAGTGCCTGCCAGCAGACCAAGCCCATCGAGCCCGAAGTCGAGGCCATCAGCAAGGAGCCAACGGCTGCCGGCACCAGCTGCGCAGCACTCCCTGCAGACTGGCTGAGCCTCATGCCGGCGCACCAGCGCCGCATCCTCCCGGACGACTGCAGCAGCAGTGGCGCGGGCCCCCTGCTCTTCTCCTGGGGCAGCCCGGGCGACAGGAACACCGCCCGGCCTTTCGGTTTCGGCCTGCGCAGCAAGGGCGGCGCCCAGATCCTCAGCCGCAGCGACCTCGACACGCCCCGTCTAATCCTTGAGAAGGGCCTGTCGCCCGGCGAGTATGAGTGGGCCGTGAGCTACACCAACACCCGCGGCGCCACTGTCAGCACCCAGTGGCGGCGTTTCAGCGTGCAAAGCCCCATGGGCATGGCGCTCAGCGCGGCCACCGCCGACACAGGCAGCGCCAGCAACGCCATCCCCGATGGTCAGGCCCTGAGCTACGCCGTCATGGGCAAGGCGCGGCCACGGTTGCTGCCGGCCGGCAGCAGCTTCGCCCGCATCCTCACCGCCTCGCAGAGCAGCGACAACCTGCCGGTGCTCAATGCCCTGCGAGCGAATGCACGCCTGGCCCTGGGCCAGGCCATTCCGGTGCCGCCCGGCGGTACCGCCAGCACCGCCACGCTCGCCGCCGTGCAGGACGTGCGGCAGGTGCGCCAGACCGCCCGCACGCAGCGAGAACAGATCGAGACCCTGGGCCTGATCGGCAAGCTGGACAACAACAGCGCCATGCTCAGCGCCGCGCGCCAGCGCCTGCTCGCCCTGGCCAACTGGGCCCCCACCGGCGTCAGCAGCGAGGCCAACAGCGACCAGGCCAACCGCGAAATCTATCTGGGCCTGGCCATGGGGCTGGACCTGCTCTGGAACGACCTGTCCAGCACCGAACGCAGCCAGATCACCGTGCCCCTGCGCGACCGGGTGCTGCAGGCCAACCAGGCCCTGGCCTATCTGGATCGCGAGCCCTATGACTCGCACGGAACCACCAATGTCCGCTCGATCACCCAGACCCTGCTGTTGGCCGCGGGCCTGCCGGGATTCCCGGAGGCCCAGAGCCTACTGGCCCGCAACTGGGATCTGAGCCGCTTCACCCTGGGCATCTGGGGTGACAAGGACGGGAGCTTTGGCAATGGCATCGCCTATGGCTGGTACTCCTTCGTCAGCGCGGTTCCTTATATCGCTTCCGTGCGCAGCATCACGGGCATAGACCTCTACCAGCTGCCCTACCTGCGCCGCGCTGGCGAGCAGCTGATGGCCTTCACCGCACCCAATATGCGGCAGCCCAGCGCCTTTGGCGACGAGACCGAAACCCTCGACCTCTACCCCTACTACGCCTCCAACTACTACCGCCTGCATGCGCAGATGACGCGCGACCCGGTAGACGCCTGGTACTGGCAAGTCAACCCTGCCAACATTAGTAAGCCCAACGAGCCCCTGGTCTGGCAGCTGCTGATGCTGGGGGTGGACGGCACGGCCCTGCCCAAGCCCCAGCCCCCCGCCCAGCACAGCTGGTTCTTCGCGGATGCCGGCCTGGCGGCCGTGCATGTAAACAGCGCGCTGTCGGCGCGCACCAGTCTGTTCTTCCGCTCCAGCCGCTTTGGGGCCTTCAACCACTCGCATGCCGACCAGAATTCGCTGGTCTACTTCTCGCAGGGCCAGCCGCTGCTGATCAACGCGGGCTACTACCCCTACTACAACTCACCGCATCACAGGAGCGTGACCCGCGCCACGCGCTACAAGAACACCCTCACCTTCGATGGCGGCTTTGGCCAGAGCGAGAGCGTGCTCGGCGCGGCCAAGCCCAGCGAGCCCTTCCAGAGCATGGACGCCAGCGGCGAGCTGCTCCGGAGCGAAGTTCGGGGCGGCTTCACCCTGCTCACCGGTGATGCCACCAATGCCTACCGCGCCGTCAATCCGACCACGGGCACCTGGACACCCCTGCTCAGCAATGCCGTTCGCAGCGTGGTGATGGACCGGGTCAGCGGCCTGGTCTTTGTGTACGACTGGGCCACCAGCACGAGCCCGCGCCGCTGGGAGCTGAACTACCACTCGCCCAATGCCTTCAGCGCTGACGCGTCCACGGTCAAAGCCAGCAATGGCGGCGCCTCGGTCTGCCTGGACCGCTACGGCCCGGCCAGCAGCTTCGCGCAAACCATGGCCTGGGATGTGGCCCCGGAGGTCAGCCAACCCGCACAGGCCCATGGCCGCTTCACCCTGCTGAACCCCAGCACCGAGCTGGCCCACCTCACCGTGCTGCGCGACAGCTGCCGCATCCAGCCGGTGCAGGTGCAGCAGCAGGGCACGCGCATCCAGGTAACCCTGGGCGCGCAGACCGTGGTGTTCGACAAGCGCGCCGTCACCCTCAGTCCCTGAGGAATCTTGACGGCCCCTTGAGCGAGTGAGGCGGTTCAGCCGATCTCGATCAGGGTGCGCAGCGTGAGCTCGCGCCCCCGGCCGCGCCAGCGCAGCAGCTGCAAAGGCTGTTTCACGTTGTAGCGCTCGGAGTACCAGCCCAGCGGCGGCGCCTCCTGGGCCGACACCAGGGTCAGCTCGCCCGCAGCGCCCAGGGCACTCAGCGTGATGTGCGCCACCTGCTCGCCGCAGCGCAGGGTGAGCTGCTCGCCGGCCAGGCTCAGCGCCCAGTCCGGGTGCACATGCCAGTGCAGCTCCACCCATTCCTCGGCCTGGCCGCGCACACTGTCCAGCACTTCCACACGAGCCGTAGCGGCCTGGAAGCTCACGCTGCGCCGGTGCTCGAAGCGGCTGGACAGGCGGCGGTAGCCATCATGTGCCGCGCTGATGCGTGCCGAGCCATCCGGCTCGCGCTGCAGCTGCACATCGAAGACCGAGGCCTTGCGCGTCCACATGAAGCGCCCGCCGTTCACGGACTGGTCCAGCTCGGCCACGCGCACCGTGTTGTGCGCCGCCGTGCCGCGGAAGTAGTCGCGCCAGGGCTTCTCGCACCAGTAGGAGTAGGTGCCCGGGTCCACCAGCAGCGGCCGCCCGCCCACGCTCAGGCAGAGCTGCAGGGCATCGGCATGGCCATGGGCCGCAATGCCCAGATAGCCCAGCGGCCCCACATCCACCAGGCCCTTGATCTCGTGCGCCGTGCCCGGCGCCGATTCGAACAGCTGATAGCCCCCCTCGGGGAAGGCCAGGCCGGGCTGGCGCTGAGTCTGTGCCGCAGGTCGCTCCAGGCCGGCATAGAACCACTGCGCCTCCTGGCGGCCCTGAGCCTGCAGGCCATGCACCCAGTCCGGGCGGCCAAAGAGCAAGGCCCCCTTGTGCAGCATGGCGGCAAAGCCGGCATGTGCGCCATCGGGATGCAGGCGCAGCACCTGGGCGCCATCGGCGTCGCCCACCTGGGGCACATGGCCCCCGGCGTCCATCACCGAGCGGATGAAGCAGCACATGGCCGCCATACGGTCCAGATAGGCGGCCGAGAGGGGCCGCCCGGCCACGGCCGCGCAGCGCTCGGACACGGCAAAGAAGTCATACACAAAGGCCGCGTACTCGAAGGCCTGCTCGCGGTTCACGCCGTCCTCGGTGGTCTGCAGCACGATCTGCTGCTCCAGCTCGCGGCGGGCCAGCTCGCCCAGCGCCCGCACCCGCGGCCAGCAGGGCCAGGTCTGCGCGCCCACAAACACCCCGGCCAGCTCGCCGATCAGGTGGTTGTTGGCCGAGGAGTGGCGCGAGTAATGCTCGGCAATGGCCAGCACATGGTGCTGGATGCTGGCCATCCAGTCGCGCAGCAGGGCCTGGCCCTCGGGGCCAGCAAAGAGACTGGAACGCTCGCCGTCGATCAGCTGCCAGACCACCGCCCAGTTGATCAGGCGCAGTGCGTATTCCAGCGAGCTGGTCCAGTTCGGTCCCGTGTCCGGCGGGCACTGCTGCAGCCAGGTGCGCAGCTGCTCGCCCAGCACCTGCAGCGGCTCCGGCCCGATGCCCAGCGCATGCGCCTGGGCCAGAGCCACCCAGTGCAGATGCCGGTTCAGCTCCCACACGAACTTGATATCGCCCACCTGGGCCCGGTCCGTCAGCGAGATGGCGTGGCTGGGCACGGCGGGCGCCTGCACGCCGGTGAGCGGGCAGCGGTTCCAGGTCGGCACCCGCCCCACCGGGTAGAAGCTGGTGGCAAACAGGCGCACCTCGCCCGCCGCAATGCGGGCTGCCTCGGCCTGCACCAGGGCCACGGCCTCGCGGCTGGCTTCGTCCTGAGCGGCTGCCAGCGCCTGAGGCACCCGCAGCCAGCGGGCCGCAGCCGGCGGCGCATCCGCCACTTCGAGCCGGCGCTGACGCTGGCCCAGCAGACGCAGCGCACGTTTGCGTCCCGCCTCCTGAGCGCGATGCACAACCTCGGCTGGTGTCATGCAGCGCAGGCGGTTCCAGAACCAGGCCAGACGGCCTTGGGCCTCAACGCTGCTCATACGGGGCTCTCCGGCTGTGGTCGCAAGCCCAGCGACTCATAGAGCACTCCCAGCTGGGCCAACACATGCTCGGTGCTGAACCGCTCTGCCACGCGCTGGCGTGCACCGTTCCCCAGCCGCTCACGCAAGGCCGCATCGCTCAGCAGCGCCTGCAGCGCCTCGACCAGCTGGTCCACCTGGCCGGGCGGGACAAGTAGGCCTTGAGCGCCATGCTGCACCGCTTCGGGAATGCCGCCCACTGGCGTCACCACCATCGCCTTGCCATGGGCCATGGACTCCAGCATGGCCATGGGTAGCCCCTCGTCGTAGGAGGGCAGCACAAAGACCTGGGCTCGCGCCAGCTGTTCCTGCTTGGCCTCGCTGCCTAGCCAACCCAGCACGTCCACGCAATCCTGCAGCCCCAGTTCGGCGACACGTGCCCGCACCTTGCCAAGGTCACCATCCCCGCCAATGCCCAGCGTGGCGGCGGGATGCTGCGCCCGCACAGCGGCAAAAGCCTCCAGCAGATCGAAAACACCCTTGCGTTGATCCGCCCGCCCCAAGAACAGCACGCGCCCAACCTGCTCATGCTCGCGGTCCGGCTGCTCCGGGAGATAGACCGGATTGGCCACCGCCGTCACGCGCGCGCCGGGTGCGATAGAACGCAGGTAGTCAGCCCATGAGTCCGACAAGGCGATCACCGCCGTACTGCGCTGCAAAGTGGTCACGATACGGCGTCGCAGAGCGGGTGAAGCCAACTCGTCCGTGAACTTCCTGAACTCTGCCCCGTGGAGGTGAAACACTGTCGGCACCGAGAAGGCTCTCGCCATCGCGAGATACACCGCCTTGCGCTTGAAGCTGCCGTAGGACGCCACCTGAGCATGCACCACGGATACCTGCCCCGTCGCCAGCAGCCATAGCAACTTGGCACCAGCCGTGACCGCTATCCGCAGTTTCCCCAGCGAGTCACGCTCCCGGTGACTGACAACGTAGCGAATATCAAAACGGGCAAAAAGCCCATGGCGGCGATACACGGAAACCACAGATGCAATGCCACCCTTGCCGTCCGGGCAAGTTCCCACCATGACGATGCGCTTTCCCATCACAACTGACCTTGCAAGCGCCCAAGGACTGCCAAGTCCACGACCGGATACCAGCTACCGCCCGAAAAATACTCCCAGCGCCCACGGAATGAGTAGAAGCGATTGTCCATAGGCTCGCTCTTCGCATGAAACTCACTACCAACGACGACACTGTTGTCAGGCACATCAAAAAACACAACAGCATTAGCGCCAACGCGGACATTACTACCAATTTTCACATTGCCAACTATTTTTGCTCCCGCACCAATGTAGCAGCGATCCCCAATTTTCGGAGCGCCAAACCCCTTAGAGTCGCTAAGCGTATTGGAGCCTACAGTGACCTGCTGAAAAATGACACAATCAACTCCAAAACTCGCACCACCGGAAACAAAAATACCCTTGATTCCATGTGGAAAACAAGGCTCTCCTGCGAATCTAGAATTCCAGGCAATTGAGCTCGTATTTTCGTACTGAAGATATTGATACAACGCTCGCCGAAACTTCAGAAGAAGTCCTACCCCACTTTCTTGGCAAGCTATCTTCAACCTCCACTCCGACCTGTAAATAACCTTAGTCAGCAAACGAGCCAACATATCAAACTCCCCTATTCCACTCTTGGGAAACCCACTTGAACTTCCCACTTGGAAGAAGCGCGATTTCGTCGACTATCTTCACAGAGACTTCCAGCTTGTCGCTGACGTAGTGCTCGATATTGCGCAGCAGGGCCTGGCTATCACTCTCGCCAAAGCCCGCATCCGGCACGATGCGCACCTCCCAGCACCCCTCGCCCACCTGGGCCACCTGGGACTTGCGGATGTTCGCCAGGCCCTTGAAGGCAAAGGTGATCACGCTGGCACTCACGGCATTGCCCTCGCGGTCGAAGAGCTGATCTTCCACCTTGCCCGATGACAACTCGATGCGCGGATAGCTGCGCCCGCAGGGGCAGGCGCCGTGCACCCAGCGCGCCCGGTCGGAGATGCGATAGCGCAGCAGCGGCATCACGGCGTTGTGGAAGGTGGAGCCCACCACATAGCCGAACTCATCGGTGGGCAGCCCCTGCTCGTCCACGATCTCCACATGCGAGTACTCGGGGTTCAGGTGATAGTGGCCGTGCTCGCACTGCGCCGCATAGGCAATGCGCTCCGCCATGCCATAGAAGTCAAACACCCGGCAGCCAAAAGCCCGCTCCAGCTGCTCGCGCTGCACCGGGTACAGCGGCTCGGAACCCGTGACCACCGCGCGCAGCGGCAAGGCCAGCCCCTGCTGCTCGCACAGGCGCGCCAGCTCGAAGCTCGAAGACGGATAGGCCCGCATGAACTGCGCGCCCGAGTCGCGCACCGCCTGCGCAAAGTCCTTGACCGTGCCTGCCGTCAGATGCCGGGTGGACAGGAAGAGCTGCCGCCCGAAGCGATCCCACATCCAGTAGGGGGGCTGCGACTGGGAGCCCGGCACCACCTGGTCGCCGCGCAGCACCGCCTGTGCATCCCCCAGCCCGTAGCCCGCCCAGGCCCAGAACTGCAGGTTGAAGGCCTCCTCCCAGATCACGGCGTTCACGCTGCGAAACACCTCCAGCGGTGAGCCCGAGGTGCCACTGGTCTTGCCGGCCGGCCACCAGGGGCGGCGCTGACCGCCGTTGGGGTAGAAGCCGGCGCGATCACCCACCAGATCGGCCTTGCTCACGATGGCGCAGTGCGTGGTCAGCCAGGCAAAAATGGCCTCCCCCGCGGGCGCGGGCGGCAGCGACTGGTAGCGGGGAAGATGGCGCCGAGCCGCCTCCACCGACTCGCGCAGCAGTTCAGCCTGCCGGGCCCGGAGCGCCGCCCAGGGCAGGCGCTCACGGTCCAGCAGGCCGCGGGTGCGCGCCAGGGCTCCGCGATTGCGGCGGGCCAGATGCCGGGTCAGGAAGCTGAAATTCTTGGCGAGCTTCATCTCAACAAATCCATCAAATCATGTGCCGCCACGCGCTGCGAGCGGCCTGTGGCTCGAGACCGGCCTCAAGCAGCACGCGAGGGCTCTTGCAGCTTCTGATACGCCGCCGCCACCTTGGCTGCCAGCACCGGATAGCTGCGGTGCTGGGCAATCCAGGGCGGACCGCATTCGCTCAAACGCTGAGCCAGCTCAGCGTCGCGCAGTATGCGCAGGCTGGCTTGGGCAAAGGCCTCCACCTCCATGGGCACGCAGAAGCCCGCCCCGCTTTGCTCCAGCGCCAGACGCTGGTCAGGGTTGTCATTCGCTACACAAGGAATGCCCTGGGCCATGTACTCCATGGCCTTGGTCGGTGAGCCGACGTCAAACAGAGGACCCCGAGGGATGGGCGAATACCCCAGCTCGGCATGGGCCAGCCAGCGCTGCCCCGCCTCGGGGGCCAGCCAGCCCGTGAGGTGCACTGCGTCGGCCGCGGGACTGGCCGCGATCTGCTCGCGAAGCCAGGTGCGCTCATCGGCGCTCGGTGCATCGCCGATGAGCAGCAGCAGGGCCGCAGGCTCGGACTCGCGAACACGCTCCAACACACGCAGCAGAAACTCCGGCTGTCGCGATCTGGCCAAGGTGCCCACATAGGCCAACACCCGTCGGCCTTCGAGAACCGTGGGGCGCTCGCCCGCCAAAGCCTTGCGGTCACGGCCAAGCCAGCCGGCTTCAACACCCATGGGGACAGCCGTCATGCGTTCGGCGGGCAGGCCGGACCTGCGCTGCATCATGTGCAGCATCTCCTCGCTTTGCACGAAGAGATGGTCCACGCGGTGAACCAGAAAACCGTAGTACACATGCCGCGCCAGGAAGGCACGACTCCAGTTGGCCAGCCAAACGATCAAACCCTTGGATCGCCCCACCTCGCGGGCCCGAGCCTCAAAGCCATCCGCGAATGGAAAGGACATCCAGTAGACGATCTTGCGCCCCGTGAGCCGCGCCACGATCCAGGCCAACACACCGGTGCGGATCTTGTCCCGGACCTGGATGATTTGATGCTCACGCCTAAGGTGCCGCAGCATGCCGGCAAGATCCTGAAACGGACGCACAAACTCGCCCACAAGTCCCTTGCGCTGGCGACCTTGCGGGAGGAGCTGACCACCACCCCACCGAGAACTAGGCGACCAGTCTGACGAAGCCTGTCCTAGCAGGTCGCTGCACACGCCAGCCTTCGGCAGCTCTTCACCAAACAGCGCCTTCACATCCGGTCGGAATGGAGGGAGCGCGTCATACATCAGAAACAGGATCTTGACCACGAAAGCCCCGCTCAACGCAGCCGACGCACAAGACGGGTCGAACCGCTGACCAGGGCAAGCAGTGTGACCCACCAGCGATGACCGCCAGCAGCTTCGCGTGCGGACCAGAGATGCCGCCAAGCCTCTCTACGACGGGCTGCTTTGGCCAAGCGCCGAGACAAAGTGACTTCCATCTCTGCCGCGAGTCGCAGAGACGAAGCACGAAGATCGGAACGCATCAGTCCAGCTTCAGCTCTGTGCCGTAAGCGCTGCCAAACCGGAAGGAAGATGAGATCTCGATAGCTTCCCATCAAGCTCTGAGGAAGTCCCACTCGGTAGAGGACAAGGCCCGCACTGGTGCACGCAATTGAACTAAGTTCAGAAGCGCGCAACCAAAGATCCAGATCCTCCCCCATGGACTCCCCCTCCTGGAACCTCAGCCCGTGCTCCAGAAGAAATTGCCGTTTTATTGCTACTGAACTTGACGAGAAGGGCATGCCCTGACGAACAAAGTAGGCCGGAAGGTTCTCGATCTCGCACATCGGCAAAGGCTCTGGCAAGCTTGCCTGTCGGTAGCCGCCGAGCGTCGAGTCATCTACCCGGACATCCTTGCCACCAACAATGTTGGCGTTCGGAAATGCAAGGCTTAGCTTTTCATAGGCGTCCAGCGCCTGGGGATGCAGAAGATCGTCGGCATCTAGGAAAACAACCCATCGGCCTTGTGCCTCAAAGATGCCACGATTGCGGGCCGCCGCCACGCCAGCGTTGCTTTGGCGGACGAGCCGCACGCGGTCGTCCGCCAAAGCGAGCACATTGGAAGGGCCTGCGTCGGTAGAACCATCGTCCACCACCACCACCTCCAGTGATTGCCCAGTGGACTGATTCAAGACGGAGCGTAAGGTCGCACCAACATAGTCCTGCTTGTTGTAGAGCGGGACGACTACTGACCAAAAGGGGATCTCGGCTTTCATGCCTGCGATGCTGAAGCTGCCATATGACGCTGAGCCGACGACGCTCCCGCAATGGCGAGGAAGAGAAGTGACGGCATCAGTGCTTCGGTACCAAAGCTATGGAACGTAAACGGCACCTCACTGATGAATCTCAACAGAACCACCACGCCCACCCCGGCCACAAAACCGTTGTAGGCAGTGATGTGTTTCCAGGCTTGACGGTAGAGCATGACCACGAACACTAGAAAGCTCACTAGACCAACCAGCCCAGAAGCTGCCATGACGTTCAGGATTTGGCTGTGTGCGTGGAAGACATTCAAGCCAATCTTGAACTGGAAGTAAGGATCCCAAATCGTCGGCCCATAGCCGAACCACGGGTGATCAACAAAGGTTTGCCAAGCAGCAGCCCAAATCTCATTGCGTCCAGTCAGATTCGCCATATCGGTGCCGGCACGTGTCGCCAAGAACTTCTGCAGCTTTGCCTCTAAAGCGCCGCTGCCTACGACCAACATTCCCAATACAAGCAGCAATGCCGCGACAACAAACAGACACTGCGCTGCAAAACGGTGTCGTGGGCTCCGTAGCCACGTTGCCCACAGACCCTTACCGCGCACCAAACCGATCACAGTAAAGCTGGCTAGACCTGCCAGCCAAGCCGTCTTTGATTGAGAGAGCAGGATGCTCATCCAAGCTGCAAACCAAGCGGCTCGATTCAGCCAGCGTCTCTCAAATGGAAAGCAGGCCAGACAGATCATCAGCAGCAACGCGAACGGCCCCATTTGGTTCGGCCCGACCGCCAATCCGGAATACCGCCACGGGAAGAATTTGAAGAGCCCACCGACATACGGTTGCAGCACCATGCTGCTCTTCACGACGAGGATGATCAGACCAAGTGCTGAGAACACTGCTAGCGCATTGCGCGCAACTCGGATTGCTGTTTCGGCTCCGGTAGCTGAAGTCGCCAACAGCCCGAGACCGATAACAAACCAATACATGTACTCATGGGTAAAGACAGGGCGATCCCCAAAGGCACAGGGCAACGCAACATTGCCAATCCAGCACACGGCGAAAGCAATCATCAACGGCCCGTGCCCAGCAGTCCGGCCGCCTTTGAACAGCTTGTAAGCGACTCTCTCCACCGCAGCGGCAAGGAGGTACAAGCTAGTAAGTCGCTGAAGCCACTTCACGACAGCCGACCGAGACTCACCTGCTGCGACTAGAGCGCTGACATCGAAGCTCAAATTGCGCCCTGACAAGATCGGATCCAGCGCAATCACCACTATCAACGGGAGCAAGATGTAGACGAGCAAGCCGTCATTTGTTCTGTAACCCAGATGCAATGCACCACCAGTCACAACGATGGCGGTGCCCGCTAGCAAAAGAGCTGCGAACAGATAGATTCCGTAGAAGACAACGACTTCCATCTCGCTCAAACCTCCTTCGCACCCAGCGCGGCACGTGCCGCCCAGGCCTTCCCAAAGGCCGAGGCCTTGGGCATAAAACGTTGCAACAGGCCCAGGGCAGGCCCCCCCAGCAAACGCGGCCAGCCCAGTAGCAGCAGCAGCCAGGGCAGCAGACCGGCCGCCAACAAGGCAGCGCACCATAGCCATGGCTGCTCCATGAGCACCAAGGCCAGCGCCTGCTGCGCCGCAAAAGCAGGCAGCAACACCAGCAGCAGCACGCCCAGAGTTCGCAGTAGGAGCGAGGCGAGGGCTGCCACGCCGAGGCCCAAAGCCCCCACCACAGGCGCCAGCATCAGCGCATAGCGCAGCCAGAACACGGCCGCTGCCACCAGGGCCACCCAGGCCACGCTCTGCCTGCAGGCCCACACCAGGGCCGGCACGGCGAGGGCCAACAGGGGCAGCTGCAGGCCCACCTCCAGCCACTTGCGGCCGGTGTTCCAGAGCACGGGGGTGCTCAGGGCGCAGGCCAGGTAGGCGGGCATGGCCAGGGCCAGGGCACTGAACACCGGGCCGCTCTCGGTCCAGCGGTCGCCGTAGAGCACCGCAATGACCTGGGGGCCGCTCAGGGCCAGCAGGGCGAAGAGCGGGGCCAGCACGATCCAGATGAAGCTCTGCACTTCCAGATAGCTCTTGGCCATGCGCGGCAGGTCGTCCTGCAGGCGGGCGCCCGAAGCCAGAAAGGCGGGCTGCAGGGCCGAGATCAGCAAGCCGTTGGGCACGGTGGCCAGGTTGTAGCCCACGGCGTAGAGCCCGGTGCTGTGGGCGCCGGCCAGGCGGCCCAGCAGCAGGCGGTCGATATTGGTGAGGGCCCAGTTGCACAGATTGGTGAGCAGCACGGTGGCTCCCACATCGATGAACTCGCGCGGGCGCTCGATGAGCAGCAAGGGGCGCAGTGCATGGGGCCGGGCGCGGTAGGACAGCAGCACGCCCAGGGCGGACTGCACCACCCAGGCCGCCACCAGGGCCCAGACGCCCTGCCCCCATGCAGCCAGGGGCAGACCCACCAGACCGTAGGCCAGCACATAGCTGAGCAGCTGGATCTTGGCCAGGGTCTTGAACTCGAGTTCACGCCGCAGCAGATTCGTGGCGGTGGACGCCATGCCGTTGAACAGGCAGCACAGGCCCAGCCAGTGCATCACCGGAGCCAGGCGCGGGTCGCGCAGCCATTCGGCCATCAGCTCTGCGCCCAGCACCATGAGCAGCAGGCCGGCCAGACCGCTGAGGCATTGCCAGGTGAAGACGAAGCGGATCACCCGGTCGTCGATCTGGGGCTTCTGCATCAGGCTCCAGCCCAGACCCACCTCGGACATGAAGGTGGCCACCAGCAGGCCGATGGTGGCCAGGGCGAAGAGGCCGTAGGACTCGGGGCCCAGCAGCCGGGCAATGGCGATGTTCACCAGCAGCTGCAGCACAAACTTGCCCAGGCTGGCCACCAGGCCCCATTTGGCCGCTGAAACGCTTTGGCGCGCCAGCTCGCTCATGCAAGCCCCCTCGGCCGCCCGCCAGGGCATGGCAAAGCACAAGGCGCGCCGCGGCGCGCCTCGGCCTCAGCACGCCGCAGGCTGCTGCTCATGCGCCTCAGCTCCGCGGCGCGGCGCGGCCGAAAACGCGCAGGGCGGCGTCGGGGCCCAGCGACTGGACCAGCTCGTCGATATAGCGCTGCTGTGTCTGCAGGGCCTTGCCGGTGTCGCGATCGATGGAGGAGACGCGCACCAGCATGCCGTCCGGAATCAGGCCGCGCACGCCGTAGCCCAGCTGGGCCAGCTTCTGCTGGCTGGCCGAGGTGACGATCTGGTCGCCCACCACCACCCAATAGGTGATGGGTTCATGTCGCTCGCCCAGCAGCGATTCGAGCTGGCGCACCGGCAGGCTGCGATCCCGCAAGCCAAGCTGGGCCTGGCGATTGCTCAGGATCTGGAAGCCCTGGGCGGGGTAGCAGACCTCGGGGCGGTGCAGGCGGGTGCCATCGGACTGGTCGCCCCCGTAGGCCACCGAGAGCATGATGCGCTCGCCGGTGCGACGGTCCACATAGGTGCGGCTGAGCACCTGGTTGTAGATCTTGTCGAGCCGGGCCTGCACATCGGGCGCGGGCAGGATGACGGGGATGCTGGCATCCACCTCCCAGGCGCCGAAGCGCGTGGGGAAGATCTGCTCGAGATCGGGCTTGCCCACCTGGTCGGCCAGGTGGATGGTGGGTTTCATCCAGACCGAGCCGGCCGCGCCCGCCAGCATCACGGCGGCGATCAGGGCCACCATGGCGCGGTTGAGCTTGGCGCCGGCCGGACTCTTGGAGACAGCCGTGCTCATGATGCCTTGCGCTCCCGGTGCCAGATCAGGTTGAGGATCTTGTCGACCACGAGCATCAGCATCAGGGCCACCATGAAGAGCACCATGCCGGCGAAGCCGTGGATGAAGCCCTGTCCGGCTTCGTCACCCATGTGATAGGTCACCAGCACCAGGATCATGACCCGCACCACATTGGCCACGAAGGAGATGGGCACCAGCAGCAGGGCCAGGGTGATGTTGCGGCCCACCGAGGTGTAGTTCATCAGCTTCATGTAGAGCATGCCCAGGGCCTCGAGCGTGAACATGGAGTTCAGGCCCGCACAGGCATCGGCCACCAGCAGCTGGTAGGGTCCCACGGTGAGCACCACCCCGGCACGGCCGACGGGATAGCCGGTGGCGTAGAGGATGTTGGAGGCCACGGCCGAGACGGCCGACTTCAACGGCGTGGTGAGCGCCGTGACCAGCACCTCGGGCAGCGGCACCATGAAGATCATGAAGAACAGCGGGAACCAGACGGTCTTGAGCGCCTTGGTGCCCAGCAGCAGCAGCACCATGGCCGCCAGCAGGATGATCTGCGAGGAGATCTCCAGCAGCAGGATGCTCTGCGAGCGGCCAAAGGCATAGCAGGCCGCGCCCAGCAGCAGCAAGGGCAGGCCCAGCAGATAGCTGGGCCGCACCGGCGCCGACCACAGCGCCGCGCGCTGCTGGTAGAGCAGCCAGAAGCTCACGGCCAGGATGATGGGGCCGTGGCCCTGCTCGTCCGAAGCCCAGACGGTGTGGGACAGATTCCAGTAGCTGGGCAGGAACACGGCCAGATAGGCCAGGGCCAGCACCAGCAGCGACAGCCAGTCGGAGCGCCCGACGCTCAGGGCTGGCGGGGCCTCGGTGCGGCTCGGCACGGCACTCATCTCGGGTCTCGGCTCAGCTGTGGTCGTTGAACACGGCGCCGGTCACATTGACACCGGCATCCTGCATGGAGCGCACCAGATGGCGCACACCATCGAGCGTGGAGGCGTCACGGCGTGCCAGGGGCACGGCGGCGCCGCAGCGGTTGGCCACGACCAGGGCATCGGCGCCCTGATCGGCCGCCGGGGTGTCGACGATCACGTAATCGAACTTGCCGATCAGCTCGCGCATCAGCAGGCCGAAGGCCGGACGCTCGATCAGTTCCAGCGGGTTGGGCGGCGTGGCACCCACCGGCAGCACGAAGAGGCCGGGCACGGCGGCCACGGTCTGGATCAGGCGGCCATTGGCGCGACCGGCCAGGATGCCGGACAGGCCCACATCGTTGCTGACCTTGAACAGCTCGTGCAGGCGCGGGCTGCGCATATCGGCGTCGATCAGCAGGGTGCGCCCGCCCAGCTGGGCCAGGCAGACCGCCAGATTGGCGGCCACAAAGCTCTTGCCATCACCGCGGTTGGCGCTCACCACGGCCAGGGCCTGGCGGCTGCTCTTGTCTTCGGTGAAGACGCGCATGATGACCTGGCTGCGCAGGGCCCGGAAGAATTCGGCCTGGGGGCCGTAGGGCTGGTTCAGCGTGACCAGCTCGGCGTGAGCCGATTCCTTGCCCAGCGCGGCCGGGTAATGGAACTGCTGGGCCAGGGCGAACATCACATCATCGGCACTGGCCAGGCCAAGGGCGATGGCGGCTTCGCCGAAGCGCACATTGTTTTCCTGCTGGTAGGCCAGCACGCGGGCCACCTGATCCGCGGAGAGATTGCGGGTCTCGGCAATGATGGCTCCGATGGAGCGATCGTGGACAGCCGGCTGCTCGGCTGCGGGAGCCGCGTAGGTCGCGTCAGACATTCTTGATCTCCAGTCTCAGCTCTATCGGTTGGCTCACTTGGCGGGCAGCTGGCCGGCACCGGGGCCGACCAGACGGCGCTGGGCCGCCACCGCGGCCAGACGGCCGGACTTGCTGCTGCCATGACCCGGCAGCACGCCGAGCACCGGAATGCCGAGGCCTTCCTGCAGATCATCCACGCAGCGGGCGCGGCGGTCGGCCAGCTCGCGGGCAAAAGCCAGCAGCACGCCCAGCAGCAGGCCACCCACCACACCCAGCACCAGGTTCAGCAGCAGGATGGGCGAGGACGGATCCAGCGGCGCCACGGCCGTGGTGAGCTCGTTCACATTGCTCTGGGTGGACTGGCTTTCCAGGCTGCTCTGGTTCAGGCGCTGCAGCACCAGATCGTAGGCGCGCTGGTTGTGCTCCACATCGCGCTGCAGCACGGCCACCTCGTCACGCACCTGCTTGAGGTGCAGCACCTTCTGGCGCTGGGTTTCCAGCTCGACGCGCAGCTGCGACTCGCGCTGGCGGTTGATGGTGCTGGTCACGCCCACACCGCCGGCCACGCGGCGGCTTTCCTCGGCGATCTTGGTGCGCAGCTCGTCGATATTGGCGCGCAGCTCGATCACCTGCGGGTGACGGTCGCCCAGACGGGCATTGAGCTCCTGCAGACGCGCTTCCTGGCGCGAGAGGTCGGACTTCAGGCCGCCGATGATGGGGCTGTTCAGCACCTCGGGCAGGCGGTCACCGGCCGAACCGGTGGCCTGGGCATTGCGGCTGTTGGACTCGGCCGACAGGGCCTGGATGGCGACCAGCTGCGAGGACAGCTCGTTGAGGCGGGCGGTTTCCACGTCCAGGCGCTCGTCGGAGTTGACGATGCCCTTCTCGTTCTGGAAGGCGCTCAGCTTGGCCTGCGCCGTTTCCAGCGCCTCGCGGGCTTCCTTGGCGCGGGTGTCGAAGAAGGAGCTGTACTGGCGAGCCGGGTCCACCTTGAGCTCGACCACGGTGGCCAGATAAGCCTTGACGAAGGCATTGGCCATGGCGGCGGCGAACTGCGGGTCCTGGGCCTTGTAGGCCACCAGGATCACGTTCGACTCCTTGGAGGGCTTCACATCCATCTTCTTCTGGATGTTGCCGGCCAGCCAGGCTTCGATATTGCCCTGCCCGCCCGTGGCGTCCTCCCACTGCTGGCGGATCACCGGCAGCTCGGTCAGCTTGAGCGTGCGCACGACCTTCTGGGCCACGCGCTCGCTCTGGATGATGTCAACCTGGGTGGCCATGAAGGCCGGCGTCACCAGGGAGGGGTAACCCATGGCGGTGAAGGGATCGGGCTTGCTGTCCACCACGACGCTGGCCACGGCGGTGTACTGCTTGGGCAGTACCAGGCTCAGCACGATGGCCAGGGCCAGCACGCCGCCGAACACATAGGCGATCAGGCGCCAGCGCGCGCGCAGGATGGAGAGGAACTGGGAGAAGGTCATGAGTTCACCTTGGCCTTGTTAGAACAGGCTCTCGCGCACGTACACCACGTCGCCGTCCTTGAGCTGCTCGTCCATCGCGGGCTGCAGGATCTGAACCTTGCCGTCGGCGTCCTTGCGGTGCACGCGGATGCCCTTCTCGGTGCCGCGCTGGGTCAGGCCGCCACCGCTGGCCAGGCTCTGCATCAGGGTCATGCTGCGCTCCAGGCGCATGGCGCCGGGGCGTTGCACCTCGCCGTAGATGTAGACGGTGGGCGCACGGTCCACCCAGAGCACATCACCGTTCTGCACCACGATGTCCTGGCCGCGGCCGCCGGGAGCGAACACGGCGGGCAGGTCGATCTCCACGCGGTAGGGCTGGCCGTTGCGCAGGCCGCTGAGCACGATGAGCTCGGCGCCGGTGGGCGTCACACCGCCGGCATTGGCCAGCAGATCGGTCAGGCGCATATCGGCCACTTCCAGCGGATAGCGGCCGGGGCGGTTCACATAGCCCAGCACGCTGGCCTGGTTGCCCTTGACCTGCATCACCACGATGGTGACCTGGGGCAGCTTGACGAAGTTGCCGTTCTTCAGGCCGTCGGCAATGAGCTTCTCCGCCTGGGTGATGCTCATGCCGCCGATGCGGATATTGCCCAGCAGGGGGAAGGAGACCAGGCCGCTCTCGGCCACGCGGGTTTCCAGCGTCAGGTCGGGGTTCTGATAGACGCTGATGCGGATCACATCCCCGGCACCCAGGCGGTACTCGGCGGTGGCGCCGCTGGCAGCCCCGGCCGGAGCCTGGGCGCGCGCCTCATGACCGGCTGCCAGCAGACTGGCGCCGAGGCCGGCCGCCAGGGCCAGGGTGAACAGGGAGGCGCGCGGGCGCGCCAGGAATTTGCTGCTCATGCTGATCATCACTTCAGGCCCATTCCCTTGGAGACGGAGTTGGCGTCCAGGCCGCTGGCGGCGGGCGCGGCGGGCGCAGCCGGTGTGGCAGGCGCGGCGGTCTCGGCGGGTGCGCTGGCAGCCGCACCCGCGGCACCGGGCGCGCCTTCGGCGAACTTGCCCACGTACTCGACCTTGGCGGCATCGCGCAGGGCCTTCATTTCCTTCTGGGCCTGCTCGGCCTTGCGTTGGTTGAGCAGGAACTGCTCGATGGCCGGACGGGCGCGGGCCTCGTCCACCGGCTGGCTGCGCGAGCCCACCAGGAAGAGCACGGTCAGGCCGCTGGGCGACTGGGTGACGGCGGAGTCGCCGTCCTTCATGCGGCCGATGGCGTCCACACTGGCCAGGGGCAGCTGCTCGGCGGCGCGCACGGCCTGGTTGCCGGCGAAGCGGAAATCTCGCGCTTTGAGAAACTCGACAAACTCGCCCATATTCTTGGCGTCCTGCAGTTTTGCGCGAATCTCGCCAAACTGTTCGGGCTTGGCCTCGATGACCAATTCCTGCAGGTTGTAAATACGGCGATCCTTGAACAGGGCCGGTTTGTCGTTGTAATACTTGGCAATCTCGTCGGCCGTGGGTTTGGCGACGCTTTCACCCACCCGATCCAGATAGGCACGGGCGATGATTTCACGCTTGGCCGCCTCGATCTGCTGCACCACGCGCGGGTCGCGGTCGAGCTTGAGGTCCTGGGCCTTCTGCACCGCCAGCTCCTGGTCGATCAGGCGCTCCAGCACCTGCTTGCCGGCGGCCTCGGCCTGCTCGGGGCGCAGACCCGGCTGGCGCTGCAGCACGTAATTGATCTGGTGAACGGTGATCTCTTCCTTGTTCACCTTGGCGGCCGTCTGCGAGGCCTTGTCACCCTTGCTGCCACCACCACAGGCGGCCAGAACCAGAACGGCCGCGGCGGCCAAGGCCAGACCGGTGATGCGCGGCGCCTGCAGGCGGCGGGACTCTTGAATGCTCGTCAGCTTCATGGTGATGTTGTCTTCCTTCGCTCGTCGTCAGGGCCGGGCCCGCCGTGCATGCTGCACCGCACAAAGCGGCGACACACAATCGGCGAGTGTAACTTTGCAAAATGACAATTGACTCCCCCCTAATCCGTTCGGCAATACGGGCAAATCCCCTGGCCCGAAATTCCCGACGCTGGGCGGAAAACCGCCAGGGGCCGCTCACAGCCGGGCTGTGGCGACGTTTGCGTGGATAGATCCAGCTCAGGGGAAAGGGTTCCCGAGACCCCCGTGAACCGGGGGGAGGAAAAGGGTTACCAGGGGTTTCCCGGAGTCCGGCCTAGCACTTGATGCCGGCGTGCAGCGCCACGATGCCGGCGCTGAGGTTGTGCACATCCACATGGCCGAAGCCGGCCGTCTTCATCATGGCCTTGAGTTCGGCCTGGGGCGGGTGCATGCGGATGGACTCGGCCAGATAGCGGTAGCTCTCGGCGTCGCCCGCGATCATCTGGCCCAGGCGGGGCAGGATCTTGAAGGAATACCAGTCGTAGGGCTTGCGCAGCGGCGCCGCCACCTGGGAGAACTCCAGCACCAGCAGGCGGCCGCCGGGCTTGAGCACGCGGCACATCTCGGCCAGGGCCTGGTCCTTGTGGGTCATATTGCGCAGGCCGAAGGCCACGCTGACCAGGTCGAAGCTCTCGCTCTTGTAGGGCAGCTTCTCGGCGTCGCAGAGGTTGGTGGGCAGCACCAGGCCCTCGTTGAGCAGGCGGTCGCGGCCCTGGCGCAGCATGGCCTCGTTGATATCGGTGTGCACCACCATGCCGGTCTCGCCCACCTTGCGGGCAAAGGCGCGGGAGAGGTCGCCGGTGCCGCCGGCGATGTCCAGCACGCGCTCGCCCGGCTTGAGGTTGGCCACCGCCACGGTGTAGGCCTTCCAGGCCCGGTGCAGGCCCATGGACATCATGTCGTTCATGATGTCGTACTTCGAGGCGACGGAGTCGAAGACGCCGCGCACGCGGCTGGCCTTCTCGCGCTCGTCAACGGTCTGGAAGCCGAAGTGGGTGCTGCTCATGGTTTTCAGCTCCGAGAGTGATCAGTGATGGTGATGGCCGCAGCTGCCGCCGCCCGCCGATTTGGCGGGCATGGGGGTGTCGCGGTCCATGCCGGCGGCCTGCAGCCGGGCCTCGTACTCGGCCCAGTGCTCGGCCTCGCGGCTGCCCAGCTGATAAAGATAGTCCCAGGAGAAGATGCCGCTCTCGTGCCCGTCATCGAACTGCGGACGGATGCCGTAGTGCCCGATGGGCTCCAGCGCCGTGATCCCCACCTCGCGCTTGCCGGTCTGCAGCACCTCCTGACCCGGACCATGGCCCATGACCTCGGCCGAGGGGGAATAGACCCGCATCAGCTCGAAGGGAATGGAAAAGCGCGCGCCGTCGCTGAAAGCGATCTCCAGCAGACGCGACTGCTGGTGCACGGTGATCTCGGTCGGGGTGGGGGTGGTGGGCGTGAGTCCGGCCATGGCGCAGGGCTTGCTTGTTCTTGAACTGCAGGGTGGGCAGTGTAGCCGCCCGCCCCGGCCTCAGAGCGCCTGCAGCGCCGCCAGCACCGCCGCGTCCAGGGCCGGCAGGTCCAGACCCGGCGGCAGCGCGACCGGACGGCGGGCCTCGCCCCAGATGGGATTGGGGAAATGGCTGTCGTCGGCAAAACGGGCGATCACATGCCAGTGCAGATGCGGCACCACATTGCCCAGGCTGGCCAGATTGATCTTGCTGGGCTGCAACTGCTCACGCAGCACGCGCTCGATGGCGGCCACCGCCTCCATGCAGACCAGACGCTCGGCCGGCGGCAGATCACTGAACTCGGCCACATGGGCGTTCCAGACCAGGCGATAGAAAGCGGGGAAGGCCGGCGTGTCCGTCACCCGCAGCACGCGCCACTGGGGGCGGCGCAGCAGGAGCAGGCCCCCCTCCTCGCGGCACAGAGGACAGTCGGCAAGTGGGGCATTGGCAGCAAGCGTCATGGGCGGCAGGCATCTAGGGAATACACGGACTGTAACAAGCGTTTTCACGCGCAGTAGTTCACGCGAGACAGCGCTACCCGCGAACAAATCTCATCTATCGCCCCGACAATTCGAACTGGTCTTCGCACACAAGACCCGTTTGCTTGAGCCATTCGCTTGACAAACGCGCGCCGTCTGGAGTTTCCAGCGCGCCCACTCCCCCGTTTTTTGGTTTCATCGACAACCGTCATCAGGCCGGCAAGGGCGGCGCTCGCGTGGGCGCAATTTCCCTTTGACAAGCCTGGACGCCAGCCCTGGATCGCTCCGACATGTCCTCACCGACCGCCTCCCGCCGCACCGTGGCGCGCCGTGTATCCCTGATTGCCAGCCTGGGCATTGCCGCCCTGCTGCTGCTGATCTGCGCCACCCTGTCCTGGACCCTGACCCGCCAGGCCGCCCAGCGCAACCAGGACCTGATGGCCAGCGAGGCCGCCTCGGTGGCCCGCGTGGCCGACGCCCTGGACCGCACCGCCCGCGACTCCGCCAACCAGCTCTATGAGGTGCTGGGCGCCGAGTTCGGCGGCAGCTTCTCCCTGGCCGGCGACGGCGAGCTGATGCACGAGGGCCACAGCCTGAACGGCCAGTTCGAGCTGGTGGACCGCTTCCGCAAGAAGACCGGTGGCGTGGCCACCCTGTTCGCCCGCAAGGGCGAGGACTTCCTGCGCGTGGCCACCTCGCTGACCAAGCAGGACGGCTCGCGCGCCGTGGGCACCCTGCTGGGCGCCCAGCACCCGGCCTTCGCCAAGATGATGGCCGGCGAGAGCTATGTGGGTCCCGCCACGCTCTTCGGCACCCCCTATATGACGCGCTACCAGCCCGTGAAGGACGCTCAGGGCAAGGTGGTCGGCATTCTCTTCATCGGCTTTGACATGCGTGGCCTGCAGCAGGAGCTGGTCAAGCTGGCCAGCGCCGAGAAGCTGTTCGAGACGGGCGGTCTCTACATCATCGAGCCCGGCAAGACCCCGACCGACGCCCTGCTGCGCTCCCACCCCACGGCCCAGGGCAAGAAGCTGGCCGAGCTGCTGCCGGCGGCCCAGGTCGAGCCCTTCCTGCAAGCCCTGAACGACGCCCCCCATGGTGTGCTGACCCAGGCCCCGGCCGTCTATGACAGCCGCCACAGCGACGCCGTGGCCGTGGCCGCCCGCAGCACCGCTACCGGCTGGTGGGTGGTGGCCGAAGCCTCCCGTGCCACCTCGCTGGCCGGCCATATGCACACCCTGTGGATGCTCTGGGGCGGCGTGCTGCTGGCCGTGCTGCTGCTGGGCGTGGGCGTGACCCTGCTGCTGCAGCGCTGGGTGGGCCGCCCCCTGGCCACCCTGAATGAGGCCGTGCAGGCCGTGGCCGAGGGTGATCTGACCCACCCCGTGCGCATCGCCCAGCAGGACGATCTGGGCGCCCTGGCCGCCGGCGTGGAAGCCATGCGCCGCCAGCTGGCCCAGACCATTGCCCAGGTGCACCAGGCCAGCGACGGCATCGGCACCGCCAGCGCCGAAGTGGCCGCCGGCAGCCGCGACCTTTCGCAGCGCACCGAAAGCTCGGCCAGCCATCTGGAAGAAACCGCCAGCGCCCTGGAAGAGCTGGCCGGCTCCATGAGCCAGACCGCGGCCTCCGCCGCCCAGGCCCACCAGCTGGTGGACGAGTCCGACCGCGCCGCCCAGCACGGCGGTGAGGTGGTGAGCCAGGTGGTGAACACCATGAACGAGATCAGCGGCGCCAGCCGCCAGATCGCCGACATCATCGGCACCGTGGACGCCATCGCCTTCCAGACCAATATCCTGGCCCTGAACGCCGCGGTGGAAGCCGCGCGCGCCGGCGAGCAAGGCCGCGGCTTCGCAGTCGTGGCCGGCGAGGTGCGTACCCTGGCCCAGCGCAGCGCCGAGGCCGCCAAGCAGATCAAGGCCCTGATCACGGCCAGCGGCGAGAAGGTGGACTCGGGCGCCCGCCTGGTGGGTGACGCCGGCAGCGCCATGCAGAACATCCTGAGCAAGGTCAAGCATGTGAGCGGCATCATCGGCGAGATCTCCACCGCCGCTCGCGAGCAAGCCCAGGGCGTGGGCCGCATCAACGAGGCCGTGGCCCAGCTGGACCAGGGCACGCAGCAGAACGCCGCCCTGGTGGAGCAGAGCACGGCCGCGGCCGAGAGCCTGCGCGACCAGGCCCAGCGCCTGGTGCAGCAGGTCTCGCGCTTCCGCGTCTGAGGCATGACGGATGGCACGGTGACAAGAGTCATAGGCGCTTTCAGCCCTGCTGGCAAGACCTGACCCCAATCAAAAAAGGGCCCTTCGCGGGCCCTTTTTTTCGTCGCGCCGACAAGCATTTCGTCGCGCGGCTTTGCGGTCTGGTCGCTCGGCGCTTGGTGGCAGGCCGGTGCCTGCCTAGGCTGATCGTGGATCGGCACCGGATGTCCCGGTGCGATACCGCCGTTACGCATCAGCCACAGGAAGTCTTGCCATGTCGAACACCCTCCAGCCGTCTGTTTCAATCGCCCTCGGTCTTGCTCTCGCAGGTCTGAGTCTGGCCGCCAGCGCGCAGAGCGACGCGCCGCGGCGTGATGCCCTGGAGCGCGTACAGGTCCAGGGCCAGCCCCTCACCGCCCCCCGCAGCGATGTGCGCGCCAGTTGCCCCGCCATGGAGAACGAACTCAAGGAACGTCTGGGCTGGGCCCTGCAGCAGCATCAGCGCAGCGGCGTGGTGCGTGTGGATTTCGAGCTGGGCGCTGCGGCCTCGCCGCGCGAGGTCCAGGTCAACGGCGGCCCCGCCATGCACTATCGCCAGGCCATCCGGCGCGTGATGCACGATCAGCACTGCCTGGCCGCCCCCGCGGACACGCCCCAGCGCTACAGCGTGCTGCTGAGCTTCAATGCCCCGGACGACAAGGTGGGCGGCGCCCAGGCCGTGGCCCTGCTGGAGCCCCGCTAGGGTGATCGGCGCGAAGCCGCCGCGCCCGCGGCCTTCGGAATGAGCTCCCACTCCAGCCGCACCCGGTCGAAGTAGCGCCCCAGGCCGGCCCGATCCCAGATCGGCCGCAAGGATTCAGCAAACAGGCCCTCCTGCAGGGCCTGTCGCAGGGTGGCCAGCAGACGCGGCGGCAGCCCGGGATGGCAGGCCAGCCAGCGGTCCACCTGGGCCAGCACAAAGACGCGGCGGACCTGGTCGGCCCCCTCGACTTCGAACATCTCGGGCCGGTCGTCGCTCACCAGGTAGTCGAAGCGCTTGCGCTGCAGCATGCCCAGACGCTGGGCCGCGGGCGAGATGGGCTCGAAGGCGATGTCCGCGGCCGTCAGGAAGTCGCGCAGCTCGGCCATGTCGACGGCGCCGATGCGGTAGGGCCGCAGTTCCTCGATATTGCCCACCCGCGGGGCCTGCCGCAGCGCGTAGACGGCGAGCTTGACCGGCGCCACCCGGCCCACATAGCTGAAGGTCTCGGCCTCACCGGGCGAGAAATTCAGCGCCAGGCCGCAGCTGCCGGGGCTGACGGGCAGGGTGACGGAGATGCGCCGTCGCGGCATCAGGCTCACCTGCAGGCTCAGGCCCTCGCGCGCCAGCAAGGCCCGCAAGGACTCGATATAGGGGCCGCCCGGCACCCCGTCGCGCACCGTCACAAAGGGCGGGTCCACCTCGGCCAGTATCCGGAGCTCCTGCCGCGCCGCGACCGGGCCACTCATCAGTCCCAGCGCCGCCGCCAGCGCCGCCAGCGCTGCGCGTGCCGCCAGTCGAGGCGGGCGGCTCATGGGCGGGTCACCAGCTTCACCGGCGACTGGATGATGCTGGGCAGGTCCGCCTGGCGCATGCCGGTCTGCAAGGCGTTCAGCACCGCGTCCAGCGCGTACTCGGCCTGCTTCTCGGGGAACTGGTCCACCGTGGCCAGCACGGTGCCTTGGGCAATCAGGGGCCGGATCGAGGGGATGTTGTCATAGCCCGAGACCAGCACGTCGGCGCTGCGGCCCAGCTCACGCAGGGCCTGCACCGCGCCCAGGGCCATATTGTCATTGCCGCACAGCAGGGCCTTGGTGTCGGGGGCCAGGCGCATGAGCTCCAGCGCCGCGCCGTGACCCAGTTCGCGGGTCCAGAAACCCGAGCGCACGGCCGCCAGGCGCAGGCCCGCGGCCGTGATGGCGGCACGAAAGCCGTCGCTGCGCGACTTGGCATTGATGGAGCCCGGCGGCCCCTCGATGATGCCCACCGCCGCGCCGCGCGGCAGCTGCTTGGCCACGTACTCGCCCACGGTGCGGCTGCCCAGGAAGTTGCTGGGGCCCACAAAAGGAATGTTCACGCCCGCGGTGGCCAGAGCGCGGTCGTCCAGCTTGTTGTCCAGATTGAGCAGCAGCAGGCCGGCCTTGAGCGCCTTGAGCAGGACCGGCAGCAAGGCGTTGGAGTCGGCCGGCACGATCACCAGGGCCTGCGCGCGGCGCTCGATGGCCTGGAGCACCAGGCGCTCCTGGGCGGCCACATCGGTTTCACCCTCAATGCCCTGCAGCGTGAGCTCGTACTCGCTGCGGCGCCGCGCCTGGTGGGCGCGGGCGCCCTCGCCCATCAGGGCGAAGAACTCGTTGCGCGTGGCCTTGAGAACCATGGCCACCTTGAAGCGCTCAGGCCCGGCCAATACGCCGGCCGGGGCCGCCAGGGCGCTCAAGCCCCCCAGCGAGGCCCGCAGGATCAGGCGACGCCGGCACCCGCCCGTCGGGGCGGCGGCATCATGCGGGCAAGGCGCTTGGGCTGGGACTTCCACAGACCTGGAGTTTGCCAGCTCGGTGTGGAAGCCGCTGCGGCAAAGCTCACACCAGGACGCGCTCGATGCCTCCCTGGTTGGCACGGGCCACGTACTCGGGCATCCAGTTCTCGCCCAGGATCTGGCGCGCCATCTCGACCACGATGTAGTCGGCCTCCAGCAGGCCGTTCTGC